>Ga0256842_1000064_pt1 | contig 79071 bp, 77 predicted proteins | sample 4559240metaG_FD_185973 | JGI IMG/M metagenome (GOLD analysis project Ga0256842, IMG submission 185973) | Hydrothermal vent microbial communities from Guaymas Basin, Mexico - 4559-240 | ecosystem: Environmental > Aquatic > Marine > Hydrothermal vents | place: Mexico: Guaymas Basin | collected... | reverse complement strand
GACTAATTAAAAAAAATAAAAAGATTTATTTTTGTATCAATCTTCAAAAATAATTTATAACATAAGTTTTTAGTGATCTATATCCTTTAGTTTTAAGGATAGCAAAAATGAGGCTATTAGGAAAAAAAGTGTTACCCCATATAGCCATCCATAACTTAGATACTCTACTATGGCTCCTCCTAAAACCGAGAAAAATATACCGATAGAGACTATATTTGTTTGAAGAGCTACATAGACAGGTCTTTTTTCTTCCGGTGCCAGTATAAGTATCAGATTTCCAAAACTTAGTCTAAGACCATCAGTCGCTACACCAAGAGAGAAAAATATAATATAATATCCATATATATTGCTTTTTGTTATCCAAGATAGAGTTATGGCAAACAATAGTATTAATGTAGAAATATTTACTATAATCCTATTTTTGCCGTTTGAAGATAATTTTCCCCATAAAAAATTGCTAAACATTGCTCCTATCATTTGTACAGATATAAATATACCTATATCCGTACCGTTTAATTTGATATACTCTTTAGCTTGTAAAATAATAAATGGCATTGCTATAAGGTAAGAATAGGAGAAGAGATATGACAGTATTTGAGTCAAAAGATGCTGATCCTCCTTTAGTATGATAAAAGAGTTTTTTAGAAATTTTTTAAAACTTGACTCTTTTAAAGAGATATTCTCTTTTTTAGGCTCTTCAACTCTTGCAAAAGCTAAAAATCCAAAACCCATAAAAATAGCACTTATGATAAAAAGATATCCATAACTTTTCGGAGCTTCATAATGGTTTAATACCCATCCGGCAGCAACACCGCTAAGTATTGAACCGAGTCCTGTGAAAAATTGTCTATAAGCCATAGTAAAACCACGATATTTGTGGGTAAACATTTTGGCCATAATTTCTCTGAAATATATAGCTCCAAATCCCGCGGAAAAACTGAAAAAGAAAAGACCAAGTCCTATAAAAAAAAGTGTAAGTGTATTTGACTTTTCTCCTATAACGAGTATCGCAAAACCTATACTAAACCAAGCTAAAAATCTAACGAGAAAAACTCTCTTTAAAAATGGAAGTACGAGCGAGAAGCTTTGAGCATAAAAAGCGGCAAACATTTGCACTAAAATAGCCCCGCCTCTTAAAAGAGCTACAAAAAAACCTACCAATATCGAGCTTGAGCTAAAGTGATGAACTATCAAGGGGAGTATTGTAGATGGCTCGGCTATAGCTGTGCCTATGCCAAGGAAAAAACCATGTAAAACATTTTTGATATGATTTGATAGTTTGTTGACTTTGGCATTTTTCAAGATTTTTCCTTTTAAAAATGCGATTATACTATTGTAATGCTTAAAAAAAGTAAAGCTTTAACATTGAGTTATATAGGCTCAAGTTAATTTATACAATTTTTTATATAAAATACTTGACATTATAGCACTCAATGTTGTATAATTTCATCAGCAAAAGAGATGAGTGAGTGCTAAAAGCATAAATTCATCTATAAAAACTTTGCTAACGGGAGAAGTTGTGGACAAAAAAGAGATTATTTTAAATACTATTATTGAAGAGTATTTAAAACACAGTATGCCTATTGGCTCTAATGAGTTAAGAGAGAAATTGGATATAGATATCTCTCCTTCAACCATAAGAGTCTATTTTAAAAAATTATCATACGAAGGCATACTTAGACAACTTCATACAAGTAGCGGGAGAGTTCCTACTTGGGAGGCATTAAAGAGGTATTGGATAGAAAGATTTTCCGATATTGACGAATTGGATATAGGTAGTAGTGTCTATGAATTGAAAAAATGGATAAAAGAATTTGATGTATATTGTATATTACAATATAAAGATGAATCTAAATTGAGCGAAATTATAAATGTCGATGATAGATTTTTATTGATAATTTTTCAAAATAGTAGTGTTGTTTTGGAATATAATGAAAAAGTTGAGAGATTTTTGACTAATTTAATAGGATATGATATAAACAAAATAAAAAATATATCTATCAATGTAGGACTTTATGAACTTAGAAAAAAGATTGAGCAACTTTTGGAAGCCAATATAGTTTTAAAAGAGAAAAAAGATGTTTTGTATGAAATGTCGAAATATTATGATTATTGCAATATAAATATTGAAAACTTTATGCACTCTTCAATATTTGAAAAAGTCGAAAATGGCATATATTTTGAGGAGTTGGTTCCAAAAGGCTATATGGCTATGAAACATGAAGCTAAAATAGACAAAAAAGAGGTAAACTTTTTATGTGTAGGAAAAGTTGATAATTCATATAAAGAGTTTTTAAATGAAATTTGTACAAGGAGGTGATATGGACAAAATGGAAAATAAACACGAAAAAGATATAGAAGATAATATAGAAGAAGATGACAGTACAGATGAGGTTTCTGTGGATGAATTAGAACAAAAGATTGAGGAGTTAAAAAAGACAAATAAAGAACTTGAAGATAAGTATCTACGAGAATTAGCTGACTTTGAAAATATCAAAAAGAGGCTTGAAAGAGAGAAGATGCAAGCAGTTAGTTATGCAAATGAAGAGTTTGCCAGAGATTTGCTGCCTGTTATTGACTCTATGGATTTTGCCGCTGATTCGGCAAAAAAGGCTGATAGTGAAGATAGTGAATATGCCGATAAACTAAAAGAGGGTATTAATCTTACTATTGAGCAGTTCAAAAAAGTGATGCAAAAACATGGTATTGAGCTAATTGATACCAAAGAGGGTTTCAATCCTCATTTTCACGATGCGGTTATGCAAGTTGAGAGCGAGGATCATGAAGAGGGCGAGATAGTCGAACTTCTTCAAAAAGGTTATAAGATAAAAGATAGGGTTTTAAGACCAGCTATGGTTTCCGTAGCAAAATAAAAAAATTAAATTAAAGGATGTAAAATGAGTAAAGTTATAGGAATTGATCTTGGAACAACAAACTCCTGTGTGAGTGTTTATGAAAGAGGAGAGAGTAAAGTTATAGCAAACAAAGAGGGTAAAAACACAACACCTTCAGTTGTTGCTTTTACAGACAAGGGTGAGATTTTGGTGGGTGATCCGGCAAAAAGACAAGCGGTTACAAACCCTAAGAAAACTATATACTCCATAAAGAGAATTATGGGTTTAATGTGTAATGAAGATAAAGCCAAAGAGGCTAAAAAAAGACTTCCTTATGAGGTAATCGACAGAAACGGAGCTTGTGCTATAGATGTGGAGGGCAAAGTTTATACTCCTCAAGAGATAAGTGCAAAGATTCTTATGAAGTTAAAAGAGGATGCAGAGGCTTTTCTTGGAGAAAAAGTTACTGATGCAGTTATTACCGTACCAGCATATTTTAACGATAGTCAAAGAAAAGCTACAAAAGAGGCCGGAACAATAGCCGGACTAAATGTACTTAGAATCGTCAACGAGCCTACGGCTGCAGCTTTGGCATACGGACTTGATAAGAAAAATGCTGAGAAGATTGTAGTTTACGATCTTGGTGGAGGAACATTTGATGTTACCGTTCTTGAAACAGGCGATAATGTCGTAGAAGTTCTTGCAACAGGCGGTAATGCTTTCTTGGGCGGTGATGATTTTGACAATAGAGTTATAGACTGGGCTTGTAATGAGTTTAAAAGTGAGAGTGGTATCGATCTAAAACAAGATGTTATGGCTCTTCAAAGACTTAAAGAGGCTGCTGAAAATGCTAAAAAAGAGCTTTCAACAGCAACTGAGACAGAGATAAACTTACCGTTTATCACAGCTGATGCAAGTGGTCCTAAGCACTTTGTTAAAAAGATAACAAGAGCTAAATTTGAGAGTTTGATAGAGGATTTGGTAGATGAGACTATCGCTAAAATTGAGCAAGTTGTAAAAGAATCAGATCTTTCAAAAGATGAAATAAAAGAGATCGTTATGGTCGGAGGAAGTACAAGAGTTCCTTTGGTTCAAGAAAAAGTAAAAGCTTTCTTTGGAAAAGATCTTAATAAGTCTATGAATCCGGATGAAGTTGTGGCAATAGGAGCTGCTATACAGGGAGCAGTTATAAAAGGTGATGTAAAAGATGTTCTTTTACTTGATATTACACCATTAAGCCTTGGTATTGAGACACTTGGCGGAGTTACGACTAAAGTTATCGAAAAAGGCACGACTATTCCGGTTAAGAAGTCACAAATTTTTTCAACTGCCGAGGATAACCAAAGTGCGGTTACAATACATGTTTTACAGGGCGAGAGAGAGTTTGCAAAAGATAATAAATCTCTTGGACAGTTTAACCTTGAGGGAATTCCGCCTGCTCCAAGAGGTGTACCTCAAATCGAAGTTACATTTGATATTGATGCAAACGGTATCTTAACTGTTAGTGCAAAAGATAAAGCTACCGGCAAAGCTCAAGAGATCAAGATAACCGGTTCAAGCGGACTTGATGAGACTGAAATAGAGAAGATGGTTAAAGATGCCGAGCTTCACAAAGAGGAAGATAAGAAGAGAAAAGAGTTGATTGATGCTAAAAATCAAGCAGATGCTTTAGCTCATCAAACTGAAAAAACTCTTGGTGAAGTAGGCGACAAGATAGACCAAGCCGAGAAAGATAAGGTTCAAGCTGCACTTGATGCTCTAAAAGAGACATTGAAAAATGAAAATGTAACAAAAGAGCAGATAGATGAAAAGGTAAAAGCTTTGACTGATGTTAGCCATAAATTGGCGGAAGCTATGTATAAAAAAGATGAAAAACCTGCAGGTGCAGGAGAACAAAAAGCAGACAATAATAAACCTGCTGATGACGATGTTATCGATGCTGAGGTAGAATAATCTCACAATCAATTTTCTGAAAACACACGATATAGGTTTGGCACCCAAAACTTAGGTGCCAAACCCCTTCCATCTCTTCACTCATAAAAATTTAGAAAATCTATTTGATTATTACAGTTTGCTTTCCCATTCAAGTGCTTTTTTACAAATTAACTCTAAATTATCATATTTAGGTTGCCAATTCATCTCTTTTTTTATTTTGCTGTTATCTGAAATCAAAAGTGCTGGATCTCCTACTCTTTTTGGAGCAATCTCTACTTTGAAATCATTTCCACTCACTTTTTTCATAGTTTCAATTACTTCTTTTACACTATAACCTTTTGAATAACCTACATTAAAAATATTGCTGTTATTGTAACATAAATATTTAATGGCATCAATGTGAGCACTTGCTAAATCATCTACATCTATATAATCTCTAATACAAGTGCCATCAGGTGTATCATACTCATCTCCAAATATATACATTTTATCTCTTTTTCCTAATGCAGTTTCGGCCGCTACTTTGATTATATGAGTAGCATTTTTAGTTGATTGACCGATTATTCCCTCTTTATCGGCTCCTGCTACATTAAAATATCTAAAAATTACATATTTCATATTACTAATTTTAGATATATCTTGAATGATTTTTTCACTAAATAGTTTGCTTTGTCCATACGGATTTATTGGATTTTTTGGAAATTTTTCATCTATTCCATTTATAGCATCTTTTAAATTAGGTTCTCCATAAACTGCTGCTGTTGAAGAAAATATAAACTTTTTAACTCCACTTTTTGCAGCACAATTAACTAAATTCGTAGTATTTGCTGTATTGTTTAGATAATACTTCGCTGGATTTTCCATGCTTTCTGGCACAATTAAACTCGCAGCAAAATGAATAATCGTATCAAACTTTTCTTCATCTAAAATTTTTTCTATTTTATCCCACTCTTTTAAATCTTGATTGATAAATTTAAAGTTTCTTATCTTTTGTAAAGTTTGAATAGTTTTATCAAATCCTGTAACTAAATTATCTAATACTACTATTTCACTGTTTGTCGTTTGTAATAATTGCTTTACTAAATGACTTCCTATGTATCCAGCACCACCGGTTATTAATAGTTTTGAGTTTTGAGTTTTGAGTTTTGAGTTATTAGACATTTTTTTCCTTTTCAATTTAGTTAATTCACTATCTTCCTTGATAAAATTATGACATATTATACTCTTGCCGCATCATTTAACTTTATATAAAAATTTATTCTCAAAAAAGAGGCTTATCATTTTTTTCGTGCCAAGAAACTATATGTTTCCATGCTTCATCAGCATTGTCAGCAAATTTGAAGATATTTACATCATCGGGAGCAATCACCCCCTCATCTTTTAAAAAATCAAAATCAATAGCTTTCTCCCAATAGTTTCTACCAACCAATACTACCGGTATCTTGTCACTCTTTTTGGTTTGAATCAAAGTCAAAGTTTCAAAAAGTTCATCAAATGTTCCAAATCCTCCGGGATATACTACAAGAGCTTTTGCTCTATTTAAAAAGTGTAGTTTTCTGACAGCGAAATAGTGAAACAAAAAGCAAAGATCGGGTGTTATGTATGGATTTGGATACTGTTCATGAGGAAGTTTTATATTGAGTCCTATACTTTTTGATCCCACATCATAAGCTCCTCTGTTTGCTGCTTCCATGATACCTGGACCACCTCCAGTCATCAAAGTTACTTTGCAGTCTTTCGCTCCCTTTCCGCTCTTACCGACAAGTCTTCCGAATTTTCTTGCATCTTCATAATATATACTCTTTCCAACCATTCTTTCAGCTATATAAAGTTCCCTTAAAAGATTTCTATCATTATCTTTTTTCTCAAGCATCTCTTGTATGATTTTAAGTCTCTTCATAGCCGTTTTTTTCTCAACTATTCTGGCACTTCCGAAAACTACAATAGTATGCTTTATACCGTACTCATTCATCTTTAGTTCACACTTTAGATAATCAAGTTCAAGTCTTATAGCCCTCGCTTCATATGAGCTTATAAATTTTTCATCCTCTTCCGCCATTTTATAAGTAGGACTTTTCATAATCGTTTTTATAAGTTCTACTGATTTTGGATCCTCTTCTTCTAACTTTGGATGCTCCCAAGGTAATACATCATTTTTTATCATATCTTTTCTCCTATAATAAGCAAAACTCTTGAAGTATAACAAATACATCTGCGAGTTTTCGCCTTGTATCTACAGCCTTTTTGAGTTTCTATTAGTTAGGGTTTCTTTTAGTCAGGTACTTAAAGCCCAAAATATCGTGAAAACACCAAGACCTGCAACCCACAAAGAGGATCTATATGTATTTTTCCATCCTCCGAACCATAAAGCATATATCGCTTTTAAAAGATTGTTGCTACCTGCGGCAACCATAACGGCATCCACTATCTCTTTGGAGTTAATACTGAATTTACCCGTTACAAGAGATAAAACAAAAGGGTCTATATCGGTAAAACCTGCTACAAATGAAAATATTTTAAGCCCCAAAGAACCGTATTGGCTGGTGATATAGTTCGTTAAAAGCATCATGACGATAAAAAGTATAGCAAATATAAAAGCCGCACCAAGTTCTAATGGATTTGAATCAACAAATTCACTATTGATATCTCTTGTTTTTTTAGAATATAAAAAAAATAAAGATACAATAATTCCCGCCAAAGAGAGTAATACAAAAGGCAATGCTATAGATTTAGCAATGGAAAAATTAAATATAGCTGCCACTACAATAAGTCTTATATACATAACCGAAGTTGCTACTACAATAGCAGCTTCTACAATTGGATTTCTTCCTGTTTTATTAGCTTTTCTTGATAGAACTACTGTTGTGGCAGTTGACGAATATGTTCCGCCTATAATTCCTGTTAAAAAATATCCTTTATTTGGAAAAAAATACTTTTGGGCAATATATCCACCATAACTGATGCCAGACACCACAACAACTGCCAACCATATTTTAAAAGGAGATATAGGGACATAAGGTATAACTTCTTTGTTTGGCAAAAGTGGCAAGATAACAGCTGAAAGCAATATCATTTTACCGAGTATTTCAAATTCATAGGGATTAAAATCTTGAGTAAATTTATGTATACTGTTTTTAGCATTAAGGATAAAAACTATAAGCACAAAAATCAAAGATGTCATCCATATGGGAAATTTCACAGTTATCGGACCAAGTCCATAAACTATTAGCATAACAAGATATAACAAAATACTCTGTTTTTTATTTAAAAGCTTTTGATAATAAAAAAGTGCATATAAAATAGTCAATCCCAACAAAACCGACAAATATGCCATCAAGTCTATTTTGTAAAAAATAAACCCAAGCATTCCTACAAAAGTAAAGGTTCTTGCACTTCCAAAAAAATACTTTGTGGAGTTATCATGATACTGTATCCTATAAGTTTTAACTTCAAGCCCTATCAAAAAGCTAAAAGCAACTGTAACGATAAGATTTACAAAATCCGTACTTATATTCATAAAAATATTTATCCTTTTTTATAATATTTTTTTAAACTTGCATATTATATCATTATCATAGATAAAAAAATGTTTCATAATATTTTTCTTATCTCTTTCTGATTATATAATATCAGTTCCGTTTTTTCTTTTATAATATCTTAAAACCGCTATTTTTACAATATCATTAAATACAAACCAAATAAGTGCATAAGCCCACATATAAGCCGCCCATTTCCAACCTATAGGCTCCATCAAGCCAAAACCGTAAACCGCTATAATCGTTCCTGCAACTCTACTTGAAAAAGTGGCACCAAAGAGTGTCCAAGATGGCCATGGCTTTTTCCAAAACCAATCATCAATCCTTGTATTGTATATCGTTCCATGTCCTGCAATAACAAGTTTAGCAAAAAATACCGACTGCACAAAAACAAGAGGCAAATGCATATACGATATAAGTATCCAAAAAAGAGCAAACGAACTTAAAACTCCGGCAAATCCGAGCCATGATGCCAAAATAAATATCTCTTTCATATCCCATCTTACCGGCTGTTTTCTCACTTTTGTATTATCGTATGCTATAGTCATGATAGGTATATCGTTTAAAAGTGCCAAAACAATGATCATGATAGCCGTTATAGGATAAAAGTTATAAACAACTATCGCCAAGGTCATAAAGATAATAATTCTAATAGTTTCGGCTATCCTAAAAATCGTATAACTTTTCATCCTCTCAAATATTATCCTGGCCTCTTTTATAGCATCTACGATAACCGTAAGTCCCGGAGACATCAAAACTATATCCGCAGCCGCCCTCGCCGCATCAGTCGCTCGGCTGACGGCTATACCACAATCGGCTTTTTTAAGTGCAGGAGCATCATTGACTCCGTCTCCGGTCATTCCTACTATATGATCAGCTTTTTGAAGCTTATCCACTATAAAATATTTATCTTCAGGAAAAACCTCGGCAAAGCCGTTAGCTTTTTCTATAAGTTTTATAATTTCGGATTCGTGTTTTTTTACGGTTCCGGGAGATAATGGCTGTTTTTCAAGCTCTTTTTTAACCTCTTTTACAATTTCACCAACTTTCTCTTCTGCCATATCTTTTGAAATTTTGGGCTGAAGAGTTTTTATAAAGGCTTTTGAGATAATTTTTGCAAGATAGATATACTCCTTTGTATCTTCCCCTTTTAAAGTTCTAATACTTTCTATATCATTACCTATCCCCAAAATACCGGCTATATATTTGGCTACCTCAATATTATCGCCTGTTACCATTTTAACGGTAACTCCTTTTGCATTTGCCTCTTTTATAGCATTTTTAGAATCTTCTCTCGGCGGATCAAACAGAGGAATAAGCCCGACAAAATGGTACACATCTTCCTTTGCTTTTTTATAAGCAACCCCAAGTGTTCTAAACCCTTTGCTTGCAAACTCTTCAACTTTTTTATAAGCCTCTTTTTTATCAAATTCACTCTCATTACACTCATCTATGATAATTTGAGGAGCACCTTTTGTATATATAAAACAACTTTTATATATACCCTCCGTTCGTTTATGAACAGGATCAAAGGGGATAAACTTCTTAAGTTCTTCTTTTGAAAGCTTATCATCTAATTGCATTTTTTGGATATATTCAAAAATCGGTTTTTCTATAGGATCGTTATTTTCTTTTTTACTGGCAAGTGCCGCATACAACATAAGTGTATCTTTGTCAAACCCTTTTATAAAGTATGGTTCAGCAAGACTCATTTCATTTTTTGTCAAAGTTCCGGTTTTATCCGAGCAAAGTATATCCATCCCAGCCATCTCTTCTATGGCGGCAAGTCTGGACACTATAGCCTCTTTTGTTGCCAAAACTCTCGCTCCCAAAGCCATAGTTACAGTTAATACAGCAGGCATCGCCACGGGAATGGCAGATATGGTCAATACAAGAGCAAAAATCAAAAGATCAACAACAGGCTCATCTCTCTTAAGCCCAAAATAAACAATAATCGCAATCATTACAACAGTTACAAGGATCAAAAAATTACCCACTTTTATAACCATTTTTTGAAAATGGCTCTTTTCCTCTTTTTCAGCTTTTGCTACAAGTCCTACGGTCTTACCAAAGTATGTATTTAAAGCCGTTGCAGTAACTTTTGCAATCATTTCGCCCTGTTTTATGATGGCATTTGCATAAAGAATATCGCCCTCTTTTTTATTGACCGGCAAAGACTCTCCCGTTAAAGCGGATTGGTCTACTTGCAAAAAGTCGCTTCCTTTGAGCAATTCGCAATCAGCCGGAACAATATCCCCGATCTTTACTTTTATAATATCATCCGGTACTAACTCTTTTGCATCCACCTCCTGCCATTTGCCATCTCTTAAAACGGTAGCTTTTCTTGCTAACTTCTTTTTTAAAACAGCTATAGCATTTAGTGCTTTGAACTCTTGATAAAAATCCACAAAAGCATTTACCAAAAGCATTATCATAATGATAATGAAATCTTCCCATCTCTTAGCAACAGCCGAAAGTATCGCAGCTATCTCTATCATCCAGGGAATTGGTCCCCAAAATCTTCTAAAAAGACGATGATACCAACTCTCTTCCTTCTCTTTTATCTCATTATAACCGTATTTTTTAAGTCTTTCTCTTACCTCTTCGGAGCTTAAACCATTAAATTTCTCAATATCGTTTGGCATATTTCCCTCCTATATCCATATCTTTTCAACCTCTTTGACTATATGAGCTTTTTTGCCCATTCGTTTTTTTATAACCTTTTTAAATACCTCTTGTTTGTCTCTCTCTCCATGAACAAGATATATCTTCCCAAGTTTTTCAAAACTCTTCATCCACTCTATAAGATCGTTTTGATCCGCATGGGCTGAAAATCCGTTTATCGTATATACTTTTGCCTTTAAAAGTATCTTTTCGTGGTAAATCTTTACAAATCTATCTCCGTCAACTATCCTTCTTCCAAGAGTTCCTTTTGCCTGATAGCCAACAAATAAAACACTGTTTCTCTCATTCCAAAGTCTCTGTTTAAAGTGATGAAGTATCCTGCCCCCACTACACATACCACTTCCGGCTATGATGATACAGCCGCTCTTTTCTTCATTTATCTTTTTGGATTCATCAGGCTTTAAAGTAAAATTTACATAAGGAAACTCAAATACACTACCGTCTCTTTTTAAAAAATCGTTGCAACATTTACTCAATTCATCATGATACTTGTCGTAAAGTTTTGTTGCCCTTATCGCCATAGGTGAGTCTATAAACACCTTGCACTCTGGCAACTCTTTTTTGTCATACATCTGCTTTAGTATACAGAGTATCTCTTGAGTTCTCTCTATGGCAAAAGAGGGTATCAAAACATTTCCCTCATTCAATAAAGTATTTACAATGACACTTTTAAACTCATCTTCGGTATCTTTTATACCTTTGTGATTTCTGTCTCCGTAGGTTGATTCTATATAGAGAGTATCGCATTTTTGAAGTGTTACGGGGTCTCTCATAACCAAGTCGTTATGGTTGCCAAGATCTCCGCTAAAAACTATCTTCTTCTTTTTTTCATCTTCTTTATACTCTATCTCTATCATAGCCGAGTCGAGTATATGTCCTGCATTTCTAAATGTTGCCGTTATATTTTTAGAGAGTTTTACACTATCATTATATGTTACATAATTGATATCCATATCATATAAAGTATTTACATCTTCGACAGTATAAAGAGGCTTTTTTACCTTTTTTTCTTTGCCTCTTCTTTGAGCCTTTTTAAACCTTGTTTTATACTCCTCCTCCATCAAGTGAGCACTATCAAGAAGTACAACTTCCGCTAACTCCATAGTTGATTCTAAAGCATAAATCTTCCCCTTAAAACCCTCTTTTACAAGCTTGGGGATTCTGCCGATATGATCTAAATGAGCATGGGTTATAAGCAGTATATCTATACTTGAGGGGTCAAATCCGAAAGGCTCATAGTTTCTACCCTCTATCAAACCTTGAAACATACCGCAATCCACCATGATTGTTGGCTCTTTTTTTATCTTCAAAACATGACAAGACCCCGTAACCACCTCTGCTGCACCAAAAGATTGAACTACTGCCATCACAAACCTTTCATTATTATATTGTTCGATATTATATCTATCAATCCACCTTTTTCTCAGTTAGCCAACTTACACTTTGCAATTATAAATGCAAAGTTAAGAGTTATTTTTCTTAAATTGCACAAAAACATATATTGATGAAACTACAATCACAATACCAAAAAGCACAAGAGAAACATATATCACTTTTTGATGACTCACTTTTCCCTCTCCAAAAACATATCCCACAAGTAGCATAAAATTTACCCAAATGAGATTTGCTGAAAATGTTATAGGGATAAAATATCTAAGCTTCATCCTCGAAAGACCTGCGGGTATGGAGATATACTGTCCAAGACCCGGAGTTAACGGGGCAAGAAAGACGGATATCTTACCATGCTTTCTAAAAAACCTTGTAACTTTCCCCAATATTCTCTTTTTCCTTAAAAATCTTTTGGCGATATACAAAGAGAAAAAGTAGTTAAACATAGCTCCACTTAAGCTACCTACTGCTGCACAAAAAAGAAGCGATAGATAACTTTTTTCTCCCATTGAAGATAAGTACCCGCTCGGTATCAAAATCAATTCACTCGGAACAGGAACAAAAGTTCCAACAAGAAACATATAGATATATAAACCGGCATATCCTATTTTGTTAGAAAAGATAAGCAAAACATGTATAAAATAGTCCATCTATACAAATTTTGCTACACAAGTCCTATCTCTTCAAGTATGGGGGTTATCTCTTTTGAAATCTTTAGCAACTCTTTTGCAAGTAAACCCTCTGCCTTATCTTCGATATACCACTCTTGCACTTTGTTTAAAGCTTTCTCTTTATGCTCTTTGGTTAATTTATCGCTTTTTTTGATAGCCTCTTTTATCTTTTCTATTTTTTGACTCATTTTAAACTCCGTTTTATATCAAATTTGATGCTATTTTATCACAATCTTGCATATAATGGAATAAATATTTTAATTCAATTAATATTAATTATAATTCTGATAAAATACATAAATTAAAAGATAGGTTTAATAAACAATGAAAAAACTTTGTTTGATATTTTTTCTTTTTCCGATTTTACTTCTATCAAAGGAAGATATGACATCTCTTTTAAGCGATCTTGCTCAAAAAGCCGATCTTTCTAACCAAACAAAAAAAGAGAGTGCCGGATTTTTAATCATTTATACCAGACAAGATCTCGATAGAATGAAAGTTCACTACTTAAAAGAAATCATAGATCAAATTCCTCTCATAAGATACAATGAAAATGCTCTGGGGATGACTTCTCCTTTTTATGTGCCTTATCAACCTGAAGCAAAAAACACCGTTAGAGTTTATGTAAATGATAGGGAATTGATCACTTCATATACTGGAAGCAAATTAAAACTATTTGCTCAAGTAAATATAGATTTTATAGATCATATAGAGATATATCATGGAACACCCTCGCAATCTCTTGGTATTCAATCTGCTTTCATAACCATCAAATGTTATACTAAAAATCCCAAAAGAGAAAATACAAATGTGCTAAAAACCGAAGTCGGTAGTTATGGCTCCAAAATGCTCTCTATATATAGTGCCAAAACTTACAAGGAGTATTCATATCTACTGTTTGCAAATGCAACCAATCTAAATAGAAAAAAAGTTCATCACAACAACATTCCACTATCGGAAGATAAAAAAATAAAATATTTCTTCGGCTCACTTCAAAAAGAAAATATCAGATGGGAAATGCAAGCCTCAAGAGGCAAACTCGATACATTCATGGGAATAAGTCCAAATATTGATCCTAAAGATCCGCATATTGATTTTGACTTTTTTTATACGGGTGTTTACTACAAAAATAGAGATAACGGCATAAAAGCTTCTTTAAATTACTCAAGAAGCAATATGAAAAATTTTGATTCGTCTTATAGTGTTTTAGGTGTTATACCTCCAAATTATATATATCAAGATTTATATAAAAAGATCAGAGAAAGTGTTGCAAATGCTCAAATCCTCAAAGCTTACGAAAGCAGAAAAAACAAATTTACAATCGGAATTCAAAGCAGATATAAGCATTTTACTATACCGGAGTATAGACTTGGAGTTAAAAATATGGCAAATAGCGGGGGATATAGCAGTGAGTTTATATTCTCCTCTTTTTTGGAAAATAGATACAGCATAAATAATTCAAACATTATAACGGCTTCAATCAAATATGACAAAATGCTTGAAAATGCCAATATTACCAATTACGATACATACTCTGCAAGATTGGGATACATCTACAACAGTCTTAATTGGACAAGCAAAACTTTTATCTTCACAGGAGAAAGTTCTCCTTCTATGCAAATATTGTATGACAACAGTGTTTTATACCACAAAACATACGATCTCGACAAAACAAAAGTTATGGTATTTGCCACACAGTTAACACGAAAAACTAAAAAATATACAACTTCAATCACATTGGGACATATGAAAATCACAGACGGTTGTTATTTTAATTTTGCAACAAAAGGATATCTTAATTCTAAAGATAAATATACAACCAATTCTGTATTGTTGGACTATAAATACTTTTTTAACCCTCAAAATAAAGTCATCTTTAACGGCTGGAGTTCTATACTAAAAAGAGGTAACTCTTCAAACAAAAGAGTAAATTACGGAGCATTTATAAGCCTATATGACACTATTGATAGATTTGATTTTTATAATTCTCTTGTATTTAAGAAATGGGATGGGATAGATAAAAACGGATGGAATTTCAATAGTACGATTTCTTATCGCTATTCGAGAAAATTATCTCTCTTTGTAAAAGGAGAAAACATCTTCAATAAAGCTTTAAAAAGTAACTATATAAGAATTGTTCCGTCCATGCCTCCTGTTATCAACAGATTAAGCGAAGTTAGTCCTATAGACAGAAGAGTTTGGATAGGTTTGGAGTATCAGTTTTGAAAAAGATATTTTTTGTCATATTTTTATCTCTATCGCTTTTTGGAAACAATCTTTCAAGTTTAAAAGCGAAGATTATACAAAATATTGCAAATATATTTACAAACAAAGGTATGATCAAAATATACAATACCGACCACTATTTTGATGATATATTTAAAAACGACAAATATTTGATAAAAGTAAACTCTTATGATAAAGCTGATCTTATACTGACAAATAATTCTGATTTTTTTAAACAAATAAACAATAAATACAATTTACCGCCAATAATAAGTACAAAATATGAAGATTATAAAAAGCATAAAGATTTGGATATAGGGGCATTTTTTTGGCAAAAAGGAAGACCAAATCTTGTTTTAAATAGCAAAATTATTCATAAAAGATATAAAAATATACCAAAAGAGTATATCAAATTTTTAGAGTGAGTATGTTACATCTTAAAAATTCTTTTGTAAAACTTTATCTATTTTTACTGATATTACTTATAGTGTGCATCGTAGCTCTTTTTGCATTTTCCAACAATACTCTAACAAAAGAAGAAAAAGAAATCATAAACATAGAAAAATTACATGCACAACATTTAGCAAAAAAGATAGAAGAGAAGATTGTAAAAATTGCACCAAAAGATTTAACTCGCTCTCTACAAAAAAATAAATCATTAAGAGAGTATGTAAACGAACTTTTATCTCTTTTTTCAAATGCTCAATATAAGTATGTCTATCTTGTTTATCTCGACAAAAACGGTGCATTTAGATATCTTGCCGACGGCTCTTACGATGTAAAAGAAAGAGGCGATTGGCACCAAATCTTTACACCAATATCTCCTGTTTGGGGTAGTGTCATTAAGAGCAAAAAACCAAATTATACCCTGCAAAAAGATATTTCAAACCTTTGGGTAACATATCTATATCCTTTCAATAAATATAAAAATGAAAAAATTATTTTAGTTTTTGATATCTCTATGCAAGAGTATAAAACTTTAATGCAAATATTAAAACCTATTCAAAAATTGCTTATTTTGATGTCCATATTGCTAATAATCATTTTACTATCTATTGTTTTACAAACATTTATCTACTTTAAACAAAGAAAAAAAAGCAATATCGATCCTCTTACACATCTTTACAATAGAAATTATTTGGATGAAATTAAAAAACATATAGATCTTCGCTCATGTGCCATAGCCTTGGCAGATATTGATCATTTCAAGCAAATAAATGACAGATACGGACACGATATAGGAGATATAGTCTTGGAAACTATTGCAAAAAGATTAATGAATGCAACAAGAACTTTTGATATTTTGATAAGATATGGAGGAGAAGAGTTTTTGATATTTTTTACTAAAAAAGTCAATATAGAAACCATAAAATCAATCTCAAACAGAATCCTTACAACTATATCTTCTCAACCCATAAGGGTCAATAATAAAAATCTAAATGTTACAATATCTATCGGGGTAAATCCGACACCTTATAAAAACAAATCTCTTGAAGATGCCATTATTAATGCGGATAAAATGCTCTACATAGCAAAAACCGGAGGAAGAAATAGAGTTGTTATAAATAACAACAAAATAAGCACAAAACATATTTTACTTCTTGATGAAATCACAAATGCCATAAAGCAAAATAGATTGGAAGCATATTTTCAACCCATTCTTAATATAAAAAGCAATAAAATAGTTAAGTATGAAGCTCTCGCAAGAATTGTAGATAAAAATGGAGATATTTTTTCGCCGGCACAATTTTTACCGATGATCAAACGAACAACTATATATAGAACTTTGACTAAAATCATGCTTGTAAAAGCTTTCTCTATGATAAAAAAACACAATATCTCAGTCAGTGTCAATTTTGACATAGGAGATTTTTTTGATGATACTATATATGAAATGTTAACAGATCTTATCAATAAAAATATCAAATACTCACATTTTTTAACCATAGAAATATTGGAAGATATGCCTATATATAATAATGCAAAATTTACAAAAAGGATAGATGCTCTAAAAAAATTTAATATACAAATTGCTATAGATGATTTTGGTAGCGGATACTCCGGCTTTAATTATATTATCAATATCAAACCCGATATTTTAAAAATCGACGGCTCTATTATTTTAAAAATCTTAAAAGATGAAAATGCAAAAACCATTTTAAAAAGTATTTCAGAAATTTGTCAATCACTAAAAATAAAAAGCATAGCAGAATTTGTAGAAAATGAAGACATACTTAAAATCTTAGAAGAATACGATATAAATATGGCTCAAGGATACTTTATAGGAAAGCCCTTTGATCCAAAAGAAGGAAAGACAAAAACCTCTCCCCCTTCAATCAAACACTCTTTATAAAATCAGTTTCGACTAACTGTTGGTTGGTTATATTATTCTAATTTGATTTTAATCTTGACAAAGAAAGAACCGTAAACCACCTCTAACCCTATATCCTCAATTTGTATATTTTATCATAATATCTTGAAAAAATATGCAAAGTTGAGGATAAATTTCACTCCAATTTCTAACCTTTGTTTTATCCCATTTTGTCTGTATCTGCTGAGTAGAAAGATAGAGTATTTTAAAAGCTGATTCCATAGTGGGAAAAGAGCCTTTGGATTTAATTTTTCTCTTGATATTTGAATTTAATGATTCTATAGGATTTGCAGTATAAATCAACTTTTTAATAGCCTCCGGATATTTATAAAAAGTAGATAGTTCACTCCAACTGTAGTTCGAATGTTCCGTCTCTATCTCTTGGTGTGGATACATCAAACTCTCCATATTTACTTCTTAATATTTTTTTGTTGTGTCCGTTTCGATAATTAGAATTATTAGATTTAGTATACTTTTCATAACCTAAGTGGTCTGTAAGTTCTACTTCTGTAGCTGTTTGATATACCTCTTTGAGCATACTTTTAAATTCATCCAATATCTCTTCGATATTGATACCTTTACCACTCCTTATGGCTTTGGCTATCTCTTCTTTGTTTACTAAACTCATAGTATAAATCCTTTTGTAAATTTAACCAAGTTTGTTATTTTACCAAACTTGGTAAGTTTTTGGATTTACACAGTTGGGTTGATGGTGCCAAAAATAAGATGATTTTAGATACAATTCATTTTATAAAAAGTCAAATTACTCATTTATACAAAATGTTAAGCGGTCTCAAATCAAATTGTATCTTTTTATCTTTAGAGATACTATCTAATATATCATCAAGCTTAAATCTATTCCAAATATTTTTATAAGCTATAAAACCATAGTTATATCTATCAAGCTCTTCTATATTAGGAGTTAACTTATCATCTAATTTTTTATCACTATCGATTATCTCTAAGAGTTTTGCTGCTAAATTTTCTATTGATGCTTTATTAAGTTCATCAACTCTTCCAAGATTTGCTATAGCTTTCTGTTTTATCTTTTTACCTTCTCTGCATGAATCAATTATATTTAAATACTTATGTCCTTTGGAAGTGATAACTCTATATCCTTGATAGTTTTCAAATAAGATTATAATATAATTACTATTAATTAGTTAATATAAATAAAAAAGTTTTCACTACAATTTGAAAGAAATTTGAGAAAAAAAGCTACAAAAGCCCTAAATATAGGGATTTTATTTTTTAAAATTTGATGGAAGTGTCAAAGATGGGAAAATGATACAAAAATAAATCTTTTTATTTTTTTAATTAATATTTTAATATTGTCAAAAAAATTTCTTTCTTCTGTGATAGAAACAAAGATATCGTCAAGTGCTTTTTTCTCTTTACTGCTTAAAGTTACCGCCATATTTTACCCTATCTCTTTTTTTACTCTTTTTACAACTCTTAGTATTTCATCATCATCAAGTTCACTAAGAAGCTTAAAAACAGACATAACAGCTTGGGGTTTAGAATTGCCCAGTCTCCAATCTTGATATGTTCTCATGGATATACCTAGTTTTTTAGACATCTCTTTTTGACTGATTTTTTTGCCAAAATTTTTAGCCTCTATTGCATTATGAAGCAAATTGAAAATATCATTAATTTCCATTAAAATACTACTTTTTACTTAAATTATACGATTAAGTGTGTATTATATACAAATTGTTATATGATTTAACTTAATTATAACACTATTTGAGCAGTTTTGTTGATATTAGTACAATTTTATTGTTAATTTGATGCGAAATTCTGTATATTTTGTGAGGAATTAGTGAGCGAGGTAAACTTCGCTCACATGTTTTTATTTATCTCTGATAGATAAAGCAGTTATAACTTTTGTGTAAGTATCAAAATCTTTTCTTTTAAGATATCTTAAAAGTCTTTTTCTCTGACCTACAAGTTTTAAAAGACCGAGTCTTGAACTATGATCTTTTTTATTTACTTTTAAATGCTCTGTTAAATACTTAATTCTTTCACTTAAAAGTGCTATTTGCACCTCTGTAGAACCCGTATCACCTTCACTTCTGGCAAACTCTTTGATGATTTCCATCTTTTTCGCCGAATCTAAAGCCATAATGACCTCCTTGATTGGTATTTTCTAATGTATTATAACATTTAGAAATGGAATTATACAGAAAAAAACATAAATTAATATAAAGATTAGAAAATATTTAGTACAATATTACTCCTATTTAAAAAACCTAAGGAGTATCATGTTACTTACAAAAGCAAGTGAATATGCTTTGCTTTCGCTAATTCTAATATCCAAAGAAAACGATCCTGTTGATGTTGATACACTATCAAAACAATTAGATATATCAAAAAGCTTTTTAGCAAAGATTTTACAAAGTTTAGCAAGAGAAGAGATACTTATCTCGTATAAAGGAGCCAGAGGGGGATTTAAACTATCAAAAGCACCTGAAGAGATATCCGTAAAAGATGTTATAGAATTTGCTGAAAAAAAGGCTCCAACAGTTTTTGAATGCTCTCCTTCAAAAAAATCTTGCAAATCAAAGAAAGCTGAAACTTGTCAAATTTGGCCATTTTTAAATAGACTCCAGATGAAAATAGACAATTTTTTAAATGAGATTTCCTTAAAAGATATAATGTAATTATGAGTATCGGTAAAAAAAGATTTCTTGGGATTTTATCTCCTTTATTAGATTTTATTACAAGATCGAAAGACTTGACTATCGTCGCTCTTATTATAGCTATTTTGGCTATTATAATAGTTCCGTTGCCGAGTTATATATTGGATTTCTTTTTAACTGTTTCTATTTCTATATCAGTACTTATCATTCTTGTATCTCTTTATGTGCCAAAACCAACAGACTTAACCACATTTCCGACACTGATACTCATCATAACTCTTTACAGACTATCTTTAAACATCGCTACAACAAGAATGATATTAAGCAAAGGTTATGAAGGACCATCTGCGGTCAGTAGCATTATAGATAGTTTTGGGCAGTTCGTTGTAGGGGGCAATTATGTCATAGGTATTATAGTTTTTGTGATATTGGTTTTGATAAATTTTATCGTTATTACAAAAGGTTCAACAAGAGTTGCAGAAGTTGCTGCAAGATTTACACTTGATGCAATGCCTGGAAAGCAGATGGCTATAGATGCAGATTTGAATGCGGGTCTTATTGATGAAGCCACAGCAAGAGCCAGAAGAGAAGCTATCATACAAGAAGCAAATTTTTATGGAGCCATGGATGGATCGAGTAAATTTGTAAAAGGTGATGCAATAGCTGGTATCATTATTACTATCATCAATATAATAGGTGGCTTTCTTATCGGCATGTTTCAATACGATATGAATCTTAGTGCAAGTGCAAAAACTTTCACAATTCTTACCATAGGTGATGGTCTTGTTTCGCAAATACCCGCCTTGATAGTATCCACTGGTACTGGTATCATTATCACAAGAGCAAGTGGAGGAAAAGAGAATTTTGCCGATGGTATTATAAATCAATTAGTAAATGAACAAAAAACACTTTTTATAGTAGGTTTTATACTGGTGCTTTTTGCTTTAGTTCCTGGACTTCCAACTATATCATTACTATTTGTTGGAGCATTATTTTTGGCTCTTGGTTACTTTATAAAAATTGGTAAAGATAATTACATGTCAAAAGAATTTGCCCAAAAAGATTCGACTGACGAAGAAACTGGAGCAAAAGAAAATCTTTTAACTCCTGAAGAGGAAAAAAAGATAGAAGAAAAGGCTCTTGATGATATATTAAAACAAGAAATTCTTGAATTGGATCTTGGATATCAACTTGTTAAACTTGCTGATCCGGCTCAAGGTGGAGATATTCTTGCTCGTATAAAAAATATGAGAAAAAAGATAGCTACTGATTATGGATTTTTGATACCTCAAGTCAGAATCAGAGACAACTTGCATCTTGAACCAAGCCAATACACTATACTCTTAAAGGGTATAGAGATAGGAAAAAGTACGATATATGCCGATAAATTTCTAGCTATGGATAGTGGCTTATCAACGGATGATATAGATGGAATTCCTACCAAAGAACCCGCATTTGGTCTTGATGCTGTCTGGATAGATGCTGATCAAAAAGATGATGCTATTATGAAAGGTTATACTATTATAGACCCGGCTACAATCATATCGACACACATGAGTGAACTTGTTAAAAAATATGCTGAAGATTTGCTGTCAAGACAAGAGGTAAATGACCTTATTGAAAAACTAAAAAAAGATTATCCTATCGTTGTAGAAGATTGTCTGAGAGTTGCAAATATCGGCTTAATACAAAAAGTTTTAAAAGCTCTACTCCATGAAAAGATACCTATCAAAGACTTATTAACTATTTTAGAAGGTATCAGCGATGTAGCAGAGATAACAAAAAATGTAGATATTATTGTTGAGCAGGTAAGAGCAAAACTTTCAAGAGTGATAACAAATCTATACAAAGATGAAAAAGGAGTTATAAAACTCATGACATTTAGTACTGAAACTGAGCAAAAACTTCTTGATAAACTTCAAGATAAAAATGGCATTAGAGATCTTCTTCTTAATATAGGACAAATAAATGCCCTGGTTGAAGCTATAAGCAATGAAGCTTCAAAGATGCTACAAAAAGGCATAGCTCCGGCTATACTCATAGTAGATCCATTGCTTAGAAAATCTATCAAAGATATATTTGAAAAATTTGGACTTGATGTTGTTGTTTTAAGCCATGCCGAGATTGATCCAAATGTCACTTTTGAAGTAATAGATACCATAAATATAGAAAAATTATAAAGGAAAAAAATGAAACTATATCACCTTTCGCATATCGATCTTGACGGATACGGTTGCCAACTTGTAACCAAAAAATATTATAAAGATATAAATTTTTATAATTCAAATTATGGAAATGAGATAACCCAAAAGATTGAACAGATATTAAGCAACATAGAAAAAGATAATAAAGAAGAGAGTTTGATACTCATAACTGATCTAAATTTATCTATGCAACAAGCCAACTTTTTAGATGAAAAAGTAAAAAATCTTGAAAATTGCAAACTTTTACTACTGGATCATCACAAAACTGGAAGAGAATGTGCTGAAAAATTTGATTGGTATTATCTTGATGAAAATAGATGTGCTACCAAAATAACATATGATCATTTTTCTAAAAAGTTTTCTCCTGATGAAAAGTTGAAAAAGTTTAGTGAAATCACTAATGCTATAGATATATGGCTATCCAAAGATAAATATTTCGAACTTGGCAAAGTGCTTTTAAAACTTGTTAGCGATGCCAAAGAGGTAAATAGAGTAATGTTTCCAAGAGAAAACAATGAGTATATATTTAATATGCTTGAAAATTCTTATGAATATTATGATAAAGCAGGGGCCAATATAGCTCTTGATAATGCTTTGCATAAGCTCAAAAAAAAGTTCTTTAAAGGTTTTAGCAAAGATGATACCTTGGATAATCTCATATCCAAATATGTAGTAGAACTTTTAACAAAGAAAAAAGATGAGATGAGCATAGAGTACAAAGGCTACAAAGGGATACTTACATACTCCATATCGAATGTTTCTGTTATAGGAAATGACTTTTTAGTAAAAAATCCGAATTTCGACTTTTTTATGAACATAAATGCAAGAAGAAATATCTCTTTAAGAGGAAACGGAAAAGTAGATGTCAGTGTTATAGCCGCAGAGATTGGAGAAGGCGGAGGTCATGCCAATGCAAGTGGTGGAGTGATAAAAAGTTTTAAAGATAGTTTTTTATATGAAAATATAAAAAAACAGGTAGAAGATGCGATATATAAAGTAGAAAACAAATAAAAAGGAATAACATGTTACAAGATAAACTGAATGAAGCGGAAAAAGAGATAGAAGAACTATCCATGCAACTTGTAGATATGCTTGAAGTGGCACTATATTTTGCAGGTATAAAAAAAGAAAATTTAAAAGACTCTATAGAAATATATTTAAATGGCATAGATGAGGTCTTTGCTAACGAAGATGGTGAAATGGGAGTTGATGAAATCATTGAAGTCATCAATCATATCAAAAAAACAAAACCGGAACTTTTTAGAGACAACTAATCTTTTTTAGCCAAAAAGCAGGTGAAATTCGCCCATTTAAAGATGATATCCACTCGTTTAAAACCGGCATATTTTGCCATAGTTATATTTTCTTCATCGCTGTAGGGGATAAGCACATTTTCAAGTGCCTCTCTCTTTTTGGCTATCTCATACTCGCTATAGCCCATCTTTTTTTTGAAGTCATAGTATATATCTATCATCTGCTTATGAAGTTTGTTATCTTCATATATCACTTTTTCATTAAAAATAAACAAGCCCCCTTTTTGTAAAGAGTTATATATCTTTTTGACAAGTGCCGCTCTTTTTGCAGGTCTTACGAATTGTAAAGTATAGTTTGCAAGTATCACTTTTGAGGTAGGTATCTCGTCTATGATAAAATTGCCTTCTTTTATCTCTATGTCTGCTCCGAATGCCGATATCTTTCTTTTTGATCGCTCTACCATTGCCTTTGAGTTATCGATTCCCGCAAGATGCAGATTTTTATCGGATTTTTTATATATCTCCAAAAGTGTCGTGGCTGTTGAACTGCCAAGATCGCAAACCCTGTCATTTTTTTCGCAATTTTTTACGACAAGTTCGCTAACAAGGTCTAAAACTTCCCTATAAAAAGGCACCGACCTATCGAGCATATCATCAAATACACTCGCCACCTCTTCATCAAACTCAAACTGCTTATCAAGCTCTTTTAAAAAAACTTTATCTTTCATAATTCCCGCTTTTTAATATAAAAATCCGAACAACCAAAGAGGTATCTTTTTCCCGTACCCTATCTCCAAATCATCCGATACCACAAAACTATCCGACAAATCTTTTATCTGCTCGAAAGATTTGTTTTTACCGCCTATTTCAAAAAGATATCGATTGTCTATTAAAAAATCTCCTCTTTTATCATACTTTATCAAATGATTTACTTTAGATTGAGAAACAAAAAAACTCTCTCTGACACTTCCGATATTCGGCTCGTCACATAAGATATTGTATAGATTGATATTTTCAAGATATATCTTATCGGGCTTATTTAAAAGCTTTTTATTTTTAAAGTTTCCGCCCGTTATCTCTATGAGATTTGCCTTTTGTAGATAATAAAGATATGAATACAATGTATTTCTGCTTATACCTGTGAGTTTTGATATGTTTTGGATATTAAGCTCAAATGGAACACTACAGCAAAATAGCTCCAAAAGCTTTCTAATGGTATAAATCTTTTGATACTCTATATTATATATAGTTGCTACTTCACTATCTAAAATGATATTTACTATCTCTACAAGCCTTAAATCATAACCCAACTCGCCCTCGGTAAAAAAGGGATATGAGCCAAATCTCTTATAAGCCGAAAGATACTCCAAAGGCTTAAAATGCTTTTTGATATCCAAAGCTATATCCTGATGCTCTTTTACAATATCCTCAAGCTTGATAGCCGGCAAATCCATACCATATTTTATAGCTATAAATTCTCTAAAAGATAGACTATATAGCTTGTAAAACAACACTCTTCTGCTGAGGTCTATTTTGCTATTTTCTATCTCAAGAGCGGAAGAGCCGGAAAAGATAACTTTCATATCTGTAAAATCATATATCCTCTTCAGCTCTTTTGCAAAATCTTTAGCTTTATGTATCTCATCTATCAAAAGTATTTCACCGCCGGACTCACTAAACTCTTGGGCTATCTCGCTAAGGCTTTTAGTAACATTATCGGCACTAATATATAGCTTTTTTGAAGTCGGGACTTTATAGCTTTTTGCAATTTGTCTTAAAAGGGTGCTTTTACCGACTCCTCTTTGTCCTAGTATACCTATGATTTTGGATTGAAAATCTATCTTGTAATAAAGATATCTCTTAAATTTAACATCAGGCAGAGAAAAAAATTGGTTGGATAGCGAAATAAGTTTTTTCAACATTTAGTGCCTTTTCAATACTTTGAAAATATTATACCATATTTTTTTCAATACTTTGAAAACTTTTAAGATTTTGTTCGAATACTATTTTTGAGTATCGCAATATCTCCCACCTCTTTTTTTAAACTATTTGCTACAACATCACACTTTATCTTAAACAAAAAGTATATCTCTTTATCCAAGACACCATACATCGTCTCATAATTTCCCATACCCTTGGCTATAATAAGATCGGTCTTTTCAAATCTCTTTACAAACTCTCTATCGGCTCTATTTAGATCAAGCCCGGGAGTATCCACTCCACTACTTATCACTTCGCAAACCTCATCTATGCCTATCTCTTTAGCTTCTCTTATCGTCACATCGTTGATAATAGGCTCTCCTCTTGTGGCATAGATAAACTTCTTTTTAGGAAATCTCTTTGTCAAAACTTCAAGCAGTATCTTATCGTACACATGCTCTCCGCAATTATCGCCTATGAGCATAACCGTTTGAGCCTTTTTTAGATCCTCTTTTAAGCTCTCATAGTCGTTTATGCCAAACTCCTTATCAAAAACCTCCTCTATCGCCTCTTTTAGATCAAACTGTACTTTGGCACCAAAGTCTATGACATTTCCGGCAATCGCAGCTTTTATGGCACTAAAAAGCTCATCATCGCTCTTTTTTATCTTATCTTTGATAAATCCCACATATTTCAAAGCCTCTTTAGTGCTTTTCTCTTTGACATTTTTCAGAGGATCATCGCTTTTTAACTTTTTTGAGAGATTTTTATATATATCTTTGGCAATAAACGGTGGAGTTACATCCAAACCGTGCTCCATCAATATCTTTGAAGTGCTATCAAGTAACTCTTTTGTTGTCTTTTCATCACAGTTTGCCACCTTTGAAGTCTTTAAAGCTTGATTGTATATGCAAACAAGACATTCCGGTTTAATATTCATCTAAAATTTCCTTTGCTCTTTTTATATCTTTCTCTATAGCTGTTCTCAACTCATCAAGTGAGCTAAATTTTTGATTGTCCCTTATCCTATCTACAAAAAGTATCTCCAAAGTTTCGCTTTTACACTCAATATACCTATCCAAGATATGGGTCTCCACGGAAAACTCTCCATCAGTCGTTTCTCTAATACCTATAAAAGTAACAGAGTTATACAGTTTTTCGTCCACCTTTGTTTTTGTGGCATAAACCCCATTCTTAGGGAGTAAGAAATCCTTTACAACGACATTTAAAGTAGGAATAAGCTCTTTGCCTCCGATACCTTGACCGTGGACCACCTTGCCTTCAATGCTATAAAACCTGCATAGAAGCTTATTTGCCTTTTTAATATCGCCGTTTTTCAAAAGCTCTCTTATAACTCCCGAATGTACCGACACTCCCTCAAGTTTATACTCATTTACGACCTCCACTCTGAAGTACTTTTTAAGATCTTGGGGAGAGCAACTCCTATCTTTACCATATCTAAAGTCATACCCCACAACTATCTTTTTTAGAGCGGGAAACTCCTCTTTTAAAAAGTCGGCAAACTCTTTGCAGTTAAAATCTTTTATCTTTTCAAGGTCATAAAAAAAACATGATCTATCCACGAATCGACATCTATACTCTTTTGGAGTCAAGTTTGAGCCATATTTACTCACTATCATCAAAGTGCCGTTTTCATCAAGCCTTTTTATAAGCTCTTGATGGGCTTTATGGATACCGTCAAACCCTCCGATAGCAAGAGAGGTGATTTTACTTTTTGATATAGAAGAAGTATTCGACATTTCCCTCTTTTCCTTTTATCTTAGACTCCTCTTTTATCAGCACTCTGTAGCCTCTTTTTACAAGTTCACTCTCAAAATCCCTCAAAACTCTCTCTATCGCTTTTTGGTCTTTTACCACCCCTTTTTTATCCCTTTTGACATCTTTTCCCACTTCAAACTGTGGCTTAAAAAGAAGTATAATCTTATCATTTGACAACCTCAAAATATCATCAAGTATCACACTTACACTCACAAACGAAACATCGCAAGTAACTATATCAAACTTTTTATCGATTTGAAAATTTCTTATATCACACTCCTCAAACGAGTGGACTTTGGGATTATTTCTTAACTTTTCATGAAGTTGCTCTTTGCCGACATCCACCGCCGTAATCTCTTTTGCCCCGAACTCCAACAAAACCTCTACAAAACCGCCCGTACTACTGCCGATATCAAGACATACCTTATCTTTTAACTCTATATCTTTATCTTTTAAAAACTCTTTTAGTTTATCTCCGGCTCGACTGACATACCTTATCTTTTCAAGCACCTCTATCTTGTCATCCCTATCCACCAAAAAACTCGGCTTTTGGACGATAACACCGTTTATAAAAACATTCCTATCTTTTATAGCACTATGGGCTTGGTTTCTACTCTCAAAAAAACCGTTTTCCATAAGAAATTTATCAAGCCTCATTCATCATCTCTCTCATCTCTTCTTCGGTTATCGTTTTGACTTCGAGTTTTTTCGCCTTTTCAAGCTTACTACCAGCATCCTCTCCATAGACTACAAAGTCCGTCTTTTTGCTCACGGAGCTTGTTACTTTCGCTCCAAGACTTCTTAGCTCCTCTTTTATTTTATCCCTGCTTTCGCTCATAGTTCCCGTCAAAACTACGGTTTTGGCACTAAATAAAGATCGCATCTCTTTTTTTATTTCGGGTTTTTTTGGCTCTATGATAGATATGAGCTTTTTTACAAGCTCTTCGTTGACTCCTAAAAATTCCAAAAAGGATTCCGCCATCTCTTCGCCAAATCCATCTATCTCCAAAAGATTCTCTTTATTAACCCCAAAAAAGTCCACTCCGAACTTTTCACATATCTTTCTACTCGCCACCTCTCCTATATGCTCTATCCCAAGAGCATTGACAAATCTCCAGCACTCCGCACCTTTGACTCCTGCAATGGAGTTCAAAAGATTTTCTACCTTTTTCTCTTTAAAGCCCTCAAGTTTTAAAAGCTCCTCTCTTTTTAGTTCAAAAAGATCCAAAACACTCTTTACAAGTCCTTTATCATATAAAAGCTTTACTATTTTATCTCCTAAACCCTCGATATTTAGACACTTTTTACTTGCAAAATAGATGATGGAGTTTACCACCCTTGCTTCACAAAGGAGATTTTGGCATTTCAAAAGTATACCCTCATCCAAAAGCTCACTACCGCATATCGGACAGTGAGTCGGTCTTTTTATCTCTATCTCATCTCCGTCTCTAAAATTCGTCTGCACTCTTATGATCTTTGGTATCACATCCCCGCTTCGTATAATGATGACTTTATCGCCTATCCTTATATCCTTTCTTTTTATCTCGTCAAAATTATGCAGTGTGGCTCTCTCTACCACCACACCCTCTATATTAACAGGCTCGACGATGGCTACGGGTGTAACCACTCCCGTTCTTCCAACTTGAAAAACTATATCTTTGATGGTTGTCATCTTTTCGATAGCTGGAAACTTATAGGCACACATCCACCTTGGATTTTTCACCGTGTAGCCAAGTCTATCTTGCAAAGCTATATCATTGACCTTAACCACCATTCCATCAAGCATGAGATGATACTCCTCTCTCAGTTTGACAAACTCATCATAAAGCTTTTGTATCTCATCTATATCTTTACAAACGGCTCTTTTTGGTGGAGCCAAAAAACCAAGAGAGTAAACAAAGCCCATCATATCGTACAGTTTTTCATATCCGAGGGTATTTACTCCAACCCCCCAAGGCTGAAACAAAAGCTCTCTTTTTGCCGTTATGGAGCTATCAAGTTGCCTCATGCTACCCGCAGCTGCATTTCTGGGATTGGCAAAGGGTTGCTCTCCAAGTTTCAATCTCTCCTCATTTAGTCTTTCAAATTTATCTCTTGGCATCAAAACTTCGCCTCTTATCTCTATAAGTTCATCATAGTCTATAGTCTTCGGTATGGACTTGATAGCTTTTGCATTGTGAGTAACATCCTCGCCGATAGAGCCGTCACCCCTCGTTATGGCTTGTTTTAAAGCCCCGTTTTCATAGATGATATTTAAGCTCGCTCCGTCAAACTTCGGCTCACAGTAAAATTCACAAACCCCGACATTTTTATATATCCTCTCTACCCACTCTTTTAGCTCACTCTCGTCAAAAACATCCTCCATACTCCACATACGGCTAAGATGAGTAGCCTTTTGAAACTCATCAAGCACTTCCCCACCCACTCTTTGTGTAGGGGAGTTTTTATCTATAAGTTCGGAATGCTCCCTCTCAAAAGCCTCCACTTCTCTATAAAGCTTATCATACTCTTCATCACTCACAAGAGGATCGTCCTCGGTATAATAAGCTTTAGCCCATTTATTTAGTAATTTAATATTTTTTTTATACTCTTTTTCTGTCATTTCTCTATCCGTCTATATTTTTGGATATTTTACCCAAAAAGGGTTTAAAATGCTCTATCAAATATAATATTCATAGTAATTTAAAATTAAGATTTGTTTAATATATGAACGGTTTTAAGGGTATTAAATTTTTTAAGAATAAAAAATCAATCCACAACTTCAGAAAAATTTTAAGGATGAAATTTTGAGAATGAGTAAAAATATCAAATAAATCTTAATTTTGAATTACTATATATAGATAAATGTCATTTATATCTTTTGATTATAAAAATAATTAGTTGCTTCTACGAAACCATCAACATTTCCACAATCAAATCTTTTACCTTTAAATTTATAAGCTATAACTTTGCCTTGTTTTGTCTGCTCTTTTAGAGCATCTGTTATTTGAATCTCTCCGTTTTTACCCGGTTTAGTATCTTTTAGTATCTTAAAAATATCATTAGAGAGTATATATCTACCTATTATGGCAAGATTGCTCGGTGCTTTATCGATATCCGGCTTTTCTACCATATCTTTTACCATAAAAATATCCTTTTCTATCTCTGTAGCCTCGATAATACCATATTTATACACTTCATCTTTTTCAACTTCTTCTATGGCAACAATAGAGCATTGGTATTTGTTGTACAGTTTTACCATTTGCTTTAAAACACTCTCTCCCCTTGAATTAACACACAAATCATCCGCCAATATAACACCAAAAGGTTCATTGCCTATTAACGGTTCACCTTTAAGTATAGCATCTCCCAGACCTTTCATTTCATTTTGTCTTGTATAAGTAAAAGTACAATTTTCTATCAAAGCCCTTATCTCTTTTAAGAGATTTTCCTTTGATGTTCCTTTGATTTGATGCTCAAGTTCATATGATATATCAAAATGATCAGTTATGGCTCTTTTGCCTCTTCCTGTTATAATAGCCATGATGCTACATCCTGCTTCTTTAGCTTCTTCTACTCCATACTGTATCAAAGGTTTTGTAAGTATGGGTAACATTTCTTTTGGCATAGCCTTAGTAGCGGGTAAAAATCTAGTACCATATCCGGCCGCAGGGAATAAACACTTTTTTATCATATCGTCTTCATTAAACTTTTTTTAAAAACTTTGAGAGTAAAACTATCTTTACTCCATTGACTCTACCCTCTATCTGCTCCGGATTGTCCGTAAGGGATATGTTTTTTACGACAGTTCCTCTTTTTGCAGTAAAACCGGTTCCTTTTACATCCAAATCTTTTACGATAGTTACACTATCTCCGCTATTTAAAATAGTTGAATTGCTATCAAGTGTAGGCTGAATATCCGAATGTTCATCCTCTATATCCTCCGCCCACTCTTTCGTATCATCATCAAGATAAAGCATATCAAGCATATCTTGAGGCCATCCCTCACTGGATATGGACTTTAATATCCTGTAAGCCATCACTTGAACGGCAGGAACTTCACTCCACATAGAATCATTTAAACATCTCCAATGATTTATATCTTGAGTATCGGGATTGCTTAAACCATCCAAACAAGTTTTACAAACCAATATATACTCATCTTTAGGTTCAACTTTAAAAACATCCAATTCATCACTACTACCACACAACTCACAAACACCGTTTGCTCTTTTTAGTAAACTTTCTTTTATATCCATTGATTTTCCTATATAAATATCTTATTCGAGGATAAATAAGATATAATTATAACATAAAAGTTATAAAACAAGCTTATCAAGGGAAAATTTATGAAAAAACTTTTTAGGGAACTTCAAGGAAGTTGGATACTGTTTTTTCACTATCTAAAATGGCCTATGTTTTTATGGTTGCCATCTATGTATCTTTTTACAGATTATAAAAACAATACAATTTTAGATATTGTTTGGCTATATTGTGCATATCTTGTAGTTATAAATATCACCAATATAGTAAAAAATAGGGGTTTAAAAAAGTGTGATAAGAGTTGCAAAAAGTAAATGGTGCGATCGGGGGGATTTGAACCCCCACACCCGAAGGCACTACCCCCTCAAGATAGCGTGTCTACCAGTTCCACCACGATCGCATAAAAGGCTAAAAGCTAAAAGCTAAAAGCCTTTAGAATTTTAACCTAAGAAAGGGTTGGCATAAAGTGCTATCAAAGCAATAACCAAGGCATAGATAACTTGTGCTTCGATCATCGCAAGAGCGATAAACATAGTAGTCATAAGCTTTCCACCAAGACCTGGGTTTCTTGCTGTTCCAGCTATCGTAGCAGCAGCTGTATTACCCATACCTATAGCTCCACCAAGTGCTGCTAAACCAAGACCAATTCCAGCTGCAACAACTGAAAAAGATGCTAAACCAGAAGCATTTTCAGCAACTGTTAAAACTTTAACTCCATTTTCACCGGCAAATGCAACACCGGCTATAGCCAATAAAAGTAATAATACTTTTTTCATAAAAACTCCTTTTGTTTTTGTAAAGTCCGTTCGGCTTGCGTATCCCTACTTATCACTTTACTTTGGGCGAAATTATACCAAAATATTTGTTAAAATATACTTATTTTTAATTTCCTCTTATAGTTTATTTACTCTCTTTTAACCCCAATTCTACTTTGTATCCTTTTTGAGAAAGCACTACTACATCTATAGTGTCTCCTTCATGAAGTATATCTTGCATCTTGGCAGATCTGTCTTTTGCTATCTTTGATATATGTAAAAGTCCATCTACCCCGTCTCTAAGCTCAATAAATGCACCAAATTCTACTACCTTTTTAACTTTTCCGTGAAATTCTTCGCCTTTTTTAAACTCAACTTTTTTTCTCTCTCCTCTATCTCTACCACCACCACTTCTGCTTGTTATCTCTTTTATATGATCACATGCGGCCTTAACCTTGGCTTTATCGGTACCTCCGACTTTAACTTCACCTTTTTCCCTATCAAGGTCGATAGAAACATTAAATTTTTCAATAATCTCTCTTATGGTAGCACCGGCTTTTCCGATGATATCGACTATTTTTGAAGGATGTACACCAAATATCTCAGTACTTGGTAAAAGATCCTCATTTACCACGATATTTTTATCAGCTTCTTCCATAATACTTAGTATATGATCTCTTCCTTCTTTTGCTTGTTCAAGTGCCTCTTTTAAGATATGAGATTCGATACCTCCTAATTTGATATCCATCTGAAGTGCCGTGATACCGTCTCTGGTTCCTGCAACTTTAAAATCCATATCTCCATCATGATCTTCTAAACCCATGATATCAGTCAGTATTGCATACTTGTCATCTTCAAAAACAAGTCCCATAGCTATACCGGCAACCAATTTCTTTGTCTTTACCCCTGCCGCTCTTAAGGCCAAAGAACCGCCACAAACCGTAGCCATAGATGATGAGCCGTTTGATTCAAGAATTTCGGAAACAACTCTGATAACTTGTGGATATGTCATATCATTTAAAGGAGCTAAAGCTCTTTTTGCAAGATTACCATGTCCCAACTCTCTTCTTCCCGGTGCTCTCACAGGAGCAGCTTCTCCTACGGAAAATCCAGGAAAATTGTAATTTACCATAAATTTCTCATAATTTGGTCCGTCGGTTGTCAACAAATCAAACATTTGAGCATCCTGGTCACTACCTATAGTAACTGTTACAAGTGCTTGAGTTTGACCTCTTGTAAATAGACAACTACCATGAACTCTTGGCAGGATATTGGTTTCTATGCTTATGGGTCTTACCTCTTTCAAATCTCTACCGTCAGCTCTTTTTCTATCATTGACTATCATTTTTCTAACAATTTCTCTTTTAAAAACAGACAATACTTTTGATACTGTATCTTTATCCCACTCCTCTTGAGTAGCTATATCATCATTCATAATTTTTTCGACTATTTTTTTAAGTTCGCCAGCTCTTTCACTTTTTGCCATATTATTCAAAGCTTCATAAACATCATCTTTGTAAAATTCTGCAATATATGCATATATTGACTCATCTATTTTTTCCTCTTTAAGAGTTAAATCAGCATCAGATTTTTTAAGTTCCACAAAAGCTTTTTCATAAGCTTCACTTGCCTCTTTTATCGCTCTGGATGCAACTTCTATCACATTCATCGTTTCTTCATTGCTCAACTCGTTTGATAGTTGCATTTCCGTTATTTCTTCTACCATAGTAGGATCAACCATAGGATCTATGGCTGTAACAGGAGCAATATCGGTTTTTAAAGTAGGTATAGCTCTCATCTCTATCATCAAAAGTTCATCTTTTGAACCACTTACATATAAATCAAGTGAGCTATCTTGCATTTGTGAATTTGTAGGATTTACTACAATTTCATCATTTACTTTGCCAACTCTTACCCCATAGACTAATTTATTTACAGGAATATCTGAAAGATATAGTGCTACAGAGGCTGCATTTAAAGCCATTGTTTGCAAATCGGTTTCGCTATCGGAACTAACTACAAGTATGGTTATTTGAGTTGGATATGCATATCCTTTTGGAAAAAGTGGTCTTAAACTTCTATCGACAACCCTTGAGGTTAATGTTTCAAAATCACCTGGTCTTGTTTCTCTTTTTATGTAACCTCCGGGTATCTTTCCTATGGCATAAGATTTCTCTATATATTGTACAGTCAAGGGTGTAAAATCTCCATCAACAGGTTCTTCATCTCTTGCAACGGCAGCTATCATAACTGTTCCGCCAATTTTCATCATCACGGAGCCACTTGCTTGCTTGGCTACATAACCAATCTCAAACTCCTCTTTTTTATTATTTACTTCTACTTCAACATGACATTTCATACATTCTCCTTTTATTTTGTCATTTTTTCTTCGATATTTACGATAAAATTTTCACTGTTTTCTAATATCGGTAAAATATCGTCCTCTTCCATTTTTTTTAACTTTTCAACATAGTAGTGTTGATTGTCTATATAATTATATGTACTATGTAGATAAAACAACTCATCTATCTCTTTTCTAAATAGCACCTCTATTTCTTTTGATATAATGCCACACATATATGCTATTTTGTTGGCACCAGTATTGATAGCTGTTTTTATACCGGCTAATGCTATCAAATTGTTTTCGCAGGAATCATCGATAAAAAGTATATTTTTATCTTTCATGGAAACAAGCTTTTCTCCTTTTCTATATCTGTAAATTTTTTTTAATATATCCTCCTCATATTTCACACGAGACTGTCCATGAATATAATCAAGTCCAATCTCAAAACTATCTAATAATTCCGTATGTATTACAGTTTCTTCAGTTTCAGTAACAATAGAGATAAAACACTCTTGATTATTTGGTGCTGATATCATTTCGCTAAATAGTATATCATATTTAAATTGTAATCTTTTTGCTATAATACTTGTTACCGGTATTGCATCAAGCGAAAGAGCACACAATATCCATTTGCTTTTGTCTAAATGTATCAAATCTTCCAAATTATTATCTAAAAATTTTATTGCTAAATCAGATCTGTTTTGTAATTTAAAATCTAAATCTATCTGCATGATAACTCTCTGGATACTGTTTGTTTATCTCTTCTTCATCAAAAGAGAATCTAAAATCATCTATATATTTTTTAATTGTTTCATAAGCACTATTTATTTTAATCATTTTTTCTTTATCTTTGTAAATATCCGGATGATATTTTTTTGACAATTCGAGATATTTTGCCTTTATCTCTTTTTGAGAAACAAACGGAGAAATCTCTAAGATCTTCAATGCTTCCTTTATCTCTTTTACTTTATCCATAATATTTATTCACTTTGTCCGTTATCTTTTTCAAATTTATACTGCACACCACCAATAGGGGTAAAATTGATAGTTAAATATATCCCTCTTCTTGTAACCGAATTAGACCCACTGCTTGTTAATATAGGTGTTATATGCTCTTTGTAGCTAATTCTATAATTCCAACATTTTTTTCTCATTGTTACACCAAGTTCCCAATTTTGAGTATAGCTATTTTTTAAATCATAGTCAATATTTGTAAAATAGTTATATTTGCTAAAATAGTTTGTAGATAATCCAATGGAGATGATATTGCTATCTCCTTTATCCGGACCATGTTTGTATGTATGAAGTAAATTTGCTTTATACATATTATTTTTATATTGTACACCTGTTTGAAACTCTGATATTTGTGAGTTTTTATGAGAATATGTTAAATTATTTGTTATATTTAAATTATCAGAAAATTTATAAATAAGTTCATTTAATAAATCTCCATATTTATAATCATATGCATCAAAGAGATAGGATTGAGACATTCTGTGAGTCAAAAATAGATCTCCCTTATTGCTATAAAAAAACTCTTCAAGTTGAAAATTAATACTTTTTTGTTCTTTGTTGAGAGTAATGAAATCTGCAAAATATCCCTTTTTATCGTCAAAACTAGGAACTATATAATCCAAATCAAGACTTATTGTATGCAAAAAATCATCATATTTTTTTGTCAAATCAGTACTTAGTGAAAATTTATGATAATTGCTGACATATTGACCACTTTGTAATGCCGAAGACTCATTGGTATAGTTAATATGAGTCATATACACATTTTCAGAAACAGAAAAATTCAAATAATTTTCAAAAAGAGGTATTGTAAAAATAACTGGTAAAAGTATTTCATTTTGTTTAGCATTTATACCTGACTTTCTATAGTAATTGTTAAATTTATAGTCTATAGAATATAATAAATTTTTAAAAAGTATCGGCTCTGTAAATCTATGATATTGTAGTTTTGGCAGAGTTTGTAAAGTATCGTCATTGGAAATCTTAGAAGTATCTTTAAAATATTTAAAATATAAACCTATATAATCTTTATCTCTTCGTAAAAAATAATTTATTTTAGAAGTGATTAAACTGGAAGTGATATAATTTTTATCTTTTTGTAAATTTAAATAATCTACATCATTCAAAGATTTGGAGTCTATCCATAGAGCATCTTGTGCATTATCTCCAAAATAATTGCTAAAAAGTTTACTTCTGTTATAATTTACCTCAAAACCATAGTGAGAACTATTTTTTAAATTATATTTATCTATATAAGAATTTTTTTCTTTAAAATATCCTGTTTTAATATTACCTGTCGAGTACTCATAATCAGCAAATCTTAAAGTAGTATAAATTCCTTTCCCCCTTTTTGATCTAATTTGTGGATCAAATTGCAAATCCCAACTCTTAAAAGGAGCTATATATATAGGCTGCCTATAATATACCCCCTCTTCTGAACTATAACCAAAAGATGGTCTTAAAAGTCCGCTTCTTCTTGTTTTATCCGTTGAAAAACTAAAATACGGAGTATATAGTAGAGGAACATCATGAATATAAAAGATTGAATTATATACTGTAACAAGCTTGGTATTTTTACTATAATCTCCACTCGTATAAGTTATCTTCCAATCCGGCTTATAAACATTACAACTGGATACTATGGCATCTTTTGTATAATACATATCGTTATTTACTTTGGATAAACGACTTCTTATCCATATATTACTATCTGTATCATCAAGAAAAAACGGATCAAAATATGACGAATCATCAGCAAGGTTAATTTTAGCAAATTTACTCTTAACAAAAAGGTTAGAATCTCTAATAATATTTATATTGCCATAAAGCTTTACGATTTTAGTTGTTTTGTTATATTCTGCTTTGTCAGCAGTCATAACATATCTATCCGAATACACTACAACATTTCCACTGGCATACAGGGTGTTATCTTTTCCTTTAATTTTTGTAGCTAAGATTTGTACATTATTGTCAAATGAAAAAAGAGTTAAAGCAAATAAAACTAAAAAGAGTAAAACTTTAAACATTAATCACTACTGTCTTTGCTGCTTTATCGTGCCATGCTTGATTGACACTATCAAAAAATGCCCATAAAAATCCAAGATAAAATATCATTTCACTTACAATTCTTACCACTGCTCTTATAAAAGCATTCATTATGTTTGGTTTTTCAAAATCTTCGATAGAAACTATCTTTATCTTTAAAAGCATCTTTCCGGGAGTTGCCCCATACATCCATACGAAAAATGTATGGTATATAACTTTTAGAATGATAACTTGCAAAAAAAGCATATTTATAAGAGCTATTAAAACTTCCATAGATTCAGCATTTGCAAACCTATTGGCAAAAATAATATAAAAAAGTATGGATATAATCATCTCATCAAGAAAAAATGCGACAGATCTTTTATTGATAGTCGCAAGAGTCAATTTTTCTCTATCAAGTCGTCTTTGTATCTCTTCGTTCAAATTATACCTTTAAGGCTTGATACGCTATATCTGTTCTAAATTGCTTTCCTGCAAAATGTACCTGTCCGCAAAGCTCATAAGCTCTATCTCTTGCATCTTTTATACTATTTGCCAAACCTATACACAAAAGAACTCTACCGCCTGTTGCAAACAGTTTTCCATCTATCTTTTTCACACCTGCATAAGATATATGACTATTGTTCTTCAACTCTTCATCTACAATTTTATCTACTATGATTTCTGATGGTTTTGAACTTTTGTAGGGATAGTTTTCACTTGCTATGACTACAGCTACTGCATATTTATTTAAAAATTCTATATTTAATTCGCTTAAAGCATTTGTAGCTGCTTTGTAAAAAAGCTCACTTGCCGGAGTTTTTAGAAGTGGCATCAACACTTCACATTCAGGATCGCCAAATCTAACATTGTACTCAAGTACGATAGGCTCATTCTTAACCACCATAATACCTATAAATAAAACTCCTTTATAAGGAGAATTTATCTCCTCCATTCCCCTTAGGGTAGGCTTTACAATCCTGTCTTCTATCTTTTTATAAAGTTTATCATTTATCAAAGGAGTTGGTGCATAAGCTCCCATACCGCCGGTATTTGGACCTTTATCTTTATCAAGTAGCCTCTTGTGGTCTTGAGCAGCAGGCAATATCTTATAATCTTTTCCATCACAAACAGCAAATACGGACAATTCATAACCATCCAAAAACTCTTCTACGATTATCTTTTTGCCTGCATCACCAAAACTCTCTCCGCTTAGCATATCAAATGCAGCTTTTTTTGCCTCATCTTTACTCTCAGCTATTATCACACCTTTTCCTGCACAAAGACCGTCAGCTTTTACCACAATAGGCTCGTTTAAAGAGTCTATAAAATCAACAGCTTTTTCATAATCGGAAGTCTCTATATATTTTGCAGTAGGAATGTCATATTTTGCAAGAAAGTTTTTCATAAAAACTTTAGAACCCTCAAGCCTTGCAGCATCTTTGGACGGACCGAATATCACCAATCCCTCTTTTTCAAATATATCTACTATGCCGTCTGTCAGAGGAGCTTCAGGACCGACTATAGTCAAATCTATACTATTGGTTTTTACAAAATCAGCAAGTTTTTCATACTCTTTTATATCTACATTTTCTCCAAGCTCATCAGTTTTACCATTCCCGGGAGCAAAATATAGTTTATCAACATTTTTATCTTTGCTTAATGCTAAACCTATAGAGTACTCTCTACCTCCACTACCGACTATCAATACATCCATTAAAAATCCTTGGAAAATTTTGAAGAGTAATTACCCAAATGACCGTTCTGCTCAAAAGTGGCCCTAAAAAGCCAAAAAAAACTTGGAAAAGATGCTCTCTTTAGGCTGCAGCTTCTCGCTTTTTTTCAAAAACTCAAACGAAGTCACAGACACACCAAAAGCATACTTTTTCCAAACAATGAAATCTGTTGGACCCTCAATAACGAGCAGGTGTCGTATCATTCAGGATAATTACTTAAAGGTATTTTACCCCAAATTGGCTTAAATTTACAATAGAGTTTTTGCTAATTCTATACAAGATGGAATATTTTGTTGCTTTGATAGAGTGTATTTAATATTTTCAGGCATAAAAGAGGCTGTTTTTACTCCTATAACAACTGCTTTATAACTCTCATCCCATTTAAAAATCTTCAAAAAGCACTCTATTGTAGAGGGAGATGAAAATATGATTACAGAGCCTTTTTTCGGAGATTGTAATTTATCTTGGTTACATATCGTTTCATAGACTATTTTTTCATCCAAATCCACATTATAATTTAAAAGTATGCTATTTAAATTTGAAGTTACCTTTTTTGCTCTTAAAAAAAGTACTTTTTTATCTTTTAATTTATCCTTTATTTCGTTGGCAAAGTCATTTCCATAAGAACTTTTTGCAGTATATACAGGAGTTTTGCCTTTAGATAAAAGATAGTTTGTAGTTCCGCTACCTATAGAATATATCTCTTTTTCTTTCCAATTTTTATCTATCCTATCTATCGCTTCGACTCCGTTTTTTGAAGTAAATATCAAAGCATCATATTTTTTAATATCCACATCAACATCCAAAAAATTTATCTTTATAACAGGAAGATTTAAAGCACCTTTGAATTTTTTATCGCTTAATATATAAATCTCCGCCAATTTTAAGCCTTTTTAATCGTAACTTTTATATCTGCACTATCTGCATAATACGGAGAAGTAGTAACAACTGCATCTGTCATACTTTTTGCATATTCTTCGATATTACCTACATTGATACCTCCGGCACTTATCACCTTTACTCCGTTATTATGAGCAATTTTAACTATATCTTTAGTAGTTTTAGCATCAACTTTATCAAGTTGCAAAACATCTACTCCGATATCAATAAACCTTTGAGCACTTTTTTTATCTTTGGCTTCTACTATCCATTTTTTCTCTACAGATTTTGATTTTAGTCTTTTAAACTCATTTATAAATTTATCCCAACCTCCGTAAAGATTGATATAATTTTCAAATACAAGTATTGTTTCACTAGTAGTTATCCTATGAGGATATGCCCCGCCGTCCATGATAGCTTTTAGAGCTATTTTTTTAGTAAAAGGGACAATTTTTCTTGTTGTCAGTATCTCCATAGAAGGGTTGATTTTCTTTGCAATCTTAACCATTTGATTTGCATATGTAGCAACACCACAAGTATATTCATAAATATTTTGAGCAACTTTCCAAAGAATAAGTACATCCTTTCCTTTACCTTCAGCTTTAAAAAATGATACATCTTTCTCTATATTCTGCCCGTCATCTTTGGCAAATAGTACCTCCAATCCCACTCTTTTTGCCAATAATTTGACAAGCTCATTTCCGCTTAAAAACATCTCATTTCTACTACTAAATTCAATAACACCATCACTATTTATATCTAAAAGTGTTGTTGTCAAATCAAAATATGGCATATCTTCACAAATCAATCTATCCAATTCATCAGAACAAAAATGCATACAAATCCTTATATATTTGAAAATATAACGAAATGATAGCACAATAGTTTTAATAAAGATTTAAATTTTTGAAGTTGTGTATTTTACTTGATGATATTATTGCTTCGACTAAATGTTTTGGTTTGCGAAGCAGGTATCTTTATCGTGTTTAACTTCGTTAAACTACTGTTCAACTCCGCCCGACGAACCGTAAATCTACCTCGCTTCGCTCGCTACGATTTACTTCAATGTACCCAGACTTTTTTCGTGTTCGCCACTAAAATCCTAGATTTTAGACTTTGTGAATACTAAAGTTGTTGGTGTATTTGATGATATTATTGCTTCGACTAAATGTTTTGGTTTGCGAAGCAGGTATCTTTATCGTGTTTAACTTTCGTTGAACGAACCGTAAATCTACCTCGCTTCGCTCGCTACGATTTACTTCAATGTACCCAGACTTTTTTCGTGTTCGCCACTAAAATCCTAGATTTTAGGGCTTACACATGAAAAAAGTCAGTAAAGCCTAAAAAGGCAAAGCAGTTTGCCTTTTTTTACGGCTTTACTCCCACTCTATCGTGGCGGGTGGTTTGGAGCTTATATCATAAACTACTCTGTTTATACCGTCCACTTCGTTTATAATTCTTGAGCTTATTCTTTCAAGAAGGTCGTGAGGTAGATGTGCAAATGTTGCAGTCATGCCATCTACACTCTCTACAACCCTTACACAAACGGTATTGTCATATGTTCTATTATCTCCCATTACTCCTACACTGCTGACATTTAAAAGTACAGTGAAAGCTTGCCAAGTTTTAGTGTAGTATCCGCTTGCTTTTAGCTCTTCCAGCATGATAACATCCGCTTTTCTAAGAAGCTCTAAACTCTCTTTATTTACCTCGCCCATAACTCTTATAGCAAGTCCCGGTCCCGGAAAAGGATGTCTTTGTATCATATCTTTTGGAATACCAAGTTCAAGCCCTAACTCTCTAACCTCATCTTTAAAAAGCTCTCTTAAAGGCTCGATAAGTTCAAACTTCATCCAATCAGGCAATCCTCCGACATTGTGATGAGATTTGATGGTTTTACTCGGACCTTTAACAGAAACAGACTCTATAACATCAGGGTAGAGAGTTCCTTGAGCGAGATACTTTATATTTTCATGTTTTTTTGCCTCTTTTTCAAAAAGCTCTATAAAAGTATGCCCTATGATCTTTCTCTTCTCTTCCGGATCGATTACTTCCTTTAGTCTATCAAGATAAAGCTCTGTAGCATCTATGGTAATAAGAGGTATTTTAAGCTTGACTTTAAACATATTTTCTACTGATTCTCTTTCGTTTGCTCTAAGCAGACCAGTATCAATAAAAACAGCCACAAGTTTTTCACCTATGGCTTCATTGAGCAAAGCTGCAACAACGGAACTATCCACACCTCCGCTAACTGCACACAAAACTTTTCCGTCTTTAACTTTATCTCTTATCTTTGTTATCTGCTCTTTGGCAAAACTTCCCATATTCCAAGTACTTTCGCAACCACAGATATATTTCGCAAAGTTTTTCAAAAGCTTACTGCCATACTTAGAGTGATGAACTTCTGGATGAAATTGAAAAGCATATATCTTTTTTTCACTATTTTCTATGGCTGCATAGGGTGAATTTTCGCTACTTGCTATCTTTTTAAAACCCTCCGGTAACTCCTTTACTCTATCACTATGACTCATCCAGACTATCTGCTCTTTTGGAGTATCCTTAAATATTGGATCATCTTCGCACTGCAAAACCGCTTTTCCATATTCATGAGAATTTGCAGGCACTACTTTGCCACCAAAATGTTGTACGATAAGTTGCATGCCATAACAGATACCAAGTATCGGGATACCGAGTTCAAATACTTCACTATCCGGGTGATAAGCATCTTTGTCATACACCGAAGCGGGACCTCCTGAAAGTATCAAGCCGCTTGGTTCTCTCTCTTTTATGCTTTTTATATTTTCATTATAGGGAACAATTTCACAATAGACTCCATTTTCTCTCATCTTTCTTGCAATAAGTTGAGTATATTGTGAACCAAAATCCAAAACGACGATAGGTACTTTTTTCATATATTTTTTCCTTAATTAATAAATTCCGAGTATTTCAAACTGGACATACCATATAACAATACTAACAAAATATCCCGCAAGTACTGTCCAGCCATATTTCATATGTGTGCCGAATGTATATATGCCCCGTATTTTACCCATTACTCCAACTCCTGCCGCACTACCAAAACTTATAAGACTTCCTCCGATACCCGCGGTCATAGTTACAAGCATCCACTGTGCATCATCCATTGGAGGATTTGCTTTTAAAATCGCACTCATAACCGGAACATTATCTATGATAGCAGAAACAAAACCTACTCCGATATTACCCGGTATATCACCTATAATATCATACAATTTTGTAACATACTCAAGATATCCTAAAAAGTGCAATGCACCAACAGCAGAAAGGATACCAAAAAAGAAAAACAGTGTATCATGCTCTACTTTTTCCATATTGACATAAACATTGTATGGATTATCGCATTTTTTCTTAATTTTGTATGAGTGAACTTTCAAAAGAGACAAACCGAACATCATACCCCATGCAGGAGGAAAATGAAAAAATGTATGAGATAAAACTGCTACTATTATGGTAAATACACCAAGATATATAATCGTTTTTGCTCCCGGTTTTAACTCAAGTTTTTCAGTTGTATTTATATCAAAATGTGGCTGACCTTTTGGCACAAAACGACTTAACAAAAATGCAGTCAGCCACCAACCTATCACAGCTGCAGGAAATAGAGCTAAAAAATCAATAACAGTTCCCTTTTCTGCTGTCCAAGCCATAAGTGTGGTAATATCTCCGAAAGGACTCCAAGCACCTCCGGCATTTGCAGCTACGACTATATTTATGGCTCCCGGAATCAAAAACTCTTTATGCTCTCTATCTATTGTTACTAAAACAGTCGAAAGTATCAAGGCGGTAGTTAAGTTATCGGCTACCGGAGATATAAAGAATGCCAAAAGTCCCGTTATCCAATATATCTTTTTATATGTATAGCCTCTTGAGATAAGCTTATATTTTAAAACTTCAAATACATTTCTTTCTATCATAGTTTCAATATAAGTCATAGCAACAAATAAGAAAAAGAAGATTTCAGAAATCTCAAGGATAAGCTTCCCAAGCTCTTCATGAAGATATAGCATACTCATATGGTTTATCGCATAATAAAACCCTATAAGCATAAACATAAAAGTTCCTATAAATAGTGCAGGTTTTGCTTTATTCATATGATATGATTCTTCTGTCGCTATCAAATAATACCCAACAACAAAAATTACCAAACATAGTATACCGACCCAACTACTTGTCAAATCAACCGCACCGCTTGCGGCAACCTCTCCTCCTTCTGCGAAAATGCTACTTAACAAACTTAGTAAAATAACTAATATTTTCATACTACTCCTTTATATAGTGTGCTCCGAGTGATTTTTTCCTCTTTATTGCACTTTTTATAATCTCTTGAGATGTCTTTAATCTCAACCTCAATAATTTTCCAATGTCCTTAAAAAGTAACTCATTGACTCTATCTAAAGCAAATTGCAACTTTTCTTGTGTCCTTATTATTCCAACATTATTCCACATCAATTTTCTCAATTCATTTTTATATATCTTGTCATTTATTTTAAACAGAGGCTCATCATCCTCTTCAAATTCAATATGAGAAAAATCATAACTATTTTTCAAGATAGTTTTTGCAGCTCTTATAGAAAAAACTAATCCCTCAAGAAGTGAATTGCTAGCAAGTCTATTTGCTCCATGAACTCTGGTATTTGCAACTTCTCCTACTACAAATAGATTTTTAAAACCTTCCACCCTTGTATCAATATCGCACTTTATGCCACCCATAAAATAGTGAAATGCAGGTGATATAGGAACTCTATCTTCGGGCAAATTAAAACCAAGATCTTTTAGATTGTAATAAATAGTAGGAAATCTCTTTTTAAAAAACTCTTTTTCAAAATTTTCAAATGAGAGATAAACCGTTTCTCCCTCATTTTTTTGTTTATAATCAAAAATAGCTCTACTGACTATATCCCTGGGGCTAAGCTCTCCTCTTTTATCATAATCAAATAAAAATCTCTCATTTTTTTCATTGACGACATATGCACCTTCTCCTCTAAGAGATTCGCTTAATAACTGTTTTCTTGCTTTGTCGGTATTGACAAAAACCGTAGGGTGAAATTGTGTCATTTCCATATCTCTAAGTTCACATCCGCACTCTATGCCAAGACCTTGAATGTCGGCACTTATAGTTCTTGAATTCGTATGAAATTCATACAAAGAGCCTATTCCTCCACTTGCCAATACTAAATTTTTGCAATATAGATTTTTATATTTCCCTTTATGAAAAACCCTTACTCCATAAATAGTATCATCTTTTTTCAATATATTTATAACTGTTGTTTTATACATTAGAGGATGAGGATTGTTCTGCATCAAAAAAAGATGCATAACTCTTCCTGTCGCATCTCCCCCTGCATGTAAAATTCTGTTTTTACCGTGTGCAGCCTCTTTGGTATATAAAAGATTGCCATCGGTATCTTTATCAAATTCAAAACCAAGATCTATGAGAGATTTGACGGCACTTCTACCTTCGCTACACAATACTCGAACTGCTTCTTCATCGCAAAGTCCGGCTCCAGCAGATAAAGTATCTTTGATATGCGAGTCAATATCATTTTCATCAATAGCAACACTTATGCCACCTTGAGCATAGAATGTATTGCAATCCCAAGAATTTTCTTTACACAAAACCAATACTTTTTTATCTTTTGGTATATTCAGTGCCGTATTCAAACCCGCAATACCTGCTCCGACTATAATAACATCAAATATTTGCAACTCTATTTATCCCATATTTTATATAATAGTTTTTTGATAAGTACTGTTTACTCGTATCTCTATTTTGATAGACAGGATTGGTCTTGTATCCACAGCCACTTAAAAATATAAATAAATTTGCTATAATAATAAAATGAAAAAGTCTATTGAAATAATATCTCATTTAAAAAATCGTTCCTTTCATTCTAGATTAAACCAAATAGAGTGTTTTAATAAATTAACATCACTCTTGCCGACAAGATTAAGTCAAGCAATTAGTTTTATGTATATTAAAAATAAAACACTTTTTTTTGCTTTAAATCATCCCGGTTATAAAATGGAATTTAATTATAATGTTAATTTAATAAAGGAACTATTAAAAAAGTTAAAAAAGCTTGATTTAAAATGCAAAGATATAGAAGTTGAACAAATAAAAGTGTTTAATTCGAATAAAACAAAATTTAAAAGAAAAAATATGAAGCAAAATGAGAGTAAAATAGAGTATTTAGAAAAATCTACCGGAAATTTTGATATTAAAACTCAAAATGAAACATATATAGATTTATTTAAAAAAATACAAAAAAGTATTAAAAAAAATTTAGAAGATAATTGATGGACAATCATGATAGAAAAGATAAAAAGTTTACCTAACTCTCCTGGTGTTTACCAATATTTTGACAAAGATGGCAAACTTTTATATATAGGAAAAGCTAAAAGTTTAAAACATAGAGTAAAAAGCTATTTTCACTTTTCTCCTACCCTGTCGCCATCTCCAAGACTATCTCTTAGAATAAAAAAAATGATAAAAGAAACTGCATCTTTGGATTATATAGTGGTTTCAAATGAACATGATGCTTTGATACTTGAAAATTCTCTCATAAAACAATTAAAACCAAAATACAATATACTTTTAAGAGACGATAAAACTTACCCATATATTTACATAGATTTAAATGAAGAATTTCCAAGATTTGAAATAACCAGAAAAGTAAAAAAGGGACAAAATATAAATTACTTCGGTCCATTTACAACAGCTTCAAGAGATATACTTCAATCTCTTTATGATTTATATCCTCTTGTCCAAAAAAGAGGCTCCATAAAGGGCAAAAAAGCTTGTTTATTTTATCAAATAGGCAAATGCAAAGCTCCTTGCGAGGGAAAAATAAGCCAAAAAGAGTACAAAGAGATACTTTTTCAAGCCCTTGAAACATTAAAAAGTAAAAAAACTCTTTTAAAACTCTTGGAAGGGAAAATGCTTTTTTATGCCGAAAAAGAACTTTTTGAAGAGGCTGCAAGATTAAGAGATAGCATAAAAAAGATACAAGATAGTGAAATAATTTCTCAAGTTGATTTAAAAAACAGAGCCAATATAGATATATTTGCCTTATACAAAGAGGAAAAAAGAGCCTCTTTGGTAAAAATGTTCGTCAGAGAGGGGAAGATAGTATCTCTAAGTTCCAATATCATAAAAAATGATAACGGACTTAGCAAAGATGAGATATATGCTGCTACTATCATAGAGTTCTACAAAGATGACAAACCTAAAATCGCAAAAGATATAATTTTACATGAAGAGTTTGAGCAAAAAGAGCAGATAGAGAGCTTTTTGCAAGAAAAAGTAGATAAAAGACTCAAGATAAGCATACCAAAAATTGGAGCAAAAAAGGAGTTGACTGCCATAGCCTACAATAATGCCAAAGAGACTCTTTTAAAAAGTAAAGATACAATTTTAGACGATACTTTAAAAGAGTTAAAAAGCACTTTGCAACTATCAAGCACTCCAAATACCATAGAGGCTTTTGATAATTCCCATCTACAAGGCACATCGCCGGTAGGTTCTTGTATCGTTTATGAAAATGGTTTTAAAAAAGATAGATATAAAAGATACAACTTAACCCAAAGGGATGAATATGCTCAAATGAGAGAATTACTCATAAGAAGATGTGAGAGTTTTGAGAAAAATCCTCCTCCGGATCTTTGGGTGATTGATGGTGGAGAAACTCTTTTGAAATTAGCATACGACATATCCGAAAGTTTTGGAGTTTCTTTAGACATAGTTGCTATTTCAAAAGAAAAAAAACAAAAAAGAACCATTAGAGCAAAAGGAAAAGCAGAAGATAAAATTTACAACAAAGATGGCAAAATAGCACTTCAAAGCGATAGCAAAGTTTTACAGTTTATCCAAAGACTAAGAGATGAGGCTCATAGATTTGCCATAAACTTCCATAGATCCCAAAAACAAAAGCACGATCGTCAAACAGAGCTTTTAAATCAAAAAGGTATAGGTTCGGCAAAAGTAAAAAAACTTCTTACATACTTTGGAACATTTGAAGCTATCCATAAGGCAAAAGAGGACGAGCTATCAAAAGTGCTAAATCAAAAAGATGCCAAAACTATAGCCGAACTCAACCAACTATCTTAGCTATATTTTGATACAGAGAGAGTATCTCCTTTTTTTTGGAAATAAAACTGTTTTTATTGGCTATAAGGTGAGCAGATGAACTCATGATAGTTTCTACCACTTTCAAACCATTTTGTTTCATAGTTGTTCCGGTTTCAACTATATCGACTATCGCATCGCACATTCCAACCAAAGGGGCTAATTCAATTGAGCCATAAAGTTTTATAATCTCTGCTGCCATAGCTTTGTTTGAAAAGTGCTTTCTTGCGATGTTCTCCATCTTCGTTGCTACTTTTATAGAGGGTTTGTCGGGATTTAATTCATCTTCATTTTTCATGCCTACACAAACTTTGCATTTTCCAATTTTTAAATCCAACAAATCCACCAAATCAAGCTCTTTTTCTTCTAAAACATCAAGACCCACCACCCCAAGATCTGCTGCTTGATGCAATACATAAACGGGAACATCTTGATTTCTAACAAGCAAAAAGGTAAAATCTTTATTTTTTAATATCAATTTTCTATCTTCAAAAATAAACTTTTTCTTAAAAATCTCTTCAAAAATAGCCAAAGTATCCTCGGCTATTCTTCCTTTGGGCAAAGCAATGCTTAACATATTTATCCTTCTATTCTTTTATCACTTTTAACATTCCCTTAAAAATAAGGCTACTATCATAAATGGCATTATTGAAAAATTTAGCAAAAAACTTTCCATCTCCACCAGTAAAATATATCTTTTTATTTTTTTTAGTCTCTTCTATCATCATAACAATAGGTTTAACGACACCATAGCTAATAGCTTCCATACTATTTTGAGGTATTATATCAAAATCAACATTTGGATTTATTCTTATATCCAATCTTGAAGATATATTTTTAAAACTCTCTTGCAAAGCCAATAATCCCGGCATAATATATCCTCCGAGATGGATACCATTTGCCATAATATCAACTGTTATTGCACTTCCGGCATCAACAATAATACCATTTTCTATGGCCATACAAGCTGCAATTCTATCAATACCAAGTCCTTGATATATTGTATCCAAATTAAAATATGGCTCTAAATTGGTGGCAAAACTTATATTGGAAATTCTATCTTTTAAACCTTCATTTACACATATATAGTAAAATTTTTCCTCTATTGAAGTTATATTTTTTATAGTCGAAGGTTTTGCCCAAGTCATTCCGTCTTTATAAAAATGTATATTGGTGTTACCTACATCACACAATAACATATATCCTCCAGCCATTATCTTCAAGAATTTTTTTAGCTTTTGAACATATTGCACCTTCAACCATCAAAATACTCTTTTTATAATTATGCTTACTAATATCTTTTAATTTTTCCATAAGCTCTAAAATCTCTTTTGCATTTTTTAAAATAAACCTACTTTTGCCATTATAAAAAAATATAGCCATATAAAAAGATTTTAAATTTACCGCCTTATATATCTCTATCTTTTTTCTTGTTTTTAATATTTTATTGTCAATTTTTTCAAATTTTTTAAAAATGTATTTTCTTTTTTGTAAATAATCCAATATATTTTTCATGTTGCCTCGCTTGATAGAGGATGAAATTTTCTAACTGTTTGTTCTAAATTTTTTTGCTGAATATGTGTATAAATTTGAGTAGTGATTATGGATGAGTGTCCGAGTAACTCTTGAACAACCCTCAGATCAGCTCCTCCGATAACTAATGATGTTGCAAAAGAGTGTCTTAAGACATGAGGTGATACATTTAGATATTTTTTAGTTATTTTAAAGGCAGTAATTCTACTCATCTTTCCCCCTTTGTAATTTAACCATAAATATTCACTTTTTTTATCTCTTTTATTCAAATACTCTTCTATCGCATATAAAGCCATTGGTGCCAAAGGCACAATCCTTTGTTTATCGCCCTTTGCATTTCTTATCTTTAGCCATTCTCTGGTAATATCATCTTTTTTTGCCTCGATAGCTTCGCTAACTCTAACTCCGGTAGCATATAAAAATAGTATAAATGCAATATCTCTATACCCTATCCAATTCTTTTTTTTAATAAATTTTATACCTTTTATGATATCTTCATACTCTAATAAAACCGGTAATTTTTTGACAGGCTTAAACTGTTTTAGAGAGGGAGATGATGCTATAAAATCCTCTTTTACACAAAAAGCAAAAAAAGCATTTATTGCGGAGAGTTTTCTGTTGATGGTATTTCTGTTATCATATTTTTGAAGATAATCCAAAATATCATCTAATGTTGCACCAATAATATCTTTTTTTAAAAAATTCTCAAAATCCTCCAAGTCTCCCTGGTAGGCCAAAACAGTACTTTTGGACAATCCTTTTACTACTACTATATACTCCAAATAAGCTTCAAGAGCAGGTGAAGACATAAAACCCTATTTAACCTTATTTAATTTAAAATATTTATCATCATAATATAAAGTATCACTTGTTGTAAACATCAAGCTCTCTATAGGGTCTGGCAATTTATAAACATTTGAAGTAATCAAATCTTTATCAACAGCTATCAAATATCCGTTCTTTTCTATAACATAGACAAAATTTCCATATATCGCAGTTGAAAAGTTGGCAAATTTAAATTTTTTCTCTTTTAAACTTTTTAAATTTGAAGTAGCCAGTATAATCCTTCCGTCTTTTGTAAATATAAAAATTCTTTCTCCAAGAAATATAATATCTTTAACACCAATATCCATATAAGCTACATTTGTAGGACTGATTGATACAACTCTGTTTTGAGTAGCAGCAACAAGTCTATTATCAAGCACACTTAAAAATATCACATTGTTAAAATAGGGCTTACTGCTAACAACTATATCTCTAACTACTTTGTTTGTAACACTGCTTACTATCACCAATCTTCCGTCAAGTGCAGGAAACACAATAAGCTTCCCTAAAAAATAAGGATTTGCCATTCTTGCATCAACTGCATAAATATCATCAAGTTTTTTTTCAAAAAGAACTTGTTTGTTTTTTATATCGTAAACCATCAATTTATTATTTGCAAAAACTATAGCAAGTATATTATTTTTTAAATTGGCTGATGCCACTATATTTTTGAAATCATGAGAAAACAACTGTTTTCCATCGAAGTTTTTTATCACAATATTTCCCGTAGAAGAAGTGGAAATTATTTTATTATCTACAAATGATAAAAATCTATAATCTTTTTCAATTTTAACATCTATTAAGCCTTTTGTTTTTGTTATTATTTGACCATTTTCTAAAGTTGCTCCACTTCTTGTAACATCTACGATTTTTGCAGGAAGATTGCCATCAAAACTCACATATCCTGCTACTTTTGCAGGTTCATAAAGACTCTTTGAGGAACATCCAGCAAACAATAGAAGTAAAACTACAAAAATAGTACTTTTTAATATATTTGACATAAATATTTTCCTTGGCTATTTGATATAATGTTCTAAATTAACAGCTATACTTCTAATAGGAGAATTTACCTCTATCATTGATAACTTTAACTTAGCTTCATTTTTTTTATTCTTTTTTAAAAGTAAATAGGCATCTTCTAGTAGAGCCATATTTTTCAAAAGACCAACTTTTGAGTTATCAATATATGCATCAATTTCACTTTTCTTGTTATCTATTGAAGATATTTGATAACTTGACAAATCTTTTAGATAGTTATCTTTTGAGTTATTTATAACCTCTTTAAAAAGGCTTTTGTCATTTTTTTTAGTTGCTTGTTGAAATTTATATGCATAATATAGGTTTTGATTTTTTGATTTTAAAACTGCCAATGCTTGTGTATCATTTGGATGTGATAACAATTTTAAATATGCCTCATTGGAAGTTTTTAAATTGCTCTCGTCTATATAAACTTTTATAGAGTAAGTCACAAAAACTATCAACAATACAGATATTAAGCCGATTAATTGTTTTTTATACTTTTTGTAAAATCTTTCAGCTCTAATCAATCCCTCTAAAAATTGCTCTTCGGTATTTAATTCTTCTTTTACCGCATTAATATCTTCTTTTAAACTCAAATCAAAATCCTTTAAAAATTTTTAACATATTATCACATTTAAAATTAAACTCGGTTTATGATTGATATAAATACCAAATTATAATAAATGTCATAATTAGTGTTATTTTATTTTGTTTTTGGTATAATACACAAATTTTAATAATTTAATGTGGGAATAATAATGCAAGTAGATAAAAATATATTGGAAAAATTAGAAAAATTATCCATGGTTGAGATAAAAAATGAACAAAAAGATGAAATGGTAGAGAATTTGAATGAAATCGTTAATTTTGTTGAAAATTTAAGTGAACTTGATCTTGAAAATAAAGATGCATCGTTTACGACATTAAGGGGCGGTACTCCTTTTAGAGAAGATATTCCAAAAAATAACAATGAAGTCATCGAAATTATTTTAAATAATGCTCCTAAAAAAGAGAATGAGTTTTTTGTAGTACCAAAAATCATTGAATAAGGTAAAAACATGGCAGATATAAACAATATAGATATAAGAGCTCTTTTAAAAAGCATAGCAGAATATAAAGCTTCAGATTTGCATCTTGTCAGCAGAAGCGAACCTCAAATCAGAATAGATGGAAAACTTACACCACTTGATTTACCAAAGTTAAACGGTAAAACTATTGAAGATATGTGTTACTCTCTTATTACAGATAGGCAGAAAAAAAATCTTGAAGAAAATAAGGAGCTTGACTTTGCTGTAGAATTGCCAAATATCGGAAGATTTAGGGCAAATTATTACTATACTATGAATGGTGAAGTAGCAGCAGCTTTTAGAACTATACCTATAAAAATACCTTCTATTGATGAATTAAAACTACCGGCAATATTTAAAGATATTGTAAAAAAAGAGAAGGGTCTTATCTTGGTAACAGGACCTACTGGAAGCGGTAAATCAACAACTCTTGCGGCTATGCTAAATGAGATAAATTTATCTGAAGAAAAACATATCATTACCATTGAGGATCCTGTTGAATTTATTCATGAAAATAAAAAATCTCTATTTTCTCACAGAAATGTCGGGGTTGATACATATAGCTTTGCAAACGGTCTTAAATACTCCCTAAGAGAAGATCCGGACATAATCTTAGTTGGCGAGATGAGAGATAGAGAAACTATATCCACTGCTATTACTGCGGCAGAAACAGGACACTTAGTATTTGGAACTTTGCATACAAACTCCGCAGTTCAAACAATAAATAGGATAGTAGATAGCTTTGAAGGTGGCGAACAAGTACAAGTGAGAAATATGTTATCAACTTCTTTGACTGCTATCATATCTCAAAGCTTATTGCCAAAAATTGGGGGAGGAAGGGTTGCTATTCAGGAAATTTTATTAACAAATGCAGCTGTCTCAAATCTAATAAGAGAAAACAAAATACATCAATTATATTCTCAAATGCAATTAAATCAAATGAAAACAGGTATGAAAACACAAACTCAGTCAATGATAGAAGCTATAAGAAATAATTTAATAGACAAAAATACAGCCATTAGATTTTCCACTCAACCTCAAGAGTTGTCAAATGCAATAGGTGTTTTATAGATATGATAAATATCAATTTGAAACAAATACAATATCTGCAAAAATGAGGAATAAAAAAGTGAAAAATGAAGAATTTGTTAAATATATACAAAAAATTGGGAATGAAGCATTTCGCAAACTCGAACAGTTGGATATTCCCCCATATCCAAAATACTATCAAGACTCTTTCAAAGATTTTTTAAAAAGTATTGATGCTAATGAAGAGATGACTGCATTTTTAAAAAATAATAAATACTTAATCGATTCTATAGATAACAATCAAGATACTCAAATAGTTGATACTTGCTATGATATCGCTAAAGAATCAATAAAAGAATTTAATAAAACAAACGAAAATATTAAAAAAATCTCAAAAAAAAGTTCTGTTGATTTAAATAAGATTACGAAAGATATTGAAGAACTTGATAGCACAAAGCTTATCACAAGCTTCAATGAATTTCATTCAAATTTGCTTGAAACACTAAAAGAGGCAGATGCAACTATAATAAAACTTCAAGAGGAAGTTTTAAAACTTGAAAAAGAGTCCAATATAGATCCGTTAACAAAACTTTATAATAAAAGAGCTCTTTTGAAGGATATAGAAAATATTCTTCATTTCGGAAAAGATAAAAAACTTGATCTTGCATTGATAATTTTTGATTTGGATGATTTTAAAAAAATAAATGATACTTATGGTCATATTGCCGGAGATAAAACCCTTATATATGTTGGTAAAGTTTTAAAAAATACCTTAAGAAAAGAGATAAAAACATATAGATTTGGTGGCGAAGAGTTTGTGGTAATATTAAATAGGACAGAGATAGAAAAAGCTAAAAAAATAGCTGAAAGAATTTTAAAAATAATTAGCGAAAGCAAATTGATATACAAAAGCAATACAATACAGATAACTATGAGCGGAGGGGTAACTTCTCATCAAATCGGAGATACGGCAGATTTGATTACAGAAAGAGCAGATAAAGCTCTTTATGAAGCTAAAACATCAGGCAAAAATAGAGTGGTAGTCGCATGATGGAAAATGTTTCAATTTTTGATATTGCTTTATTGTCTTTGATTGTTATTTTTGGTGTAAAAGGACTTATTAGTGGAATTATAAAAGAAACTTTCGGACTTATTGGTATAATTGGTGGTATATTTTTTGCTTCAAGATTTGCTCAAAAAGCAGGAGATTTTATCGATGCCAACATATATCATATAAATAATAAAGCTTCTATATACTTTATAGGTTTTATAGCGATTTTACTTATAATTTGGCTATCATCCATTGTGATAGGATTTATTTTTACAAAACTGGTCAATCTTAGTGGGTTGGGTTTTACAAATAAACTATTAGGTTTTATCGTGGGTTCTTTGAAGATATTTTTACTCTTTTCTATTGTTATTTTTGCACTCAGAAGTATAGATATATTTAGAGAAAACATTGATAGTAAACTAAAAAAATCATATAGTTATCCCTATCTAATAACGATAGGAAACTATATAGTAAAATTCAAGTTAGAAGATGTCAACAAAACTATAAATACAATGAACAAAAAAGTCAATAACGAATCAAGTGCGGTTACTGACAAATAGGATACTGATTTATGAATAGTTATACATATGAAGAGTTAATTAAATTTTTTAAAAGTGTTTTGAAAAAAAGAAATTTAAAATATACAATACAGAGAGAAATTATATTAAAGATTTTATACGATAACAACAAACACTATACTCCCGAGGATTTATATATCCATATTAAGCAAGAGCATCCAAAACTCAATATAGGCATAGCGACTATATACAGAACTCTGAATCTACTTGAAGAGTCAAACATTATAACATCCATATCTTTCGGACAATCTGGCAAAAAGTATGAAATAGCCATAAAACCACATCATGATCATTTGATATGTGATATTTGTGGAAAGATAATTGAATTTGAAGATGAAAAGATAGAAAAAAGACAAGATGAGATAGCAAAAAAATATGATTTTTTGATAAAAAGTCACATTTTACAACTTCACGGAATATGTAAAGAGTGTAGAAAAAAAATTAAAAAGGAAAAATAGTTGGATTTAAATGAATATGAATTGCAAAGAGTTCAAAAAGCACAAGATTTACAAAAGATAGGTATAAACCCATATCCTCACAATATAAAAAAAGAGTTATCAACACAGGATTTTATTCAAAAATTTGATTATGTCAAAGAGCTTGAAAATAAAAGGGATGAAGAAAAGTCAGATTGTATTGCAGGTAGAATAAAATTTTTAAGATTGATGGGGAAAGCAGCTTTTTTAAAGATAGAAGATGACAAAGGTCTCCTTCAAGTATATATAAGTAGAGATGCTCTTGGGGCAGAATGGTTTAAAGATATAAAAAAATATATTGAAGTCGGAGATATTATCAAAGTTTGCGGTTTTCCTTTTGTAACCAAAACAGGAGAGTTAACTATCCATGCTAAAGAGTTGCAGTTGGTTACCAAAGCCATCACTCCTCTTCCAGAAAAATTTCATGGACTAAGTGATAAAGAGTTAAGATATAGACAAAGATATCTTGATATGATAATGAATCAAGATGTGAAAAAAGTTTTTCAGATAAGAAGTACTATCATAAGCACTATAAGATCATTTTTTGAAAATAAAAATTTTCTTGAAGTTGAAACACCTATGATGCACCCTATCGCTGGTGGAGCAAATGCAAAACCGTTTGTTACACATCATAATGCTTTAGGGGTTGAGAGATATTTGAGAATTGCTCCGGAACTTTACTTAAAACGACTTGTTGTTGGAGGTTTTGAATCTGTTTTTGAAATCAATAGAAACTTTAGAAATGAAGGTATGGACTTAACTCATAATCCGGAATTTACAATGATAGAGTTTTATTGGGCATATCACACATATAAAGACTTGATGAGTTTAACTGAAGAGTTGTTTTTAACAATATTAAAAAGATTGAAACTCCCTACAAAATTAAATTATGGAGACTTAGAGATAGATTTTAGTGTACCTTTTGCCAAGATAAGCTATGACGATTCTTTGGTAAATATAGGAAAGATTCCAAGAGATATCATAAATGATAAAACAAAGATATATGATTTTCTCACAGAAAATGGAATATCCGTTAAAAAAGAGATGAGTACAGGACATCTTAAAGCTGAACTTTTTGATAATTTTGTAGAGGATAAATTAATCAATCCTACATTTGTAATGGATTTTCCTATAGAGATAAGTCCTCTCTCAAGAAGAAGTGACGAAGATCTGAATATTGCTGAAAGATTTGAGCTATTTTGTGCAGGAAAAGAGATAGCTAACGGTTTTAACGAGTTAAACAATCCTCTTGATCAATATGAGAGATTTAAATCTCAAATTGATGCAAAAAATGCGGGAGACGATGAAGCCCATGAAATGGATGAAGATTATGTTAAAGCACTTTGCTATGCTATGCCTCCAACTGCCGGAGAGGGCATAGGGATAGATAGGTTAACTATGCTATTGACAAATCAACACTCTATAAGAGATGTGATACTATTTCCGGCTATGAAACCATTAGAAAATACAAAAAAGGAAGATAAATGAGTTTTTTAAAAGATACCGACTCCAAGATATACGAACTTTGCGAACTTGAGCTAAAAAGACAAAGCAATCACTTAGAGATGATAGCAAGTGAAAACTTCACATATCCTGCCGTTATGGAAGCTATGGGAAGTGTCTTTACAAATAAATATGCAGAGGGCTATCCAAACAAAAGATACTATGGAGGATGCGAATATGCCGATCAAGTAGAGCAACTTGCCATAGATAGAGCTTGTGAACTTTTTGGTTGCAAATTTGCCAATGTCCAGCCCAATTCGGGCTCTCAAGCCAACCAAGGAGTATATCAAGCTCTTTTGAAACCATATGACAAGATATTAGGCATGGATCTAAGTCAAGGTGGACACTTAACTCACGGCTCAAAAGTCAGTAGTTCCGGGAAAACATATTCAAGCTTTTTTTACGGAGTTAACAAAGATGGTTTTATAGACTATGAAGAGGTTAGAAAGATAGCCCACATAGTCAAACCAAAGCTTATCGTTTGCGGAGCAAGTGCATACCCTAGAGAGATAAATTTTGCAAAATTTAGAGAGATAGCCGATGAAGTCGGAGCATATCTGTTTGCCGATGTTGCACATATTGCTGGACTTGTTGTAGCAGGAGAACATCCTCATCCTTTTCCTCATTGTCATGTAGTAACCACAACTACACACAAAACATTGAGAGGTCCCAGAGGAGGACTTATACTTACAAATGATGAAGATTTGGCAAAAAAAATAAATAGTGCTATTTTTCCCGGTATTCAAGGGGGTCCATTGGTTCATGTGATAGCGGCTAAAGCGGTAGGTTTTGCTCAAAATCTAAAACCATCTTGGAAAGAGTATGCAAAGCAAATTAAGTCCAATATGAAAATTTTATCCGATATTTTAATAAAAAGAGGATATAATGTTGTAAGTGGAGGCACCGATAATCATTTGATACTTGTATCTTTTTTAGATAAAGATTTTAGTGGTAAAGATGCTGATATTGCTCTTGGAAATGCCGGTATAACAGTCAATAAAAATACTGTTCCGGGGGAAACAAGAAGCCCGTTTGTAACAAGTGGCATAAGAATAGGCTCAGCAGCCCTTACAAGCAGAGGTATGAAAGAAAAAGAGTTTGAATTTATCGCCAATAAAATAGCAGATATACTGGATAATATAGAAGATGTGGAACTTCAAAAAAACATAAAAAAAGAGATAGAGGAGCTTTCAAGTAAATTTATCATATATGATAAACCAACATATTAAGGAGGTTAGATTTTGTATAGTGTTGATGTAACTCTTATAAAAATGATTACAAAATTTTATTATGTAAAAAAGGATGGTATTGCCAATAAAGTAACATATAAAGGAAAAACTTTTTTCGATAAATTTGAAAGAGTTGATAAAATGCTAACAAGGAGTGTTATGAATGATCACTCTGATGGCAAAATTACTGTGGCACACTCTTTGATAAGTGATAGAGATATAGTTGAAAATATAGTATTTGACTACAATGGCAGAGATCCTGAGAGATTTTGGCATAGGGCTCAATTAATGCTTAGAGAGGAGGGTTATATAAATTTTACGGCATATAGAAGTAAAACAAAAGGACATCTTCATTTGTATGTTCATAAGGGTCATACAACTTTGCAAGAAGCTTATCAACTGGCAAAGTTATTATCAGCTAAATTACAACAAAAGATGCCAAGACAGTGGAAAATGTTTCCCGATCCAAACATACCAAGAGATTTTAATATTTTAATCCTGCCTTATGAGGTATATAAAAAAGAAAGAGGATCATCTTGGTCAAAACATATGTAAATAAAGGAGATAAAGATGGAAGAAAAAAATGAATTAAGTGATATAGTATTGGATAAGAGTAGCAGCAATTCTTCAAAAACGAAAAAATTACTACTATTAAGCATCGCTTTAATCATCCTTTTTTTACTCATTTTAGCCGGTATGAGGATTTTTAATAAACCTGAAGCTAAAAAGAATAAATTCAATATTGTTTTGCCTCCGGAGCCAACTACAAAAACGGATAAACAGCAAAATAAAGATGAACTCTTTAAGCAAGTACCTATCATAGAGGAAAATAGCACAAAAACTAATAATTTCAATGCTATGGTTGAAAAACTCAAACAAAAAGAGAAGCAACAAGAAGCTATAAATCAAAAAAAGCAAACAGATGCAAATGAAGTTACAAAAAAACAAAATAGCATCAAAAAAGCTCCTGCCAAAATTAAAAAAACAAAACTACAGTCAAATACCAAAGTAAAAAACAAAGCAACATATATACAAGTAGGAGTAACTTTTAAAGCAAAACCAAGTAAAAAGTATCTGAAAAAGATTTCAAAAGCCGGATACAAATATACTCTTTACAATATAAAAATAGCAGGTAAAAATGCCATAAAGATACTAATTGGACCATATGACAATAGAAAAAGTGCATTAAAGGATATGGGAAAAATCAAAAAACATATCAATAAAGCTGCATTTATATATGTTGTCAAGTAAGTATTATGGTTGAATTTAAAAGTATATTATTTGATCAACTTACTCCCATAGCTATTTATAAAAGAGTAAAAGAGTTATATGAAAATGAAATTATACTCTTTTTCGAAAGTGCCATAAATACAAGTGACGGTAACTTCTCTTTTATATTTATAGGAGCAAGAGAGAAGATAATGCACAAAGATGGAGAGAGTTATTTTATATCAGATAACGGAAAAAAAGAACATATAGGCAACAATCCATTTGACTTTCTAAAATCTTACTATAAAAAAATAGATAAAAATAGATATAGAAAACTTTCAAAAGAGGCAAATGTTGGCTTTATCGACGGTTTTATCGGATATATTGGATATGATGCCGTTAAAATCTTTGAACCAAAACTAACAAAAAATATGCAAAACTTAAAAGATGAGTTACATATCCCTGATATAGAGCTTGTCAGACCAAAGATAACTATAGCATTTTCTCACAAAACAAACAAACTGACAGTTATTAGCGAAGTAGAAAATAGATCTAAATATTTTGATGAAATAATGAGTGCAATTTTCAAACCATATAAACCATTTAATTTGTTAAAATCAAAAATAAATTCTCAAAAAGGTAAATTTGAATTTTCTAAAGAAAAATTTTTTAATATGGTAGAGAATTCAAAAGAGATGATCAGAAGTGGAGATATTTTTCAAATCGTTTTATCCAATAGATTTACTCAATATGCCAAAATAGACAAACTTAGCTTTTATAGAGTTTTAAGAAGTAAAAATCCATCACCATATATGTATCTTCTTGATTTTAACTCCTTTTCTATAGTGGGAAGTTCTCCTGAAGTTATGGTGGCACTTAAAGACGGGCATATACTTTTAAGACCAATAGCAGGAACACGAAAAAGAGGCAATAATATAGATAAAGATTTGGAACTTGAAAAAGATATGTTAAATGACGAAAAAGAGAGAGCCGAACACTTGATGCTTATCGACCTTGGCAGAAATGATGTAGGAAAAGTAGCCAAGCCCGGAACCGTTAAAGTAAAAGATATGATGAGAGTAGAAAAGTACTCTCATGTTATGCATATGGTTAGCGATGTCGAGGGAGTTATAGATGAAAAATATGACATGTTTGATTTATTTGCCGCCACTTTTACTGCAGGTACGATGACCGGAACTCCAAAGATAAGAGCTATGGAATTGATAGCTGAGTTTGAAGGTTTGAAAAGAAGTTATTATAGTGGAGTTATCGGATATTTTGGTTTTGACGGTAATTTAGATAGTGCTATAGCTATAAGAACTTCATATCTTGATGATGAAAAAATAATATTTCAAGCAGGTGCCGGCATAGTAGCCGATAGTAAAAAAGAACTTGAATATCTTGAAGTACAAAATAAACTCCAAGCTTTAATGAGTTCAATGGATGATTTAAGTGAATAAACTTTTCAATATATTTGGCAATCCGGTATCTCACTCTATATCTCCGCTTATACACAATTACACTATCAAATCTCTTGACATTGATGCCTGTTATACAAGAATAAAACTTAATGATGGAGCAAAAATAAGAGAAAAGTTTTTTGACTTGAATATAACCGGTGCAAATATAACTGTTCCGTTTAAAGAGGATGCATATAGAACATGTGATGAGATTTGCGGAATAGCTAAAGATATCAAAGCGGTTAATACAATTATCAAAAAAAAGGGCAAACTTTTTGGATACAACACGGATGCTCCCGGATTTTACGAAACAATAAAAGATATAAAAGATATAAAAAAGATTTTAATAATAGGAGCTGGAGGTACTGCAAGAGCTATTTCCATATATCTTAGAAAAAAATCTTACAATATCACAATACTCAACAGAAGTAAACATAGATTAAAATATTTTGAAAAAGAGGGTTTTGTTACATATAGTTGGGACAATTTCAACAAATATGATTTTGATATGATTATCAATACCACTTCAGCGGGTTTAAAAGATGAAATTTTTCCCATAGATGAAAAAATATTATTAAAAATTTTTGCAAATTCAAAATATGCCATAGATATTATCTATAATAAGCAAACCCCATTTTTGAAATTGGCTAAAAAAAATAATCTTTCCGTAAAAGATGGAAAAGATATGCTTATCTTTCAAGCTATTTTAGCCTTTGAAATATTTTTTGATTTTAAATATAAAAAAGAGGATATAGAAAAATATATGTTCGAAGCTATTTCTATTGTATAATGTCTTCAGAAAAAATAACTAATTTCAAAAATATTTATATTTATAGATGATAGAATAATATATACGAATAATTATAGTATTAAAAGTATTTGGTAAGAGTGTAATGGTCTTATTGATTATAATAAAAGGTTGCAAATGAAAAGAGTTATTGTCTTATTTGTTTTTATAGGTATATTGATAAGTAGTTCTTATGGAGCCATGCAGGATGAGGTTTTGATGTCCAAACAGGCATTTAAGTCCAATGCAAAGATAACAAAAGATAAGATCCAAGTATATATAAAACTTGGGGATAAGATATATATATATAAAGATAAACTCAAACTATCCATAATTCAACCTAAAAAAATATCTTTAAATGAAGATATATCTTTTCCTAAGCCTATAAAATATCATGAATTTATAATTTATTTAAATGATGTAAAAATAGATATTCCCATCTCTTTAATAAAACAAAAAGTGGGAGAAAATGTAAAAAAAATAAAATTAAAAGTCCAGTTTCAAGGTTGTTCCAAGCTTGGACTTTGCTATTCTCCTATGGAAAAGATATTTAATTTTGATATAAAAAATGATAAAAGAGAAATTGAAAATCAAAGTACCAAAATCGCAAATGTCGGTAAAATAAAGTGGAAATTGCCACAAATGCCTACTTCCAAAAAACAGATTAAAAAGATTCAAAAGAGTGTTTCAAAAGAGAGTAAAATAGCTCAAACTTTGGCAAAGAGTAGTATTTGGATGATACTTGTAACATTTTTTGGCTTTGGACTGCTTTTATCTTTAACTCCTTGTATTTTTCCTATGATTCCGATACTCTCATCCATCATCGTTTCACAATCAAAAGAGAATATGAATGCAAAAAGAGGATTCTTTTTATCGATTATATATGTTTTGTCTATGTCTGTAGCATATACAATAGCGGGTGTTTTGGCAGGATTGTTTGGTGCAAATATCCAGATAGTTTTGCAAAATCCTTGGGTGATAGCGGGATTTTCAGCGATATTTGTAGCTTTAGCATTTTCTATGTTTGGATATTATGAATTGCAATTACCAAGTTCTTTTCAAGCAAAAATAAGTAAAACAAGCGATAAAGCTCAGGGTAAAGGAGTATGGAGTGTTGCTATCATGGGTTTTTTGTCAGCCTTGATAGTTGGACCTTGTGTCGCAGCTCCTTTAGCCGGGGCTTTAGTTTATATAGGACAAACCGGAGATGCTTTGCTCGGAGGTTTGGCTCTGTTTGTGATGAGTCTTGGTATGGGGATGCCTCTTCTTCTTATAGGTTTGGGAGCCGGTAAATTTATGCCTAAACCGGGAGGCTGGATGGAAAATGTTTCCAAAGTTTTTGGAGTTGTTATGCTTGGGGTTGCCGTATATATGCTTTCAAGAGTAATTCCTGCACAAATCACTATGTTACTTTGGGCTATGTTGCTGATAGGTTCATCGGTTTATCTTGGAGCTTTGGAGCCTATAAGAGAGGGTACTAAAGGTATCGCAAAAATGTCCAAAGCGATAGGTTTGTTTTTGTTGATATACGGTATAATTCTTTTTGTAGGAGCAATTCTTGGCAATACAAATCCACTTTCTCCTCTTGAAAATTTAAAAAGCATAAGATATGTAAATAGTAGTAGCATTCCTGCAGGTGAAAATGATTTTATCAAAATAAATAATATCAATCAGTTGGAAAAAGTGATAAATAGTTCTACAAAACCAGTTATAGTTGATTTTTCGGCAAATTGGTGTGTTAGTTGTAAAGAGTTGGAGCATAATACTTTTAGCGATCCGAGAGTAAAGAGTGTTTTTAAAAATTTTACTCTTGTTAGAGTTGATGTAACTAAAAACTCAAAAGAGGATAAAGAGTTGATGAAAAAGTACAAAGTATTTGGACCTCCGGTTATGATATTTTTTGATAAAAACCACAATGAGATGAAAGATGAAAAAATCGTGGGCTATATAGATTCGGATAAATTTTTAGAACATATAAAAAGAATTTTGCAATAGATAAGTAAAAACTTGGTATAGTACAAGATATATTTTAAAAATTTTATAGGATATAAAATGCTTATTAAAAGTGCAAATATCGTACTGAAAGACTCTGTGTTTCAAGGTGATTTGAGGGTAGAAGAAGATGTTATAAAAAAGATAGATGTGGATATAAAGCCTTTTAAAGATGAAAAGATTGTAAATGCCAATTCGAAATATCTGTTGCCGAAACTTGTAGATACTAATGTAAGACTTCTTGATGATACATTAAATGAAAAAAATCTTAATGATTTATTGCAAATAGCAAAAATTGCAGGAGTCGGTAGGTTTGTTTTGATAGACGATTTTACTCCCAGAATCGAAAACTCCACTCAACTTGAACTTTTAAACGGTACGATAAATAGTAAAAAGGATGATGTAAAAGTAACTATATCTGTAAATTCGGTAGGTAAAGAGAAAAGATTGAATAACTTGGCTACATTTTTAAACAGGGGTGCTGAAGTTATATATTCAAGATCAGATATAGATGGTAATTTGCTTGTGAGAGTTATGCAGTATGCCGATATGAAAAAAGTTCCAATATTTTGTTTTTGCGAAGATAGCAGTATAAAAAATAGAGGTGTTGTAAACGAAGGTGAACTCTCTTTTCAACTGGGGCTTCCGGGTATCTCTAAAATAGCGGAGATAAGCGAAGTATCAAAGATAGTCGAGTTGGCTACATTTTTTGATGTGGAGGTTCTTTTTCAAGGTATTTCAACATCAAAATCCATACAGATATTAAGAGCAGTTAAGAAAACAAATAAAAAAGTTTATACCGAAGTTCCTATACATAATCTTTTGCTTAATGAAACGGCTTGTGATGATTTTAATACTAAAGCAAAACTTATATCTCCACTAAGAGAAGAGAGTGAAAGATTGAAAATGATAGAGCGGTTAAAAAAAGGAGATATTGATGTTATTACATCATCTCACTCCCCAAAATCATACATTTACAAAGATGTTGCTTTTGAAGAGGCAAGAGATGGTGTTGAATCTTTGGAAATGACATTAAAACTCGGGTATAGCTACTTGATTAAAGAGGATATTGTATCATTTTGTGATTTTGTAAATATGACTTGTATAACACCGGCTAAAATATTGGGCTTTGATAATGAAATAAAAGAGGGCAATATGGCAGACTTGATACTATTTGATCCTGCATATAAAACAATTGTTAAAGATGAGTCTTCTTTATACTTCAACAAAGAGATATATGGAAAAATATATGATATAAAAGGAGAATAGAAATATGGAAAATTTTTTAAGAAAAGCAAAAGAGGCAAGTAGGGTGATATCCACACTATCTCCAAAGATAAAAAATCAAATACTCTTAGCGATGGCGGATAGTTTGGAGAAAAATTTTCAAGATATATTATCGGCAAATGCCAAAGATATGACCGTCGGCAGGAAAGATGGGCTAATGCAATCTTTACTTGACAGACTCTTTCTTGATGAAAATAGGATAAAATCTATGTCAAAAGGTATAAGAGAAATTGCTTCTTTAAAAGAGCCGGTAGGTAGAGTTTTGGAAGGATGGATCAATAAAGATAATCTAAAAATAGAAAAAGTTTCCATACCCATAGGAGTTATAGGTGTTATATACGAAAGTCGTCCAAATGTTACAAGTGATACGGCGGCACTATGTTTTAAGAGTGGAAATGTATGTATTTTAAAGGGTGGTAAAGAGGCAAAACATAGTAATGAAGCTATAGCCAAAATTTTAGAGCAAGTTCTAAAAGAGCATGATTTGCCTATGGAGGCGATAATGCTTTTACCGGATTATTCAAGAGAGGGTGTTTCTAAACTTATAAAGATGGATAAATATGTAGATCTTATCATACCAAGAGGTGGCGAGGCTCTTATCAAGTATATATCATCAAATTCAACTGTGCCGGTCATAAAGCATGATAAAGGACTTTGTCATACATATATAGACAAAGATGCGGATTTTGATAAAGCTGTTAATATATCTGTAAATGCAAAGGTACAAAGACCCGGAGTTTGCAATGCTATGGAAACTCTTTTGGTAGATAAAGAAATTTATAAAGAAATTTTACCTCTTTTAAAAGAGAGATTTGATGAGCATGGCACGAAGTTAAGAGGTTGTTCTGAATGTTGTGAGGTTATAGATATTAAAAAAGCGACGGAGAAGGATTTTGATACCGAATATCTTGACAATATTTTGTCTATAAAAGTGGTTGACGGATTGGATGAAGCAATAGAACATATACAGAAATACAGTTCCAATCACTCAGAATCAATAATTACACAGAATTATACTGTTGCGGAAGAGTTTTTAAATAGAGTTGATTCATCTTGTGTGTATGTAAATGCAAGTACGAGATTTACTGACGGAGGAGAGTTTGGATTTGGTGCTGAGGTAGGTATAAGTACCAGTAAACTGCATTCAAGAGGCCCTATGGGTATAAATGACTTAACGACATATAAATATAAAATATATGGGAATGGTCAAATCAGAGAATGAGTGAAGAGTATCTTTTAGAGATAGAAAATTTAACTTTTGGATATGACAAAAAAAAGCCTCTTTTTCAAGATTTTAATTTAAAGCTTAAAAGAGGAGAGATAGTGTCTATAGTTGGTAGAAGTGGCATAGGTAAAACAACACTCTTTTCATTGATATGCAATGAGATAAAGCCACAAAAAGGTACCATTAAGGCAAAAAAGGTTTCTCAGATCTTTCAAGATCCATATTCTTCGTTTCACCCTTCATACTCTATAATAAATCAGATAGAAGATGTAGCATCTGTCGATGACATGGAACAATATCTTAAGGATTTAGATATCAGTAGAGAACTTTTGGAAAAACTGCCTCATCAATTAAGTGGAGGACAGTTACAAAGATGTAGCATTTTAAGGGTACTTTTAATGAAAAGTGATATAATTCTTGCCGACGAGCCGACAAGTGCATTGGATAATATAGTGCAATTAGATACCATGAAACTATTGATCAAGTATCTTGATAAAGTGGGTATTTTGTTAATTACCCATGATAAAGAGTTGGCAAAATGGTGTAGTAATAAAATAATACAATTAGGAGATTAGAGTGGGAACATTTTTAAGAGTTATGGCGGTTTTTGTTTTGGTTTTTGTTGTTTTTCAATTTATACCTTTTAGCGACAAATCAAATCCTCCTGTTGATAAAAAACTTGAGATAAAAGTTCCTACGAAAGTGGCAAATATTTTTAAAAAATCGTGTTATGATTGTCACTCCAATGAAACAAAATGGCCTTGGTGGAGTAGTGTAGCCCCGGCTTCCTGGAGTATTATAGACGATGTTGTTGAAGGGAGAAAAGCTCTTAATTTTAGCACTTGGAACAACTATTCTCAAAAAAGAAAAGATAAACTTAAAAAAGGTATCTATAGAACTATAATGGGGCCTATGCCTTTGCCTCAGTATGTTTTATTACATCCAAATGCAAAATTGACCGATAAAGAGATAAATATACTTAGAGATTGGGCAAGCGACGGTAAAGGTTTTATTAAAACCTCCGTTAGATAATTGGGTTAAAATCCTTCTAACAAGATAGCATACAACTCCTCTACTTCTTCATCATCAAGTAGTATGGAGTTATACATATCTAAAAGTGTTAAAATTTTCTTTTTGTCAAAACCTTTTTTATTGATGCAATTTTGGCAAGCCGGTAAAAAAGCTCTTGTGAGTATAACTTTGTTTTTTATGATATTTCCGCAAATAAAACAGGTAAAATCTTTATGTACTCTGCCTTCGTAATTTAAGATTTTAGTATAAGATTCTACTGCTATTCTTTTTGGATTGCCTTTTTCAAGGTATATGCTCATATTTTCAAGTAAATCATAATAAAAACTTTCTATCTCGTTAATATCTCTTAAATGATTATATAAAAGTTTTAAAAATTGTTGCCAGATATAAAATTTTTCCCTTTCCAGAATCCATTTAAAAGGCAAATGAGATACACTTCTTAGTTGAAAAAAGTTCTCTCTGTTTGTCGGATGAGCTTCATAGTCTATCTTGTATCCGAGTTGTATATGAGAGTGTCTTGCTCCATAAAATCTATATAGTGTTTTTACTCTTTTTTGGTTTAAAATAGTTACTAAAAGATCTTCTTCTTTAACTTTTGAAGTGTTTATTATATATCCTTGCATAAGGATATTGTAGCATAGATTAACACTTTTATCAAATTTTTACCATATATTAGATATAATCAACAAATTTTAATACCGTAAGGTCATGAGTGGAAAGGTTGTGTATGAACGAATATATGAATTTTAAGGATAATTGCGGCTTTGGACTTTTGGCAAATATTGACAATAAAGCTACCCATGAAAATGTAGAGGATGCCATTACAGCATTGGAGAGAATGATGCACAGAGGTGCAGTTGCGGCTGATGGTAAAAGTGGGGATGGAAGTGGGCTTTTGTTTAGTATGCCGAAAATTTTTATGCGAAAAGTAGCAAATGAGCTTGGTTATGATTTGCCAAAGCAATTTGCTGTAGCTATGATGTTTATGCAGGATGATAAACAAAAAGATATCATTGATGATATATGCGATAGAAATGATCTCAAGGTGCTTTTTTATAGAGATGTTCCGACAAATACAAAGGCTCTTGGCGAATTTGCTCTAAAATCTTTGCCTAAGATAGTTCAAGTTTTTGTAACACCAAATTCAATCTCAGCTACGAGAAGATTTTCAACCTCTATCTATCTTGCAAGAAGAGAGATAGAGAGAAAGATGTCGGATTATGATGAGTTTTATGTATGCTCTTTTTCAGACAAGACACTTTCATATAAAGGGTTGGTAATGCCAACTCATATAAAACAATTTTATCCGGATTTGAGTGATAAAGATTTTAAAATCACTTTTGCACTATTTCATCAAAGATTTTCCACAAATACACTTCCTCAATGGAAATTAGCACAACCTTTTAGAACTTTGGCTCACAACGGAGAGATAAATTCTATATCGGCAAATAGATTTAACTTGTTGGCAAAAAGTGAATATATGAAAAGCTCTGTATTTACCGATAAAGAGTTAAAAAAACTATTTCCTATAACAAGCAATGAAGTTAGCGATAGTGCAAGTTTGGATCATATGTTCGAATTTCTTTTAGCAAATGGTATGGACTTTTTTAAAGCAGCAAGAGTTTTGATACCTGAAGCTTGGCAAAATGCTCCTTATATGGACTCTAATATGAGGGCTTTTTATGAGTATATGAGTACCTGCTTTGAAGCTTGGGATGGACCTGCGGCTGTTAGTTTGACAGATGGGCGACATATAGGATGTATTTTGGATAGAAACGGTTTAAGACCTGCAAAATATATCATTACAAAAGATAATCGTATTATCATCTCAAGTGAATATGGCATACTCGATATAGACGAAAACAATGTTATCGAAAGAGGCAAATTAAAAAGTGGAGAGATGATAGGAGTTGATTTAAAATATGGAAAAGTTCTGAAAAATATTGATATAGATAATTATTTAAAAGATTTAAATCCATACGGAAAATGGCTCAATACCAATATGGTATATCTCCAAGAGTTTATCGATCTGCCTTTTAGCGATGTTAGTGACTATGAACTTGAAAATATAACTTCAAAACAAAAAATAGCCAATATCACTTATGAAGCAAAAGATATGGTGATATTTCCTATGATGAACGAAGGAAAAGAGAATACCGGATCGATGGGAGATGATACTCCTCTTGCAGCATTTAGTGATAAACAAAGATGTTTTAGCGATTTTTTCAAACAAAAATTTGCTCAAGTAACAAATCCTCCGATAGACTCTATCAGAGAGAGAATCGTTATGAGTTTAAATACCGGTTTTGGAGAGATTAGAAATATACTGGAAGAGGATAGTTCTCATGCTAAAAGATTAAAAGTAATTACACCTATACTCATGCAAGAAAAAATGGATGTTTTGCTCTCTTTCGGTGATCCGGAAAAACCAAGATATGACAAATACTATAAAAATAGAACTTTCTCTACTCTTTTTGAGGATAATTTAAAAGGTAGCTTGAATGATTTGGCTTATGATGTAGTTGATGCTGTTAAAAAAGATAAAATTAGGATAATAATTTTAAGCGATAGAGGTATCAACGAAAAGTTAAAGCCTATTCCTATGCTTATGGCAGTTGGAAGAGTAAATCAAGTGCTTTTAGAAGAGGGTGTTAGGCATCTTGTTTCTATAGTTACTGTAACTTCAGAGCCATATGATTCACATTCGATAGCTACACTTATAACCTATGGAGCGAGTGCGGTATATCCCTATCTTCTTTTTGCGACTATTCTTGAGGAGTGTAAAAATAAACAATTATCCTCTTATGAAACTAAGATAAAATTTAAAAATGTTTTAAATGCCTTAAATCTTGGACTTTTGAAAATTATGTCAAAGATGGGTATATCAACTATCGCTTCATATAGAAATTCGGCATTGATGGATGTAGTAGGTTTATCCAAAGAGATAGCTAATGACTGTTTTTCAAATTCATCCTGTATCATCCCCGGACTTGGATATGAGGATATAGAAGAGAGGATTAATAAAATCCATAAAGATACATATCTTCAAAATGAAAGAAATAGAGTATTTCCTATAAAACCGGGAGGATTTTATAAATATCTCAAGGGAGAGGAATTCCATGGATTTTCTCCTGATGTTGTTTTTGCTATTCATCAACTTTCAAAAAGTGGAAAAAGAGAAGATTTTGAATATCTAAATAAAGTAGCAAATAGTAAATTCAAAAAAATAAGAGACTTTTTTGAATTGAAAAGCGATAAAGATCCTATAAGTATAGATGAAGTCGAACCTAAAGAGAATATTTTTAAAAGATTTTCGACAGCAGCTATGAGTCTTGGATCTATATCTCCGGAAACCCATGAGGCTTTGGCGGAGGCTATGAATATCTTAGGTGGTAAATCAAACTCTGGAGAGGGCGGAGAGAAAACAGAAAGACTTAAGAGTCCTCAAAAGTCTAAAATAAAACAGATAGCTTCCGGTAGATTTGGTGTAACTCCGGAGTATCTAAGAAGTGCCGAAGAGATACAGATAAAATTGGCTCAGGGTGCTAAACCCGGTGAGGGAGGACAATTACCGGGACATAAAGTAAGTCCTTTGATAGCAAGTTTGAGATATACGATGCCGGGTGTAACACTTATATCTCCTCCTCCTCATCACGATATATATTCGATAGAGGATTTGGCTCAGTTGATATTTGACCTTAAGCAAATCAATCCGGATGCTATCATATCGGTAAAACTTGTTTCATCTTCTCATGTCGGTACTATCGCAGCAGGAGTTGCAAAATGTTATGCCGATAAGATTATCATAAGCGGTGCTGACGGCGGTACGGGGGCGGCTCCTCTAACATCTATAAAATTTGCCGGAGACCCTTGGGAGATAGGATTGAGTGAAACCCACAATACTTTAAAAGTAAATCATTTAAGAGAATTTATAAGACTTGAAACGGATGGAGGTTTAAAAACAGGACTTGATATCATAAAAGCTGCTATGCTTGGGGCTGAGAGTTATGCTTTTGGTAGCGGAGCTTTAGCGGTTTTAGGATGCAGAATGCTTAGAATATGTCATTTAAATAAATGTAGTACCGGTATAGCAACTCAAAATGGAACACTTAGAGAGCATTTTGTGGGAACTGTTGAAAAACTTATCAATTACTTTACTCTTCTTGCTGAAGATGTAAGGGAGATATTGGCAAGTTTAGGATATAAATCCATAGATGAGATAGTCGGAAGAAGTGATCTTTTGAAGGTTGTAGATGATGAAATGGCGAGAAAATTTGACTTCAGTTCCATACTAAAAAGAGTTGAAGGAGTAGATACTTGCCAAAAAGAGAGAAATGAACCTATAGATAAAAATCTCTTTGAAAAAGAGATATTGAAGCAAGTTTATCCAACTATTCAAAATCCGAATAATCACATAGTTATAAAAGAAAATATTTGCAATATCAATAGAAGTTTCGGAGTCTTAATAAGTGGAGAAATTGCAAAATATTACGGAAATGAGGGGCTAAGTGAAAATTCGATTATATTTAAATTAAAAGGTACTCCGGGGCAAAGTTTCGGAGCATTTTTGGTAAATGGAATAACTCTAAAACTTGATGGACTTGGAAATGATTATGTCGGAAAAGGCATGAACGGAGGCAAGATCATAATAACTCCTAAAAACCAAGGAGATAACTTTTCGAGTGCCGGAAATGCATGTCTATACGGAGCAACCGGAGGAAAATTCTATGCAGTAGGTAGTGTCGGAGAGAGATTTTGTGTAAGAAATTCCGGAGCTACTGCCATAGTCGAAGGTACAGGAGATCATGCTTGTGAATATATGACTGGTGGAGTTGCCGTGATACTTGGAAATACAGGAGTCAATTTTGGGGCAGGTATGACCGGAGGTGTAGCTTTCGTTTATGATAAAGATAGAGGATTTATAGATAGATTGAATCAAGAGCTTGTGGTGGTTAGAAGAATAGATAGCGATGAGATGGATGAGGCTAAGCACTTTTTGAAAAAGCTTTTGAGGGATTATATAAATGAAACGGAAAGCGAAAGAGCAAAGTATATACTTGAAAACTATAGACATGAAGTAAGAGAGTTTTGGATGGTAAGACCTAAAGACTTAACGAAAATTCCACTAAATCCGGATGAGGGAGATTGATATGCAAAATTTTACTGAACTTGAAAGAATAGATCCTATAAGAAGAGGTTCAAATGAAAGAATAAAAGATTATAAAGAGATATATGAGCTTTTTAAAACAAATGATGCGGCTACTCAAGCGGAGAGATGTATCCAATGTGGAGATCCGTATTGTCACAATAAATGTCCTCTTCACAACTACATTCCGTTTTGGTTAAAATCTATAGCGAATTTGGATAAAGATTTGGCATTTAGACTTTCAAATGAAACCAATCCTTTTCCGGAAATTACTGGTAGAATTTGTCCTCATGATAGACTGTGTGAAGGTGCTTGCACACTAAATAAAGATGGATTTGGAGCTATAACCATAGGAGCTATCGAAACCTTTATTAGCGAAAACGGTTTTAAGCATGGTTTAAAGCCTAATTTTCCGGGAGTTAAGAGTGATAAAAAGATAGCCGTTATAGGTTCGGGTCCTGCAAGTATGAGTGTGGCTACCTATCTTCTAAGAGCCGGTTTTGGTGTAGATATGTATGAAAAGGCTTCAAAGCCCGGAGGATTGCTGACTTATGGAATACCCAATTTTAAACTAAATAAAAAAGTTGTAGAGAGAAGATATGAGTGGCTTAAAGAAGCAGGGTTGAATTTGAAAACAGATTGTGAAGTTGGTAAGGATATTACATTTTCTGAAATTGCTAAAAATTGTGATGGTATTTTTATCGGAATAGGTGCTCAAAAAGCAAAAAGAGCCAATATTAAAAATGAAGATGCCGAAGGCACTATGCTTGCACTTGATTTTCTTGTCAATATCCAAAAGAAACTTTTTGGCGAAGAGTATGATAAAAAATATGATGTAAGAGATAAAAATGTTGTTGTTATCGGTGGTGGAGATACGGCAATGGATTGTGTCAGAACCGCTATAAGAGAGGGTGCTAAGAGTGCAAAATGTTTATATAGAAGAGATAGGACAAATATGCCGGGATCTAAAAAAGAGATTAAAAATGCTTATGACGAGGGTGCCATTTTTGTTTTTAATGCAACTCCTAAAGAGGTGGTTGTAAACAGCGACGGTAAAGTGATAGCTATCGAAATGAAAAAAACGAAGCTTGGAGAAAAGGACAGCTCCGGAAGACAAAAAGTAGAAGTTTTAAAAGGTAGTAATTTTAGAGTAGAAGCTGATATTGTTATATTTTCTTTAGGTTTTGATCCTGAAGTTCCTTCATTTTTAGCCGAAAATGGAATAGAAGTCAATAAATGGGGAGGTATAATAGTTGATGAAAATTATGAAACAAGCAAAAAAGGTATTTATAGCGGAGGAGATTGTTATAGAGGTGCCGATCTTGTTGTAAGAGCTGCTAACGATGGAAAAGAGGCGGCTCATAGCATCATAAAGTCTTTAAAGTCTTAAGATGGATTTTGTAGATTCTGTTATAGCGGTAAACAGAAAGATTTTAAAATTTCTTGATAAGAGCGATAGCAGGATCTTTGATGATGTCAATGTCGGAGCCGGCGGAGATATGAGTAAAGTTGTAGATATTGAGTCTGAAAAGATATTTATAAAACATTTGTCAAAATTTGGCAAAATTATATCTGAAGAGTGTGGAGAATGTGGTGAGGGAGAGGATGAGATCATCATCGATCCTATCGACGGAAGTGAAAATATTATTTCCGGTTTACCCTATTTTGGTAGTTCCGTAGCAAGAAAAAAAGATGGTAAGGTAAAAGATGCCATTGTTGTTAACTTTGCAAATGGGGATATTTTTGTAAAAAATGATGATGGGCTTAAAAGAGCAAAAATAGATAAACTTAATTTTTCAGAAGTTACAATAAATAATCATGCTACAATAGGTATCTATGAACGAGCTTATGCTTCAAAAGAGTTTATATATATTTTGAATGAAAAAAAGATAAAATATAGAAGTCCTGGTGCAGTTGCACTCTCTTTGGCTTATGCTCATGATGTAAAATTTGTTATGTTCGAGGGCAAGGCGAGAGAATATGATGTGTGTGCCGGTCTTTATATGTGTGAAGATTTATCTATATACGAAAGAGATGATTTTCTTATAATTTCTAAAGAGAAAGATATGTTTTTGAAATTGGTAAAAATTGTAGAGGGTAAAAAATGAATTTCGGTAATATTTTCAGTAAAATTAGAAGACAACAGCCTGAGAAAAATGAAGCTCCCAGCCATTGGGTAAAATGTAAATCTTGTAACTCTTTGATGTATTATAAAGAGGTGGAAAATCTTCTTAATGTATGTCCTAAGTGTAATTTTCATATGAGGATATCGGCAGATAAAAGGATAAAAATATTAGCTGATGAGGATACTTTTGTAGAGTTTGATGCTGATTTGGAGCCAAATGATCCTCTTGGCTTTGTTGATAAAAAGTCTTACAAAAAGAGAGTTGAAGAAAATTTTGCAAAAACAGGTAGAAAGTCTTCGGCAATCAGCGGAGAGTGTAAGATAAATGGTATAGATACTCAGCTTGTCGTGTTTGACTTTTCATTTATGGGTGGAAGCTTAGGCTCTGTAGAGGGAGAAAAGATAGTTAGAGCGGTAAATAGAGCTTTGGAGAAAAAGACTCCTCTTATCATAGTCAGTGCAAGCGGTGGGGCTAGAATGCAAGAGAGTACTTTTTCGCTTTTGCAAATGTCTAAAACTTCCGCAGCTTTGGCAAAGCTAGATGATGCGGGATTGGCTTATATTTCTGTTTTGACTGATCCGACTATGGGAGGAGTAAGTGCCTCTTTTGCTTGGCTCGGAGATGTTATCATGGCTGAACCCGGAGCTTTGATAGGTTTTGCGGGGCAAAGAGTTATAAAGCAAACCATAGGGGCTGATTTGCCTGAGGGTTTTCAAAGGTCGGAATTTTTACTTGAACATGGCTTGATAGATATGATAGTTCAAAGAAACGAGTTGAAAAAAACGATTGGAGATTTTTTAGAATTTTTTAATAAAGATAAGAGAAAAATTGCATAATATAACGGTAGTTTCGATAGAAAAAGATACAAAAGATGAGTATTTGTCTATCTTGGAAAATTATAAAAAGATGATAAGCAGATATGCAAAAATAAAAAGTATTGAACTATTTAATAAAAAGATATCTATGGCTCAAAAGAAAGATGCTATAACTGCTAAAAAAAGTTATAGCGATGCTTTTGAAAAACATTTAAAAGGTGGCTTCAATATATTTTTGCATGAAAGGGGAAAACAGTTTGATAGCAAGGAGTTTAGTGAAGTATTTGAAATAAATCAAGATATAAGATTTTTTATAGGAGGAGCTTTTGGATTTGAAGAGGAGTTTTTGAAAAAAGCGGATATATTGGTATCTCTTAGCAAAATGACAACTTCTCATAAAATAGCGAAAATAATGCTTTTTGAGCAGATATATAGGGTATTGACGATAGTAAATAAACATCCTTATCATAAATAGAATTAAGAGTTAAGAATTAGAGATTAATTTTTAATTTTTAATTTTTTAGATAGGAGTAATTAGTGAAAGAGAGTGATTTAAAGTTTTTCGAGAATTTGCTTGATGAGAGGAAAGAGCAAATTCAAAATAATATAAATAATACATTAAAAGATATGCAAGAGTTGCAAGGAACTCAACTTTCTGATGATGCTGATCATGCATCAGTGAATTTAGATAAATTAACAAAACATGCTATAAATAAACAACAAGCTATAGAGCTTAAAGAGATTGAGTATGCAAAAAGTAAGATAAAAGATGGAAGATACGGCATATGTGAAATGTGTGAGGAAAAGATCTCTTTTCAGAGATTGAAAGTAAAACCTCATGCAAAATATTGTATAGTATGCAGGGAAATAGTAGAAAAACAAAATAAGCAATAAGAGAGGTTTGACAATGGGTATTAAAAAATATACTGTTTTTTCATTGATTTTTTTAGTTGTGGTAGGTGCATATATCTATAGTTTTAACGGGGATACTTATACTTTAACTGCTTTTGGGATTCCATTAACTTTGCCTATAGCTGTATGGGTTATATTGCCTGCTTTATTGATAACTATTGCATCAATTTTGCATATGGTGTTTTATAGTGTTAAAGGATACTTTATACAGAGAAATCTTCAAAAAGATTATAAAACTTTTTTACAGTATGCAAAGCTTAGGATACTTGGACTTGATAGCAATAATAATTTCAAAACCACATGGTATAAATTACCTGTTAAAATATTGAAGCATTTTAAATTTGATGCCACAAAAGATCCTGATGATATTGAGGATGAAGAGATTAAAAATACAATTTTGGATTTGAAAAGGGTTGAAAAAGGTGAAAGTGTCAATCTTAAAAAGTATAAACTTCCAAAAGATAACTATTTTATGAAAAAAAATATTTTAAATAAATTGACAGAAGATAAGAAATATGCTGAAGAAATTTTAAGTGGATGTAAAAATAAAGAGGATGAAGTTTGTAAAAAAGCTTTTGAAGTTTATGCATCATATACGACATATTCAAATATAAAAAAACAGGGTTTTAAGATAGATAAAAAAATGTTTGAAAAATTATTGGATAGAATTATAGATTCTGATGATTTCTTTAGTATGGAGAGTGGTGATATTTTGGAATTATTGAAAAGCTTTAAATGTTCAAAAAGAGAATATATACAATTTGCAAAAAAATTAAAACAGACTTTAAGTCCGGAGTTACTTATATCTATATATGAAAAACTATCCAGTGAAAATGATTCTGCCACTCAAGCTTATCTTTATATACTATTTGAATATCAAATGATAGATAAAGTAAGAGAAGTTTTGGAAAATTCAGCCAAGAATGAGTATGAAAAATTTAAATATTTTCTCTTTTTAAGAGATAGTGGTAAAAACTTCGATATAGATCTATTTTTTGATGTATGATTAACTTTCAACAAGAAAATTTACTTTTTCTTGCTCCATTGGCAGGTTATACCGACCTGCCTTTTCGCAAACTGGTCAAAGAGTTCGGAGCGGATGTGACGGTTAGTGAAATGATAAGCTCAAATGCTCTTGTTTACGATTCTAAAAAAACTCTCAAGATGATACAAAAATCTCCAAATGAAATACCTTATATAGTGCAAATTGCCGGAAGCGATAAAGAGATCATTAAAAAAGCAGTTATAAAGCTAAATGATATAGAGGGAATTGATGGCATAGATCTCAACTGCGGTTGCCCTGTACCCAAGGTTGTGCGACAGGGTGCAGGTAGTGCTTTGCTTAAAGATTTGCCTAAAATGTCTGAACTTATAGAAACTATAAAAAAACACTCCAATAAAAAATACACTTCTGTTAAGTCAAGATTGGGTTTTGATAAAAAAATACCCAAAGAGATAGCAAGAGTTTGTGAAGAGAGTGGGGCTGATTTTGTAACTTTTCATGCTAGAACGAGAAGTGATGGGTATAGGAGTGATAGGATAGATTATGATGCGGTTAGAGAAGCTAAAGAGATTATTACTATACCCCTTATAGCTAATGGAAATATCATAGACTACTCAACATATAAAAATGTAAAAAAGATTACAAATGCACAAGGAGTGATGATAGGAAGAGGCTCTATAGGAAATCCTTGGATATTTTATCAGATAAAAAATGCTCTTGAGAGAGTTGAAAAAGAGACTATAAAAGAGATTGTTATGGCTCATTTTAAAGCTATGTTGGATTTTTATGGTGATAAAGCTATCGGTATATTTAGAAAACATTTACATCTTTATTCAAAAAACTTTCCAAATGCATCGTGTTTTAGAGATAGAGTCAATAGAATTAATGATCCGAAGTTGCTAATAGAGCAGATTGAGCAATTTTTTTAATGGTTTAAATAAAATAGGTTTTGCAGATATTTGATATTATGTCAATTTAAATATCATCTTGACTAACTTTTTCACGGTAATTTGAAAGTTTATCGTTTCCTACTTTTAAAAATTCATCAAGCTTTTCTCTATTTTGAGCAAATATCTTTTCAAAATCTTCATCTTTGTTAGAATCTTGAATGGGTTTGTCATTTACAAATTTATCAAGAAGTTGATTTGAATTTCCTGTTAAA
>Ga0256842_1000063_pt1 | contig 80627 bp, 73 predicted proteins | sample 4559240metaG_FD_185973 | JGI IMG/M metagenome (GOLD analysis project Ga0256842, IMG submission 185973) | Hydrothermal vent microbial communities from Guaymas Basin, Mexico - 4559-240 | ecosystem: Environmental > Aquatic > Marine > Hydrothermal vents | place: Mexico: Guaymas Basin | collected... | reverse complement strand
TAAGAGAAGGAGCTGGAGAAGTAGAAATAAAAGAAGAAAAAAAAGTTGAAGAGGTTAAAGTTGAAGAGGTTAAAAAAGAGGAAGAGATAAAGAAAGAGGAAGTTAAACTACAAAAAGAGGAAAAAGAAGAAATAAGTGCTGTATCTATGGAATCACCAAAAGAAAAAGATAAAAAAACTACAGAGGCTCCAAAAGGTGAAGGAGTTGTATTGTGTGTAGCAGAAAGTATAAACATTATGTCAAAAAAAATAGGAAGTGCAATGAAAGCAAGGGATCCTAAACCTATTCAAGACATGGCTAAGGAAGAGACGAAACTTGGAGCAGATTATTTAGATTTAAATATTGGACCAGCTAAAAAGAATGGTGAAGAATTTGCAAGTTGGATTGTGAAAATAGTAGAAGAAGTAGTAGATACACCTATTTCTCTTGATACAACCAATCCAGAGGCTATGATTGCGGGAATTAAAGCGTCTAAAAAACCTGATAGATGTTTAATTAATTCTATTACTATTCAGCCTGGAAGATTAGAAAAGCTTGGTCCTTTTGCTGCAGAAGTTGGAAGTGATGTTGTAGCACTTTTATGGGGAACTGAAGGATTGCCAAGAGATGCCAATGAAAGAGCTGCGCTTGCAGTAGATCTTGTAGGAAAACTTAATGAATACGGAATTCCAAATGAAAAAATTTGGATTGATCCAATAATTACACCTATTACCTTAGGAGCAGATCAACTCAATGAAGTATTTGTTTTTCTTTCAATGCTCCAAGAAATTGCCCCAGGAGCTAAAACTATAGTAGGACTTTCTAATGTTTCCAATGGAGTAGCTGCTCCTTTGAGACCTTATTTAAATAGAGTAATGTTAATGATGCTTATGAAATACAACATTTATAGTGCCATTTTAGATGTTTATGATAAAGAATTGGTAGAAATAGCCAAAGGAAAACACTCTGATTGGGTAGCTTTGGTTCATAGAATAATGGATGGTGATGAACCAGATCCTAAGACTCTGTCTCCTAAGGAGTTAGAAATATATAAAACTACAAGAGTACTTCTTGGAAAAACTATCTTTTCAGAATCTTGGTTAGAACTTTAAGATTTTTTATAAACATTTTAAAATCTTTAAAGGGAAAAAAGATGATAAAGTTTGAAATAAATAAGCAAGAAGTATATGGATTTTCTGGAGAGACTATATTAGATGTAGCAAAACGTTATAATATTTATATTCCGAGTTTGTGTTATCTTTCAAAAGATAAACCTTCTAAAATTTCTTGTGGACTTTGTGTGGTAGAGGTTAAAGGTGAAGGCATAAAAAGAGCCTGTGAAACAAAAATTAAAGAAGGATTAAAGGTTTTTACAAATACTCCTGAAGTTAAAAAGATAAGAAAGGAGCTTCTACAAAAACTTATCAAAAATCATTATGGTGATTGCAAAGCTCCTTGTCATGTCCCTTGTCCTGGTGGTCTTAATATCCAGGGCTATATTGGTCTTATAGCAAAAGGGGATTTTAAAGGGGCTTTAGCTTTAATTAAAGAAAAATTACCTTTACCTGCTTCGGTAGGAAGGGTGTGTCCAAGATTTTGTGAACCAGTTTGTAGAAGAGCTTTGGTAGATGAACCCATAGCTATTAATCATTTAAAAAGATTTGTAGCAGATTATGGTTTAAAATATGGAGAAGATCTTCCTTCAATACCTCCATCTACAGGAAAAAGAGTAGCAATCATAGGAGCAGGCCCCAGTGGTCTTTCCTGTGCTTATTTTTTGAGATTAAAAGGACATGAAGTGACTATTTTTGATGCTCATGAAGAACCTGGAGGGCTTTTAAGATATGGAATCCCTTCGTATAAATTGCCTATAGAAATTGTAAGAAAAGAAGTAGAAAACATTTTTAGATTAGACATAGAGTTTCAAGGTGGAAAGGTCTGGGGTAAAGATTTTTCTCTGAAAGATTTGTTTGAGCAGGGATTTTCTGCAATTTTTATAGGGGTAGGAGCAAGAAAAGAAAGAAAACTTGGTTTTGAAGGGGAAGAATTAGCTTTAAGTGGATTGAAACTTTTATTTGATATAAAAGAAAATAAATTCAGGGAAAATTTATCAGGGAAAAGGGTTTTAGTAATAGCAGGAGGATATACTGCTATAGCAGTTGCCAGAAGTATTCGTAGATTGTCAGCAGATGTTTATGTAATTTATAGACGTTCAAAATTTGAAATGCCTATCCCTCAGAGAGAACTTAGAGATGCTGAAAGAGAAGGGATTAAATTTCTATTCATGTCTATGCCTTTAAAAATTCAAAAAGAAGGAGATAAATATAGAGTTTTAACAGTCAAAACCATTCTTTCAGAACCAGATGAACATAAAGTAAGAAAGGTTTTACCTGCTAAAGGTACTGAAGAATGGCAAGAGTTTGATTTGGTAATAAAAGCTTTAAGAGAGGGGCCTGAAACAGATTTTGTTAATTATGGAAAATTAGAAGAAAAATTAGAAATAAATCCTGGAGGATATTTAGTAGTTAATAATTTTACCTTAGAAACTAATGTGCCAGGAGTTTTTGCTGGAGGAGATTTTATTTATGGTCCAAAAACAGTTATTCAAGCAGTAGCTTCAGGAAGAAAAGCTGCTCAATCTATAAATACTTATCTTCTAAAAGAAAAAAGCCCAAAAAAAACTATTACAGTAAAATTTGATTTTTCTCGTGGAAAGCGTTTAGATCAAATAGATCCTTATTATGCAGAACAGTTTTCAGAAAAGCAATCCAAAAGTCCCAAAGAATTGCCTATTTCTGAAAGAATTTCCAGTTTTAAAGAAATTTATTCTACTTTTTCAGAAAAAGAAGCTATAGAAGAGGCTCAAAGGTGTTTGCAATGTGGATGCTTAGGTTTTCATAAATGTGAATTTAGAGAAATTCTTATTAAAGAAAATGTTTCTGTGATAGGAATTCCTACTAAATTTAGATATCCTTTAAATAAAGATCACCCTTTAATAAATGTTGATCTTAATAAATGTATAGCCTGTTTTAGATGTATGAGAGCTTGTCCTTATAATAGCATAGAAATGAAAATAATTGATAAAGGTACTCCTGAAGAGCACATCACCTTTTATTTCAAAGAAACCTGTGTTAAATGTGGTATATGTGTGGATGTATGTCCAACTGGTGCTTTAACTAAAAAAGAGCAAAAGGTTCCTTATAGTTTAGAAAATGTAAAAATTGTCAAATCAGTATGTGGTTATTGTGGAGTTGGTTGTAATATTAATATTCATGTAAGAAACAATACAATTTTAGAAATTACAGGAGAAAACAGGCCGCCTAATTACGGGAATCTTTGTGTAAAAGGAAGATTTGGTTTTGAAATTTATAAAAATGAAGAAAGATTGAAAAAGCCACTTATCAGAGAAGATAGAAAAGATGAATTCAAAGAAGTTTCTTGGGAAGAAGCTTTAGATTTTGTAGCAGAAAAATTATCAAAAATAAAAAAAGTTTATGGATCTCACGCTATAGGTCTTTTATCTTCATCTAAGATTACTAATGAAGAGAATTATTTAGCTCAGAAATTTGCCAGAGCTGTTTTAGGAACAAACAATATAGATTGTTCAGCTCGTGTCTGACATGCTCCTTCAGTAGTGGGGCTGGCTGCCACCACAGGAACAGGTGCACCTTCCAGTAGCTTTGATGAAGTTTTAAGGACTGAAACCTTAATATTAATAGGAGCAAATCCTTATGAGGCTCATCCAGTTTTAGCTCAAAAAGTTTTAGAAAGAATAAACAAGGAAGATTTAAAATTAATAGTCATAGATCCAAGAAAAACTTATTTGGCAAAATTAGCTAACCTTTGGTTACCTTTAAAACCAGGAACAGATGTAGCATTATTAAATGGAATTGCCTATGTAATATTAAAAGAAAATCTTTATAATAAAGAATTTATAGAAAAACATGTAGAAAACTTTGAAGGATATAGGGAATATATTCTTTCTGAATGGGATTTAGTTAAGGTTCAGAGAATTACAGAAATAAATCCTGTATTAATAGAAAAAACTGCTATGATCTATGCTAAATCCAAAAGCGGGCTTATTTGGTGGGGAGTAGGTTTAGTGGAACATAGATCAGGTTCTTATGCGGTTATGGCAGCATCTAATCTGGCTTTACTTTGTGGATTTTATGGTAAACCAGGATGCGGTGCTATGCCTCTTCGTGGACATAACAATGTTCAAGGTGCTTGTGATATGGGAGCTTTACCTTATGTTTTACCAGGCTATCAAAGAGTTTCTGATCCAGCTGTAAGATTAAGATTCAAAGAATTATGGGGAACAGATATTCCAGACAAACCAGGCTTAAATGAAACTAAAATGTATGAAGCAGCTTTAAAAGGGGACTTAAAAGCACTTTATATAATAGGTTATAACATAGCTGCAACCCATGCTAATTTGAATTTTGTCTGGAAAGCTTTGGAAAATTTAGAATTTATGATAGTTCAGGACATATTTATGACACGCACTGCACAAATGGCTCATGTAGTCTTACCTGCAGAGAGTTTCTTAGAAAAAGAAGGAACTTTTACCAATGGTGAAAGGCGAATTCAAAAAATAAACCCCGCTGTAAAACCTCCTGGAGAAGCTTTACCAGATTGGAAAATTTTACAAAAACTTGCTAATAGATTAGGATTCAATTGGGATTATGAAACACCTGAGGATATTTGGAATGAAATAAGAAGAGCTGTTCCAGCTATGAAAGGAATTACCTATGAAAGACTTGAAAAAACAGGGATTCAATGGCCCTGTCCAGATGAAAATCATCCCGGTACAGAATTATTGTTTACTAATGGATTCCCCACCTATACAGGAAAAGCCAAATTAGTTCCTCCTAAATATATTTCTCCTGAAGAGCATCCTGATAAAGAATATCCTTTTCTTCTTATAACAGGAACAAGATTATATCATTTCAGAAGCGGAAGTATGACTAATAAAATTAGTACTCTAAAACAACTATGTCCTTATGAAAAACTATCTATTAATCCAGAAGATGCTAAAAAATTAGAAATTTATAATGATAGTTTGGTTAAATTAAAAAGTAGAAGAGGTGAGATAACAGTTAAAGTGGAAATAAGTGATGAAGTTCCACCAGGCATAGTATTCATGGATTTCCATTTTGAAGATACTCTAACTAATCTTCTTACCAGTTCTGCAAAAGATGAATTAGCAGATACTCCTGAATATAAAATTACTACAGTAAAAATTAAAAAACTTTAATCAAACCCTAATTCAATTTAAAAATCTTCTATTTTATTTATAAAAAAGTAGCACTAAAATATCTTTAAATTTCATTAAGTATTAAATTTTTGTCTTTAAAAGAAGATAATAGTTAAATTTTTTGAAATATTATTGATTTTTTTAAATTTTTTGTTACAAAATTTATGAAAAGTTGTTTTGAAATTATATAATTCCAATAATAATAACAAAATATATTAAAATTGAAAGGGAGGTGTAAATGAAATTAAAGGATCTTTTTATTAGTTCAGCTTTGATTTCCTTTTTAGGATTTAATGGTGCCTGTTTAGCACAAAAAGTTAAATCTGAAAATGCTACAGAGGAACTACCTGAAGTAGTGGTCACAGCCACAAAAACACCTCATTTGCTTAAAGATGTTCCTGTTGAAACTGTTGTGGTTACAAAAGAAAATATTGAAAAATCTACTGCTAAAAATGTATCAGAAATTTTGAGACAGATTCCGGGTTTTTATATTCAAAGTGAAAATGTGCCTGGCTCTTCAGCTTGGCGTTCTAAATTAAGGGGTCTTGATTTTGATAGTGGTTATGGACTTATTCTAATAAATGGAGAAAGGGTTTTTGGTGGAGGAATGGGAGAATATGGAACAAGTATTAATCAGATACCTCCTGAAATGATAGAAAAAATAGAAATCGTTAAAGGCCCTGCTTCTGTTTTATATGGTAGTGATGCAATGGCAGGAGTAGTAAATATTATAACTAAATCTGTCCCGGATAAGCCTTTGTTTACACTTTCTGGAGGATATGGTGAATATGGAACCTCTACTTTAAACACAGGTTTGGGAAGATGGATTACTGATAAATTTGGATTTTTTATAGATGCTCATTATGATAAGGCTGAAAGAAGTAAATATGGAGCACGTAGAGATAATTTTGAAGGAAAATATGTTTTAACTAACCTCGCCTATAAATTAACTCCTAAAATAAATTTAAATCTTGGTTTAAATTACGGTAAATTGGATTGGAAATACGAAAGTGACGAAAAGGTAAGAATAAGTCCATCCATAGATATTAATTTTCCAGATAGTTCATTCCTTAAAATTAGAGGATATTATTATAATTTTAATATGGATCTTTTTTCTCCTGGGTATACTCACAGATATGGAGATGTTTCTTATAATCAAATGGAAGTCCAATATACTAAACCTATAGGAATAAACCATCTTTTTACAGGAGGGATAGAATTTTTACATAGAAATGTAGATTTAACTGTAGAAGGGTATAGCAAAATAGATAAAAATATGGATATTACAAGTGGTTATATACAGGATGAAATTTCTTTTGATCCTTTAGTAATAGTTTTAGGAGCCAGATGGGATCACAATTCTTTATATGGAACAGAATTTAACCCTAAAGCAAGCTTATTGTGGAAATTAAGAGAAGACACTCGTTTAAGATTTTCAGTTGGAAGAGCCTTTAAATCTCCTACTATAAGACAGTTGTATGTTTACTTTTACCATCATGGTTGGTGGAATATTCCTAATGAAGATCTTAAACCTGAAAAATCTTGGGGATACTCTGCAGGAATAGAACATGAATTTTCTGATAAACTTTTTGCTAATTTAACTTTATTTAGAAATAATGTAAAAGATATGATCGTTCGTGTAGATATTTCCTCTAATCAAAGAACCTGGGAAAATGTTCAAAAAGCTTATACTCAGGGTGTTGAAATAAGTATAAAAACCAAGCCTTTCAAAAATTTTAATCTAAATTTGGGTTATACCTATCTTGATACAGAGAACAAAGATACAGAGAAAGATCTTACTTATTGTCCTCATCATACTATTAGCTTAGGTATTGATTATAAAATCAAGCCTCTAAAAATATTAGTCCATTGGGACACCAATTATATTTCCAGAGAATATACAAATAGTGATAATACCAAAACTATACCGGATTATTCTATTTCTAATTTAAAGGTAATAAAAGATATCTCTAAAAATATTAAATTTTCCTTTGAAATTAATAATGTTTTTGATTCAGACTATGGACAGTCTGATAAAGATTGGTTAGGAAGAAATATTTTTGGTAAAGTCAGTTTTAAATTTTAAATTATAAAAGGAGGTGCTTATGAAAAAGGCATTTGAAGAGTTTATTATTATATTAGTTGTATTATTAACAACTATTTCATTAAGCTTTGCTCATCATTTTTGGGTAGAAAAAGTAGAACCTTATAAATTTGAAATCAAATGGGGACATCCTTACAAGAGGGTAGATTTTTATAATCCTCAAATGATAGAAAAAATAATAGCTTATAATTTGAAAGGGAAAAAGGTTTCTATAAAAAGAATAAATATGAAAAACAAGGTTATTTTAGAAACAAAGAACAAAATATCTTTGATAGCAGTTTTAAGCAAACCTAAATACTATGTAGTATCTATTACTCCTGAGGGGAAGAAAAAATACAATAAAATGACCAAAAAAGAAGCTTTAAAACAAGGGCTTCAAATATTAGATTCATTTTATTCTCAACAATTTGCCAAATCTATTTTTACCTACTCTGATGTTGTTACCAAACCATTAGGATTAAAATTTGAAATTGTTCCTCTTAAAAACCCTTTAAATTTAAAATCAGGAGATATTTTACCTATAAAAGTTTTTTTCAAAGGAAAACCTATGGAAGGGTTAATTATAGAGACCAGAGGGCATAAAAAGCTTGGTAAAACTGATAAAAACGGAATTGCTCAAGTGAATGTTCCAGAAGGAATTTTGAAAGTAATCGCAGTAAGATATAGAATACCTTTAAAAGATACTTCTAAAGCCGATTATAAAGCCTTTACTACAGTATTGACCTGGAAGTAATATAATTATTATGTTTAAAAGTAGAAATTTTTATTTAATTCTTTTTCTCCTGCTCCTTTGCTTTAAAGGAGCAGGAGCTCATTCTATTCAATATCAAGTGAAAAATAAAGGTATTTGTGCCAGATTTTTTTATTATGAAGATGAACCAGCTAATTATGCAGAATATGAAATTTTTGGTCCGGGAGATGAATTTCCTTATATGAAAGGGAGAACAGATAAAAATGGTTTTGTCTGCTTTTTACCTGATAGAAAAGGAAAATGGATAATAAAAGTAAGGGATGAAACAGAACATGGTTTACATAGTGTTCAGGTAGATATTGAAGTTGGAAAAAATATGTTTGTAAAATCATTTAAAAAACCTCTGGTAGCAACTCATACAGGTCTATTAATAGGTCTGGGCATTTTAGGGTGGTTGCTTTATATAGCTTCCTGGATAAAAAATAAGAAATAAAAAATTCTTTTAAAAAGCCTCTATTTTATAATAATTTAAATGTTAAAATATTAAAAGGGATTATTTTATGCCTTTACTTTTACCTGGAATTTTACAAGAAAAGAGGTTTCAGAAAGAATTAAAACGCTTAGGTTTAAAGAAAAAAGATATTAAAAAAATTTATATAGCCAATAATTCCATTCTTCTTTATCTTAAAGATGAATCTTTATGCAGGTTTTATCCAGATTTTGTTCCTGATAAAAATACCATTAAAGAAATAAAAACTGTTCATAAATATGTAGAAAAATTTAAGAAATTAATAGAATTTGAAAGACAAGCAGAAATTTCTAATCAAGAAGCAGAAATAAGAAAACTTTCAGGGAAAGAAAGAGAACTTATTGGAAGAGCTATTCTTAATTTAAAAGGTAACAAAGCTGGAACAAAATTTCATCTTTATTTAGTTAGATTTTGGAGAGAAAAACCTATAGAAACAGAAATAAGCACAGGAGATATAGTTTTAATAAGCCAAGGGAATCCTTTAAAAAGTGATCTTCTTGGAACTGTAATAAAGGTCACAGAGAAAACCATAACAGTTGCATTTGATAAAAAGCCTCCCAAATGGATTTATAAAAAAGGAGTGAGAATTGATCTTTATGCAAATGATATTACTTATAAACGTATGGAAGAAAATTTAGAGTTTTTAAGACATGCACAAGGAAGACAAAGAGATTTAAGAAACATTATTTTAGGACTAAAAGAACCAGACAAAGCAGAGGATTGCGATTTTTCTTTAAAGGATACCAAACTCAATCCTACTCAGATAAAGGCTATAAAACTTGCCTTGGGAGCTAAGGACTTTTTTCTTATCCATGGACCACCTGGAACAGGGAAAACCAGCACACTTACAGAATTGATAGTGCAACTTGTTAATCAAGGAAAAAAAGTATTAGCTACTGCTGATTCTAATATTGCTGCAGATAATCTTATTCTTAATCTTTCCAGATATCCTGAACTTAAAATTGTAAGAATTGGACATCCTGCGAGAGTTATGGAAGAATTAGAAAAATTTTCTATCTTTGCGCTTTTTGAAAAAGCAAATGCTGCAAAGGAATTATTTAAAGAGTGGGAAGAAGTTAAGAAATTAATAAAAAAAAGAGACTCTTTTACCAAACCCTCTCCAAAATTAAGAAGAGGTCTTAGTGATGAGGAAATTATATTTTTAGGAGAAAAAAGAAAAGGAACAAGAGGAATTTCTGGAGTTACTCTAAGGTCTATGGCAAATTGGCTTGTTTTAAATTATCAAATAAATGAAAAAATACAAGCTTTGCGGGACAAAGAAAAAGCTATCTTTAATTCTATTATCTTAAAAGCAGATGTAGTAGTATCTACAAATTCTATGGTTCAATCTGAATTTTTAAAAGATTTTTATTTTGATGTAGCTGTTATAGATGAAGGAAGTCAACAAATAGAACCTTCTACTTTAATTCCTATAATGAAAGTTGATAAATTTTACATTGCAGGAGATCACAAACAACTCCCTCCTACTATTTTAAGTGAGAAAGCCAAGGAGCTTGAAAATACTCTTTTTGAAAAATTGATTAATAGATTTCCAGAACTGGCTTTAATGCTGGAAATTCAATACCGTATGAATGAAAAAATAATGGATTTTCCAAATAAGGAATTTTATGGAGGAAAGCTTAAAGCTTCAGATCTTGTTAAAAATCATACCTTAGCTGATTTAGGAGTTAAAAGTCCTGGAAAATACGAAAAAATTCTTGATCCTAAAGTACCTATTACTTTTCTTGATACTTCAGAAGGTAATACTTACGAATTTCAGCCTGAAGGTTCTACCTCTTATGAAAATTATAGAGAAGCGGATTTAGTTATAGAACTAACAGAAGAATTATGTAAAATGGGTCTTGATAAAAAGGATATAGGTATAATAACACCTTATTCTGCTCAGGTAAAATTAATAAAACAGATTCTTATTGAAAAGGGATTAAAAGTTGAAGTGAACTCTGTAGATGGTTTTCAAGGTAGAGAAAAGGAAGTAATAATTATTTCTTTTGTAAGATCAAATGAAAAAGGAGAAATAGGATTTCTTAATGATTTAAGAAGACTTAATGTAGCTATTACCAGAGCAAGAAGAAAACTTATTTGCATAGGTAATGCCAGAACCCTGTCCTATCATCCGACCTATCAGAAATTTATAGAATACATAAAAGAAAAAGGTATTTATGAAAAAGTGTGAGCTTTACTTTTTAAAGCTTTTATATTAAAATTTTAAAAATATGAAAATTGCTATCCATGTTACTCATGAAGCTTTATATAAAGTTGGTGGTATAGGAGAAGTAATAAATCAGCTTTGTACCTCTCCTTCTTATCTTTCTATTTTTAATAAAACTCTTCTTTACGGGCCTCTTTTTGAATATATAGGCTCAGCTAATACAAGACTTGGAAAAGATGGAACAGTTTTTTATTCCAGTAAAGATAACTATGATACAGGTGAGTTTTCAAAAATTTTTAAACCAATTTTAGAAAAGTATAATATAGATATTGTTTATGGAAAAAGAAAAATAGTTAATGAGTTAAATCCTAATAAAACTTCAAATGTAGATGTTTTATTGGTAGACATCACCCATATAAATAAAGATATCCTTAATTATATAAAATATTTATTCTGGGAACATTTTGGATTACCTTCTGACAGATATGAATATGATTGGGATTATGAACAGTATTTTAGAATAGGTGTTCCTTATTATGAATTAATCACAGCTCTATATTCCCCTAATAATAAATTTGTTCATTTTGCTCATGAATATATGGGAATTCCATCGTTATTAGCTTTGGAATTGCATCCTGAGTTTAATTTAGAAAGACATAAAAGAATATTTTATGCTCATGAGGTAGCTCCAGTTAGAAGAATTGTAGAAAACTTAGGTGGTGCTGATATAAGTTTTTATAATATTCTTAAAAAATGCAAACTTTCAGGAATATCTTTAGAACAAATTTTTGGTCCTCAAGATGACTGGTATAGAACCCCTTTGGTTAAATTGGCACGCAGGTTTGATAAAATTTTTGCAGTAGGAGACTGGGTAGTAGAAGAATACAAATTTCTTTGTCCTGATACCCCAGACCAAAAACTTACTGTAGTATATAATGCCATAGCTTTAGATCATTATACTTTTGAAGATAAAATAAAATCTCAGGAAAAAATTAAAAAATGTTTTTCTAAATACTTAAACACATATATAGATATCATTATTACTCATGTATGTCGTTTGGTAAAAAGTAAGGGAATTTGGAGAGATATAATTTTGCTTCAATACTTAGATGAATTATTCCATAAAAATCGTATATTTGGAGTATATATTTTACTTTCTTCTTTAGTAGTCACAGGTAGACCAACTTATGAAGTTGAAAAAATGGTAAAAGAATATAACTGGCCTTTTGAACACAAAGAAGGCTGGCCAGATTTAGTAGGCTATGAAATAGATATTTATAGACTTATAAAAAGTTTTAATCAAACATCTAAAAATATAAAGGCAATTTTTATAAATCAGTTTGGTTTTTCTAAAAGAAAATGTCCTGCTTTGGTAACAGAGGAAGTAGAAACTCGTGATCTTAGAATTGCTTCAGATTTGGAACTTGGTATGTCTATTTATGAGCCTTTTGGAATTGCTCACATAGAAGTTTTACCTTTTGCAGGAACTCCTGTATTTTCCACTTCTTGTGGAGTTAATTTTTTCTTAGAAAAAACTTTTAAAAATGAATTTAAACCCTATTTTGCTTTTGATTTTATTTCTGCAGGAGAAAAGCTTTCTATTGAAAGCTTAAAAAAAATGACAGAGGAAAAAAGGCATATTTTAGAAGAAATGGTAATTGCAGACAAAGTAAAAGAAGTTTTTAATAAAATTCCCAAATCTTTAAAAGAAAAAGAAGAAAAATTTCATAAAATAGCTGAAATAGGATATAAATTAAACTGGGATTATGTAATAAAAACTTATCTTTTCCCCAATTTAAAAGAACTTTCTCAAGGTTTTAAATAAATTACAGGGTTATATCTTTCTTCCCAAGTTTTAAAAAAATCCTGAGTAATTTTATAAATAATTTTTTCATACTCTTGAGTATTTATTTGAGCTCCTTTTATTCCTCCTTTAAGATTTATTTCAGAAAGATAAGGACCCTCACCATTTATATAAATTAAATCTAAATGAGCATAAGGAAATTGACCTCTTTTCATTACAGCTTTGCAAAAATTTATTTCTTCTTCAGATAAGTTATAATTTTGAGAAGTTCCTCCAAAAAAGATATTTTTTCTAAAATTAGTAGGATTAATTCTTTCATAGGCTTCTATATAATAATCTCCCAGAATAATTACTCTAATATCTCTTATATTTTCATAAAAAGGTTGTAAAACAAAAGGGAAAGGTAAAACCTGAGATCCTGCTACATTAAAAATATCTTCTAAAGAATTCCAAAGTCTTACTCCTAATCCACAATTAGCTTTATCATCCTTAGTAATAAATTTGCTAAAACTACCTTCTAATTGAGAAAACAAAGAAATAGCTGATAACATGGTTTTCAAATCTCTAATTACAAAAGTAAAAGGAAGCATAAATTCTTTCAAAATTTCAGCTTGTAAAGTCTTTGAACCACTTAAAAGTTGTGCCAAAAAAGGAGGAAAAGCTTCCACTTTTCTATTTATTAAATCTACAATTAATCCTATTTCCTCTTTTTTAAGAGGCAGCCTTATTCCTATAAGATCTCCTTCTTTCAGGTCATTAAAATGTTTTCTAAAGGCTTGATAGCTTAAAATTATATAATAAGCTCTCATTATTATTTTTTATTATTCCTTTTATTTCTTAACATAGTAAGATCTGCATGACAATTTCCACAAAAAAATTTTACAGGCCCAAGAACCTCTGTTTCTTCTTCAATAGGTTCTAAAGTGCCATCTGGATTTTGAACATAATAAATAAGAAAAGTAGCATTCTCAATAACCTCATAAAATTCTTCACTATTATTACAATAAGGACACACAATTTTTTCTTTATAATTCAATTTAAAAGGTTTTTTTATCTTTATTTGATGCTTTCTTATAGGAGAAAAATTTTTTTCTTCCATTTATTAAAGCCTCCTTTTAAAAGATCCTTTTTATTTTAAATTTTTTAAATTTTTTTGCACTTCTTTATACATTTTATCTGTTTTAGATAAAAAAGAAAGGGCCTTTTTATAGTGATAAATGGCAGTTTTATAATCTCCTTTTAATTCATAATACTTTCCAAAATAAAAATGTGCTTCTCCTAATTTGTTCATTTCTGAAGCGGTTCTTCCAAAATAAAAATAAAAATAAGGATCTGTATTAAGAATATTGCTGTTTTTTAATTCATTAAACAAAGTGTAAGCTTTATAAGTATCTCCAATTTCAGTAAAAATACGAGCTTTTAAATATTTCAATTTTAAATTATAAATTTTTTTATACCAATATTTGGAATCAGAAGGAGATTTTATTTTTTCTAAAACACTCAATGCTTTAGAATAATTACCTGATCTGAAATAGATTTCTGCAAGATCTAAAATAAAATAGGGTTTAGCAGGTAGCTCTGAAAGAGCTTTTTTCATTTCTATAAGGGCATCTTTAAAGAATCTCTCTTGGCTTAAAGAAAGAGCTAAAGCATAATGTTTCCATGGATCATCTTTAATATTAAGTTCTTCTCTATATTTTATAACTAAATCTGTAGGGTCCTTAGAAAGAACCTGAGCCTTGATGCATAATCTTTTAAAATATTCTTTTTCATGACATACTATATTAGCAGGGATTTTATTGGTTGTATAATTTTCAGCTAATATAGTAATATAATTCAATCTTTCAGGAGGTAGAGGATGATCTATTAAATATCTGTAATTTAATTCTATAGCAAAATTGCTTTGTTTTGATAATCTTTCCATAATGTTAACCATACCCCATGGATTATACCCAGCTTTAGTAAGGATTTGGAAACCGGTTCTATCTGCTTCTTCTTCATCAGCTCTACTATAAGCTAAAAGTTTAGTTTGGGCCAAAGCCGATGAAGTTATTCCCACAGCTTCTCCCACTTTTCCTCCTCCTAAAAGTAAAGCTGCTATGGTAGCTGCAGTAGTAGCTATTTGTAGTCTTTTCATTTTTTCAAATCTTTTGGCTATATGCCTGCAAATATTATGAGCCATTTCATGAGCCATAATAGCTGCAAGCTCATCTTCGGATTTTATACTATTAAAAATTCCAGAATTTAAAAAAATGTATCCTCCAGGAATTGAAAAAGCATTAAAAGTATCATCTTTTATTAAAAAAAATCTGAAATTAAAAGGAGAAAAATCCAGACCTTTAATTTTAAGGATATGTCCAATAGTATTTATATAAGCTACTAATTCTATATCTTGAATAAATTCTACTTGAGAATTTAGTTCTTTAATTATTTCTTTACCTATTTTTTCTTCTTCTTGAAGACTGATTAAGGTATAACCAAATGGAATATTTAAAAATAGCTGAAAAGCAATAAAAATGGTTAGAAGTTTTAAAACTAAGGATTTCAATTTAGTATATAAAATAGCAATTTTTTGGCGGAAGCGTGTGGGAATTGAACCCACCCACCTCTTTATAGGAGGTGCACCGGGTTTGAAGCCCGGGAGGGACACCAGTCCCCTTACGCTTCCATAAACAAAAGGGGCTATTGGGGAATCTGCGGCACCCGGAGAGCCCGGCTACCGTTGCTCCCTTTCGGGCCTGGCGGGGTTCACCGGGATCCGTCGCGCAGCCCCCAATAGCCTTATCCTAAATTATAATACATACAGACAATATTACAACCATATATCCAAAATCTTGAAAAATGTTAATTTTGAATTTTGTATTTTTTAAAAAACGGTTTATAATTATAATGTGCTTGGGGAAAGGGTTAATCCTTCTCCAGGCTTAAAAATAAATTAAAGGAGGGATAAATTATGCCTTTAGATCCAGAAATTAAAAAAGAGATTATTGAAAAATTTCAACGCCATCCCAATGATACAGGGTCTCCAGAAGTACAAATTGCACTTCTAACTGCAAGAATTAAACAATTGGAAGAACATCTTAAAATACATCGTAAAGATTTTCATTCAAGAAGAGGTCTTATGAAAATCATTGGTCAAAGAAGAGCTCTTTTAAATTATCTTAAAAGGACCGATTTTAATAGATATAGAAATCTCCTTCAATCCTTGGGTCTAAAAAAATAATCTTCTAATATTTAAAAATAATAAAAAAGGGGTAGGATTTAAATCCTACCCCTTTTTTATTCTCCAGTATTAAAAGCTTTTAAACCCAACCTTTTTCTTCATAGATAATTCTGCCAGTTCCAGCAGGAATAAGTCTACCTATGATCACATTTTCTTTTAATCCTTTAAGATAATCTACTTTACCTGCAATAGAAGCCTCTGTTAAAACTCTGGTAGTTTCTTGGAATGAAGCTGCAGATAACCAAGATTCTGTAAGCAACGCTGCTTTTGTAATTCCAAGAATAATAGGTTCTGCTACTGCGGGTTTGCCACCCTGAGCTATAACCTTTTCATTCTCCTCTTCAAATTTTACTTTATCTACAATTTCTCCTATCATGAAATTGGTATCACCCACTTCTTTTATTTTAACTTTTTTTAACATTTGTTTTACAATAACCTCAAAGTGTTTATCATTTATTTTAACACCCTGTAATCTATAAACTTCCTGTATCTCTTCAACTAAAAATCGCGCTACTCCTTTTATCCCTTTTATTTTTAAAATATCATGAGGATTTGGAGAACCTTCTATCAAAGGATCTCCAGCTTTAACTACATCTCCTTCTCTAACAACTATATATTTTCCTTTAGAAATATAATACTCTAAAGGCTCTCCAACTTCGGGTTGAATAACTATTTTCTTTTTACCTCTTGTTTCTTTTTCAAATACAACTCTCCCATCAATTTCTGTAATAATAGCATAATCCTTAGGCTTACGAGCTTCAAAGAGATCAGTAACCTTAGGTAAACCACCTGTAATATCCTTAGCTTTTAAAGTCTCTCTTGGAATTCTTGCAATAACATCTCCAGCATGGACATAATCTCCTTCTTGAACACTAATAATTGCTCCCACAGGCAATTCATAACGGGCTTTTCCTCTACCTTCAGGTAGATCAATAGTTCTTCCTTTTTCATCTTTTATAGAAATACGAGGACGATAATCTGTAAGTTTATAGTCTCTTACAATAATACTAACTCTTCCTGTAGTAGGATCAATTTTTTCATCAACTGTTACTCCATCTATAATATCTCCAAATTTTACTCTTCCTGATACTTCAGTAATAATAGGTGTAGTATAAGGATCCCATTCTACTAATAAATCACCTGGTTTTACTTCCTGTTTTTCTTCTACTCTTATTTTAGCTCCATAAGTTACAGGATATTTTTCTATAATTCTGCCATCTGGAGATACTATAGCTATTTCTCCCTGTCTGTTTAAAGCTACTAATGTCCCATCCTCTCTTCTTACCTTTCTTATGTTAATAAATTCCACTTTACCTTGAGATTGAGCTCTATGCTCATTTTGTTCAAGAGCTTTACCTACTGCTCCTCCAATATGGAACGTTCTCATAGTAAGCTGAGTTCCAGGTTCTCCAATTGATTGAGCAGCAATTATTCCCACAGCCTCTCCAATCTCTACTAATTTACCTGTGGCAAGATCTCTTCCATAACACTTCCTACAAACTCCGTGTTTAGCTTCACAAGTAAGAACAGATCTAATAGTAACTTTTTCAATTCCAGCTTCTTTCATTTTTTTAACTGCTAATTCATCTATTTCTTCATTAGCTTTTACTATTACTTCACCTGATATAGGATCAACAATATCTTCTAAAGCCACTCTTCCAAGAACTCTATCCCAAACTGGTTCAATAATCTCACCTGCCTCAATAAGGTGTCCTATTTCTATACCATCTATAGTTCCGCAGTCCTCTTCGGTAACTATACAATCTTGAGCTACATCTACTAACTTACGGGTAAGATAACCTGCATTAGCAGTTTTAAGAGCTGTATCCGCAAGTCCTTTACGAGCACCATGAGTAGAAACAAAATACTCAAGAACTGACAAACCTTCCCTAAAATTGCTCTTAATAGGTGTTTCAATAATTTCTCCAGATGGTTTAGCCATCAAACCTCTCATACCTGCAAGCTGTCTTATCTGATCTTTAGAACCACGTGCCCCAGAAAAAGCCATAATATAAACAGGATTAAAACTTGGACCCTTTACCTTTTCTCCATTAGGTCCTATATATTCCTTTGTTTCCATTTCTTTGATCATCTCTTCCGTAACTTTTTCAGTAGCATTAGACCAAATATCTACAGCTTTATTGTATCTCTCACTTTCAGTAATTAAACCTTCTCTATACTGATCCCAAATCTCTGCTACCTTTTTTTCAGCCTCTTCTAAAATTTGAGCTTTTTTCTTGGGAATAGTTAAATAATCTACAGAAATGGATAAAGCTGCCTCTGTAGCTTGAGCAAAACCTAAATCTTTAAGTCTATCAGCGAAAATAACAGTCTTTTTAAGACCTGCTCTACGGTAAGATATATCTATAAGCTTTTGCAACTCTTTTTTAGTAAGTGGTTTATTATATTCTTCAAAATCTATTTCTTCAGGAACAATAGTAGAAAATATTACTCTTCCCACTGTGGTTTCTATAAGTTTTCCCTTTATTTTAACTCTAATTTTAGCCTGCAAATCAACAGCACCTGTTTGGTAAGCTAAAATAACCTCATCTTTATCCTTAAAAATTTTACCCTCACCTTTGGCAAAGGGTCTTTCTATAGTCATATAAAAAATACCAAGAACCATATCTTGGGTAGGATAAACAACAGGAATTCCATTAGCAGGTAAAAGTATGTTATTTGTAGAAAGAATTAAAACTCTATTTTCAACCTGAGCTTCTACAGAAAGCGGCACATGAACAGCCATCTGGTCTCCATCAAAGTCTGCATTATAAGCAACACAAACCAAAGGATGGAGCTGAATAGCTTTAGTATCAATTAACACAGGCTCAAAAGCCTGGATTCCAAGCCTGTGTAATGTAGGAGCACGATTAAGCATAATAGGATATTCTTTTACAATTTCATCTAAAGCATCCCATACTGCAGGATGTTCTTCTTCTACCAATCTTTTTGCAGTCTTTATATTAGTAGCATATCCATGTTTTTCTAACCAACCGTAAATATAAGGTTTAAAAAGCTCTAAAGCCATCTTTTTTGGCAGACCACATTGATGCATCCTTAGTTCAGGTCCAGCAACTATTACTGATCTTCCAGAAAAATCCACTCTTTTACCAAGAAGATTCTGTCTAAATCTACCCTGTTTACCCTTTAAAACATCAGACAAACTTTTTAAAGGTCTTCTATTTGGTCCCATTACAGGACGCCCTCTTCTACCGTTATCAAAAAGCGCATCAACAGCTTCCTGAAGCATTCTTTTTTCATTCTTCAAAATGATATCAGGAGCATCAAGATCTATAAGCTTTTTCAGTCTTACATTACGATTGATAACTCTTCTATATAAATCATTTAAATCTGAAGTTGCAAATCTTCCACCTTCCAAAGGAACTAAAGGTCTTAATTCAGGAGGAATAACAGGGATAACTTGTAAGATCATCCATTCAGGTTTATTTCCAGAGAATTTAAAAGCACGAGCCAATTGTAAACGTTTACCCAGTTTCTTTCTACGAGCTTCACTGTGAGTGGTCTGCATTTCTATTTGAATATCTTGAATTAATTTATCCAAATCTAAATTTTTCAAAAGCTCATAAATCGCAGCAGCTCCTGTATCAGCTATAATTTGATCTCCATACATTTCTTTAAGAGTATAATATTTATCTTCAGTAAGAATAGTTCCCACAGGAAATTCATCTATCTGACTTTCAATAACTACATATTTTTCTAAATAAAGTATAGACTCCACTTCTTTAAGAGTCATATTAAGTAAAAGCCCAATTTTGCTTGGTATACTTCTTAAATACCAGATATGAGCTACAGGTGCAGCAAGTTCTATATGCCCCATTCTTTCTCTTCTTACCTTGCTCTGAATAACCTCAACTCCACATTTTTCACAAATAACTCCTCTATGTTTCATTCCTTTATATTTTCCACAAAGACACTCAAAATCTCTTACAGGACCAAAAATTTTAGCACAAAAAAGTCCATCTTTTTCAGGTTTTAAAGTCCTGTAATTTATAGTTTCTGGCTTTTTTACCTCTCCATAACTCCATTCTCTTATTTTTTCAGGAGAGGCTATTCCTAATTTTATAGCTCTTATTTTCATTAAATCCTTTGGTTTTTCTAAAATTGAAAGGAGTTCTTTCATTATAAATACACCCCCTTTTATATTAATCTTCTAATTCTTCTATTAATTCTATATCAAGACAAAGCCCTTGTAATTCTTTCATTAATACTTTAAAACTTTCAGGCATACCTCCTTCTAAGAAATTTTTACCCTTTACTAATTTTTCATACATCTTTGTTCTTCCTTCTACATCATCACTTTTAACAGTAAGAAATTCGTGTAAAGTATAAGCTGCACCATAAGCTTCTATAGCCCAGACCTCCATCTCCCCCAATCTCTGTCCGCCAAATTGAGATTTTCCACCAAGTGGTTGCTGAGTAATTAAAGAATAAGGACCTGTAGAACGAGCATGTATCTTATCATCTACTAAATGATGCAATTTAAGCATATGCATATATCCTACAGTAACAGGCTCTTTAAAAGGTTCTCCTGTCATACCATTATAAAGAATAGTTGTTCCGCTTTCACTTAAACCAGCTAACTTAAGCCATTTTTTAATCTCTTCTTCTTTAGCACCAGCAAAAACAGGTGTTGCAATGGGTATTCCATCAATAAATCCTTTTGCAAGTTCTATTATTTCTTCATCACTTTTACCTTCTACTAATCTCTCATATTCATCCTTATAAAAAATCTCTTTTAATAAGGCTTTCACACTTTCTACTTGATATTCCTGAGCAAGCTTAGCAATCTTTTTACCTAATTCTTTACAAGCCCAGCCAAGATGAGTTTCTAAAAGCTGTCCTATATTCATACGAGAGGGAACACCAAGAGGAGAAAGAATCATATCTACAGGTGTGCCATCTGGCAAATATGGCATATCTTCAATAGGAACTATTTTAGAAACAACTCCTTTATTTCCATGTCTTCCAGCCATTTTATCTCCGGGCTGAAGTTTTCTCTTCATAGCTACATATACCTTAACAATCTTCAAAACACCTGGAGGAAGCTCATCTCCTTTTTTAATTTTGTTAATTTTAGCTTCATATTCATCCATAATTTGTTTTCTCTTCTTCTCATAAGCTTTTAAAATCCTGGATACCACATCCTTCTTAGAAGATGGAACAATATCCTTTATTTTGGAAAGCAAAGAAGCAGGTATAGATTTTAATAAATCTAAAGTAAATTCATCATTTTTATTAATATAAATTTCTTCTTTTTCTAAATTATTTGTAGCCTTTTCACCTTGTAATACTTGAGCCAAGGTATTAATTACTCCTCTTGTAAGGACCTCTAAAATATCTGCCTGATTTCTTAATAGTCTTGCTATAGCTTCATCTTCTTTCTGTTTAGCTCTTATATCCTTTTCCAAACCTTTACGGGTAAGAATTTTTGTATCTATTACTATACCTTCTATCCCTGCTGGAACCCTTAAAGAAGTATCTTTTACATCCTTAGCTTTTTCTCCAAAAATTGCTCTCAAAAGTCTTTCTTCAGGAGTAAGAGTGGTTTCACCTTTAGGAGTAACTTTTCCTACTAAAATATCACCTGGTCTTACATAACTCCCTATTTTAACAATACCACTCTCATCCAAATTAGCTAAAAGTTCGTCCCCTACATTAGGTAAATCTCTGGTGATTTCTTCTCTCCCAAGTTTGGTTTCCCTTGCTACACATTCAAATTCTTCAATATGTATAGAAGTAAAAACATCATCTTTAACCAATCTTTCAGATATTATTATAGAGTCCTCAAAATTATATCCTCTCCAAGGCATAAAAGCTACTAATATATCTTTTCCAAGAGCAAGTTCTCCATGATCAATAGAAGGACCATCTGCTAAAATATCACCCTTTTTAATTCTCTGACCTGGTTTTACTATAGGCTTTTGATTAAAAGTGGTATTTTGGTTTGATTTTTTCCACTTAATCAATTCATAAATTTTTATTTCTGGAAGTTCTCCCTCTTTACTGTCATATCTTACTACTATTCTTGTGCTATCTACATCTTCTACAATACCATCTTTTTCAGCTATTATAATCATCCCTGAATTAAGAGCTACAGCTTTTTCCATTCCAGAACCAATAAGAGGTCTTTGGGTTTTTATTAAAGGTACTGCCTGTCTTTGCATGTTAGAACCCATGAGAGCACGGTTGGCATCGTCATGTTCCAAGAAAGGTATTAAGGAACTGGAGACGCTGACTATTTGTGCAGGAAAAAGATCAACAAGATCCACTTCATCTCTATGAGCTACAATAAAATCACCATTTTTTCTGGCAGGAACATACTCGTCTAAAATATTTCCTTCTTTATCTATCCTAATAGTGGACTGAGCAATCACCAGATCTTTTTCTTCTGCAGCATTTAAATAAATGACCTGTTTAGTAACCTTTCCGTCTTTTACCAATCTATAAGGTGTTTGTAAAAATCCATAGGGATTGGTTTGAGCATAGGTAGTAGGAGACACTATCAAACCAATATTAGGACCTTCAGGGGTCTCAATAGGACAAATTCTCCCATAGTGACTGGGATGAACATCTCTAACCTCAAAACCCGCTCTTTCTCTTGTTAATCCTCCAGGACCTAAAGCTGAAAGCCTTCTTTTATGTGTGAGCATAGAAAGTACATTAGTCTGATCCATGAATTGGGAAAGTTGTCCCTGAGCAAAAAATTCCTTTACAGCTGCTATAACAGGTTTACTATTAATTAACTCTGCTGGGGTAACAGCTTCTAATTCTTGTAACTGAAGCTTTTCTTTAATGGCTCTTTCCATTCTCATTAAACCAATCAGAAATTGATTCTCAACCAATTCCCCTACCGCTCTTACTCTTCTATTGGCTAAACTATCTATATCATCTCCTTCCTCTTCTCTTTCTTTTAAACGAATCAATTCTTTTAATATAGCTATAATATCTTCCAAAGTGAGTATTCTTTGAGTAATAGGTATATCTAAATTTAAACGTAAGTTGATCTTATACCTTCCAATCTCAGACAAATCATAAGTAGCAGGATCAAAAAACAGAGATCTAAAATACGCTTCAGCTACTTCTAAAGTTACAGGACTGGATGGCCTCATTTTTTTGTATATTTCTATTAAAGCATCTTCTTTTGTTTTAGACTTATCTGTTTTTAAAGCATCTCTTAAAGCTGAAGTATAACGATGGGTATCCATAAAAAGAACTTCTATTTCTTTTATATTTTTTTCTCTCAGTTCTTGTAATTTTTCCTTAGTAATTTCTTTATTTACTTCTAATAATATCTCTCCTGTTTCTGGATCAACTATCTCCTTAGCACAAGCTTTACCTATAAGAACCTCATCAGGTAACTTTATAGTGTTTATACCTGCTTTTTTTAATCTTCTAATTATGCCTATACTTATAACTTTGCCTTTTTTTACTAATACATCCCCTGTTTCCGGATGTATGATATCTATCATAGCTTTTTGCCCGGATAACAATTCATAATCTATAAATAGCTCCACTCCATCTTCTAAAATCTTGTATTTTTCTGTAGGATAAAATAAAGAAAGAATTTCTTCATCAGTCAATCCCATAGCTTTAAGAAATACTGTAGCACTAATATTTTTTCTTTTATCAATTCTTACTAAAAATCTTCCTTTATAATCATAAATAAAATCTAACCAAGAACCTTTTACAGGAATAACTCTACCTATATAGGTCAGTCTTCCAGCTTTAGCATGAGTTTTATCTTTTTCAAAAATAACACCGGGAGATCTTTGAAGTTGATTAACTACTGCTCTTTCTGTTCCATTTATAATAAATCTTCCATCTTCTGTCATAATAGGGATAGCACCAAAGTATATCTCCTGTTCTTTTATATCTTTTATACTTTTTACTCCTGTTTCTGGATCCATATCATAAGTAACCAAACGAACTCTAAGTTTCATAGGGGCTTCATAGGTAAGCCCTTTTTCTTTAGCTTCATCTGGAGTGAGTTCTGGTTCTAAAATTTTATAATCTATATATTCTAAAACAGCTGTTTCAGAATAATCTTTTATAGGAAATACAGATTTAAAGCATCTATGAATTCCCACATCATTTCGTCTATCTGGAGGGGTATTAGCCTGAAGGAAACGATTATAAGATTCCTTGGGAATCTTTAAAAGATATGGCACATCTTTTATTTGTTTTACTTTAGCAAAGCTTTTTCTAACTCTGAGATTTTGATTAGAATTAGACATGTTTAAATTCCCCTCCTTGAAAATTTTAAATAATGACAAAAAGGGTTTTCCCCTTTATAAAGAGGAAAACCCTTTTATATTCTTTTATAGAATATTTTTTAATAATGATCAAGGCTATTTTATTTCTACTTTTGCCCCTGCTTCTTCTAATTTTTTCTTAATTTCTTCAGCTTCTTCCTTAGAAACACCTGTTTTTACTGGTTTTGGAGCACTTTCTACTAAATCTTTGGCTTCTTTTAATCCTAAACCTGTAATTTCTCTTACTGCTTTTATTACCTGAATTTTATTACCACCTATTTCACTTAGAATAACATCAAATTCTGTCTTTTCTTCAGCAGGTGCCGCTCCTTCAGCAGCTCCTGGGGCAGCTCCAACTGCAGCAACTGCTGCAACAGGTGCAGCAGCAGATACTCCAAATTTCTCCTCAAGTTCTTTAATAAATTCAGATAACTCTAAAACACTCATGTTTGCAATAAATTCAATTACCTCTTCCTTTGTTACCGGCATTTCTAACCCTCCTTTTTATTTTCTTTTATTCACCTTTTGCTTTCTTTTCTTCAATAGCTTTAAGCACATATAAAAAGTTTCTAAGTACAGCAGCAAGTACTCCCACAAAATTAGAAATAGGAGCCTGCAAGGTTCCAAGTAATTGAGCAAGTAATACTTCTTTAGAAGGTAGTTTAACTAATTGCTCTATTGCTTCAGCATTATAACCTTTACCCTGAATTACAAATCCTCTTAACTGTAAGGATGTATGTTCTTTAACAAATTCATGTAAAACTTTAGCAACTTCAACAGGGTCTTTATAAACAAATACCAAAGCTGTTGGCCCTTCCACATAATCATTTACCAGCTGAGCTGGTGTTTCCTGAGAAGCTATCCTTATTAAAGTATTTTTAGCTACTCTAAATTCTCCACCTTTTTCTCTTATAAGCTTTCTTATTTCATTACTTTCAGTAGCTGTAAATCCTCTATATGTGGTTATAAAAACCCCTTCACATTTAAGAAACTTCTCTTTCAAATTTTTGATAATTTCTGCTTTTTGTGCTCGGGTAAGCAAGGTTTACCTCCTTAAATAAATTCTTCATACCGAAAGGGCACCCTTTCGCCTCAGTAGGCTGAGGGAGTACTCCCTCTATTTAAGCCTTTAAAGGCACCTATCTGTCTTAGGCCCCAAGAGTAACCCTCATAGGAAGGACTCTCCAGGGGCTTTATCCTAAAAATTCTTTAATCTCCAGAATACCTTTGTATTAAATTTCTTACATCATTGGGATCCACTTTAATCCCAGGTCCCATGGTAGTAGAAATAGCAATTCCTTTTATATACTGTCCCTTAGCTGCAGATGGTTTAGCCTTTAAAAGTGCATCAAAAAATGCTGCCATGTTTTCTAAAAGTTTCTTTTCGCCAAATGAAACCTTTCCTACAGGGACATGAACAACTCCACCTCTATCTACTTTAAAATCAATTTTTCCTGCTTTTATATCTCTAATTGCCTTAGCCACATCAAAGGTTACTGTACCTGTTTTGGAACTTGGCATCAAACCACGAGGTCCTAAAATCTTACCCAGTCTACTTACAAGTGGCATCATATCAGGAGTAGCAATAACTTTATCAAAGTCTAACCAGTTTTCTTTTTGAATTTTTTCTATTAAATCTTCATCTCCTACATAATCAGCTCCTGCTTCCTTAGCTTCTTTGGCTTTTTCTCCTTTAGCAAAAACCAATACTTTAACTGTTTTACCTGTACCATGAGGCAAAACTACTGAACCTCTAACCATTTGATCAGCATGACGAGGATCTACCCCTAAATTAACTGCCACTTCCACAGTTTCATCAAATTTAGCATAAGCTGTATCAAGAGCCAATTTTACAGCTTCTTCAAAAGAGTACTTTTTAGTTCTATCTACTTTAGCTAAAGCTTCCCTATATTTTTTTCCATGTTTCGCCATTTTTTCACCTCTCCTAATCTACAATTTCTATGCCCATACTTTTTGCAGTACCTTCTATAGTTCTCATAGCTGTTTCTAAAGATGAAGCATTCATATCTTTCATCTTCATTTTCGCAATTTCTTCAAGCTGTTTCCTTGTTACTTTACCCACAATCTCCTTACCAGGATTATGAGCTCCTACCTCAATTCCAGCAGCCTTTTTTAAAAGCACTGAAGCCGGTGGAGTTTTTAATTCAAAAGTAAAAGATCTATCAGCATAAACTGTGATCACTACCGGAATAATATATCCTTCTTGTCCACGTGTCTTTTCATTAAATGCTTTAACAAATTCCATAATATTAACACCATGTTGACCCAAAGCAGGACCAACTGGAGGCGCTGGTGTTGCTTGACCAGCAGGAATTTGCAATTTTATCTGAGCAATTACTTTCTTAGCCATATTACCCTATCCCTCCTAAATCTTCTGTAAGTATGCAAATTCTATTTCAACAGGAGTCTCTCTACCAAAAATACTTACTAAAACTTTAACTTTTCCTTTCTCAGGTTTAACCTCATCTACAATACCTATAAAATTAGCAAAAGGACCTTCTGTAATTCTAACTCTATCTCCCTGCATAAATTGGTATCTTGGTTTTGGTTTTATTTCTTCTACTACTAATTGAGAAATAAGCTTTTCTACTTCTTCTGTTCTAAAAATATAAAGTTTATCACCGCCTACTATATCTAAAACACCCTCTATTTTTTTTATCTCTTCCTTAAGCTCCTGATCTATATCTCCATATATCAAAAAATATCCTGAGTAGAATTTTTGAGAAACCTGTTTTTCAGGTGAAAAAATAACCTCTATATCCTTAGGAGGTGGAACAAAAAATCTTTCTATTCTATCTTTTAACCCTTTTTCTTCTAACAAAGATTCTATCTGATTTTTTATCTTTTCTTCTAATCCAGACCAAACTTGTACAGAATACCAAATCTTAGCCACTTTATCTCACCAAAAATGAAATTATAAAATTATAAATTACATCTAACAAACCTAAATATCCCCCTATAAATAAACTAAAAGCAAGTACCATTAAGGCACTCATTAAAACCTGCTTCCTTTCAGGCCAAGTAATTTTCTTGGCCTCTATTTTAACATCTTTTAAAAATTTTACAGCCTTATTTACTAAATTTCCTTCTTTTATGTTTATATTCTTAACAGCTGCTTTATTTGGATTTTTAGTAGTTACCTTTTTAGCCATTTTAAATTATCAACTATTTAATAACTATCAGAGTTCAATAATATTATCTTTAAAAAGACAATAATCCCCTTACTTATCAAATATCTTTAACTCACAAAACTTTATCACATCTCAAAAATTTGTCAATAACCTATTGACATCTATATAATTATTATTTTTTGGAACTTTTTATCAAGATAAAATAGAAATATAAAGATCTAAAACTACATGGAAAAGACTTTAGAATAAAAAAATATATTAAAGTACCGTCCAAATTGGACGGTACTTTAATATATTTTTAGTGTCCTCCTACACCAGGCATAATAATAGGCTTTAATATGGCAAAAAGAAATTCTATAGTCAAAATAATAAAAAATATAGTATAAGCTTTTTGGCCTTTTGTTTTAAAAATTCCTGATACTACTCCAGCTAAAGGTGCAAGAGCTAAAATACAAATTCCTACCATACTAAGACAATCCATAGCTGTAAGATTGGTAAGAAACCAAGAATACCCATAAACTCTTATACCCTTAACTTCTTCCCAAAATTTACTAACTGGTAAATTCCAGTGAGAAATTGCATGTTTCATATTTACAAAACCAGGAAGTCCAAATAAATAGAGCAAACCGAAAATTACCATCACAATTAAACCTATATAAGTTGTAATTTCCATAAACTTAGCAAAAGTAATATTTAAAGGATCCACATAAACCTTATTTTCTTTATTCATATTTAACCTCCCATTTTTATAAATTTTTAATTAAAGTATATGCAAACCTTTTAATCCTTTAATAATATTCAAACTTGCAGCAAGTAACATAATAGCCATAACTAAATATTTTACGAACACAGGTTTAGCTTTTACAGCTAATTTAGCTCCAATACGGGCTCCAATAGAAATTCCTATTACTGAAGGAACTACAATTAAAGGAAGAACCGCTCCTTTAGAGATATAAATCCATGCTGCAGCAGCATCATTTACTGCAATAATTGCCATACTGGTAGAAGTTGCTACTTTAATAGGTGCTCCCATAAGAAGGTTTAAAACTGGAACATTAGCCCAACCTGCTCCCAAACCAAACATTCCTGCTATAAAACCTACCAAAGCAAAGAAAAAAATGCCTACAGGTAGACGAGTAATTTTATATTCCACAATTTTATTTAAAGTAGGCTCAAACCAGCTTCCTGTAAGCCCTAAAGCCTTAGACAAGTTATCCTGCTCTTTTACTTCTGGAAATTCTACCCTTTTTGAAGTAAGCATTACTATAAAAATAATAAACAAAACTATTCCTAATGCAATGGTAATATAGTATTTTCCAGAAGGGAAAGCATTTGTAATCCATAATCCCACTATTCCACCTAAAATAGAAGTTACCATTGAAACACAAACTACTGGAGCCATAATTTTTACATTGGCTAAGCCCTTTCTAATAAGCTCTGGAGAAGATGAAAGAGCACTAGTTAAAGCCATAATAAGTCCTGTACCTCTAATGAAATCTACACTAAATGGAAAAAAAGCTGTAGAAAGAGGAACAAATAATACTCCACCTCCTACACCTGACATAGGAGCTATAAGACCAATTATAAAAGTAAATCCAAAAAGAATAATAGGCCAGCTCCACCATGGCAAACCACTTGAAGCCTGTGATGCTACTCCACTTTTAGCAAAAGCCAAACCATTATATACTAATAATAAGCTTAAAATACATAAACTCCACCAGAGAAATTTTCTCATATAGACCCCTCCCTATTAATTTTTCGTTTTATTCCTAAAATTTCCACTTAAAAAAACAATAATGTCTAAGAAACCCCTTTGAAACTTAGTTCTCACCTCCCTTCTTTTTTAAATTCTTTAATTATTATTAAAAAATTTAATTTTAAATGTCAATCTCAAAAATTTTGAAATTTTTTTAAATCTGATCAATAAAAAGCTAAATGCTAACACTTTTTGATTTTTATAAATATTTTTTAAATTTTATCTCTATTTTTCTTCTTTTTTAAATACATCAAAAGTATTTTGAAAAAATTATAAAAAATAATATAAAAATATTTGATTTTTATTAAAATGTTTTATACTAATTTCATGTCTCAAAATAAAATTGTTATCTTAGGAATAGGAAATATTTTACTTTCAGATGAAGGGATAGGAGTTAAGGTGGTAAAAGATCTTGAAAAAAGACTTAAATCTATAGAAAATGTAGAACTGGTTGATGGAGGAGTAGGAGGGTTTTCTTTATTACCTTTTATAGAATCAGCAGAAAAACTTTTGGTTATAGATGCAATCTCTGGTAATAGCCCTCCTGGAACTATTTATAAATTTAAAAATGAAGAAATCCCAAGCCAAACCATAGAAAAAATATCACTTCATGAAATTAGTTTTTCTGACATTTTAACCCTTGCTAAATTAAGAGGCAAATACCCTAAGGAAATAGTTATTATAGGAATTGAACCTGAATCCTTAGAAATGGGTATAGAACTCTCAGAACTTGTTAAAGCTAATTATGAAAAACTTATTGAAGAAGTTCTTAAACAGCTTGAAGAATGGGGGATAAAACCTTAGGTCTCCTCTTCCAGTTCCAAGGATTTAAGAAGCATTTCTTCCCCAGAAATAACCTTTGTATTTAAAGATCCGCAATAAGGACAACTAATATCCCATTTATCTTTTACAAACTCTTTTCCACAATCCAAACATCTTAATTTAAGATCTTCAATTTCAATAAAAATTTCTGCATTTTCAAGGGGGCTCCCCTTTTTGAAAAAATCTAAAGCTGTTTTTAATAAATCTATCTCAACTCCTGAAAATTTGCCTATAAGCAAAACTGCTTTGGTAATCTTCTTCCCAGGATATTGTTGAACAATATCTTCTACAGTTTTTATAATGTTTTGAACAATAAAAAATTCATGCATAAATTAATTATATCACTATCTTTTTTGTTTTTAAATAAATAAAGCCTCTATTTTTATAGAACATTTTTTTGTTCTCTATAGAACAAATCTATTTTACAAAATTGTCCCTAAAGGAACAATTTTAATTGTTCTTTTAAATTTTTATTTTTTAATTTATTGAAAATCCTGAAAAATTTTTTGATAGCAATTTTTAAAATACTTGATATAATTTGAGTATATTTTTGCTTGTCAAATTTTGATAAAAAAATTCTTACAGGAGGTGAATAGATGATGAAAAAAAAATTACAAGTCTTGGGATTGACAGGAGCTTTAATTTTAAGTTCTATAGCTTCTTCACAAGGTTTTCAAATTAAGGTTGATGAGGACACCTTTGCTAATATAGCTGCTCAGGTGAGAATTTTTTACTTGAATAAGGATAAAGATACAAATCATAATTACAGATACAATAGATTTCAAGTTTATAAATTCAGGATCGGTGCCAAAGGACAGATTAATAAGCTTATTCAATTTTATGGAATGTTTGATGCAAAATATAATAGCAAAACCGGCGAAAATCCAGGTTCTTTATGGGAAGCAGGAATTCAATTTAGTTTTGCTCCTGAGTTTGTGGTAAAATTTGGCAAAATGCGTGTCCCCTTTAGTAGGCATAATTTTACATCCCGTCATGTTAGCCCTGTTATGTCAAGTAACGGAGACATCTTTCTTCCAGATCAATTTAAAATTGCTTTAAAAGCTATCAAACCTTATCCAGGGGGATATAAAGCATCCGATCCTTTTAAAAGAACTGATTTTGGAACAGTTATAGCAGGTTATATTAAAAATGGTCTTTTTAAATACTATGTTGGTATTTTTAATGAAGATAGATCAAATTCTAATAAAGTATGGACTCTTAATAGTGGATGGGCTAATGCAATCACTACTGGAAATGTAAAAGACAAAAAGAATTTTGAATATGATATAAGAGTTGAATTTACTCCTACCTTTTTGGGATTTAAATCTGAAAAAACCGCTCTTAATTCAGCTATGAGAGAGGCTCAGACTTATCTTGGAAAATTTGACACTATGACTATTGGAATAGGCTATCATCACGAAAAGCATCTAAATGGACTTAATAAAACTATCTATGGAACCTCCTCTCTTGTTAGGTACGCTTGGGATGCTGACTTCTCTCTTGAAAAAACATTTGCTAAAAAATATATTACAGGATTACAAGCAGGTTATATGAGCTTTCATAATACACATCTTTATGAAACAGTCTCTAATGTATACAAAAAAGGAGATGCTTGGACCTGGTATTTGGGAGGGCATTTTATTTATGGAGAAAAAATAGGTATGGGATATCCTGGAATAGCCTTTAGATATGAATATATAGAAATAGATGGAAAATATAACAATAAAAGTGATTTAGTTTATGATCGTTATGGAATATGTTTTGATTACTGGTTCTCAAGAAGCACAAGAATTGCCACAGGTGTTGATTTTGTGAGAGCTAAAGACGCCTTAAAGGAGTATTTAAAAGCTAATAATTATGAGTATTCTACTACAGACTGGTATATAGGTGTTTTTACACAATTCTAATTAAAAAGAGGAGAGCTTAATAAGCTCTCCTCTTTTAACATATTCTTGGAAATAATTCTCCTGAAGTATTCTCAAGAATTCTCAGAGTTCCGTAAAGAGTTTTTAGAATAACCTGTGGAGAATCTGTTTTTTCTATAACCCTTCCAATAATCTGAGCTTCTTTTCCAGAAGGATGTTTTTTAACAATTTCTAAAGCTTTTTTTGCAATTTTTTCAGGAAGAGCTATAACAACTCTCCCTTCACAAGCTAAGTGATACGGTTCAAAACCAAGAGCCTCGCAAAAAGCTTTAACCTGAGCTCTTACAGGAATATATTCTTCTTCTACCAAAATGTTCACTTTAGAACTGTAAGCCCATTCATAAAGTGTAGCAGAAAGTCCTCCTCTGGTAGGATCTCTCATAGCATGAATCTCTATATTATTTTCAAAAAGTGGCTCTACCAAAGGCCACAAAGTTTCACAATCGCTTAATAGATCAATATCCATGTTTATACCTTCTCTCTCAGCTAAAATACATGCTCCATGATCACCTATAGGACCTGAAACTATGATTACATCTCCAGGTTGTATATTCTGACAGGAAATCCCTTCATAAACTATTTTACCTATACCAGAGGTAGTAATAAAAATTCCATCCACTTCTTTTTTAGGAACTATTTTGGTATCTCCTGCTATTATATATAGTTTATTCTTTTGAGCTTCTTCTTGCATACTTTTCAATATCTTTTCTAAATCTTTTTTAGAAAAACCTTCTTCTATAATAAAACTAACTGTTAAATAAAGTGGTTTTGCTCCCATTACCACTAAATCATTAACAGTTCCAGTTATAGCAAGCTTTCCTATATTACCACCCTTAAAAAATATAGGTTTTACAGTAAAACCATCAATAGTAAAAGCAAATTTATTCTTTTCTTCTTGTAAAACCGCTGCATCTTCAAGTTGTTCTAAAATTGGATTGGAAAAATATTTTAGAAAAATATCTTTAATAAGATAAAAAGTCTCTTCACCTCCACCACCATGAGCTAAGAGCAGTTTATCTAATTTCATATTTTTTTCCCTTTAAACCAATTTCTGACGATATTCTTTGAGCTTGTTTTCTACAAAATCAATCCAATCTTCAAAACCTTCTCCTGTTTTAGAAGATAAAGCCATAACTTTAGCTTGAGGATTAATTCTTTTTATTTGCTCTTTTACTCTATCCAAATTAAAATCAAAATAAGGAAGTAAATCAATTTTGGTTATAACTATTAATTCTGAAGATTTAAAAATAAGTGGATACTTTTCAGGTTTATCTTCCCCTTCAGGAACTGAGAGAAGGGTTACATTTAAATGTGTCCCAAGATCATAATTGGCAGGACAGACGAGATTACCTATATTTTCAACAAATAAAATATCTATCTGATCCATAGGAAGATGATGCATAGCTTTATGAACTAAAGAAGCATCTAAGTGACAAGCACTGCCTGTGGTTATTTGATAAACAGGAATGCCTTTCTGTCTAATTCTTTCTGCATCTCTTTCTGTCTCTAAATCACCCTCTATTACACCAAGGCGATATTTATCTTTTAAAAGTTCCAGAGTCTTTTCCAAAAGAGTAGTTTTACCAGCTCCAGGAGCACTCATTAAATTGATAGCATAAATTTTGTAAGTTTCAAAATGTTCTCTATTATGCTTGGCCTGGAATTGGTTGTATTTTAAAATGTCCTCAAAAACTTCTATGGCTTTTTTATCTGAAGTCTCAGTAATACCACAACCACATTCTTTACACATATTACTCTCCTGTTTAAAATTTTTAATATTACTTTTTATAATTAATTATACTGCATAATTTTAAAAATGTAAAATTAAAAATACTCTTGATTTATTAGTAAAAGTTTAAAGATTGAGGCTTCCAAGACTAAAATAATTCTTTAAATTTTCCGATCCCTTTTAAATCGTCTTTTAAATGTTATAATAACCTATTAAATTTAAAAAATTAAAAAAAATTATTCATTAAAAAATGAAATGGAAAATATTTCTTTTATGCATTTTCTTTTTGAGTGGATATTCTAAAGCTTTCCCTCATATTTACAAATGTATTGATCCTGAAACAGGGGAAATATTTTTTACTAATTATAAAAAACTATCTTTAAATGAAAAATGCAAACTTATTATAAAGGAAAGAAAAAATTCTTCTATAAAAATACCTTATGAGGAGTGGTTTGAAAAAATAGGGAAGTCTTTTTCTTTGGATCCAGCTTTATTAAAAGCAATTGCTAAAGTGGAGTCTTCTTTTAATCCTAAAGCTATTTCACCCAAAGGAGCTCTTGGCCTTATGCAACTCATGCCTTCCACTATCAAATCCTTAAGAATTAAAAATCCTTTTGATCCTGTAGAAAATTTGAAAGGTGGAGCTATGTATTTTAAACAACTTTTAGATGAATTTAAAGATTTGTCTCTTGCTTTAGCAGCCTATCATGCAGGTCCAAAGAAAGTTAAAGCTTATAAAGGCATACCTCCTTTTCCAGAAACACAAAATTTTGTAAAAAATGTTCTTCATTATTATTCAATATTCAAAAATAAATAAATTCTAATCTCCTTAGAGTTTTTTCTTTGAAATTTTTAAAATTTTTATTATACTTATTTTTCTAATTAAGTTTTTAAGTAGTCCTGAGGAGGGATTTTATGCATTTTTTGCTCAAAGATGAAAATACTAAAAAATTCCTTTTAGGAAATGAAGCTATAGCAAGAGCTTCTATAGAAAGCCAGTTAAGAATTGCTTCTGCCTATCCTGGAACACCTTCTTCGGAAATTGCCAATAATCTTTTTCAGATTCAAATTGATTTACCAGGATTTTATTTTGAGTTTGCTACTAATGAAAAAGTAGCTATGGAAATAGTTGGAGCAGCATCTGCTTGTGGATTAAGAGCTCTTACCTGTATGAAACATGTGGGATTAAATGTAGCAAGTGATGCTTTTATGACCTTAGGATATATAGGGGTTAAAGGGGGATTGGTAGTTGTTACAGCAGATGATCCTTCCTGTCACTCCAGCCAAAATGAACAAGATAATCGTTATTATGCCAGATTAGCTCAGATACCTATGCTTGAGCCTTTTGATCCTCAGTCTGCCTATGAATTAACTAAACATGCCTTTGAAATCTCAGAAAAATTGGAACTTCCTGTTCTTTTAAGAACAACCACCAGAGTTTCTCATGCCAGAAGCACAGTTGAAGTGGCCTCTATACCTTGGGAATTTTATAAAAATTTTGTAAAAGGGCACTTTGAGAAAGATATCAGGAGATTTGTCCCTGTTCCTGCTGTTGCCAGAGAAAGGCATAAAATATTATTGCAAAAATTAAATGAAGCTCAGGTTTTAGCAGAAAATTTCAAATTGAATAAACTTATTCTAAAAGGTAAATATGGCATTTGTGCTTCAGGAGTATCCATTAATTATGTGCTTGATGCTTTAGAAGAGCTTGGCATGTCTGAAGATGTGTCTCTGCTTCTTTTAACCTTTACCCATCCCTTTCCTGAAAAACTGGCTAAAGAATTTTTATCTCATGTTGAAACCTGTTTAGTAGTAGAAGAACTTGAACTCTATTTAGAAGAACAATTAAGAATTACAGCCTATAATCATGCATTAAATACTAAAATCCTTGGTAAGACAGAAGGTTTCTTTCCAAGAAATTTTGAATTTACTCCTTATCAGATTAAAAATGCTATTTCAAAGGCTTTTAAAAAAGAAGAAATTAAAGTTGATATACCTCCTTTTGATTTTTCTTCAGATCTTCCTCAAAGACCGCCCACCCTTTGTCCTGGATGCCCTCATAGAGAAACCTATAAACTTATAAAAGAAATTCTTCAAGAGCTGGGTATAGAAGAAAATACCATTTATCCTACAGATATTGGATGTTATACCCTTGGTATTATGCCTCCTCTTAAAATGGCAGATTATCTTCTTTGTATGGGCTCAAGTATAGGCACTTCCTGTGGCTTTGATGTAGCTACAGAGCAAAAAATAGTGGCTTTTATTGGAGATTCCACCTTTTTCCATGCTGGTCTTCCCTCTTTAGTAAATGCTAAATATAATCTTCATAACTTTACTTTAGTAGTTCTTGATAATCAAACCACAGCTATGACAGGTCATCAACCTGTTCCTTCTCAGGAATTAAAATCTGCTTTTTTAAAAGATCATCCTATTATTCCTATTAAAAAGATCGTGGAAGCATTAGATATTCCTTATGTAGAGATTAATCCTTATAAAAAAGAGGAAACCAAAAAACTGATTAAACCTCTTCTTGAAAAGAAAGAACTTTCTGTAATAATAGCTAAAGCACCCTGTATTTTATACAAAACAAAAATTCAAAAGGAGAAATAATTATGAAAAAAATAAAAGGATTAGTAGTTGGAGTAGGGGGGCAAGGAATTATACTTTTTACCAGAGTTTTAGGGGAAGCATGTGTAAAAGAAAACATACCTATTATAGTTTCTGAAATTCATGGGATGGCACAAAGAGGAGGTGTAGTAGAGAGCTCTATTTGTATTTATGGAAAATCTCCTTATGTCTCCGAAGGAGAAGCAGATTTTTTAATTGCTTTTGAACCTGCAGAAGCTCTTAGATTTATAAAAAGAACCCAAAAGAATACCGTTTTTATTATAAGTAAAAATCCAGTTTTACCTCTCTCAGTAAAAGAGGGTTCTGCCACCTATCCTGATTTAAGCCCTTTTTTTGAAAAAATAAAAGACTATTTTTCTAAAATATTTTTTATACCTGGAGAAGACCTTGCTAAAGAAGCAGGCTCAGGAAAAGCCTTAAACATAGTTATGCTGGGTGCCTCTTCTGCTTTAGGACTTTTTCCTGTATCTCCTAAAAGTTTAAAAGAAACTCTTTTAACCCTTTTACCTGAAAAGTTGCATGAGATGAATTTAAAAGCCTTTGATTTAGGGTTTAACTATATAAAATCTCTGATGTAAAATTTCATAAAGAATTATACCTGTTGCCACAGCTACATTTAAAGACTGAGCTTTGCCAAATACAGGAATAGTAAGATTTTTATCTGCTAAATTTTTAGCCTCTTTAGAAAGACCTTTAGCCTCATTTCCCAAGATTAAAGCTACCTTATCTGAAAAATTCACTTCAAAAAGATTAATTCCATTTTCTGCTACAGTTCCTATAATCTGAAAATTTTCTTTTTTAAGTTGGAGAATAATTTCTTTTATAGATTCTACAGGCAAAACTGGAAGATGAAGAATACTTCCTGCACTACTACGGACTGCTTTAGGAGTATAAGGATCGGCAGTACCTTTAGTGTAGAAAATTGCTTTAACTCCGGCAGCATCAGCTACTCTTATTATAGCTCCCACATTACTTGGATCCTGTATAGACTCCAAAATTAAAATTGTATTAGCTTTAGCTTGAAAAACTTCTTCTTTTTTAAATTTTTCAGGTTGTTTTATAGCAGATATTATACCTTGAGGAGCTTCTGTATATGAAATTTCTTTTATAAGATTATCAGAAAAAATATAAACAAGAATATTTTTTGATTTCGCAAGTTTTATAATCTCTTTAGCTTTTTCTGTTTTTTCAAGTTCTTCACCTATTCCAATTAAAATTACAGGAGCATTATTTTGTATAGCCTCTTTTACAAAAACAAAACCTTCTAATAAAAAGGCTTTTTGTTTTTTTCTAGTGTGAGAATTAATCAAAGATTTTAAAAATTTAAAAATTTTGTTTTCTTTGCTTTTTATAATTTTTTTTGGAGACATAATAAAATATTGACGGAGGAGGCGGGATTCGAACCCGCGGTGCAGACTTTAATCTGCACAGCCGATTTCGAGTCGGCCCCCTTCGTCCACTCGGGCACTCCTCCTTTTTTAAAACTTTAGTATATTTATAATAAAATTTTTTAATTAATTTTTTAAAATTATCTTTGAATTTTTAAATCTTTTATATTATAATTATATATTCAAATAAAAATTTTAAAATCGCAAATCAAAGGAGTTTTTTAATGAAAGTAAAAGACATAATGGAAACTGATCTCATTACTCTAAAACCTGACAATACAATTCAGGATTTAATTAAATGCTTTTCAGATACCGAGGTAGGGAGCGTCATTATTATAAATGATAATAATGAACCTATCCATATAATCACTCTTAGAGATTTACCAAAAATATTTTTAATTCAACCTTCTCCTTCTTACATCAAAGATATCTTAAAAGCTCTTAATAAAACTAAAAAATCTTTGATAACTATCTCTGCAAATAAATCCTTTACAGAAGCTCTGACCTTAATGAACAAGTTTGATATAAGTCATATTCCTGTAATTAATAATAAAAATAAATTGATAGGAATTCTTAGCTTAAGAAATATAGTAAAATCAGTTCCTGAAGTAATCTATTTAGATCCCCTTACTGAGGTTAATAATAGATTATATTTGGATCTGGTTAAACAAAAATTAAAAAAATCTAAAGGTTCAATTTCTGTTTTAATGATAGATTTGGACAATTTTAAAAATATTAACGATACCTATGGACATCTTTTAGGAGATGTGGTATTAAAAAACGTGGCTAAAACCATTAAAAATAATGTTAAAATAAGTGATGAAGTAATAAGATATGGAGGGGAAGAATTTTTGGTAATTGCTTATAGATGCGATCTTAAAACAGGCAAAATTGTTGCAGAGCGTTTAAGAAAAAAAGTTGAAAAAATAAAAATCAAAGGGTATCCTGATATACATATTACAGTAAGCATAGGTGTTGCCTGCCACCACCCAGGAGATGATCTGTTTTCAACAATTGAAAAGGCTGATAAAGCTATGTATCAAGCTAAAAGATTGGGAAAAAATAGAGTGGAAATTTGGAAAGAAGATATCGGTTTAAATAATTTAGACAATAAAAAAGAATTTTCTACCTTTTTAATTTGAAAAAAGTTTTTAAAATATTTTGAGCCTTTTCTTTTAGAAGTCCTTCTCTTATTTTAAGTCTGTGATTTAATCTTTGATCTTGCACTATATTATAAATACTTCCGCAAGCTCCTGTTTTTTTATCTTTTGTAGCAAAAATTAGTTCTTCTATCCTTGCAAGAACAAGAGCATAGGCACACATAGGACAGGGTTCCAAAGTAACATACATTTTGCAACCGAGCAATCTATAATTCCCTAAGTTTTGGCAAGCCTCTTTTATAGCAATAATTTCAGCATGAGCTGTAGGATCATTTAATTTGATCATTTGATTTCTTCCTCTTCCTATAATCTCCCCTTCAGGACCAATTATAATAGCTCCTACAGGAACCTCCTCTTCTTTAAAAGCTATTTCAGCTTCTTTTAAAGCTTCTTCCATAAAAAAATAATCTTTTTCATTAAACATCATGTTTAATTATCTTATAATCAAACTTATAATAAAATATACCAAAGGTAAAGTTATAGATAAAGTTTCTAAATAAATTATTTGTCCAAGAGGTCTATCTTTAATAATAATTGTAAGCAAATAAGCCAAAATCCACACTAAAAATGTTAAAAGATAAGATAAATTATAAAAAATAACAGGAATTATAGTTAAAATACCTGAAATTATTGTTAAGAACATAAGTTTATATACTACACTTTCTCTGTAAGATAAAGAAAAAAGCAAAAAATTTTTAGGTAAAAAACCATCTGTTTGAAAATATACTAATTCCAAATATAATCTTAAGAACAATAAAATATTTATGATCTGTAAAAAGAATATTGCAAAATTTATATCCCAAAAGGGATATAAATATAAGGATAAGCCTATAAAGAATAAAAACTCCCATAAGAAAGAAAGGGAAGTTTTAAATAAAATCTGATCCAAGAAGAATAAAACTATAGCTAAACCAAGAATTTTCGGTTTGTAACCTATAGCTCCTATTAAAGTTAAAAGTGCTGATAATACAATTAAAAATTTAACTAAGGTTTTGTGTTTATTTATACAGAGATATTTTACAAAATAATAAAATTTAAAGCTTTCTTGATTTTGTAGATTTAAAAAATTATACCTAAACATTAAAAATGAAAAGACAAAAAGAGTTAGGAAAAAGGTTTTAAAATTCCAAGGGTAATTTATAAAATTTAAAAATCCCAACCATAAAAATAAAAAATTTAAAGTATAGAGAAGAGACAAAAAGGAAAAAGCCTTTAAAACTCTATAAAAATTTGAGGTTTTAGATTTAATAAAGTCAACCACTTCATTTATAAGCCAGTTGGGAGTTGAAGCCCCTGCAGTAATTCCTATGATCTTACAATTTTTAAGTTCTTCCCAAGGTAATTCCTCTGGTTTTTCTATTAAATATACTTTTTTACCTTCTTTTTTAGCAATCTCAGCAAGTCTGTTAGTGTTAGCACTAAATTTCCCTCCGATCACTATAATAGCATCTGAGCTCTGACTTAAGGTTCTTACTTCACTTTGTCTTACCTCTGTAGCATTGCAAATGGTATTTATAATCTGACCATTAGGATATTTATCAAGAATAGCCTCAGAAAGTTCCTTAAACAGTTTTTTATTCTGGGTAGTTTGAGAAAGAATTACATAGTTTTTAAGTTCTGGTAATTTTTCTACATCTTCAATAGAATTCACTACATAGCCTTTATTTTCACAATACCCGAGAATTCCTTTTACCTCAGCATGATTTTTATCCCCTATGATAATCACTTCTTTTCCTTGCGAAACAGCTTTTTTAGCAAGAGCTTGAACTTTTAAAACTCTGGGGCAGGTTCCATCTATAATTTTGTGCTTTTTGGAAAGTTCTTCTTTTTCTTCAGGAGGGACTCCATGAGCTCTTAAAATACATACTCCAGAAGGAAATTCTTCTTTAGTGTCTTTTATAATTTTTACTCCCAAGATATTTAAAAGCTCCAAGGTTTGAGGATTATGGATAAGAGGACCATAAGTATAAATAGGATATCTTCCTTCATTTAAAGCTTTTAGAACCAAATTAACCGCTCTTCTTACCCCCATGCAAAATCCTGCTTTTTTAGCAATTCTTATTTTCATAAAAATCCTCTTCTTAAGCTTTTTTCTAAACTTTCTATAATCCCTTGTTCAGCCATACTAAAATAACCTTCTTTTCCTATGATTATATGATCTAAAACTTTAATTTGAAGCAAATTACCTGCTAAAATTAAAATCTTTGTAATATTCAAATCTTGTTGAGATGGCTTAATCTCACCTGAAGGATGATTATGAGCTAAAATTACTGAAACCGCCTTTTTTTCTAAAGCTTTAGTAAAAATCTCCCTGGGATAAACCGCACTTTCTGTAACAGTTCCTAAAAATAAAGTATCTATTTCAATAATCTTAGATTTAGAATCTAAAAAAATAACCTTTAAAACCTCTCTATTCAGATTTTGCATTTCATACTTTAAATAATTATATACCTCTTCTGGTGACCTTAAATAATCAGCATTCAAAGCTTTGCATTTTAAATACCTTCTGGCCACTTCTTTTATTACTTTCAAAGGTAAAACTGATTTCTCTTTAAGGCCTTTTATTTGTGAAAGCTCTTCTAAAGGGGCATCAAGAACTTTATCCAAAGTTTTATAGCGATTAAGTAATTCTCTGGCGAGTTTTCTTGTATCTTTATAGGGAATATTAAGCATAAGTAAAAGTTCCAAAAGATCCTCATCTGTAAATTTATCAGGTCCCTCTTTTAAAAATCTTTCTTTTACCCTTCTTCTATGTCCCTTAGCCTTTTCATAAGCTTGTAAAGCAGTCTTTTCTTTCTTTAAAATAGACATTTTACAAACTAAATTTTATTCTTGGTTTTTCTTTTATTTGAAAGTCTCCTGTATCAATCTTATAAATTAATCCCTTTCCTTTAGCAATTAAACCTTTCTTTTTTACCAAAACCTTTTTATCTGTAATAATTAATCCCTGTTTAGGAAAATAAATGAGTTCATCTGTAAAAACCTCTCCAAATTTTTGAGTAAAAAGATGCACTTTCCCTATAAGTAAAAATTTATCCTTTTTTCTATTATAAAAACCTTTATCTGCTATTATTTTTAAATTTTTTTGTAAATTTATAATAATAATTTTTATAGCTTCGCAAATATTATCAGATCGCTCTTTAAATACAGATGCTTTAAACTTCCAGACTAATTTTTCTTTTTTATAAAAAGCATATTCTATATCCTGGGCTATAACTTTAAAAGTTTTATTTTTAGCCTGCAAAAAAAAAGGCAGATTAATAATTAGAATAAGTAAGAGCGTAATAATTCTTCCCATTTTCCTTTGGCCTTTAAAATAAGATCACATACCTCTCGGACAGCTCCTAAACCACCAGGACGATTAGTAACATAATCTACATACTCATTCACAGGAGGCCAGGCATTGGGAACACCTATAGCAAGTCCAACCCTCTTTAAAATAGGCAAATCTACCCAGTCATCTCCCATATAAGCTACTTCTTCATCTTTTAAATTTTTCTCTTTTAAAATTTTTTCATAAGATGGTAATTTACCAACTTTTCCCTGAACCTGAAAAAGCAATTCAATTCCAAGTTCCTTAGCTCTATTCTGAGTAACTAAGGAAAATCTACTTGAAAGAATAGCAACTTCTACTCCTATTTTTTGAAGCAGTTTTATTCCCATTCCATCAAGAACATTAAAATGTTTAATTTCTTCTCCTTGACTTGTAAGAATAATTTTACCATCTGTTAAAATACCATCTACATCTAAAAGCAAAAGTTTAATTTTTTCTGCTTTTTTAAGAATTTCCAGGGGAAAATCCATATTTTTTAACAACCTCTCTTAAATCTCTAATTTGAGATAAAATGTTTTTTAATTCATCTAAAGGTAAAGAGTTGGGGCCATCACAAAGAGCCTTGTCAGGCTCTGGATGAACTTCCATAAAAATTCCATCTACCCCTACTGCTACAGCTGCTCTTATTAGATAAGGAATAAATTCTCTTTCTCCTCCTGACTTACCTTCTCCACCTCCAGGAAGCTGAACACTATGAGTGGCATCATAAATTACTCTTACTCCAAAACTTTTCATAATAGGAATGCTTCTAAAATCTACCACCAGATTTCTGTATCCAAAGATATAACCTCTTTCTGTAAGCAAGACCTCAGCAGGATTGTAAGCTTGTGCTTTTTGCAAGGCATATTTCATATCCCAGGGAGCCATAAATTGGCCTTTTTTAATATTCACTATTTTCCCTGTTTTAGCAGCCTCTACAATTAAATCAGTTTGTCTACAAAGAAAAGCCGGTATTTGAATAATATCCACCACTTCAGAGACAGGTTTCACCTGCCAGGTTTCATGCACATCTGTAGTAATAGCTACTCCTATTTTATTTTTTATCTCAGAAAGCCAAGCTAAACCTTTTTCAAGACCCGGACCCCTGTAAGAAAATAAAGAAGTTCTGTTAGCTTTATCAAAAGAAGCCTTAAATACATAGTCAAACCCAAAGCTAAGCACAAGATTTTTCAAATATTGGGCTATATAAAAAGCTGTATCAAAATCTTCTAAAACACAAGGACCTGCAATTATAAGAAAATTCTTCATGTTATTTCCTTTTTTGCTAAATTTTATAACTTATTTTATAATCAAAATAACATACTTCAAGAGGTTCAAACTTTATGGATTATTTAAAGTTTGAAAATGGTTATATTAAAAAAAAGTGGACAGGAAGAATATCTATAGCTCTGGTTTTCCCTAATATTTACAAAATAGGAATGTCAAATCTTGGATTTTTATATATCTATCAAGAGTTAAATAAATATAATGAAATAGTTTGTGAAAGGGTGTTTTTACCTGAAAAGAATGAACCTTTAAGATCAGTTGAAAGTAATCGCCCTCTTAAGGATTTTGATATAATTCTATTTTCTATTGCCTTTGAAGTTGATTATATAAATGTTTTAAAAATTTTAAATCAAGCTAAAATATGCTTAGATCCTCAAAAAAGAGATGAAATAGTTTTAGCAGGTGGAGTTGCAACTTGGCTTAATCCAGATCCTTTAGTTCCATTTATAGATGGTTTTATCTTGGGAGAATGGGAAAAATTAGAAAATGAAATAGTTCCTTTATTTTTAGAATATTTTCAAGATAAAAAAACTTTACTTTTAAATCTAAATAAGTTTTCTTACTTTTATGCACCTTTAATTGAAGAAAAAAGTCTTATAAAAATAGCTAAAAGTAAAAAGACTACAAAAGCTGTTTTTTCTAAAATTATCAGTGAAAAGGCTGAATTTTCCAACACCTATTTAATAGAGATTTCAAAGGGCTGTGGAAGGGGGTGTAGATTCTGTGCGGCAGGTTTTGTTTACAGACCTCCTCGCAGTTATTCTGAAGAAATTTTAGAAGGGGCTGTTAATAACATTCCAAAAGGTTCAAAAGTAGGATTGATAGGACTTGAATTTGCCAATAAAAAAGAAATCTCTTGTATAGGTAAAAAACTTATTGAAAATGATTGTATCCTTACCTTTTCCTCTTTAAGGATAGATACTTTAAATGATGATTTTTTAGAGCTATTAAGAGGAACAAGAAGTATCGCTATTGCGCCTGAAACAGGATCTTTGAGATTAAAAAAAGTTATTAATAAAAATCTTTCTGAAGAAGAAATTTTTGAAGCTTTAGAAAAATTTCAGAAAAAAGGTTTAAAAAATGTTAAATTTTATTTCATGCTTGGATTACCCATGGAAACAGAAGAAGACTTAGAAGAAACAGTAAAGTTTATAAAAAAGATTTTAAAGAAAAAATTTTTTTTGAATTTTTCTTTTTCATTTTCTTTTTTTGTTCCAAAACCTCATACACCTTTTCAATGGCATAAATTCTTAGATATTAAAATTCTCAAAGAAAGAGAAGTTTTTATAAGAAAAAGACTTTATTTTATAAAAAATTTAAAAATAGATCCTCCGAAGGAGGCTCTATTACAAACTATTATAGCAAGAGGAAATAGAAATTTAAAAGAGTTTTTAATAGCTATGGCTAAAGGAGAAAAATTAAACAGAGCTATAAAGAAAATAGTAGATATAAATGAGATCCTTCATCCTAAAGAGGATTTAAAGTATAAATTTACTTGGGATAAGATAGATACAGGAGTAAAAAAGGAATATTTATGGAAAGAATGGCAAAAAGCTTTGCAATTTAAGGTAACCTCTTTTTGTCAACCTGAAAAATGTAAGCGTTGTGGAGCTTGCTGATTAATCGTTATTTTTTAACAATCTATTTATAAGAAGAAGATAGTCTCTTAAATGTCTGATAATTAAAAATCTATGTCTGACTCTTTCTTTAGCATGAAATCCCATAGTTTTTCTAATTTCAGGATTTGCCAGAAGATATCTTATACGAACTGCTGTGCCTTCTATACTATTTACCAAATATCCTGTAATTCCATGAACAATTTGGCGTTTTATTCCACCTACATTAGAACCTATCACAGGTTTAGCTTTCCACATAGCCTCTGAAACAACTAAGCCAAAACCCTCTTTTAAAGACTTCTGAACCACTACAGTTGCTCCTCTTTGAAAGGCATTTATTTCTTTGTGACTATTAGGAGGAAGATTTAAAATAAATATATCTTTATCACCTGTAGCGAAATTTAAAAGTTCCTTGTATACCTGTTCCCCCTCTGGGTCATCTGGAGCAAAAGCTCCTACTAAAACAACTTGACAATCGTATTTCTTTTTAACCAATTTATAAGCCTTTAACACTCCAAAAGGATCCTTTAACCTATCAAAACGAGAAACCTGTAAAATAATGGGTTTTTCTGGATTTATACCAAATCTGGTTAAGGTATTTATAATTTCTTCTTGAGACAACTCTATATGCTTAGGATGAAGAGGATCTATAGAGGGAGCAATAATATAAGTAGGTATAGTAATCCCTTCATAAGCAAATTCAGGCATATGGAAAATACAGGCATCATAAGCATTCAAAAAATTTTCCAAAAAATGCCAGGCTTTGGGATCAGGGGTAGAAGTGTCTATATGACATCTCCAAATCCACTTCTGTCCAGGTTGTTTTTTAATAACAAGCCCCATAGGTTGGGGATCATGAATAAAAATTACATCATAATTTTCTGTATCTATTTGATTCATATTTTCATAAGTAATTTTCAAATAATAAACTATCTCATCACTATTTATTTCCTCTTTTCCTGGCATGTGAAGAAGATTATGTAATTTTTTAGTAAAATTAAAAAAAGTTCTGTCTCCTTTTATAATCTGCCAGTCTGTTTCAATACCAAGTTCATTCATAAGGGGAACTAATCTATTTAAGATTTCAGCAACTCCTCCTCCTTCTTTAGTAGAATTTACATGGAGAACTTTTATTCCTTTAAGTTTTCTACTTATTAAAAATAATTCATCTATAAATTCTTTACCTATGTAAGGAATATACTTTTCAATCATTTTTTATCTTCCAGTATGTTTAGTATTTTTTTCTTTATATCATATAAATTATCACTATAAATATCTAATTTATTAATAAACTCAGCCTTTTTAGCCTCTCCTATGCTTATTAACCATTCTGAATAATCATTTATTAGTGATTTCTTTTCTAACTTAGAGGTAATAAGATGATAAAATAAAGAATTTATAGAAGAATTTTTAAAACTTTCTATAAACTCTTTTAAATCCTTAGCCTGATATCCAAGCTCTAAAATCTGTCTTTCTGCTTTTCTAAAATAAAAAGGTGTCAATTCTCTTTTTATTTTTTCATCATAATTGGTTTCCAAAATATGAACTAAATCCCTTCTTAGGTCTTCTAAATCATAATAATCAACAGGATCTATAGCAGAAATTTTTTCAGCTAATAAAATATAATTATTTTTATACAACCAATAAGCAAAACTATTAGAATAATGCACAGGAAGATCATGGTATTTAAACATATTTATATAAACATGATAAAAGAGGGATAATTTATCAATAACTTTTAAAGCTTCAATAAAATCTCTTATGGTATAAACTTTTATTCCTGTATATTTAGAAATCCAAAGCTCTGTTTTAAATATAAAAGAATTACCCATCTTTATTCCACCAAATTTTTAAGAAGTTTTCTTACATCTTTGTATGATTTGGCACTATATTTAGCTAAGGATTTTCCTAATCCAACTTTTATGGTAATAGCCTCCTCAGGTAACGCTCTAAATAAATCTTCATCTGTTATATCATCTCCAATAGCCAAAATAAAATCGTAATTTTTTTCTTTTAAAAAGATATTAGCAGCTACGCCTTTGTCAATACCTGCAGGTCTAACTTCTACAACTTTATTTCCTAAAAGAACATTTGCCTGCATGTTTCCTGTTAAAATTAATAATTCATCAATTAGTTCAGCTACTCTTAAACTTGCCAATTCTGGATCAGCATTTCTATAATGAAAAACTATAGAAAATTCTTTTTCTTCTATAAAAGACTGAGGTAAACGATCCACATAAATTTCCATAATATTTCTGATAGGTTCTTTAAAATCAGGAGATATATTGACCATAGGTTCCCAATCAGAATTGTATTTTTTAATAAATATACCGTGCTCTGAAATGAAATTGACCTTTATTCCACTAAACCATCTTACAAGATCTTCTTTTTTTCTTCCGGATATTATAACAATATCTGTATTAGGAAGATTAGAAATTTGTTCCAAAAGGTTTTTTATTTCTCTATCCGGAATAGCTAAGGATGGTTTGGAAACTATAGCTACTAAAGTCCCATCATAATCTAAAAACAAAATCCTGTTAGATGCCCTCTGAAATTTTTCTTTGATTTGATGAATAATAGCTTCGTTTAAAAATTTTGTATTTAATTTCTCTTTTGTTTCTATTAAATATTTTAATGTGTTAAAAAAATCCTGACCCCATTTAACAATATCATATCTTCTAAGTCTCTCCTGCATGATAGAAAGTCTTTCTTTTTGTTCTTCTCTTGGCATTTCTATAGCTTTTTCTATAGCATAGGAAAGTTCGCTTATAGAATTGGGATTTACTATTAATGCTTCCCCTAACTCCTTAGCACTTCCTGCAAACTCTGATAAAATAATCACTCCTTTTAAATCTTTTCTTGAAGCTACAAATTCCTTAGCTATAAGGTTCATTCCATCTTTTAAAGGTGTTACTAATATAGCATTGCAAGCTAAATAATGAGCTGTAAGTTCTTCAAAATTAAGAGAACGATAGTAATATAATACTGGAACCCAATCAATTTTACCAAATTTTCCATTTATTTCACTTATCTTTTCTTCTAACTGTTTTTTCATTCTTTGATAATGTTCTACCCCTTCCCTGGAAGGAACCACCACCATTATAAGAACAACTTTCCCCCTTAAATCAGGTCTTCTAATTAAAAGATCTTCAAAAGCAAGAAGTCTATTGTAAATTCCTTTAGTATAATCCAATCTATCTACAGAAAAAATTATTCTTTTATCTTTAAGTTGATATTGGATAGTTTTGAGTATACTTTTTACATTCTCATTTTCACAGGCATTAAAAAACAAGTCAAAATCAATTCCCATAGGGAAGGTATCAACTTTTACAAGTCTATTTTTATATAAGATATCTCCCATTTTATGGTCAATTCCTAAGGTGCGAGAAAGACTTCTTAAAAAATTGGTAGTGTATTCATAGGTATGAAATCCTATAAGATCACATCCTAAAAGTCCTACTAAAATTTCTCTTCTCCAAGGAAGTTGCATAAATACTTCTGGTGGAGGGAAAGGTATATGTAAAAAGAAACCAAGCATAATATTAGGAAATTTCTCTCTTAATAAGGACGGTAGAAGCATGAGATGATAATCATGAATCCATACTATAGAATTTTCATCCACATGTTTTATTGTCTCTTCAAAAAAAATCTGATTCACAGTAACATAACTATTCCAATAAGTCTCTTCATACACTACATAACTTGGGAAACTGTGAAAAAGAGGCCAGAGAGTTTTATTGCAAAAACCATTGTAAAATTTATCTAACAATTTAGCAGGAACTGAAACTGGATAGCAATTTATATCTTTACTTTTTTCTTTTATTATTTCAAATTTCTTTTTATCAAAGTGAGAACCAGGCCATCCAATCCAAGTATAATTATTTATATTGGACTTTTTTAGAAAAGTTTCTAAACCAGAAACTAATCCACCCGGACTTTTAACAAAAGTAAGATCCTTTTTAACACTAAAAGGAAGTCTATTAGCTACAATTATAAGTTTTTCATTAAAAAATTTCATAATATAATTTTTTATAATGTTATCTTTTTAGTTTTTATTTAAAAACAATTTCCACTTTATCGGGAGAAATTTTTCTAACATTTAAGTTTTCTTTAAAATATGTCCCTACTAAATTCTATTTTACATATTTAGTTAAATAAGTCAAATTTTTCAACCAAAATTCATGATAAAATAGGTTGGAAAGGCACCAAACAAACACCTTTTACCCAGGAGGTGCCCCTAATGAATATTATACCACCAAAACCTGAAATTGACTTCACTGATGAACTTCTTACCTCAAAAGGTGGCATTACTTTTCTCGCTCGTTTCGCTTCATATCTCGGTCTCCCCAAACTCCTCGCTCAAAACATAAACCTTAAACAACGCAATAGAGGTTTTTAGCCCTCGGCGATTAAAAATATGATTTACCAAACAGATAGTGCATATTGATTGGATATATTTTGCTACTACTCAATTAGAAAGGGGATTAGTTTTTATTTAAGATTTGAAAGTAGGAGTAAATGGGAAGCTTTATTAAAAAATAAGTATTGTACTTAGAAAACAATTAAAGTAGTGATTTTAAAGGAGTTTGTTTTTAATTTTTACGAATTTTTTAAGAAGAGTTAATTTGGGGAAAGATTTTTTTAATTTTTTGGATAGGCTTCACAATAAAATTTACCCCTTCAACCTTAAGTAGAATTTTGGTATTTTATAAAAAACACTTGCTCTTATTTTAATTTATTGTAAAATTGGATTTACTATGAGTATACTGGCTTCTCTTAGTATATTTCCTTTAGATAAAGGAGAAAGTGTTAGTACCTATGTAGCAAGAATTCTTGAGACAATTGATAAATCAGGTATTCCTTATAAACTCACTCCTATGGATACAGTTATAGAGGTTGACGATGAAGAACTTGATAAAATTTTAAGTCTCATTAAAGAGAGTATAAGAGTTTTAGAAAAAGATTGTAATAGAATTATAGTAAATATAAAAATGGATTATCGAAAGGGCAGAAAGGGTGGTTTAACTCAAAAGCAGAAATCTGTAGAGGAAAAAGTAGGAAGATCTCTTGATAAAGCTTAGTTGGAGGATCCCTTTTTGAAACCAAAAAAGATAGTTTTAGCTTATTCTGGTGGTTTAGATACTTCTGTTATTCTTAAGTGGCTTATTGAAAAATATCAATGTCCTGTTATTGCCTATTGTGCTAATCTTGGTCAGGAAGAAGATTGGGAAGAAATCAGAGAAAAAGGTCTTAAATGTGGAGCAGAAAAAGTAATTATAAAAGATTTAAGAGAAGAATTTGTTAAAAATTATGTTTTTTTTGCTATAAAAGCTGGAGCAGTTTATGAATCCTGGTATCTAATGGGAACATCTTTAGCCCGTCCTCTTATTGCTAAGGAACAGGTTAAAATTGCTAAGGAAGAAAGAGCAGATGCAGTAGCTCATGGAGCTACTGGTAAAGGAAATGATCAGGTCAGATTTGAGTTAACTTATTCTGCTTTGGCTCCAGATTTAAAAGTAATTGCTCCTTGGAGAGAATGGAATTTCAAAGGAAGATCTGATCTTATAGAATATGCTAAAAAACATGGAATACCTGTTCCTGTAACCCCTGAAAAGCCTTATAGTATAGATGCTAATCTTTTTCATATAAGTTATGAAGGTGGTATATTAGAGGATTTATGGAATGAGCCTCCAGAAGATATGTTTATTATGACTATCTCTCCTGAAAAAGCACCTGATAAACCTGAATATATAGAAATAGATTTTAAAGAAGGTGAACCAGTAGCTATAAATGGAGAAAAATTAAATCCTGTTGAACTGCTTTTCAAACTTAATAAAATCGGTGGAAAACACGGAATAGGTAGAGTTGATATGGTAGAAAATCGTTTTGTTGGAATAAAAAGCAGAGGAATTTATGAAACCCCTGGTGGAACCATTCTTCATGCAGCACACAGAGCTTTGGAACAGATCACCCTTGATAGAGAAGTTATGAGACTTAAAGATATTCTTATGCCCAAAATCGCAGAACTTATTTATTATGGTTTCTGGTTTAGCCCAGAATTCCAGTCTTTAAAAGCTTTTATAGAAAAAACTCAGAAAAGAGTTACAGGAACTGTAAAACTTAAACTTTATAAAGGTAATGTAATAATAGCAGGAAGAAAAAGTCCCTACAGCCTTTATAAAAAAGAGCTTGCTTCTTTTGAAGAAAAAGAAGGCTATAATCCAAAAGATGCAGAAGGTTTTATAAGACTCCAAGGGTTAAGACTGAAAATTAACAACATTTTACATGGAGGGGAACTATGAAAATATTTGTGGATACAGCTCAGATAGAAGAAATTAGAAAAGTAAAAGAATGGGGTATTTTAGATGGAATTACTACTAATCCGACTCTTCTTTCTAAAACTGGTAAGCCCTGGAAAGAAGCAGCTATGGAGATTTTAAAAGAAGTCTCAGATAAACCAGTATCATTAGAAGTAATAGCTACTGATTTTGAAGGCATGGTTAAAGAAGCCAAAGAACTTGCTAAAATGGGAGATAATGTAGTTATAAAAATACCTTTTACTGTAGAGGGAACAAAAGCAATTAAAGCTCTGGTTTCAGAAGGTATAAAAGTCAATGTAACTTTGGTTTTTTCTCCTTTACAGGCTTTAATCGCTGCAAAAGCTGGAGCTACTTATGTTTCTCCTTTTATAGGAAGACTTGATGATATTTCTCATGATGGAATAAGTATGTTAGAAGAAATTATTCAGATTTATGATGTTTATGGTTTTGAGACCGAAATTATAGCAGCAAGTATTCGCCATGTAGATCATGTAAGAAGGTGTGCTTTGCTCGGAGTGGATATCGCCACTATACCCTTTAAAGTTATACAGCAGATGTTTAAACATCCTCTTACAGATATTGGATTAACGAAATTTTTGGAAGATGCTAAAAAAGCCAATATAAGTATTATTTAATGCTGGATCTTTTAGCTGATATAGATATTAAACTGTTTTATCTAATCAATCATTTTCATGTATTTATTTTAGATTTACTTTTACCTTTATTTAGTAAACCTGATTTTATATATATTTTTTATTCTATTACTGGTAGTTTTTTGTTATTAAAATATTCTATTAAAAAAAGCTTGATTATTTACTTATTTTTTATTATAGGGTTTCTTTGGGTGGATTTTAGTTGTGCCAAGATTTTAAAGCCTTATTTTCAAAGAAAAAGACCTTTTGTAAGTATAAATAAAGTTTATTATTATTCTGAAGGAAGCTTTCAGATTTTAGATAGACCTTTAAATAAACATACAAGTTACAGTTTTCCTTCTAACCATGCTTCTAATGTAGGGTATGCTTCTTCTTTTTTAAGTTTTTATTTTCCAAAAGTCAGTTTTCTTTGGATTTTGTTTGCTTTAATTGTTGGTTGGTCCCGTATTTATTTAGGAGTGCATTTTCCCTCTGATATTTTGGCAGGCTATTTTTATGGATTTTTTTGGGCTTTTATTTTTTACCAAATAACAAAATTACCACTTCGTAAGTGGTAATTTTTGGTAAAAATTTGACAAAAAAATTTTTGTTATTATTATATAATTATAGAAGAATTAAAGTTGGAGGTATATTATGCCGATAAATAATATAAAAAATATACCAGAGGTGATGTATATGAAAATAAATAATATTGCTGGAAAAAATTTAGAAGATTTAAAAAATATAAAAGAAGCAAAAAAAAGAGAAAATGTAACTAATAAAATTGCTCCTCCTAAACAAAATTTGAGAACTAAAAATACTGAAACAGTTCGCCTTGCTTCTCAAAAAATGATTGAAAAAGCTGTAAAAAAAACTGGTAATATGCCAGAAATTAGAGAAGAAAAAGTAGCTCAAATAAAAGCCCAAGTTCAGGAAGGAACTTATAATGTCTCTAACAGAGAGATTGCCCGCTCTATGATTGGTAATTTACTTAATGAGATTGCTTAATTTTTTCAATAATTTTAGTAGTGGAAATATTATAAGAAAATTCAATCCTAACTACTTTTCCTCCATAACTTTTTACAAAGTTGGCTCCTACAATTTTGTCTTCATCCCAATCTGCACCTTTTACTAAAACGTCTGGTTTTAATTCTTTTATTAATCTTTCAGGGGTTTCCTCATCAAAAATTATAATGTAATCTACACATTCTAAAGCAGATAAGACCGAAGCCCTAAATGATTCATAATTTATAGGCCTTAAATCGCCTTTTATCTTTTTTATAGAAATGTCACTATTTAAACCAACTACCAAAATATCTCCCAAAGCCCTTGCTTTTTGTAAATAGTCTACATGCCCCGCATGTAATATATCAAAGCAACCATTAGTAAAAACCACTATCTGGCCTTTTTTTCTTCTTTCTTCAAGAATTTCTTTGACAGTTTCAAGAGATTTAACCTTACTTTTATATAATTTAAAATAAGGGGTCTTTAAAGGATAAGGTAGGTTTTCATCAAGAGTATCAAAATTAAAATTGATTATTGTTTCGTCTTTATATAACTCATTAAGTAATATCCCCTTAGGCGAAAATATAGCAGAATCTCCTAAAGCATTTATTCCTATTACATAGCATTGATTTTCTATAGCCCTTGCTTTTAACAAAGTTTTCCAATGATCTATTCTTTGAGATGGCCATTGGGCAAAAACTATAATAACATCAGTTCCTTGTTTTATTAATTCCCTTGCTATTTCAGGACTTCTTAATTCAAAACATATAATAATCCCAAATTTTAAATTTTTAATTTTTACCAATTCCCTTTTTTCTCCAGGAGAAAAAGGTTCATCTAATACAGGAAATAAAATGTTTTTTTCTGCAACAATTTTTATCTCTTGAGAAGTTAAAAGATAAATAGAATTATAAATTTTTTCATTTTTATAAAAAGGAGCACCTAAAATAAGGTATTGATTATCTCTTAATAACTTTTGAATTTCAAAAAGCGATTTTTTAATCATTTTTTGAGAACAGGAAGTAAAATCAAATTTATAACCTGTTAGAGCTAATTCTGGCAATAATAAAAGTTCAGCTTTGGAATTTTTAATAAAGTTTTTTATCTTTTTAATATTTTCTTCTAATTTTGAAGAATTTTGCATTTGAAAGACTTCAACACTTAACATAAAAAATCCTTTAATTTAAAGTATTCTTAGCTATAGTAAGCACATAGATCTCTTTAGCACCTGCTTTTCTCAAAGCTTTAGAAGCTTCATTTAAAGTTGCTCCTGTAGTCATAACATCATCTATTAAAAGAATAGTCTTATTTTTTACTTTTGAATTTGCTTCAAAAGCATTTTTAACATTTTTCCATCTCTCTTTTTGAGATAGTTCAGTTTGAGGTTTTGTATACTTAATTCTTTTTAAAAGCTCTTGAGAAGGTCTTTTGCCTAAAAAACCCCAGGCAATCAAAAAACTTTGATTAAATCCCCTAACTTTTAATCTTTCTGAAGATAAAGGAACAGGAATAACTAAATCAAACGCTGGGATTTTATCAATAAAAACACTTTTAAGTAATTTTCCTAATTTATACCCTAAACTAAAATCTTTACCAAATTTTAAAGAGATAATCCAATCAGAAACAGGTTTTTTATAATAAAACGCTGAAAATGTTTTATTAAAATAAAACTTCTGTGTTTGACAATAAGAACAATAATTAATTTCTTTATAAGAAAGTAAATTCTTTAAATAATCTGGAAGAGGAGTTCCACATTTTTGACAATAAAGTTTTAAAAAGGGTAATTTAGAGAAACAATTATTACAAATCAAAATTTCATTATAACTTAATGGTCTCTGGCAAAGTTTACAAAATTCAGGAAAGATAAAATTAAAGATTTTATTTAGAAAATTCATTTTTCATTTTGATAATTTCCAAAACTAATTCTGCAGTAATTACCATATCTTTTAAAGCTATATATTCTTCAGTAGTATGAACTTTTTGCATTCCTGTACCAAGAATAAGACATTTTAATCCTTTTTCATTAAAAACATTTGCATCTGAAGCCCCTTCTTTTCTTTTAAAACTTATATTTAAGCCTAATTTTTCACCTGCCTTTTTAACAAGTTGACAAATAGAATCTTCAGGAGGAATATAAAAAGCTTGATAAACTTTATCAAAATCAACTTCAGCTTTAGGAAGATCATTGAGTTTAAAAGGATAAGAAGAAATTATTTTTTCTGCTTGTTTTTGAATTGAACTTTTAAGATTTTCCAATTTTTCATCATTATGGCTTCTTATTTCTCCTTCTGCTAAAGCTTTCTCAGGGACAATATTTACAAATTTTCCACCAGAAATAATACCTATATTCATAGTAGTTTCTTTATCTATTCTTCCTATAGGAAGCTCAGCAATTATTTTTGAAATAATATGAATAGCATTTATTCCTTTTTCAGGTTCTAAGCCTGCATGAGCAGATTTTCCTTCAACTTTTAATTTAAATTGATAAGAAGACGGAGCTCCTATAATAACTTCTGTAGGATTTTCGCTATCAAGAATAAATCCCTCTCTTGCATCTATAAGATTTATATCTAAATATTTAGCTCCAAGTAATCCTATTTCTTCACAGGTAGTAAAGATTAAATCTAAGGGAGGATGAGGCATTTTGGTTTCTTTAAGGATTTTTGTAATCTCTATTAAAATAGCAATAGCAGATTTATCATCAGCCCCCAAAATGGTTCTTCCATCACTTTTAAAAATTCCATTTTCAAATATTATTTTAGGATTTTCATAAGGTCCTACTGTATCAAGATGAGCCCCTAAAAACAAAGGAGAAGTTGAAATAGTTCCAGGAATTTTTATAATTAAATTTCCAACATCAGAACCTGTGTTTTCTGCAGATCTATCAAAAAGACATTTATATCCAAGAGCATCAAAAATATTAGCTATATAATAAGCTATTTTCCCCTCTTTTTTAGAAGGACTTTCTATACTTACAAGATTTTTAAACTCTAAGGCTAATCTATCTATATTTATCATTTTTAATACCTTATTTCAAAATCCGTAAATTCGCCTTTATAAGGTTCTTCTATAACTTCAACTTTTGTTACCTTAGCATGAGGAGACCCTTTATGACACCAGGCTATCATTTGATCAACCGCTCCGTCTTCTCCTTCAAAAACTGCCTCCACCCTTCCATCAGGTAAATTTCTTACCCAACCCTTAACACCAAGTTTTTTAGCCTCTGCTTCTGTATAAGCTCTAAAAAATACCCCTTGAACTCTTCCTGAAATAAAAACATGAACCCTTTTCATAAAATATCACCTCCTTAATTTTAGGATTATTTATTAAAAGCTAAAAAAGTCAAGATATTTTAAATGATAAAAATTATAATCAAGGAATTCTTTTATTTAAATCTGCAATAAGGGATTTTAATTATGGATATTTTTTTCTTGATTTTATTCTTTCCAAAAATTCATCCGCTAATTTTAAAAAAGCTTCACTTGCTTTGTTATTAGGAGAATAATCAATTACAGGTTTGCCAAAACTGGGTGCCTCACTAACTCTTACACTCCTGGGAATAAAAGTATTAAAAATTATCCATTTAAAATGCTCTTTAGCTTCTTCTGCTACCTCATGAGAAAGCTTGTTTCTCTTATCATACATAGTTAAAACTAAACCAAAAAGCATTAAATCAGGATTTAAACTTTTTTTTATCCCTCTTATAGTTTTTACAAGTAAAGATAAACCTTCTAAAGCATAATATTCACTTTGAAGAGGTATAATTATTCCTTCACAAGCAGTAAGAATATTTACAGTAATAAGACTCAAAGATGGAGGAGAATCTATAAATATAAAATCAAAAAAATTTTTTAAAGGTTTATCTTGATAAAAACTGTTTTTAATTAAATTTTTCAAAACATATTCTCTATTTGGATATTCTACTAACTCAACTTCCAATCCAACCAGATCAATAGAGGAAGGTAAAAGGTATAGATTAGGAAAGGGATTTTTAATGAACTTTTCACAATCTCCTTCAATAATAGCCTGATATATACTTTCCTCTTTACCTACTTTAATTCCTAAACCACTTCCTGCATTAGCCTGTGGATCAAAATCAATAAGAAGGATTTTATAATCCCTTAAACTTAGAGCTCTTGCTAAATTTATAGCTATAGTGGTTTTACCAACTCCACCCTTCTGATTAATAAAAGCAAAAATTTTCATAAATGGGCTCTTAAAAATGAATGTAATACCAATTATTTAAAAGAATTATCAAGAAAAAAATAATACTTATATAACCATTGGTGGTAAAAAAAGCTTTATTAATCTTAGAAAGGTCATATTCCTTTATAAGACTATGTTCATAAGATAAGAATAAACTTATCAAAATCAATCCTACATAATAGATCCAGGTTGTTTTAGTATAAATGAAGCCTGTTATTACTAATGAAAAAAAAGTAATTAAATGTAAAGCTCTTGCAATTTTAAGGGCTTTAGCTATACCAAATTTAACAGGTATGGATTTTAAGCCCATTTTTTTATCAAATTCGTAATCCTGAAGACTATAAAGAATATCAAACCCTGAAACCCAAGATGCCATAGCTATTCCAAGGAAGATGGCTAACAAAGAGATGGTTTCATTTAAAGCTACATCTATAGCTATGGGTATCAAAAAATAAACAACACCCAGAATTAAATGAGGAAAATAGGTAATTCTTTTAGCAAAAGGATAAAGCCATAAAAAGAAAACCACTACAGGACTTAAAATAAAGGCTAAATGATTGATTTTATAACAAAAAAAGATAAAAAATAAACCACTTATTAAAATCAGTAACTTTAATTCCCAATCCTTTACTAAACCACTGGCATGAGGCCATATACGTGTTCTTGGATTTTTTTCATCAAAGGGTTTATCTATATAACGATTAAAAGCCATTCCAAGAGTCCGAGCAGAAACCATTGCCATTAAAATATAAACTATTTTTATCCAGGATGGAAATTCTTTATAAAGAATTAATAAACTTGCTAAACCAAAAGGTAAGGCAAAAATAGTATGTTCAAATTTTAAAAGTTCTGAATATAACTTTAGTTTGTGAATAATTTTAGCCATATTTTTTCACCTTTAAGCAATATTTTGGATTTGTTCTCTTAATTTCTCTATCAAATCTTTTACTTTTACAGCTATCAAAGAAATTTCGGGAGATTGAGCTTTATTGGATAGGGTATTTATCTCTCTAAACATTTCCTGACATAAAAAATCAAGTTTTTTCCCACATTTTTCTTCTTCCATAGTAAGTTCAAAATGATTAATATGAATTTTTAAACGATCAAGTTCTTCAGTAAAATCAATTTTATCTAAAAGATGAACCACCTCTTGATAAAATCTATTTTCATCTATACTTTTAAGATCAAATTCTTGAAAAAGTTTATCCAACCGTTTTTTCAGCTTTTCTTTGCTTTTTTCTATAATTTCCTCTTTTAATTTTTCTATTTCAGAAACCTTTTCTTTTAATTCAATTAGATGCGCTTTAAGAAATTCTTTTAAAGATTCTCCTTCTTTTTGACGGAAAGTTTTTAACTCTTCTAAAGCCTGTTTTAAAGCTGGATAAATTTCCTCCCAGAGTTTTTCCAGATCCTCTTCTTTATCTTCTAAAATGATATAATCTCTAAATCTCAGAAAATCTGAAAAACTAAGGGGTTCTTCAAATCCGAGTTCATATTTTAAACATGTTAAAGCAGCTTTTAATCTTCTTGCCAGTTCTAAATCAAGTAAGATTTCTTTTGCTACAAGCCCTGCACCTGTATATCTTATCTGTAATTCTATTTTTCCTCTATTAAAATATTCAGAAATAAGTTTTCTAATTCTTTCTTCTAAATAGGTATATCTTCTTGGAAGTCTTAAAGAAATATCTAAATATCTGGAATTTACACTTTTTATATAAACAGAAATGATATAATTTTCAGCTTGAGAAACACCTTTGCCAAAACCTGTCATACTTTCCATAAAAAAACTCCTTTAATGCAAATAGTTTTTTACAAATTCTAAAACTTTTTCTTTTTCCTCTGGTCTAAACCAGTATATATCTGGCTCCTTTTTAAACCAGGTAAGCTGTCTTTTAGCATAACGTCTTGTATCCCTTTGAATAAGCTCTATAGCTTTCTCTAAACTTAGCTCTCCTTTTAAGTGCTGCACTATATACTTATAACCTATAGCTTTAAAAGGTTTTAATTCTGGGGGATAGCCTTTTTCTAAAAGATTTTTTACCTCTTCAATCCAACCTGCTTCTATCATTCTTAATACTCTTTGATTTATCCTCTCATAAAGTCTTTTTCTGGAAACATTTAAACCGATTTTTAAAATATTATACCTTTTTTCTCCAAAAAAGGGATGCTCTTTGTGAAATTGGGAAAAAGGTTTAGAGGTGGTATAAATTACTTCTAAAGCTCTTGTAATTCTTACTTTATCCTTTGGAGAAATTTTAGCTGCATATTCTGGATCAAGGTTTTTAAGCTCCGCATAAAGCTTATTTAAGTCTTTTTCTGCCTTTTTTCTTACCTTTTCTCTTATATTTTCTGGAATTTCTACCGGAAAAAGTCCATATTCCAAAGCCCTTAAATATAACCCTGTTCCCCCAACTAAAATGGGAAGATGCTCTTTTTCTAAAACCTCATCTATTGTTTTATCAGCTATTTCTATAAATTTAGCAGCGTTAAATTCCTCTTCTAAGTCTAAAAAATCATATAAATGATGAGGCACTTTTTCCATATCCTCTTTACTTGGTTTAGCTGTTCCTATATTTAGTTCTTTATAAAACTGGATAGAATCAAAGTTAATAATTTCTCCTTTTAAATTTTCTGCTAAATAAATTGCCAATTCTGATTTTCCAACACCTGTAGGACCAACTATAGCAAGAATTTTTTCCTTTCTTCTCATACCTTTCTTCTTAGTTTAGTTTCTATTTCAGAAAGAGTTATTTTAAAATAAAGAGGTCTGCCATGAGGACAGGTTTGAAGATTTCTTTTAAAAAGCTCATCTATTAAATAATGTATTTCCATTTCTGGCAGAACCTCTCCTTTTTTTCTGGCTAATTTACAAGCATAACCTGCTAAAATTTCTTCTTTAAGCTTCTCAGGATCAGAAAAAGGTTCTTCCAAAACTTTTTCTAAGATTTCTTTTATATCCTCTTTAAAAATAGCGGGTATCTTTTTTAAGATAATTTCATTTTCCTTTATAAATTCAAGCTCAAAACCCAAGGCTTCAAGTGATTTTAGCTTTTCCTCTAAATCCATTAAAGCTGAATCAGAAAGTTTTATTAAAACAGGAATTAATAGCTCCTGCAAAATAGTTTTTGTATATTTATCTTTCAAGTTTTCAAAAATCACTCTTTCGCAAAGAGCATGCTGATCAATCACCAAAAGCGCTTCTTCTAATTCTACCAAAAAATAGGTATTGAGGAAACTACCCAGATAACGATACCTTTTTTGAAAAGATGGAGCAAAAACAGGAATAGATTTTTCTTTAAAATCAGGTTTAACAAAGGTTTTTGATTGAGAAGTGCTGTATTCTAAAGGAAGATCTTCTTTTACTTTATAAGAAGGGGCTTCTGAAGAAGGTATATAAAAATTTTTTTTAGACTTAAAAAACTTTTCTAAAGCTGAATCCAAGGCAAAAAACAAAGCCTTTTCATCTTTAAAACGGACTTCCCATTTTGCAGGGTGCACATTTACATCTACTAAATGATAAGGAACTTTTATAGAAATCACTCCTGCAGGAAATCCAAGATTTCCATAATAAGGCTTTAAAGCATTTAAAATTATTTTAGTTAATTTTTCATCTTTTATCAGTCTTTTATTAACTAAAGTATATAAATATTTGGTATGAGGAAAGGTTTGAGAAGTATCAGTTAGAACCAAATCTATAGAATAGGGTGGATTTTCCACATAGATTTCTCCAAAAGCATCTACTTTTATTTCTATAATATAACTTAAAAGTTCTTTTAGACTTCCTCCTTCCCAGAAGAATAAAAGCTTTTCTCCCCTTTCACTTAAACTTTTAACTTGATATTTAATTTCAGGATGACAAAGAGAAAGGCCTTTTATAATTTCCATAATTTTTAGGGTTTCACCCCTTGGTGTCTTAAGAAAGGCTTTTCTGGCAGGAAGATTAGCAAAAAGATTTTTTACAATTACCAAGGTTCCTTTGTTTAATTTAGTAGGTTTAAAAGAAACCTCTTTACCAAATTCTACTTTAATTTCATAAGCTTCTGGATTATCTATATATTTACTTTTAATAGTTAGCTTTGAAACCTGAGCAATACTTGCCAAAGCTTCTCCTCTAAAACCAAAAGTAACAATTCTGAAAATATCTGCTAAATTTTTTATCTTGCTGGTAGCATGGTGTTTGTAGCAGAGTTTTAAATCTTCAGGCTCAATTCCTTCTCCATCATCATAAACTGAAATCTCTTTTATACCCCCTTCTTTTAGAGTTATTTTTATAGAACCTGCTCCAGCATCAAAGGAATTTTCTACAAGTTCTTTTACTACAGAAGCAGGTCTTTCTACAACTTCTCCAGCTGCAATTTTAGATTTTATTTCTTCTGGAAGAATATGTATTTTGGGCATATTTTATAATTTTAAAAGATTGATTAACTCTTTACAATGAGAAGCACATTTTTCCAGAATATTTTTTTCTTCGGATTCCAAGTTTATTTCTATAATTTTTTCTATGCCATTCTTACCCAAAACCACAGGCACTCCTAAAAACACTCCATTTATTCCATACTCACCTTCTAAATAAACAGAACAGGTTAAAACCCTTTTTTCATCTTTTAAAATAGCCTCTGCCATTTCTATTATAGAAAGTCCTGGAGTTATAAAAGCACTTCCTGTTTTTAAATAAGAAACTATTTCACCTCCTCCTTTTTTAGTTCTTTCCACTATTTCCTCTATTTTGGCTTTGGATAAAAGTTCTGTAATAGGTATTCCTGCTACATTAGCAAGTCTTACTAAAGGTAGCATCAGATCTCCATGAATACCCATTACCAAAGCCTGAACATCCTTAGGAGACACACCAAGAGCCTGAGCTATAAAATAGCGATATCTTGCAGAATCAAGAACTCCTGCCATTCCTAAAATTCTATTTTTAGGAAAACCAGTAACTTTATAAGCCACATAAACCATAGCATCAAGCGGATTAGTAACAACTATTACTATGCTTTGAGGAGTAAACTCTTTTATTTTTTCAGCACAAGATTTAACAATTTCTTTATTTATATTTAATAGGTCTTCTCTTGACATGCCAGGTTGCCTTGGTTTTCCTGCAGTAATAACCACTATATCAGAATCTTTTAGAGCTGAAAAATCTTCTGTTCCCCAGATCTTTCCAGAATAACCAAAAAGAGGACTACTTTGTGCAAGATCCAAGGCTTTACCTTTGGCAAGATCAGGTATGACATCAATTAAAACAATTTCCTTAGCAAGATTTTTTATCACAGCCCAATGAGCACAGCTTGTTCCCACAGCTCCTGCTCCTATAATAGAAAGCTTAGCCATTTTAACCCCCTTTTTCAAATAATTTTAACCATTCTTTAAAAATCTTTACTTTTTCTTCTCCATATTTGGATATTTCTTTTATCACTTCCTCTACAGATTTTTCTTTAACTATTCCATCTGGACGTTTAGAAAAAAACTTATCTGCAAAAGCAATTATTTTTTCTTCTAAGATTTGAGGAACCATATCTCTTGGAGGTAAAGGCAATTTCTTTTTTATAATCTCATCTTTGGTAATACCTACACCAATATGTCTTTCGCAAACCAAAGCGTGTTTTGGATATCCCTCCTTTTCGAGAAGTTCTCTACCTAAATAGCCATGAGCTATATAAGGATATTTCCCTTCAGGATTCAGTTCAGGAATATAAGTAAAAATTACTCCTATATCATGAAGCATAGCAGCTTCATAAATAAACTGTTTATCTACCTCTGGAAACTTTTCAGCAATTTTCAGGGCTTTTTCTGTTACAGCTTGGGAATGCTTGAGAAGAATTTCAAAAAGTTTAGGATTTTTAGAATAATATTTTTCTAAAATCTTTATAGGATCCATGAAATTAAATATAATGGGAAAATCTGAAAGTGCCAATAGATTATTTAAAATCTACTTAATAGATAAATATTTTTCAATAACCCTTTTAAAAATTTCTTTTATTTCTTTATCCTCAATGGAGTTGCAAATGTTTTCCGAAATAGTTTCAATTTCTTCAGGCTTAAAGTTTTTCTTTTGGGTTGTTAAATAATTATTCTTTTTACTTAAATAGGGATTAATTTTAAAACGAACTTCACAGAAAAGAGGTTTAAGCTCTGAGGGAACTTTATTTTCAAGCCTTTCTAAAATTTCTAAAGAATAAGGAGACAGCATTTGCAAATAGTAATGATTAGGAACTTCAATAAATAAAATACCCTCTCTAAAATCAGATGGTTTTATTTTATTAACAAATTTCTTTCCAACAATACTTTCCCAATATTTTTGAGCTATTTCAAGGGCAATAACATTTTTTTTAATTTTAGCAGGAATAAAAGGCGACTCAAAAAAGAGTTCCTTAAACTTAAGCATAATTTAAAATTCTTTTAAAACTTCTTCTAAAGCTTTATACACTTTATCTTGCAATTTTTGTAAAAATTCTTCTGTTTCTGCTTCAAATCTCAAAACCAAAACAGGCTGAGTATTAGAGGCTCTTACCAAAGCCCAGCCTTCCTTAAATTCAATTCTTGCTCCATCCACATCTATTACATTTAAACCTTCCTTTTTAAATTTTTCCACCAATTTTGTTACTACTTTAAACTTGATTTCATCAGGGCATTCTTTTCTAATCTCAGGAGTGGAATACATCTTTGGAAGATCTTTTAAGTATTCTGAAAGAGGAATATTATTTTGAGATAAAATTTCAGCAAGTCTTACAGAAGCATAAACTCCATCATCAAATCCAAACCATTTATCTGCAAAAAAGATATGTCCACTCATTTCTCCTGCAAGCAAGGCTTTTTCTTCCTTCATTTTGTTTTTAATTAAAGAATGTCCTGTTTTCCACATAATAGGTGTGCCACCAAGTTTAGCCACAGTTTCATAAAGCACACGAGAGCATTTTACCTCCCCTATAATTTTAGCTCTGGGATGTTTTTTTATTAAATCCTTAGCAAAAATTAATAAAAGCTGGTCTCCCCAGATAATATTCCCCTTTTCATCTATTACCCCGATTCTATCTCCATCTCCATCATATCCAAATCCTACATCATAACTTTTAGATATAACTGTTTCTTTAAGCCATTTTAAGTTATCAGGAACCACAGGGTCTGGGAAATGATTAGAGAAATTCCCATCAACTTCACAGAACAAACATTCAATTTGGCAACCTAAATTTTTAAAAATTTTAGGAGCAGTAAGTGCGCAAACTCCATTTCCAGGATCAAGTACCACTTTAAGTGGTCTTTCAAGTTTTACATTATTACAGACATAATTTATATAATTTTCTAAAATCTCTTTTTCTTCTACTTTGCCTATACCTTTCTCAAAATCTTGATTTTCTATAAGTTTTCTTATTTCCTGAATTTGGGGACCGAAAAGAGTATCTTTGCCTATGCAAATTTTAAGACCATTAAATTCTGGGGGATTATGAGAACCTGTAACCTGAATACCACCATCAATACCTTCTAAATTAAATAAAGAAAAATACATCACAGGAGTTGGACAAATTCCGATATTTATTACATCTACACCAGTAGAAAGTATTCCCTCTATAAGAGCATTTTGTAAGGATGGAGAAGAGAGTCTTCCATCTCTTCCACAGGTTACTTTTTTACCTCCCTTTCTTTTTACCATAGTTCCATAGGCTTTACCTATTTCTCTTACCACCTCCTCTGTAAAATCCTCTCCTACTTTTCCTCTGATATCATATTCTCTAAAAATATAAGGACTTACTTTCATATAAGCCTCCTCTTTTGACAAAGTTTTATTCTATATAAAATCATTGATATAAGGATTTACGCAAATTAAAATAAAACATATATTAAAGATTTTCAACTGTTTAAAAGGATTTATGCTCTCTTCTCATTCTTTCAGCTTCTTTTTTAATTTCTACTAAAGTTTCTTTCATTTTAGCATATCCATACCAGGTAGTATAATCCGGCATAATATGAAAAGCTGCTTGATAAGTTTTCATTCTGTAATCCATAAACATTTCATAAAGCATTTCTTCTATGGGTGTATCTACTTCGTAAAAATTGAGTAAATCAGGATAGGGCCAGGTAACTTGATCAGGCTTCTTAGGAATAATTCCATCTTTATATAAATCTTTTACAATATTAATAGCCTCTGCAAAAATTTTATCCGCAGCTTTAATCATAAGATCAGCATTTTTTAAATTTTCTCTGGCAAAACTTTCAGAGTGACATTTCTTACAAATATTTATCATTTTTGCTCTTTCTTCCTTCCAGGATTTTTCATCTAATCTGGCAAGATTAGCTGCTTTTACTAATTCCAATCTTTTAGTGGGTTTCCCATCAGGATTTAACACCCCCAGAGCTTTAAGAATAGTTATTCTATAGTTAAGCCACTCTTTATCAGGCTCAGGTAATCTCAAAGCCAAAAATCCCCAGGCAGTTATTACTTTATGATTTCCATCAGGCATATGACAATCTTGACAAGTAGGTCCCCTATGAGCTTTTCTATTGGTTAAATATGCAGAACCATGTTTGGAATGAAACCACATTTCCCATTGAGCATGATCAAAACCTGTATGACAACTATTACAGGCTTCTGGTTGTTTTGCTTCCTCTACAGAAAAGGCATGTCTTGTATGACAATTTTGACAATCCATTCCATATTTATAATATTTTCTATATTTCACGCTATCTCTTATTTTATCGTCCACTATCCCAAGATTATGACAACCGTTACATCCCTTTTGACCTGCAATAAATGCTTCAGGTTGTTTATGAGCAAATTCAGGAAAAGCTATGATTGCTAAAAGACCCAAAGCATGTTTGCCTGAAAGATATTGATTGGCTTGCTGAGGATGACATTGTTTGCAAGTACTAATAGCAGGAAGTTTAGCTTTTTGAGCATCATTCATATTTGTATGCCTTTCTCCATGACAGACCTTACAAGTAAGCACTTTAGACATCTTGCTTCTATTAAAATCTTTTACAATTTGAGGAGTAACTTTTTTGTGACAATCCTCACAAGATGAAGGTATAGCTTTAGAATTTTGATAAAATCCAAATAATAAAATTATAGCCAATAAAACTATTTTTTTCATCTTATTTCTCCTTTTAGTTATTTTCTTTATTTAAAATTATTGTAAAATTTTAAACTTATAAGTCAAGTTAAATCAAATTGCTTATGAAAAAAGTTTTAGTTCTTGGAGGAACAGGATTTATTGGGAGTTATTTAATACCTTATCTTTCAAAATCAGGTTATGAAATTTATCTTCTTACAAGAAATCCAGAAAAAGCAAAAAAATTTTCTTCAAAAATAAAAATAATAAAAGGGAATCCTCTGCAATTAAAAGATTGGAGTGAAATAGCTAAAAAGGTTGATATAGCTATAAATCTTGTAGGACAGAATATTTTCGGTAGATGGACAAAAAAATACAAAGAGCTAATTTTAGAAAGTAGAATAAAATCTACAGAAAATATTGTTTTTGCTTTAAAATCCGGAGCTATTCTTGTTAATGCTTCTGCAGTTGGATATTATGGAAATAAAGGGGAAGAACTTGTTACAGAAGAAAGCAAGCCAGGAAATGATTTTCTTTCTAAAGTCTGTATAGAATGGGAGAAAAAAGCTTTTGCTGGCAAAGAAAAAGATTTAAAAGTAATTATTCTTAGAATTAGTGTTGTTCTTGGAAAAGGAGGTATGTTTGCAAGAATATTACCTATTTTTAAATTAGGATTAGGAGGAACCATAGGAAATGGAAAGCAGTGGTTTCCCTGGATTCATATTGAAGATCTTGTGCAAGCAATTCATTTTTTAATACAAAAACCTTATGAAGGCATTTATAACCTTGTCTCTCCAAATCCTGTAACTAATAAAGAGTTTACAAAAATCTTGGCTAAAATCTTGAAAAGACCTGCTTTTTTAAAAATTCCTGATTTAATTTTAAAATTTATTCTAGGAGAGGTTTCTCAGCTTGCTATTGCAAGTATTAAAGCTTATCCCAAGGGTCTTTTAAGTCTGGGGTTTAATTTTAAATTTCCTTATCTGGAAGAGTCTTTGAGAGACTTAATTAAAAGGGAGAATTTATGAAATATGAATTATTAAAATTTTTAAAAAAAATTATTTTTTACCCTTTACTTAAAATAGGTGGAGTTTCTGTAAGCATTTTTTCTATTTTAAAATTCCTTCTTATTATATTTATCGGAATTTTTATTTTAAAATTTCTTAACCGTCGGATTAAAAAATTTTTTTCAAATAAACTGCCTCTTCCAGAACATACTATAAATACAATTGTAACTATTTTTTATTATTCACTTTTGGTAATTTTGTTTATAGTTGCTCTTTCTACAGTAGGAATTAATCTCACTCAAATAGGATTTCTCTTAGGTGCTCTTGGAGTAGGTATTGGATTTGGTCTTCAATCTATTTTTAGTAACTTTATTTCAGGGATAATTTTGCTTTTAGAAGGAAGTCTTAAAGTTGGTGATTTGGTGGAGCTTGAAGATGGTGTCTTAGGAGTGGTAAAAAAGATTTCTATGCGTTCCACTATAATTCGCACCTTTGATGGAAAGGATGTAATTGTTCCTAATTCTGAATTTATAACAAAACGCATTTCTACCTGGACTTATGAAGATGATTGGAGAAGAATTCACGTTCCTTTTGGTGTAGCTTACGGAAGTAACCCCGAAAAAGTAAGAGATGTAGTTTTAGAAGCAGCTAAAAAAGTACCCTTTACAAGTGAAGATTCTGAACATATTACCCAAGTAAGGTTTACTGAATTTGGGGATAATTCTTTAAATTTTGAATTAGTTGTATGGATTCGTCAAAGTCAAGTACGAAAAGCTTTAATAGGCATTAAAAGTGAATATTATTATGCTATTTACAAAGCTTTAGTAGAAGCTGGTATAGAAATTCCATTTCCTCAAAGAGATATTCATTTTAAAAGTTTAAGTCCTCAGATTTTAGAAGCTTTAAATGAAATTTTAAAGAAAAATAGTAATTGAATCTTTAAACTCTATAACAACTTTAATAAAGCTTCTTTTTCAGTTCTTTTTAAAAAAATTTAAAAGTTGCAAAATTTTTAATTAAAGATAAAATATTTTTTAATAAAATAATTAATTTAGTTGGATATAATACAAATGAGCTCAGGACTTAAAGTTAGAAAAGCAGGGATATTTCTTTCTATAAGTTCTTTACCCTCATCTTTTGGAATAGGAGACTTTGGAGAGGAAGCTTATAATTTTGTTGATTTCCTTAAAAATAGCGGACAAAGTATCTGGCAAATCCTTCCTATCAATCCCACCTCTGAAAAATTTGGAAATTCTCCTTATCATGCTTTATCTCTTTATGCAGGAAATTATATCTTAATAAACCCGGAAAAGCTTCATCAAGAAGGGTTATTAAATAAAGAAGAGCTTAAAGATATTCCTTCTTTTCCAAAGGAAAAAATAGAATATAAAAAGATCTATAAATTCAAAGAAATGCTTTTAAGGAAAGCTTATAATAGATTTAAACCTGATTGGGAATATGAAAAATTTTGTCAGGAGAACAAAGATTGGCTTGAAGATTATGCTTTTTTTGAAGCTCTTAGGTTAAAAACAGATAAAGAATGGAAAGAATGGGATGAAGATTTAAAAAAAAGAAAATCTTCAGCTATTAAATCTGTTAAAGAAAAATTAAAAGAAGAAATAGAGTTTATTAAATTTATTCAATTCATTTTTTTTAAACAATGGTTTGCTCTTAAAAATTATGCCAATTCTAAAGGTATTCATATAATAGGTGATTTGCCTATTTATCCAGCTTATGAAAGTTTTGAAGTTTGGAAGAATCCAAAAATTTTCAAACTTGATAAAGAACTTAAGCCTTGTGCTGTAGCAGGAGTGCCTCCTGATTATTTCAGTAAAACTGGACAATTATGGGGTAATCCTGTCTATAATTGGAGAAAATTAAAAGAAACATCTTTTGAATGGTGGATAAAAAGAATTGAACACAATCTAAAACTTTTTGATTTCATTAGATTAGATCATTTTAGAGGATTTATAGCTTATTGGGAAATTCCTGCGGGAGAAAAAACAGCAGTTAATGGTAAATGGATAAAGGCGCCTGCTGAGGAGTTTTTTGAGAGAATACTAAAAACATTTCCCTCAGCAGGTTTTATTGTTGAGGATCTTGGAGAAATAACCGAAGATGTAAAATACATTAAAAATAAATTCGATTTTCCTGGAATGAAAGTTCTTGAGTTTGCCTTTTATAAATCTAAAAGCCTTTATCTCCTTCATAATTGTGAAAGGAATTCTGTAATATACACATCAACTCATGATCTACCTCCTGTAAAAGCTTGGTTTAAAAAACTGGATAAAAAATACAAAGAAAAAATTTTTAAATATCTGGGAAAAAAAATAAAAGAAAGAGAAATAAGTTGGGAAATGATAAGGTTAGCTTATATGTCAAGATCATCTTTTGTTATTATACCTATGCAGGATATCCTTTCTCTTGGAGAAGAGGCTATTATAAACACTCCTGCTAAACCTTTTGGTAATTGGGAATGGAAAATGAGTAAAAATTATTTTTCTTCTGAACTTATAGAAAAACTTCATGAGTATGTTTTGATTTTTGAACGTTAGGTTTTTTAAAATGAGATATATATGTATCCATGGACATTTTTACCAACCTCCAAGAGAAAATCCCTGGTTAGAGAGTGTAGAATTAGAAGATACAGCTTATCCTTATCATGATTGGAATGAGAGAATAACTGCTGAATGCTACGCTCCTAATACTGCTTCAAGAATTCTTAATCCTTATGGATTTATAGTTGATATAATAAATAATTACTCCAAAATAAGTTTTAATTTTGGTCCAACACTTCTTATCTGGCTAAAAGAAAATAAACCAGAGGTTTACAAAAAAATTTTAGAAGCAGATAGACTTAGTGCTAAGAGATTTTCAGGACATGGATCTGCTATAGCTCAGGCTTATAATCATATAATTTTACCCTTAGCTAATACTCAGGATAAGAAAACCCAAATTTATTGGGGTATAAGAGATTTTACCAGCAGATTTGAAAGATATCCTGAGGGTATGTGGCTCCCTGAAACAGCAGTAGATTATGAAACTTTGGAAATACTTGCTAAATACGGCATCAAATTTACTATCCTTGCTCCTCATCAGGCTAAAAGAGTTAAAAAAATAGAAAGTAAAGATTGGATAGAAGTAAATGAAAAAAATATAGACACAACCAAGTCTTATTTGTGCAAGCTTCCCTCTGGAAGAAATATAAATATCTTCTTCTATAACGGTAAGGTCTCTCATAAAGTTGCTTTTGGAAGGTTATTAGTAAATGGAGAAACTTTTGCAAAAGAATTAATCTTTAATTTAAAAAATGATAAAACAATTCCTCAAATAGTTAATATTGCTACTGATGGAGAAACTTATGGACATTATTATAGATTCGGAGATATGGCTTTATCTTATTGTCTTTATTATATAGAAACTAATCATTTAGCTGAGATAACCAATTATGCAGAGTATTTGATGAAATATCCACCGATTTATGAAGTGGAAATCAGAGAAAATACCTCTTGGAGTTGTATTCATGGAGTAGAAAGATGGAAAAATGATTGTGGATGTAATACTGGAAAGCATCCTCAATGGAATCAATCTTGGAGAAAACCCTTAAGAGAAGCCATGGATTGGTTAAGAGATCAACTTATATCTATTTATGAAGAAAAAGCCAGTAAGTATTTTGCTGATCCTTGGAAAGTAAAAAATGAATATATAGAAGTAATTCTTGATAGAAGTAGAACAGAAAAATTTTTTAAAACATATGCAATAAAAGAACTTAGTTTGGAAGAAAAAAGAGAGGCTTTAAAACTTTTAGAAATGCAAAGAAATGCACTTTTAATGTATACCAGTTGTGGATGGTATTTTGATGATATCTCAGGTATAGAATCTATTCAAATTATGAAATATGCTGCAAGAGCTGTGCAACTTGCTGAAGAGATAACAGGAATTTCTTTAGAAGAAAAATATCTTGATATTTTGAAAGATGCTCTCAGTAATATACCCAAATTTGAAAATGGAGCCAAGGTTTATAAGTTATTTGTAAAACCAAGTATAGTGAAATTACAAAAAGTAGGTGTGCATTATGCTATATCTTCTTTATTTAGAGATTATACCCCTAAAACTCAAATATTTTGTTATACCATAGAAAAGAAAATGTATGAAAAATTTGAGGCTGGAAAGTTTGGATTAGCTATAGGAAGAGTTAAAATAACTTCTAATATTACTCTGGATGAGGAAATAGTTGATTTTGCTGCTTTACATTTTGGAGATCATAATAGCTGTGTAGGAGTTAGCTCATATAAAGATGACCAAATCTTTCAAAACATGTTTTTAGAAATAAAAAATGCTTTTGAGACAGGAGATATGACAGAAACTTTAAAAACTATTAATAAATATTTTAGTCCTGAGATTTATACATTGAGACATTTATTTAAAGATGAACAAAGAAAAATTTTAAAACAAGCTTTGAAGTTTGTTATAAAAGAAATAAAAAATATATTTAGAGATATATATGAAGAACAATATAATATTATGAATTTTTTAAGAACTTTGGATGTTCCTTTACCAGCTCCTATGTTTGTAGTAGCAGAGCTTGTAGTAAATGAAGAATTAAAAGCTATGTTTAAAAAAGAAAAAATAAATATAGAAAATTTAGAAAAACTGGTTAAAGATGCTAAAAGATGGAAAATAAGATTACAGAAAGAAGGTATAGAGTTTCATGCTACTTCTTTTCTTGAAAAAAGAGCAGAAGAATTATATAACAAACCTGAAGATCTTCAAAACATGCAAGACTTAATAGCTATTTTGGATTTGTTAAAAGAAATTTCTATTGAGCCTAATCTATGGAAAATCCAAAATGAATGTTTTTATATCGCAAAGAAAATTTTCAAAATTGCAGAAAAAGAAGCAAAATCAGGAAATGAAAAATATCAAAAATGGCTTGAAAAATTTTTAGAACTTTGCAAAGTGCTAAAAATAAAAATAATAACATCTTAAATTCTTAATTGTAATATTAAAAAAACTTTAAAATAATAATTAAATTTGGTGTTTTAATAATTATATATTAAAATGTTAAAGTTATGAATTTTCAATTTTTTAAATATCTTAAAACAGTTGTTTTACCATTTTTCAAAAAAATTAATAAAGATGAAATTCCAGTGTATGCTCAAGCTTTAACTTTTAATACTTTACTTACTATTATTCCTATCCTTGGTCTTATAATTTCTTTAGCTCGTATTTTTGTGCCTCAACAAACCTTAGTTAATCAGATAATTTTAGAAGTAGCTAAATATTTAACACCTGAGGCTACTCAAAAAGTGATTAAAGTTATTTTTCAAATTTTAAAAGGTTTGGAGAAATTTCCCTTAGGTAAATTTAGTATTGTAACCTATTTTTTAATGGGTAGTGGTTTGCTTTTTCAAATAGAAGATGTTTTGAACAAAATTTTTGAAAGCTCAAAAAGAAGAACTTTTGTTCAAAGATTGACTTTTTTTTGGTTATTTATTACCCTTACTCCTTTAATCTTTTTAATGCCTCTTTCCTTTCATTCTTATATATCTAATTTCTCAAGTTTAATATTTTTTCTTATATTTCTTTTCTTTTTTTTAATGTATATTTATTTCCCTGCTAAAGATGTACCTAAAAAAGAAGCTTTAATAGGAGCTATATTTTCAACAGGTCTTTGGATCCTTTCTTCTTATATATATTCTATTTATATTAAATATGCTGTAAACTATTCTAAAATTTATGGATCTTTAGCTGCTATTCCACTTTTTCTTATCTGGATTTTTATAAACTGGTCTATTTTTCTTTTAGGTGCTGAATTAATTGTATTTTTAGAACAAAAAGCCTGGAAAAAAATTCACTTTGAATTACCACATTTATGGTTAAAACTTTACATAATGTATATAATTGGCAAAAATTTCTCTGAAGGTAAAAATTTAAATATCTATGAACTTTCAAAAATTTTAGATATTTCACCTATGTTAGTAGAATCAAGCCTGCAGGAATTGGAATCTCAGGGTTTTATCGTCATAAAAGAAGATAACATATTTTTAGCAAAACCCTTAGATAAAATTAAAATAACTGATATTATAGAATTAAAAACTTTATTACAAGCTCACTCTTCAGAACTTAATGAATTTTTAAAAAAAGTTAAAAAATTGTTAACACATACTTTTGAGATAACTCTACAAGATCTTGTTACTTAGAGTTTTAAAATATCATCCCAGCTTAAAAGATGGACACCTTTTTCTTGTAAAATGGAAATACTTTTATCAAGATTATTTGTTTTTAAAACTACCACTGCTTTTTCCTTGGATTTTTCTACAAAGGCATAAATATATTCTACATTTATATCAGCATCATATAAATATTTTAATATTTCTGCCAAACCACCTGGTTCGTCTTTTACACCAACAGCTATAACATTGGTTATTTTTGTAGTAAATCCATTTTCCTCCAAAGCTTTTTTAGCTTCCTCAGGATTATTAACGATCATTCTTAAAATACCAAATTCAGAGGTATCAGCTATAGAAAGAGCCCTTATATTTATATTTTTATCTGCTACAGCTTTTAAAGCTTCATAAAGCCTCCCTTTTTTATTTTCTAAAAATACAGAAATTTGTTTTATTTTCATAACTTTGCCTCCTATTTTAAATTTCTCTTATCTATAATTCTTTTAGCCTTTCCTTCACTTCTTGGAATACTTTTAGGCTCAACCAATGTAACTTTTACTCTTACTCCCACAGCTTCTTCTACTCTTTTTTCCAATTTTTTACGAAGATTTTCTATAGTTTTTACATCATCAGAAAAAACCTCTTTTGACATTTCCACCTGAACTTCTATTTCATCCAAATAATGAGGTCTGGTAAGCACTATTTGATAATGAGGCTCTACTCCCTGCACTTCAAGAATAGCCTGTTCAATCTGATAAGGAAAGATCATTACACCTCTTACTTTTATCATATCATCACTTCTTCCTTTGATTCTTTCTATTCTGGCCAAAGTTCTTCCACAGTCGCATTTCTCTCTATGAAGAGTAGTTATATCTCTGGTTCTAAAACGTATCATCGGCATTCCTTCACGAGAAAGACTTGTTATTACGAGTTCTCCTTCCTGACCTTCGGGCAGAGTTTCTCCTGTCTCAGGATCAATAATTTCTACTAAGAAATGATCCTCCCAGATGTGCAATCCATTTTTAGCAGGACATTCATGAGCAACTCCTGGACCAATTATTTCGGTAAGTCCATAAACATTATACGCCTCTATTCCAAATCTTTTTTCAATTTCTTTTCTCATTTCTTCAGTCCACATCTCAGCACCAAAACTTCCTTTCTTAAGTTTCAAAGCTGAAGGATCAATCCCCATCTCTTCTTTGGCATATTCTGCTAAATAAAGAGCATAAGAAGGAGTGCAGGCAATTACTGTAGTTCCAAAGTCTTTCATAAGTTCAATTTGTCTTCTGGTATTTCCTGCAGAGGCAGGAACTACAGTTGCACCTATTTTTTGAGCTCCATAATGAAATCCAAGTCCACCTGTGAATAATCCATAACCATAAGCAATTTGAATAATATCATCTTTAGTAACTCCTATCATTGTAAGAGAACGAGCCATCAGTTCTGCCCAAAGTTCTATATCCTTTCTGGTATAACCTGCTACAACAGGTTTACCTGTGGTTCCACTGGAGGTATGAACTTCTACTATTTCACTTAAAGGCTCTGTAAATAGCCCAAAAGGATAGGCTTCTCTCATATCCATTTTACTTGTAAAAGGCAAATATTTTATATCATCTAAGGTTTTGATATCTTCTGGTTTTATCCCTTTTTCATCAAATTTCTTTTTATAAAAAGGAACTCTTTCATAAACTCTTTTAACTACTTCTTTTAATTTTTTTAATTGAAGCTCTCTTAACTTTTCTTCATCCATACATTCAATTTCTTTATTCCAAAACATAAAAACTCCCTCCTTTACTTTATATAATCCTTAGTAAGAAGATTATATCCATTATTTTTTAAGGCTTCAAGAGATTCTTCAAAATTATCAACCTCAAAAATAAAGAAGGCTTTTTTTCTACTTTCTGGCACATAAACTAAAGCATTTTCTATATTTACTCCTTTTGAAGAAATAAATTTAACTACTTCATGAAGCCCCCCTGGTTTATCTACCATTTCAATTCCTATAGCAGGAGTTATAGCTACAGCAAATCCCTTTTCTTTAAAAAGCTGATAGGCTTCTTGAGTTTTATCTACAAAAATTTTAATCACTCCAAAATCTTTAACACTGGTAATAGAAAAACCTAAAATATTTATTTGGCTATCAGCCAGAATTTTGGTTATTTTTTCTAATTTGCCTGGTTTATTCTCTACAAATATAGAAATAATTTCTACTTTATGCATTTTATGCCTCCTATAAAGTCCTTTTATCTATTACTCTTTTCGCTTTTCCTTCACTTACTGGTAAGGTGCCGGGTTCTAATAATTCAACCTTTGGTCTTACCAAAATTGTCTCTCTTAACTTTTCTATAATTTCTTCTCTAAGCTTTAAAAGCCTTTCTACTCTACCATCAAAGAAATCTCTATCTATTTCTACTTTTACAATCATTTCATCATAATTTTCAAGCACAATTTGATAATTCTGAGCTACTCCTTTTATACTCATAAGCACAGCTTCTATTTGTTGTGGAAAAATATTTACTCCTCTAACTATAAACATATCATCGCTTCTTCCGAGAATTCTTGAAATTCTTCTGTGAGTTCTTCCGCAAGGACAGGGTTCGTTTATAAAATAAGTGAGATCTCTGGTTCTATATCTTATAAGAGGCATAGCTTCTCTATTAAGAGAAGTTAAAACCAGCTCTCCTATTTCTCCTTCTTTTACAGGTTCTCCTGTTTGTGGATTTATAATTTCTGCCAAAAAGGCATCTTCCCAAATATGAAGTCCATTTTTATAAACACATTCAAATCCAACACCAGGACCTCCCATTTCAGAAAGTCCATAACAATTAAAGACATCTATCCCAAGCATATCTTCTATTTTTTTTCTTGTTTCTTCAGAATAAGGTTCAGCTCCTAAATAGGCTCTTTTTATTTTTAAATCTTTTCTTGGATCTATACCTTTTTCCAGAATTACAAAAGCTACATAAAGGGCATAACTTGGTGTCATGTGAAAACAAGTAGTTCCAAAAGTTTTCATTAATTCTATTTGTCTTTCTGTATTTCCAGGCCCTGCAGGAATAACCATAACCCCTACTTTTTCAGCTCCATAATGCATTATAAAAGCACCTGTAAAAAGTCCATAGGTCATGGAATTTTGCAAAACATCTCCTTTAGTAGTTCCTGACATTACCAAACATCTGGCAATAAGTTCTGCGCCAAAATCTATATCTTTTTTTGTAAAAAATATGGCTTTAGGTTTACCTGTAGTTCCACTGGAGGTGTGAAGCCTTATCACCTCTTCTTTTGGAACAGCTAAAAGTCCATAAGGATAATCCACAAAAAGATCCTCTTTTGTAGTAAAGGGTAGTTTTACAATATCTTCTAAGGTTTTAATATCTGAAGGTTTTACTCCTGCTTCTTCAAATTTTTTACGATAGTGAGGCACTTTATTATAAACAACTTCCACCACTCTTTTTAATCTTTCAAGTTGAAGTTTTTTTAGCTCTTTTTCTGGTAATGTCTCTATTTCCCGATTCCAGAAAGACACACGCACCTTTTATCCTCCTTTTTCTCAGTTTTCATATACTACTTTTCCCATATCTCTTATATCATATCCTCCTAATTTTACAACCATATTTCTAAAATCCTTATCATTTCTTATGATATCAAGAAAAGCTTTTATAATTTCAAGATCTAAAAATTCCTTAGGAATGAGAATGTCATATCTCTCCTCTGTAAGAGGAATAAAATCCAGACCAAGTGCTTTTGCTGCAGCATATATACCTAATCCCACATCTGCTCTGCCGCTTAGCACTGCCTGAGCAACTCCCATGTGGGTATATTCTTCATTTTCATAGCCTTTTATTTTAATAGGGTCTATCCCAAGTTCTCTTAAATGTTTATCAAGAAGAAGTCTTGTTCCTGAACCTGACTGTCTGTTTATAAAAATTACATCTTTTCTAATAAGGTCTTCAAAACTTTTAATATTTTTGGGATTACCTTTTTTAATAATAAATCCCTGTGTTCTATAAACTAAGTTTATCAAAACTACTTTTTTTTCTGGTAAAAGTTTTTTTATAAAGGGTATATTATATTCTCCTGTTATTTCATCTAAAAGATGAGTGCCAGCTATATGAGCTTTTCCTTTTTTAATAGCAATTAACCCTCCCATAGAGCCCACATGTGCAGAAGAAAGACTCACATGAGGATATTTTTTTCTGAGAAAATTATAAAGAATATCTAAGGTATTATCATGGCTTCCTATACAAACAATGGTATTATCTATCTCTTCTTTAGTTCTCCATAAATAAACCTCTACATTTTGGCCAGGAGAATATCCTTCAGAACCAGCAGGTATAACTATATAACCATCTGCTCTTACTACAGACATGAGAAGACCTGCTCCTCTTCCCATAGGGGAAACTATATACTTATTACCCACTTTACCGACTTTTACTCTTATAAATTCATCTACACCTATAGCTGATGAAATTTGTCTTGAAAGAATAGCTTGGATTCTTTCTTCTTTGGGAAGTTTTGTTCCCAAAAAAAGCTCCAAAAGAGGTCTTACAAATAAATAATAACAGAATATAGCTGAAACAGGATATCCTGGAATACCTAAAACAGGTTTGTTATTTATAAATCCAGCTATAAAAGGCTTTCCTGGTTTAATAGCCACACCATTGATAATAACTTCACCAAGTTGGTTTATAATCTGGTAAGTAAAATCCTCTTTTCCATAACCTGAACCTGCATTTAAAAGAACCATATCACATCCTTCCAAAGCCTTTAGAAGATTATTTTTTATATCATCTTCTTCATCCTTAGAAATAGGATAAACCTTAGGTTCTCCCCCATCTTCTCTTATAAGATTAGAAAGCACTTCAGAATTGTATTCTATAAGATATGGTGGTTTTAAAGTAAATTTTTTTAATTTTTCTGGTTCTATTAATTCCGACCCTGTGGGAATAATTCCTATTAAAGGCTTTTTTCTAACTTTTATTTCTGTGATACCACTTGCAAGAATAGCTCCGATTTCAACAGGTTTTATAAAATAATTTTCAGGAATTATCATTTCTGTAGCCACAATATCTTCTCCTATAGACCGGACATCGTGATAAGGAGGATAGGATTTATAAATTTCTATATATCCATTTTTTATATTTACTTCTTCAACAGGAATTACAGCATCAAAGTTTTCGGGAAGAGGATCGCCTGTTTCAATCCAGATAGCTTCCTCTCCTATTTTTAGTCTCACAGGATCTTTTTCAGTAGCTGAAAATGTATCTTTTGATCTCACTACATATCCATCCATAGCTGCAGAATGGAAATAAGGAGAGGAAAGCCTTGCAAAAACAGGTTCTGCCGTAATCCTTCCTATGGAATCTCTTACACTTATAAGCTCTCCCTCAAGGGGAAACCTGCATCTCTTTTCAAACTCTTTAATTAGCACTTCAAGGGCAGCATCAAGGGTTATCAGCTCGTGAAAATGATGCCTCCCCATTTTTAGACCTTCCTTATCCCCAGTACATTGGGGGACTTTCTCTCATAGCCCCTTTCCTGTGCCACCACATCAAGAGGCAAGCTTATAAGATCAATTAAAAACGGATCTCTAAACTTAGCAAATACATCTGCTTTAAAACTTTTTATATAACTTTTGCAATTTTTGCAGAGATCCACCCTTATTTCATCTTCATCCACAAGAAGGTCTATCTGAGTAGGATCCCTTACTAAACAATTTGCACAGCCTATCCTGAAAATTTTACCCCGGGTCTCACAAAGGGTGCAAACTATGTATCTGCGATTATCTTCGTCTATCATGGCAAGAGAAGGCGAGCTCCCACAGACCGGGCACTTTCCCTCTTCAAAAGAATGCCCCTCATTTTTTCTTTCTGTCGCTAAATAAAACCCTTTCATCAAAATAAAAAGAGATCTCTTAACCTCTTCCCCTTTTTCTTTTTCTATAGGGAGCTCCCTTAGACATGCAGGATCTTCAAAAGGATCTTTGTTTAAGTTTTTTATTCCTTCTTTTAAAAAATCCACAAATTCATAGGGAACTTCAAATACTTCAGCAAAGGTATTAAGTACTTTCTCCACCTCAGAAGCACCTTTTACTTTCTCCCTGAAGTTGCAAAGCTTTTCGTAAAGAGTCAAAACTTCTTCTAAATGTGGCCTTTCTTTTTTAAAATTATTTATCCAAGAGATTTTATCCATAAATAATACCTCCCTATTAAAATTAAAGGTTATCACACAATTTAAGAAAAAACAAGAGAAGGGGAAAGGAAAAGAATCCCTTTCCCTTTATATGATGCTTTAAACCCTTACCAGAGTTTCTTTGCTTCCGAGAAATTTCTGGACTATAGAAGCATCAACAGGAATTCCTTTCTTAACAAGACCTCTAAGAAGCTCTCCTAAGGCTAAGACATCTTCAGAAACTTTTGGATTCTCTACCAGCTGATAAACCTTTGGAGGCTCGTTAAGAGCATATATTACTCCAAGACCTCCTCTCTCCTTCTCACCATAGATGTATTTAAATCCTTCTTTCTTTGCCTGAGCGATAAGTTCGTCTCTATCTCCAAACTTAATGGCCCCTGTAGGACAGGCCTTGGCACAGGCAGGCTCAAGCCCGGCCTTGACTCTGTCAATACACATATGACACTTGGAAATCTTACCCTTCTCGTCATACCTTGGAATATTAAAAGGACAGGCATAACTACATGCTCTACATCCAATACAAATACTTTTATCATAAAAAACTATTCCTGTTTCCTTATCCTGTTGCAGGGCATGAACAGGACATACCTGTACACAGGCAGGCTCACCACAATGCCTGCACCTCTGACTTACAAAAAGCCACTTCACATTTCCCTGAGAATCTGTAGTTTCTATATAATGAATTTTATTGTAAGTACTCCCGCTTAAATCCGGAGGATTTTCATGAGTTCCTCTATTTTTTGTTTTTTCAGCTGGCAATTGATTCCACGACTTACAAGCCACCTGACAGGACCTACATCCTATACAAAGCTCCGGTGTTATAAGTAGTGCCTTTCTTGCCATTTTTATACCCCCTTAAATTCTTTTAATTTCTTTAAAAAACTAAATGAACACAGGGAGGGGGCTATCCCCCATCCCCATTAACTCTTAAGCCTTTTCAATATTTACCATAAATACTTTAGTTTCAGGAATTGTGGTATTTGGATCACCCACATCCGGAGTAAGGAGGTTTGCACTATCTCCACCACTTCCATCTTTTGGCCACTGCCAGCCAAAGTGCCAGGGGATACCTACTACATGCACGGTCTTACCAAGCACTCTAAGAGGCTTAATCCTCTCAGTTACTATAGCAATTGCCCAGAGTTCACCTCTTGGAGATTTGACTATCACCTTGTCTCCAGACTTTATTCCTTTTTCCCGTGCAAGTTCTTTACTCATCTCCACAAAAATCTGTGGCTCAAGCTCAAG
>Ga0256842_1000062_pt1 | contig 81025 bp, 82 predicted proteins | sample 4559240metaG_FD_185973 | JGI IMG/M metagenome (GOLD analysis project Ga0256842, IMG submission 185973) | Hydrothermal vent microbial communities from Guaymas Basin, Mexico - 4559-240 | ecosystem: Environmental > Aquatic > Marine > Hydrothermal vents | place: Mexico: Guaymas Basin | collected... | reverse complement strand
CTATACAAAAAGATAGCAGAAAGATGTGTAAAGATAGCCAAAGAAGCAGGGATAAAACTGAGGCAGACCTACACAAGGACGATACCCAAACTAATGAAGGCCCAAAGATTCAGGAATCATCCAAAGAACTACAAAAAGGCCAAAAGATGTGCCAGCAAACTTAAAACCATAGCGGCAAGATTAGTAAGAGAGCTGGGAAGGGAACTGCCTGCCAATCAATATGAGAGTTATCTCAAAGAAATAGAAATATTCAAAAAGGTTTTATTGCAAAAGAAGGAGAGTAAAGATAAGATTTACAGTCTTTGTGAGCCACAGGTTTATTGCATAGCCAAGGGCAAGGAACACAAGAAATACGAATTTGGTGCAAAGGCATCGCTAGCCGTGACGAAGAACAGTGGGATCATAGTAGGGGCGGTAAGTCATGAAAAGAACAAATACGATGCTCACACATTACCGGAAGTATTGGAACAAATAAAGGAGTTGACAGGGACAGAGCCAGCGGTAGCCATCTGTGACAGGGGTTATAGGGGCATTTCAAAAGTAGGGAATACCCAAATATTAATTCCTAAGAAGCCAAGAAAGGATGCTACAGATTATCAAAAGCGTAAGGCGAAAAAGAGGTTTAGGAAGCGAGCGGGGATAGAGGCGGTGATTGGGCACTTAAAGTCAGATTTTAGGCTTGTTAGGAATTATCTTAGAGGGAGTATAGGGGACAGCATCAATTTGATGCTAGCAGCGGCTGCCTTTAACTTCAAAAAATGGATGCGGGAGGCGGTAGGATTTTTATTTGCTCTTTTTGTCTTGATCTGGAATGAGCAATATGAAAGGCAATTGGGGCCGGTTGGAGGCTAAAACAGAGTTTTTCAGGGACGACTAGATTATAAAATTTTTGTTGACAAAGGAATGAAAAACTGTTATTTTAAAAAAATGGAAATAAATAAATTTTACCAATTTGAATATAAAAACTCCCTTTCCCCATCAGATTCATTTCTGGAATCTGGCCTTGCAAGACAAGTTTCCTATTCTCGTCAAAGCCCCAACCGGAGTAGGTAAGACAGAAATGGTGATGTCCTGCCCCCCATGGGGGGCAGGACATTATCTTTCAACTAATATCATTCCAAAACAAAGAAAAGAAAGAGTGGCCTTGATAAAATATCTGCTTGAAGCAGGCTACAAACCAATTGTCGTTTCCACTCAGGTGGTAGAAGCAGGTGTTGACTTAGATTTTGATGAGGTGTGGAGAGACATTGGCCCTCTTGACTCTATAATTCAAGTAGCAGGTAGGTGTAACCGAGAAGAACGGGGAATTTTAGGAAAGGTAATCACATTTGATATAAACATGTGATATAAACATGGCAAGCTCTGTTTATGGGAAAACTCTACCTCCTTTAACTAGAGAGATGTTATTTACAAAAAATGCATGGGCAGAAAATGAATTTTTTGACCTTATTAATGAGTATTTTAACAAAGCAGTTAAAAAGGTTAACATTGAAGATCGTTCAAATTCAATCTGGGAAGGAATAATTTTAATGCGATTTCAATCTCAAGTAAGCAAATTTACATTGATAGAAAAGAAAGGAAACACGGCTGAAATTTTTGTAGAATTTGATAGTAACGCTTCTTATGTATGGCAAAAATTTTGTCAAGAAGTTGTATCGGAAAAAGATTTCAAAAAAAGAAAAAAGGCATTTCTTGCTATTAAACGAGACTTTAACAATTATCTTCTTTCAATTTTATTAAGACCAAATGCAATCTTACCTCCTATTCAATGTGGATATAATATAAGAACAGTCTCTTCGGAAGAAATTGCCTTTGAAGACACTGAGAACATAAAAAATGCTTACTATTCTAAAGAAACAGGATTTATTCATGAAGACATTCTTTTTGCTTGGTGAAAAGTCTAAAGGAACTATGCCGCCCTGCTCAACTACTCATCTCCCAACCTCCATGATTCTCTTATGTCTGCGCAAATAAAAACCCAACTGTCTCCTACATCCATTTTTTGAAGATAAAATAGCTGCTGCTAGCACTTAACAGTTTGCAGTTCTATTCAAAACCGGCAAAAGGAACTTCTTAACACAATCTTTATCCAACCTTAATTACTTCTAAAAAATTTTTATTTACTTAAAAACAATAAGGAATTTAACGTAGGAGTTTAAAATGAAGTTTTCAAAAAAAGCCCTGTTCTTATTAGGGGGAATTATTATTGTCATTATTCTTATTCTAATAAGTGGAATTTTACTAAGAAAGTTTTCCCCTAAAGTAAGACCTAAAGCTCTATCAAAAGTTAATCAAAAACAAGCTAAGTTTATTCCAAATTTTCCTAAAAATATAAAAATAACCTTCCAAATAGTGGGCAAAGGAGAGTTTGGTGATCTGGGGGGTACTACTATGCCTCCAGTGTATTTTTCGCATAGCCTTCATACAAATGTATATCAAATTCCCTGTGCTACTTGTCACCATGGACGTCCCAAGACGCAAAAAGCAGCCCATTGTGGTACTTGCCATGGCAGTTCCAGACAAGAGCTTCTTCAAGCCTATTTCACAAAATGTACAGAATGTCACAGGAAAATCTCTTGGATGTGGTATAAGGCCGACGCGCCTTTGCCTCAGGTAGATGGTTGTCAGAGATGCCACTTTGAAAATCCATCCCAGCTAAACAAAGAAAAGATTCGGATTAATAAAAAACTGACTCCTAGCCGAATAGAGAAGATTCATCAATTACTTGTAAAGTTGTCTTCTTTAACAGAGAAAGCAATTATGTTTCAACAATAAGGCTTCTCCTTGGATATGAGGCTGTTTGAAAAATATAGTTAACCGCATAATTCTATGTAATTTGTGGAGACCTTTTTCCCAAGATCCAATCATAATTATAGCGCCTCCGCTCGCTTAACGGTCAAGGCAAGCCCTACAGGTGGGTGACAAACTGCCTTTACCTCGCTCGCTTCTCGGCCCAAATTTCTTTTTGAGGCCAGAAGGAAAAAGGTAAATTCATCAATTTTTGTGGAATACCATAAATCAATCGCGGATTTTGGGTATTCGCAAAGCTTGCAAATCTTAACGAGATTTCTTACAATAAGTTCATGTTTTTTATCCACTTTATTAATGAGCTAGGCAATTTTACTCTCTTTTTTTCCCGCATTTTAAAAAGTCTCTTTATGCCTCCTTACCGCTGGAGAGTTATCTTTCAAGAGATGGAGTTTGCCGGCAATAAATCCTTTGTTGTCGTGTGTATAGCTGGGGCGTTTGCTGGTATGGTGGTGGCCTTGGGTAGCTATGTTGGTTTTGTCAAACTTGGGGCAGAAGAATGGCTTGGTTCTACAGTTTGTTTAGCTGTGGTGGCTCAATTGGCGCCTGTATTAACAGGCTTCATGGTAGCGGCTAAGGTAGGAGCAGCCTATACAGCTGAGATTGGGACCATGCGGGTGACCGAACAAATAGATGCCTTAGAAGTCATGGCCGTTGATCCTATTCACTACCTGGTTGTGCCGCGATTTATTGCCTGTGTAATTATGGTGCCAATACTGACCATTTTTTGCGATGCCAGTGGGGTTTTTATGGGCTATATAGCCTCCACTAAGATTTTGAGTGTAAATGCTGGAAGTTATATGGAAAATACCGTCCAAGTGGTAGAATTTTATGACATTTTGCGTGGCATTTTAAGGGCAGTTACCTTTGGTTTTCTTATTCCCGTGGTTGCTTGTTATAAGGGATTTAGCGCTAAGGGAGGAGCCAAGGGCGTAGGACAAGCAGTGACAGAGACAGTAGTTATTTCTCTTATTGCTATCCTGATTGACAATTATATCTTTACAGTCGTGTTTAATTATCTGATTTTCTGGGATTAAAGGAGGAAAGCAATGAGAACTATAGGACTGGCCTTTAAAGTGGGAATTTTCGTGTTTATAGGGCTTATTGCCTTAGGATATCTGACGGTAAAGGTAACTAAATATAAAAAGCTTTTATTTATGAAAGGGTATGAAATCTATGCCGTTTTTGACAATGTGGCCGGTTTAAAGCCTAATAATGCCGTTTCCATGGCAGGGGTAGACATTGGCAGGGTAAAGGAAATTAACCTTACTTCTGAAGGGAAGGCAAAGGTGATTATGCTTATAAAGCCTAAGGTAAAAATTACAACAGACGCCTTGGCAAGCATTCGTGGATATGGAGTGGTAGGAACAAAATATGTAGAGATCGTTCAGGGGAAGTCTAAAGATTATTTGAAGCCTCACCAAATGATTATGAATACGAAGTCAGTTGTGAATGTGGATAAAACTATAAGTGAGGTAGATCCTATTCTTGAAAAATTAAATACTACTATTGAACAAATAAACGACTATTTGATCGCTGAGATAGATACTTTAAAAGAGACTACTGAAAATATAAAAGAGACAACAAAACATATCGTAGCTATTTCAGAAAAAATCAATGCAGGACAAGGAACAATAGGGAAATTAGTCAACGACGAGAGTATTTATCAGAATGTAAAGGCAACGGTAGAACGTCTTAATAACCTTATTGCCAGGATAGATAAAGGAGAAGGTACTCTTGGGAAATTGGTGAAGGATGATAGTTTATACAAAGAAGCAAAGAGTACCATAGACAATATAAATGCAATTTTAGCTGATGTAAGAATGGGGAAGGGTACGGTAGGAAAGTTGGTAGAGGATGATTCTCTCTATGCGCAAGCAACAAATGTTATAAATGAGATTAATGCCATTGTAAAAAATGTTAAAGGAGGTAAGGGTACTTTAGGGAAGTTAATTACTGACGAGAGCCTCTACGAAGAGGCTAGGAAGACACTACGCAATGTCAGAGAAACATCTGCGACAGTGAGAGAGTCTACTCCTTTAAGTGTTATCGGTACAGCTGTAGGAATAGCAAAATAAAATGCAACTTTTTTAAAGGAAGAGGTCTTCTTTAATTCTAAAGGAATATAAAATTAGGAGGTATTTATGTATACCTTAATTACCATCTTAGTCCTTGTGGTTTTGTTCTTGGCTAGTGCCATACATATACTGCCTGAATATGAACGGGGAGTAATTTTCAGGCTTGGCCGTGTAATTGGAGCGAAAGGACCTGGATTGATTCTTATTATTCCAGTTATCGATAGAATGGTTAAAGTCAGTCTTAGACTTGTGACGATGGATGTGCCGCCGCAGGACGTGATTACTAAAGATAATGTTTCTGTTAAGGTAAATGCCGTGGTGTATTTCCGGGTAATTGATCCCATAAAGGCGGTGATAGAGGTAGAAAATTATCTCTATGCTACCTCCCAACTTGCCCAGACAACCTTGCGGAGTGTATGTGGTGAAGCAGAGTTAGATGAATTGCTTTCAGAAAGGGAAAAAATTAATACTAAGCTGCAGGATATTTTGGATAAACATACTGATCCTTGGGGGATTAAGGTAACGACTGTAGAAATTAAACATATTGACCTACCCCAAGAAATGCAGCGGGCAATGGCCCAACAGGCAGAGGCAGAAAGAGAACGACGTTCTAAAATTATTAATGCTGTAGGTGAGTTTCAAGCAGCAAATAAATTGGTTGAGGCCGCTCAGATTATTGAAGAACATCCCATTGCCTTGCAGTTAAGATATTTGCAGACATTAAAAGAGATTTCAGCGGAAAGCAACTCTGTCACTTTGTTCCCTGTTCCAATTGATTTAATTAAACCTTTTTTATTAAAGAAAGAAAATAAATGAAAAAATGGCTAGTCTTATCCTTACTTTTCTTCGTTGCCTGTGCGCCTTTAAGCCTGGAGCAAAAGGAAAAAATTTGGGGAACACATGCCCCGGTGATTAAGAGGGCCTTTGCTAGCTATATCGTAAAACCTGGACGTTTGTGGCGAGTATATCTGGATATAGAGGATATAGATGGAGATTTAGATGTCCTTTATGTTTTTATTGAACAAACGGGTGTTGGTCTTTATCCGCCTAGTTGCATAAAGTTGCCCAAAGAATACGGACATGCACTTAAAGGTTATTTCGTCCTGCCTATTGCTGATGACTGGACCTGGGGTATTAAGATGAAGATAGAAATATTCTGTAAGGACAAAGCCGGTCATAAGAGTAAGACGATTTACTTTTTCCTTAAAGTAGTATATAAAAGGTCCAAACTGCTTGCGGTGCCGGCAGAATTAAACCATTACTTAGGCACGATAGATATAGACGTGCGTGCCCCATTGTTTGATGATGGGGGGTATTTTGGAGGTTTTAATTGGATATGGGGAAATTAGATTTAAAAAGGAGAAACAATGGCTTTACCGGCTGAACTAATGGAAAAAAAAGAAGAGGTGGAGACGGAGCCAGTAGTAAAGACCAAAGGGGTGCCAAAAGAGCTCATCTATGAAATGAGGTATGGTCGCTCCATTTATTATAGGGATTATGACCAGGTGCTTAAAGGGGAAAAGACATGCGAGGAAGTTATGGGCAGTTCATTTTTGCAAGGGGTGCTTGTAGGTTTAATATATGTATGGTTATTTAGTAAACTAGACAAAACTAAATTTGTTATTAGCACCAATGAAACGGGATTTAAGTTTGCCCCACGAAGCTGGCGTAATCTAGACATTGCCATTTTTGCCAGAGAAAAGGTTAAAGACTATAAAGGCTATAATCAATATATCCCTGTAGCGCCAGAGGTGGTAATTGAAATAGATACAAAGGCAGATTTAAGAAAGTATGAAGAGCCTATTCATTATTTTATTGAAAAAGTGCAAGACTTACTTGATGCTGGTGTAAAAAGGGTTATTTGGATTTTTACATCAAGTAGAAAAATGTGGGTGTGTGAGAAAGGAAAAGGATGGATTCTTTTAGACTGGAATGTAGAGATAGAAGTGATGGAGGGAATAAAGCTTAATCTTGAAAAAATGGCTAAAGAGTATGGTATAATTTAGAAAAATATTCTTAGGTAGGAGGGAGATATGGCCGAAGAAGAGAAAAAAGAGGCACAAGACCAAGAAGGACCAAAGATGCCAGATAAACCCTTAGAAAGATTAACCATTAAGGAATTGCGGGAGATTGCCTTAAAAATCCCCAATGTGCAGGGCGTACATGGCATGAATAAAGAAGAGCTAATTGCCCTGCTCAAGGACTATTTTGGGATTAAAGAAGAAAAGAAGAAAGATACAGCTTCTATCCGCGAGCTTAAAAAGAAGATTAAAGAACTCAAGGCCAAACGGGAAGAAGCACGGGCAAAGGGCGATAAACGCATGGTAACCATTTTGCGCAAACGGATTAGCCGTTTGAAAAAGAAAACCAGACGCTTGGCAGCCTAAAGAAAGGCAGGGGTGTTTCCCCTGCCTTTTTATTACCCATGAAAACACGCACCCTTGTTTACACCCTACTTAACCGTTGGACAAAAGGAAAGGGCTATCCAGAAGCCTTACTTCAAACAGTCTTTGCCCGTTATCCTTCTTTATCCCGCCTAGATAAGGCCTTTATTACCGAGCTCTTTTACGGCACCATTCGTTGGCTTAACCAGTTGGATTACATCATTGATACCTTTACCCGCACAAATCCCCAAAAAATTGATTTAAAAGTAAGGAATCTCTTGCGTCTAGGCATTTATCAAATTCTACACCTAGATAAGGTACCAGATGGGATTGCCGTATATGAAACGGTAGAAGTGGCCAAAGAAAAACGCTTTCCTTCGTGGATTATCAGGTTTATAAACGCCCTTTTGCGTGCGCTGGTAAGGCAAAAGGAGGCTATCTCTTTTCCTAAAGACGACCCCGTGCGATTTATTGCCCTTAAGTATGCCCATCCTGAATGGCTTGTCAAACGCTGGCTAAAGGAATTTGGTGAAGAAGCGACCATTGGCCTTTGTGCATTTAACAACACCCCACCGCCAGTGATTATCCGCACCAATACTTTGAAGATTACGCGTGCGGCCTTAAAGAAAAAATTAGAAGAGACCGGAACTGAAGTAGAAGAAACAAAATTTTCTCCAGAAGGGCTTTGGCTAAAAAGACTTTCCTGTTCTCTATATGAACTTCCAGGCTTTAAAAGCGGACTTTTTCTGCCTCAGGCAGAAGTTTCTCAAATAATCAGCCATCTGCTGACACCAAGACCAGATGAAATAATATTAGACGCCTGTGCTGGCATAGGAGGAAAGACCACTCATCTGGCCCAATTGATGCATAACCAGGGACAAATCTTTGCGGTTGAACCTAACAAAAGACGTCTAAAACGATTACAAAAACATATTAAAAAAATGGATATTACTATTGTTTATCCTCGGCTTGGACGGATAGAAGAAATCATCTCTGCCTTTCCTAAGTCCTACTTTGACCGGGTTTTAGTAGACGCCCCTTGCTCTGGACTTGGCGTATTACGACAGAATGTAGATCTAAAATGGCAGCGCCAAGAGGAAGAAATTGAGGCCTTAGCCTCTTTACAAATTTTTCTTTTAAATACCGTTGCCCCTTATGTAAAAAAGGGTGGGGTATTGCTTTATGCCACTTGCACCTTAACTAAGGAAGAAAACCAGGAAGTAATAAAACAATTTTTAGACACACATCCGGAGTTTATTTTAGAAGACTTAAGGCAGCGTTTTCCTCAATATGCTACCTTCTGCACCAAAGAAGGTTATTTTGGTTCCCTTCCCTTTAAACACCAGTTAGAAGGCTTTTTTGCCGCCCGTTTGCGCCGTATTTAGTTTACTCTCCCTACAAGTGTCAGTACATACGCATCGGGGGTGATATAGCGTTGAATGACTGCATTTACCTCTTTCACTGTAACAGCCTTTATTTTCTGTTGATACACCTCATCATAATTATAGCCAAGGCCATAGCGTTCGTTTAAGGCCATGGAGAGGGCCTGCTGGCTATTGGTTTGAAGTCCAATCACAAAGTTGCCCAGTACATATTCCTTAGCCCGTTTTAGTTCCTCTTGGGTGATGCCCTTTTGCAAAAGGCGTTTAAGCTCGGTTTGGACACTGGTAATGGCTTCCTTTAGGCGTTCTTTACTTGTAGCCATGTATACTCCCCACATACCGGTATCCATTCCTTCCCGATGCAAAAAGGTTAAGGCATAGGCAAGGCCCATTTTATCGCGCAGTTCAATAAAAAGACGTCCTCCTTGTCCAGAGAGAATGGCATCTAGTAGGGTTAGGGCATATTTGTCTTCGCTATAGATGGTTGTGCCCAAGTTACCCAAGACAAAATGCACTTGTTCCTTGTTTAGTTCCTTTTTGGTAACGACGGGTTTTGGTACCGGCTGGGGTGGCAGGGGGTTAGGTAGATTTAACTCTCCTTTCGGCCAATCGCCAAAGAGATCTTTGACCGTTTTCAGCACAGCCTTGGGGTCTACATCGCCCACGACAGCCAAAACCATGTTGTTAGGAATGGCATAGGTGTGATAAAATTGTTTTAAATCTTCCGGGGTAAACTGCGAAACAGTTTCAGGAGTGCCAAGAATATCCATGTGATAAGGATGGCTTTGGAAAAGGGCCTTATAAAACTCAGAAATGGCCAGAGAAGAAGGCCGATCTTCTTTTTGTCGGATGGCGGCTAAGATAAGATTTCTTACCTTTTCCATCTCTTGAGGATCAAAGGCTGGTTCTCTTATGACTTCGGCCAAAAGCTGCATAGACTGAGAGAAGAAACGAGAAAGAAAATGGCCTGTTACGCCAAAGGTATTCCATCCAGAAAAGCCATCCAAGTTTCCGGCCATATTGTCAATAAGAGTAGCCAACTCTACGGCCGAATGGGACTTTGTGCCTCTAGTGAGCATGCGAGCGACAAAGTTGCAGATGCCATTTGTTTTAGGTGTTTCTACCCTAACTCCTCCCATAAAGGCTACACTTATGGCAAAGGTAGGCAGACGGTGGTTTTCCTTAACCAGCAAGGTTAAACCATTTTCTAGCACAAATTTATGTACCTTCTTTTCTTCTCTTAATTCACACTTGGCTGTAGCCGGCCATAAAGAAATTATTTCCTGTTTGTTTAATTCTACTTGGCTTTCCTCAGGCAAAATGACAACCAGAGAAAGCTTGTTTAAAGAAAGGTATTTACAGGTTACCTCTCTAATTTTGGCAGCTGTAACAGCCCGAATTTTATCTACATATTCTTTGTATTTACGGGCATCTCCCTCGGTGACCTGAAAACTGCCTAAGGTGCGGGCCCAGCCTTCCATTGTTTCCTGATCATATATAAAGTTGGATTCAAGATTGAGTTTGGCCTTTTCCAATTCGGCTAAAGAAACTCCCTTTTCTTTTATCCGTTCAATCTGGGAAAAGATTTCTTTTAGCGCTGGCTTTAAATTTTTATCCTCAAGAATGGCCTGGATAACAAACAGACCTGGTCCTTTAGGAGTGAAAGAATAGGCAGCAATGGAGTGGACAAGGGCCTTTTTTAGTTTTAAATTTACGTTCAACCGGGCACTGTCGCCCTCTCCCAGGATTTCAGAAAGCACATCTAGAGCATATACATCCGGATGACCAATGCCAGGAATAGGAAAACCCATGGCCAAATATGTTTCTTTGAAGGGCTTTTGCAAGACCTTTAGCCTCAACTTCCGCTGAACTGGTTCAGCTGAGGGTGAAAACTGGGCTGGACAATCAGAAGCTTGAGGAAAAAGCTCTTCTAAGGCGGTTTTTACTTCATTTGCTTTTACATCTCCAACTATTACTGCGACCATGTTAGCCGGGCAGTACCACTTGTGGTAATAATGCAACACATCTGCTCGCGTGAAGCTCTTTACCGTTTTAGTGTAGCCAATGATGGGCCGGCGATAGGGATAGACCTTATAAGCAGTGGCAAAGAGGGTGTCAGAAAGCATATAATAGGGAGAGTCTTTGTCTTTCCTGATTTCTTCTAATACTACCTGCTTTTCACTTTCCATTTCCTTGGGATCAAAGGTGGCATGCAATACCATATCGGCAAGTATCCTAAGTCCTATTTTCCACTTAAGTCTGGGCATGATAACATGAAAAACAGTATAGTCAAAACTGGTGTATGCATTAATGGAACCGCCACTTCCCTCAATTAATTTGGCGACTTCACCTGCTTTAAAATGTTCTGTGCCTTTGAATACCATGTGTTCAATGAAATGACTGATGCCAGCTTCTTTTTCTTCCTCATGACTGCTGCCTGTCTTTACCCAAATTTGCATGGCCACGACAGGTGCACTATCATTGGGTTGGACTACGGCCGTTAGCCCTGATGGTAAATGCCAAATGTAAAGTTCTTCTGCTGCCCTTGCCTTTATTCCCATCACTACCCCCAAGAAGAGGAAAGTTAAAAAAATAATCTTTTTGTACATATCTCCTAAACCCCTTTTCTTGCGTAGATACCATATCTAAGAGAGACTGTGAAGTCTATAAAAAATTATTTTTTAGTCGTAAATTTGCCAAAATTATGGATTTATTTGCGATATTATACTTGACAAATTGTTTAATTTATATTATTAAAAGTGAAACTTTAGCGGCAGAAAATAACATATTCTATTAAAAAGTAAGGAGGTGTGCAATGTCAAGTTTACTCATCCAAAGGCCCTTGCCTCATGGAGGCAGGCTGGTTGAGAGAGTCATTAGAGACAAAGAAGCAGCCAAAAAGATGATTAAGGGTTGTCCCTCTTACGACATTAAGCCTACTCTTCACTACGAGACTGGTGTTCCGGTGCGTAACGTCTATCGTGAGATTATGTCCATCTGTTATGGTTTCTTTAGCCCGGTAGAAGGTTCTATGAAGCAGGCAGAGGTGGAGCGTATTCTAAAGGAACGCCGTTTGTTGAATGACTGGATTTTTCCCTATCCGCTGGTGTTTGACATTAGCAAGGAAGATTACAAAAAACTTGGTGTTGGGGCTGGTGATCGTCTTGTGCTTAATCTTAAAGGTAAACCATTTGCTATCCTTGACATTGAAGAAGTCTGGGAGATTGATAATCCAGAAGAGTTGGCTCACAAGACCTTTGGTACCCCTGAGGATAACCCTGAAGTCGTCAAAGAGCGGTTTAACAAAAAACATCCCGGTTGGGTAATTTATCGTAGCCTTCAACCCATTGTCCTTGCTGGTAAATACACTATTATTAACGAACCTAAATTCCGTCCGCCGTTTGATCGTTTTTGGTATCCACCACGCAAGGCACGTGAGGAATTTGACAAACGTGGTTGGCGAACAGTTATCTGTCATCAGACCCGTAATGTGCCTCATGTTGGTCATGAGTTCTTGATGAAAAATGCCGCTTATACTGGCGATGTAGAGCCGTGTCATGGTATTCTCGTTAATGCCATCATTGGTGTTAAGCGGCGTGGTGATTATCCAGACGAGGCCATTGTAGAAGGACATGAGGCTGTAAACAAGGGCGGTTACATTAAGCCTGAAAGACACTTGGTAAGCATGTGCCTCTGGGATATGCGGTATGGTAACCCATTGGAATCCTTGCTCCACGGTATCATCCGTCAGAACATGGGTTGTACCCACCACATGTTTGGACGTGACCATGCTGCCGTAGGTGAATACTACGACAAGTGGGCCACCCAGATTCTCTGGACTAAGGGTATCCCGAGCTTTGGTTTCCCTGCTCCTCCGACTGATGTACCCTATGGTCTCCAGATTAGGCCTCAGAATATGCGTGAATTCTCTTACTGCCCGACTTGTAAAGAGATGGCCTACAGTGAGACCTGTGGCCATAAGCGTGAGAAATTAAGTGGTAGTTTTCTCCGTGGTATGGTGGCCGAGGGTGTTCAGCCGCCGTCAATCATTATGCGTCCTGAGGTTTATAAGGTTATCGTAAAGTGGTGGAAGCATTTTGGCTATCCGTTCTGTAATGAAAAATATGTTATTAATAAAGAAAAAGAGCTTGAAGTTGACCTTGAAGACCTGTAAAAAACAATCCTTATAGGAGGTTTAAAATGGCCTATTTTATGGTAGTGCTTTTAGATGATAAGCGTATGGAAAAAATCAAAGGTACTGAGTTGGAAGATAAAATTCAATATATGTTTGGTGGCGAGCTTCGCTGTCTTAACGTGGAGGTATCTGAAGAATTGAAGGATAAGATTCTGCAGGAGTTTGATACTGCCCGGATAGATTCCCGCGGAGCCATTACGGATGTGCCAGTGGCCTTCATGCGGGAACTTTTTAATCAGGTGGCAGAAAAGAAATCCTTGGGACCTGAAGTAATAGAAGGAGTTCTAGCCAAGGTCAACGAAATCAAAGAGATGGCCGCTAAAGAGTCCGAATATCTGCCTCCACCTAATATAGAGGTGTAAAGACACACCAAGTTCAGAAAGGGCTGCTTGTTAAGGCAGCCCTTTTTATCTTTTAGCTTAGACCTGGTTAGATAAAAAGTTTTGGAGTTAAATTTTTTGCCATACTTTACTAAAATCTATGGAGAGTTTGCATCTTCCTTTAAGGTTAAACTCAAATACTCCATTTTCGCCATCAAAGACTTTTTGGAATTTCCCATCTTTTAGTTGAAATATTCTAGCCTTTCTGAGTTCTGGATAAACCAGCATATAATAATCTACACCTTCCTTTTCATAAAGATAAAATTTTACTATTTCATCTTTTGACGCAGTAGAAGAAGAAACAACTTCTATAGCTACTTGTGGAGGTTCTTTCAAATGTTCTTTTATCTTTTTGCAAACGACCATAAGGTCTGGTCTGACAACTGTATGTTCGTCAATTATCCAATCAAGTTCGGGATAAACAAAACATAAACTACAACCTTCTAGTTGGTTACTTATTTGTCTTCCTATTTCCATCATCACTGCCTGGTGAACGCCAAATGGAGAAGGTGTCATGGCATAGGGAATTCCTTCTATAAGTTCCCACTCTCCTTCCCATAGCTTATAGTCTTCTATAGTATACCGGGGCATGTAATCCAAGGCTAAGCCCATTTGGACCTCCTCACAACACATTCCTATAATTGCCATTTTTAAAAAATAACATAAGCAGTTTGATAAAACAATTGTTTTGTGATTACGCAAACTCTATTCCCAAAATCCGCGATTGATTTATAGTATTCTGCAAAAATTGATGAATTTCTCTTCCTCCTTACTTAAAGTAAATTGTACGCCAAGACTTCGTTAGGTGTTCAAGGGTCTACGCTCGCTTTGCTTGCTTATACACCTGTGCTAAAGGCATAGGCTGCGCCCTGCCTTGCCCTTGACCGCTAAGCAAGCGGAGGCACTATAATTATGATTGGGTTTGAGAAAAAAAATAAATGTTTTCTCACTTTTTGGGTGAAAGATGTTTTTTAAAAAATTGTTTTATTACAGCTACTTGTGGGCTCTATTGTAGGGCAATCGCTGGGCTATTGACATCTCTTTCTTTTCTATGATAAAGCTTATGTACTAAGTATGTGATAGGACCTCACGATACTATAAGTGTCGTGTCAAAGTGCCTTTCGCTATGCTTACAAAGGTCTCCAAGATCTGAGGAAGTTACTGGTCCTTTAGATTTGATCCTAGACTTTGTATGTAAACTTAAAGCTAGAATTACTTAAGGATGAAGGAAAAGGACATAATTTTTTTATTTGAAGAGATAGTCAAATCAGCTTCAATTCCCCCCTTTTTATTAGAGGGAATTGGAGATGATGCTGCGGTATTTACGATAAACGAAAAAGATTGTCTTTTAGTAACATCTGATTTAATGGTTGAGGATGTGCACTTTGTCAAGGACTGGATGCCTCCATTTGCCCTAGGATATAAATCTCTGGCCATTAGTTTGAGTGATATTGCGGCTATGGGTGGAAGTCCAGAGATGTTTATCCTTTCTATTGGTTTGCCTCCTGATCTTGGGGATGATTATATTTTTCAATTCAAAGAAGGTCTTAAATCCATTGCCCTTAAATACAATGTCGCTTTGATTGGAGGAGATACGGTAAGTTCGGAAAAGTTTGTTATCAATACCACAATTATTGGAAGAGCAAAAAGACAAAGGCTGCTTTTGCGTTCACAGGCAAGGATAGGGGATGTAGTGCTTGTAAGTGGATACTTAGGTGATGCAGCAGCAGGGCTTGAACTTTTAAAAAAGAGAATAAAAAATACTGATTGGGAGGGCCTGATAAAAGCACACCTTTTGCCTGAGCCAGAGGTTTTATTAGCCCAAACCTTAGCTACATCAGGCCTTGTGCATGCAGCCATAGATATTTCAGATGGCATTGCCACAGATTTGGCTTGGATATGCCGTCAAAGTCAAGTTGGGGCTAGGGTATATCAAGAAAAATTGCCTATCTCTTCGGCTTGTAAGGAAGCTGCTGCGTTTTTACAAATGGATCCCATCTTATGGGCCTTAAGTGGTGGAGAGGATTATAAACTTCTCTTTACGGCTCCACCAGAGGCTGTACCCGAACTGAACAAGCTAGCCTGGGAGAAGTGTGGGAAGGATATATTTGTGATTGGAGAGATTGTTGAAGGGAATAGGGTGTGTTTAATAACTCCTCAAGAAGAAATTGACATTACGGGCAAAGGTTATGAACACTTTGGTTAAGTTACCCTCCTAAACACTCTGACTTAGGGCTAAATTTAAACTAGGTGTGAGATAGGGTGTGTGCATTGTTTTATTAAGGATTTATCTAATATGTGTCAAAAACGCCCATTTGTGTCATTTTTAATCCGTGTAATTTTAGGAAGATTAGATTTCCTTTAAAAAAGAAGACACGACACAAATTTGGTCTATATTTTGCTAACAAAAAATGAGAAAGAAGAATAATAGGAGATATCACTAATACCAAGCATATATGTTAGGTGATAAAAAAGAGAAACGCTATAATTTTGAGAAAGGCAGGAAAATAAAAGACACAAGTGATAAAGATGGGATTTTCTAAAAAAATTCTTTGTATTATTCCGGCAAAGAGTAAAAGCAAGGGAATACCTCAAAAAAATTTGAGATTTTTAAATAAGAAACCTTTAATTTATTATCCTATTAGAAATGCAAAATATCTAAGTAGATGTGTAGACAATTGCGATATTTTTGTAACTACTGATGACTTAGGAATTCAAGAAGTTGCTTTATTATATGGTGTAAAGGTAATACCTAGACCATCAAAATTAGCTGATGATAGAACTACCTTAGATGAAGTTGTAGCCCATGCTCTTAATTATTTGGAAAGTAACGGCTTTTCTTATGATATTGTAATTACCCTTCAACCTACTTCTCCTCTTTTAAAACCTACAACTTTACAAAATGCCTTTTTCTATTTTTTAAAAAAAGATTTGGATACGCTTATTTCCGTAACTCCTAAATATCATCTTATGTGGAAAAAGGAAGGGGAAAAGTTTTGTCCGCTTTTTTCTCAACGCGTAAATAGACAATTTTTAACTCCAATTTTTCAAGAAAATGGAGCATTTATTATTTGTAATGCCGATGTAATAAAACAATTCAAAACCCGAATAGGAAAAAAAATAGATGTTTTCCCTATTAGTGAAGAAGAAGGCATAGACATTGATACCTTCAATGATTTTGCGCTGGCAGAGTTGATTTTACAAAGGAAAAATATTGGATTGGTCGTAAATGGAGATAGAATTATAGGATTGGGACATATATATAGAGCCATTACTTTGTCCAAATGTTTTTCTTCTCATAAGTGTCTTTTTTTCTCTAATAAGCAGTGCAAAATAGGGATAGAAAAACTTCGTTCCTTAAATTATCAAGTGATAGAATATAAAGATACAGAGGAATTGCTCAGGTATTTAAAGGAAAATCAAATTGACATTGTTATAAATGACATTTTGGATACAGATGCCGAATATATTGGCCAGCTTATTAAAAATGGTTTCTTTGTGGTGAATTTTGAAGACAGAGGACTGGGAGCAAGAAAGGCACATTTAGTGATAAATGCGTTGTTTGAGTGGAGTGGAACGCTTAAAAATCACTTTTTGGGACATAAATATGAATGTTTAAGGGAAGATATCTATTTGTTTCCAGTGAAAAAGAAAGTGAGGTCTAAAGTTGAAAAGATATTAATATGTTTTGGGGGCACAGACCCATCTGATTTGAGTTATAGGTTGACAAAACTTCTTCTTCAATATGAAAAGTGGGTTGTTAGGCAGGGATTTCAAATTGTTCTAATATTGGGATTTGGTTATAGTGAAGAGAGAAAAAAAAGACTTTTAAATTTAATAGAAAAGTCAACGTTAAGTAAATGTATAAAAGTAGTGACTGATGTTACTTGGATGGCACCTTATATATTTGAAGCAGATATAGCTATAATCGCTAATGGACGGATGGTGTATGAAGTGGTTGCGTTAGGAACTCCTTTGATTGTAATTGGACAAAATATTAGAGAGGCAGGGCATACCTTTGCAGCTGTCCATCCAGCAATTAGATATTTAGGCATAGCTTCTGAAGTAAGTGATCAATGTATTATAAATACTATTATTAAATTAGTTGAAAATTACAGTCTCCGCCAGCAATTGAATAAAGAACTTCAAGAAGTAGCTAAAGAGATAAGAAAGGGACTATATAGAGTTTCTAGGTTAATTTTAGATAAATATGAAGACTGGAAAGACCAAGGCAATGACATAAAATTTTGAGGAGTAAAAATGAAAATACAGAAACTTTTTAAAGGTAAATTATCTTCTTTTTTGTCATTTCCTTACATTATAGCAGAGGCAGGTGTAAATCACGAAGGTAGTATGGAATTAGCCAAAAGGCTGATAGACGAGGCAAAAGAAGCAGGGGCAGACGCGATTAAATTTCAAAGTTACAAAGCAGAAACACTTGCTTCTAAATATTCACCTGCATATTGGGATACTACTAAAGAGCCAACTACAAGTCAATATGAACTTTTTAAAAAATACGATAAATTTTGGAAAAAAGAATACGAGGAATTGAAAAAATACTGTGATAAAGTAGGAATAGAGTTCTTAAGCACGCCCTTTGATTTTGAGAGTGCAAAGTTTTTAAATGATTTGATGCCTGCTTTTAAAATTGCGTCTGCGGATATTACTAACAAACCTTTTATAGAATATATCTGCCAATTTGGTAAGCCTATTATTCTCTCTACAGGAGCCTCTTATTTATGGGAAATAGAAGAAGCAGTATCATGGATAGAAAAATATGGAAATCCGCTTGCTCTTCTTCACTGTGTGTTAAATTATCCCACTAAAGAAGAAGATGCTAATCTTGGAATGATTTTAGATTTAAAGAGAAAATTCCCAGATAAAATTATAGGATATTCAGACCATACTCTGCCAAAGGATATGAAGGTTCTAGAGATAGCCGTGTTGCTTGGAGCCAAAATGATAGAAAAACATTTTACTTTTGATAAAACACTGCCAGGTAATGACCATTATCACGCCATGGATAAAGGAGACTTAAAATTGTTTAAACACAATTTAGAGAGAATCTTTAATATTATTGGTCAATTCAAAAAACAGCCTCTTTCTTCTGAGGAAATTTCGCGTAAAAATGCCAGAAGAAGTATTGTAGCTAAAAACTTTATTCCTAAGGGGAAGGTTATTCAAAAAGAAGATTTAATTTTTAAACGACCAGCCTACGGCATAAGTCCAAAATTTTTAGAAGAGGTAATAGGAAAAAGGGCAAGAAGGGATATAGGAGAAGATGAAATCCTAAAATGGGAAATGCTTGAAGAATGAAGCTGTTAAAGGTGGACTATACCAAAGAAATAAATGAACTCTTAAAAAAATTGTTTCCCATTCCTAGGAGTATTACGGGTGAAGGAACGCGTAAAACATTAAAAATTTTACAAGGGTTAGTGCCAGAATTAAATATAGTTGAATATCCTTCAGGGGAAAACGTTTATGACTGGGTTATTCCACCTGAATGGGAAATAAAAGAGGCATGGATAAAAAACAGTAAGGGAGAAGTCATCCTTGACTATAAAAATAATCCCCTTCATGTTGTGTTTTATTCTCAGCCTGTTCACAAAATTTTATCTTTTTCTGAACTTCAAAAACACCTTTATTACTTACCTAATTTAAAAGAAGCTATTCCATATAGAACTTTTTATTACACTCAAAATTGGGGTTTTTGCTTGAGTTATAACCATCTTAAAAAATACTTCAGAGAAGATGAGAATTATGAGGTTTTTATAGATGCAACTTTTAAAAAAGGCTCTTTAAGTATAGGAGAAGTCCTTATAAAAGGAAAAAGTAAAAAGGAGTATCTTATCTCCACATACATCTGCCATCCTAATCTGGCAAACGATAACTTAAGTGGCATAATTACTACTGTTTTTATCGCAAGAGAGCTGCTTAAACACCAAAAAAGACTAAATTATTCGTATAGAATTATCTTTGTTCCAGAAACGATAGGTGCTATAAGTTACTGTGCCCATAATGAAAAAGAGATGAAGAACATAGATATGGGTTTAGTTATTACAACCTGTGGAGGTCCAGGAAAGTTTGGGTACAAAATGTCTTTTGATGAAAAAGATGAAATTAACCAAATGGTGGAGGATGTCTTTGCTGATTTGGGCATAAATGATTTTATAAAATATCCTTTTTCTTTAGCTGGAAGTGATGAAAGGCAGTATTCTTCTCAAGCTTTTAGAATCAACTGTATTACCATTACAAAAGATAAATATTATGAATATCCCTATTATCATACTTCTTTGGATGATTTAAACTTTGTAAGGGCTGAGTTTATAAATCAGTCTTTAAATCTATATCTTCATCTTATTTTAAATTATCTTGATAAAAATATTTTTTATGAAGCAACTAAAAAACACTGTGAGGTGTTTTTAAGTAAATATGATCTTTATCCAAAATTAGGAGGGGCATTTTTACCGGAAAGTAGGTTGAAAAGACATGAAATAGCTCTTTATTTGATGTTTTATTGTGACGGAAACACAAGCTTGTATAATATAAGCAAAAAGCTTAAGATCAATTTACAAGATATTTATGAAATCGCTGTAGAATTAGAAAACAAGGGACTCCTTCTTCGCAAGGAGGAGAAATAATGCCGAAATATAAATTAGTTGAGGCAGATAGAGAAAAATGGAATCAAATAATGTCAGAGTCTCCTCAATTTACAGTTTTTTGTGATATCCGCTATCTGGATGCTGTAGGTAGGAAATATAAAAATTATTTTGTTCTTAAGGGAGACCAGATAAGAGCAGGTGTTTCTGTAATATTGACGGAGGATGAAAGTGGATGTGAAATAGATGACCTTGTTATTTATAATGGAATTATGTTCTTGCCGGTTCCTGATAAAAAAACTGTAAGAAAAAGGTTTGAAGAATTTGAGATTACAGAATTTGTCATAGAAGAATTTGACAAGCAATTCAGCAAAATAGAAATGAGTTTAAGCCCATTCTTTGAAGATTTGCGCCCTTTTTTATGGCATAATTACCATTCTTCTAATCCAAAGGACAAATTTAATTTAATCTTAAAATATACTAGCTTTATTGATATATCAGAATTCTTTCTAAAAAAGTCTTATGAAAAAATGGAACTTTTTAAAAATATGGAAAATAAAAGACAAGCAGATGTTAAAAATTCCATAAAAAAAGGTTCTCAAATTGTATTATTAGAAAGTAAAAATACCTCTCTTTTTACTGATTACTATGCCCAAATGATGCAGGAACAAGGAGTAGAAGTGAAGGAGTCTTTTTTAACTAGACTTTGTGATGTCATAAAAAACATCATAAATAAAAACATAGGTATTATGACAGGAGTAAAAAATTATAAAGGAGAGCTGAGCTATATAACCGTATTTAGCTACCTTTTAAATGAAAGTATTTATCTCTTTGCCGCAGGTTTACGGGATAAAATGACGAGACATGATGCTACCTTTTGTATATGGGAAACATTCAGAATTCTTTCGGAGAAAGGAATTTGCCGGGTAAATATGGAAGGTGTGAACAGTCCACAGAGAGGCTGGTTTAAACTTTCGTTTGGAGGGGATTTAAAGAAATATTTTCAGGTGAGAAAAGATAAAACTAAAGATAAAACTTAAAGGAGATAGGAGGTAAAAATGTCTATTCCTCTTTCGCAGAGTTTTTTTAATACAGAAATCAAAGAAGGGAATACTACTATTCCCATAAGCAAAGGTCATTTTAATCTTGATACGCCAGAGAGAGAAAAGGCCTTTTTTGAAAAACTTGCCCATGGGTGGGAGGAAGAATATAAAGAATACCGAAGACTTTGGATAGAGCTTCCAAAGAAAAAAATAGTCAGAGAATATCCTCTTCTGGTAGATATAGAACTCTCATCTGCCTGTAATCTTTCTTGTCCTATGTGTTATACCATTACGGAAGAGTTTAAAAAGAAAGTAAAAAGACAATTTATGGACCTTGGACTTTTTAAAAAAATAATAGATGAAATTGCGGGAAAGGTTTACGCCATAAGACTAAGCTTGAGAGGAGAGTCAACCCTTCATCCTAATTTTTTAAACGCCATAAAATATGCCAAAGAAAAAGGTATACAAGAAATTTCAACCCTTACAAATGGAAGTAAATTAACTTTAGATTTTTTTAAAAAAATGGTAGATGCAGGTATAGATTGGATAAGCATTTCAATAGATGGCATAGGTAAAGTGTATGAAAGTATTAGAAAACCTTTGAAATTTAACTGGATTCTTGAAAATCTAAAAAAGATAAAAGAATACCGTGAAAAGCATAATTTAATAAAACCTGTAATAAAGGTCCAAACTATTTGGCCTGCTATAAGGGAAAACCCTGCAGAATATTACAATACATTTGCCCCACTAACTGACTTGGTGGCATTTAACCCTTTGATAGATTATTTAAGAAAAGACAAAAAAATTGTGTATGAAGAGAATTTTTCTTGCCCGCAAATTTATCAACGGCTTACTATTGGTAGCGATGGTAAAGTATTGCTTTGTGCAAATGATGAAGAGGGAGAATATATAATTGGAGATGTAAATAAAGAAAGCGTGTATGACATTTGGCACGGAGAAAAGATAAATAGAGTTAGAGATATTCACAAAAAGCCGCAAGGATTTAAAGAGATAGAGGTATGTAGAAAATGTTATTATCCACGCAAAACAGAGGTTTCTGAAAAAGCAATTGTAAATGGGCGGGAGATTCTTGTAAGAAATTATGTAGGAAGGAAACAAGTTATAGGAGAATAGGAAGCTTATAGGAAGGTGTAGGATGAGGGTTAGAGAAGAAGAGAAAGTAGAAAATAGATTAAAAGAATTTTTATATATGGAATGGTTGAGGATGGAAAAAGTTGTTTGGAATACCAGAGCGTCTATCCTTATTGGGGAAGAACTTTTATTGGGAAATAGAATTCTTGAGGTAGGAGTAGGAAATGGGTATTTTACATTCATGACTTTGGGAGGGAGATTTAAACCAGAATATGATTGGTATTATAATGTTAATACTGAAGGATTTTGGAAGGGTAAAGATATTTATGATGTAGTAAAAGATGATGTTAAAATTTCCTATTATGTAAATTCTACCCCTGACAAAAAAATAGTTCTAGCAATAGACATTAAGGAAACTTTGCTGAAACAAGCTTATCAATTAGGATTTATTGAGGAAGTGAAAAAAGCAGATGCTAATAATCCTCTTGATTTTCAAGATAAAAAAATTGATTTAGTTTATTCTAATATATTATATTGGTTGAAAGATCCTATTGGAGTTTTGAATAATTGGGAACAAAATCTCGTTGGAAAAGGGAAAATAGTAATAGTTTTTCCTAATAAGAAATTTTTAGAATTTTGTAGAAGTTATAAGTTATCTAAAATATCTGAATTTTGGAAGTTGATAAATCGAAATAGGGCAGAAACGTTAATGTGGGTAAAAGATTTAGATGAGTTTGAAAAAGAGATTGAAAAGAATACAAATTTAAAAATTAAAAAATATGAGACCTATTTGGGTAAAACTACCTTAACTTTTTGGGATGTTGGACTGAGACCTATTAGCCCTTATCTTATTGAAATGGCAAATTCTCTATCTCCTAAAAAGAGATTTGAAGTTAAGGTAAAATGGTGTGAAGAATTATTTCCTTTGGTTATGGAATTGTTTAAGATAGAGTTAGAGGAAACCAAAGGTGGATATGGAGCTTTTAATTTCGTAGTATTACAAAAAGATTAAATTGAGGGAGTGTTTTTGTTAAGGATTAAAGTTATTAGGGGAAAATAATAAAGAGAAGGCACTCTATGATGGATCATTTCTCTATTTTTAGGAGTACAGGTTGCTATAAATTCTTCATGTTATTACTCACAATGGGCTATAGTGTGTTTACCTTAGAGGAAGGTTACTTAATATAAATGTCACCTAGACTGGTTATTGTTGATTGTCAACAAAATAAGTTTGAAATTGAACTAGACAAATTTATAAAATTTTTACACCAGACCTTATCTGCTAACCAAAATATTGTCCTTCAACTTCCTATGCCCAAATATAACTTTCACTTTCCTCATCCTGATCCGCTAGGTTCCATTATTGTGTTTAGCTCAAAAATAAATTTTGCCTTTGCCCCTGCGTATTCTGTATTTCCTTTTATGTGGGCAAAGGCATTTTATGAGCTAGGTTATAATGTGGACCTTCTGCCTCCCCCTGAAAATCAGCAGGAATGGAACAATTTATATGAGCTTTTAAATCGCTCTTCTCCCAGTATGATTTTTAGAGCACCTCTTGGGTTGCAATATAAACATTGTCCGTTAGTAATAACAATTACAGAAATCCCTTTATGGAAAGAAGGAAGTATATCTCTAAAAGATTTAGAAAGGTGTAAAAAAGAAAATTTCTTTCTTTTTTGTATAGAGAAGAGCTGGCTGGAAATTTGTAAACAATTAGGTATTAAAAATGTATATTTTATTCCTCACTTTGCTCCTCACGAAATTTGCTATCCTACTCACTCTTTACCTAAAATATATCCTATCTCTTTTGTAGGTAACTTTACCAAACCAGAAGATGTACCACAAATTAATGCTTTTATAGAAACACATTTAGAACACAAAAAATCTTCTTTTGATTATCCTATGATCAAAAACTTGTTATATGAACTCGCCCCCTCTCTTTCCTGGCAGAAAATAGCTGAAATTTACTCCTGTTTAGGCAGTAGGTGCGAAAATATGCGATATTTTATTATTTCAAATTTAATTCAGAAATATAAACTAACACTCTTTGGTTGTAATGTCCCTAGGGACATTACATATCATCCTAATGTAGACTATAAAGGGCCGGCAATGTGGTTGTCTTTGCCAGTAATCTTCGGCATGTCTGTAATTAATCTCAATCTTCATCGTGTAGTTTATGACTATTCTACTCAAGAAAGAACATTTATGTTAATCTTTTCTAAGGCCTTTTTTCTTACTGATTATAAAGAGCTCTTTAAAACCTATTTCCCTGAAGTGTATAAAGAAATCTGTTTTAAAAATTTAAAAGAACTCCAAGACAAAATAGAATATTACCTAAATCATAACAGAGAAAGGATGGAAATAGCTGAATATCTATTTCAAACAGCCATTTCAAAGCATACACTGCGGCATAGAGCGATGGAAATTTTAGAAGTATTAAATTTACCTTACAGAGAGGAATAATCAGATGGAAGAGATCAGAACGATAGACATCTTTGAGTATTTAAGGCATCGGTTAACACAACAACCATTAGATTTCATTGCTCTTTTAATTTCTCCCTTTCATGCCCTAAATGTAGAAGCATTTGTGAACGAACTAGCAGAAGTTAATCCAGATGTTCAGGGAGAAATTATTATTATTCCTCACCTTAAACACGGAATAATGGTAAAAAACTTTTATTTTCTATTTAAAGACCATCCAAACATTAATTTTATCGTAGCTCGGCCTCATGCATTTGAAAGACATGATGAAAGGCTGTTCCAGAGTATTATAAAAAATGCCCAAACCAGCCTGTTAGAAATAAAAAAAATCACTCGCTATCCTCTTAAGTCGGTATATTTTCTTTCGCCTTTGTCTCATCTTTCTGCTTTAAATTTATGTATCGGGTTATTTGATGTAAAACTCTGGAAGCTTTATCAGCCTATATTTGTTGCCTATGACGAAGGTGGAGGTAGTTATCTTTCGGCCAAAGCGACAGAAGGAGTGTATAAAAAAGACCTTCAAGATAATCAATATAAAGGCCTTTTTACCTTTTGGCAGGCGGTAAATTCAATCTTTTCGGTCTTATCGCCTCAAATTCAGCAATTAAACCAGGATAATTTCTTTTATATTACCAAAAGATACCTATTGGATAGAGAAGGGACTAAATTTAAGTTAAATTCCCATATAACAAATTCTTTCAAAAAACTTCTTCAAAAAAGGGCAGAAAAAAATCCTTTAAATTTCACTCCTGTAGATGTCCTTTTCTCTACTTCTCCCTTGGAAGAATACAACTACACCTCTTCCTTAAAGGCAGACGAATTTAGACAACAGGTAATTAAGTTCTTCTTAGAGAAAGATTTAACTATAGGGATAAAACCACATCCTGCCGAAAAAATTGAAAAATATGAAAAAGTCTTAAAAAAATTCCCTAAAGAAAAGGTTTTTTTATTTTCACCCTCTTTGATTACAGAAGATATTCTATTTCAATTACCAGTTAAATATGTAGTAAGTCTTTGGTCAACGGTGTTATTAACGGCAAAGATCTGTGATGTTGTACCTATTATTATTCATCCTGATTTGATTGGTTCAAATACTCACTATCATACCCAGTGGGAGGAGTGTAAGAGAGTTGTAGAGGCTACCGTGGAGGGTGAATTAAGCAAAGGGAAAAAGGGAGGACTGGCATTTTTCTCCTGGAAGGAAGAAGGTTCTCTTTTTCTACCGAGACAGGACAAAAACGCTAAAGTTGCCGCCCTATATCTTTTACCTCATGTTCACATATCCCAAAGGCCTTTTCTCTTACCGCTTTCCATTTTTTCAAGTTATAAACCAGTTGATAAAATTTTTCTTCTTACTTCTTCCAAATTTGAGCTTTTACAAAGACTTTACTCTTTCCCCGATTTAGAAAAGAAGATAAAAATTTTTACTTTTCCATCTAATGATGTAAATAGAGCTTCAGAAATCATAAGAAAAATAAACATAAGAGAAATAAGCATCCAGGGATATGATTACTATCTGCTTGGCAACAAAAATATCATCTATGAACCAGAGGAGTTAAAAAAGGCTCTTGCTTTTATTTCTCAGTATCCTGACATATCTATATGGAGCATAAAACAAAATTTATACTGGAAGTCATATACATCTAAACTTGATTGGACGATAGAGATGCCTGTCTTATTCAAATGTTCTTCTTTAAATGAGATCACAAAATCTTGCTTGATCCCACCTCATATCTGTATGGGACATTATTTAATTGAGGATGAAGAGCAACTTAAGTCCCTATCTCTAGAAATTCCACCTGACTTAAGACCCCAAAAAGTAACCTATTCTCAGCTTCCTTTGATTTTAAAGAAGGTATGCACCCCACTTGATACTCACATTCCAAACAAAAAAGTGGCCATTGTTGTTGTCAACTATCAATGCCCGCTAGATACGATCAATTGTCTTCAAAGTATCTTTAGTGCTGCCTATAAGAATTTTCAAATAATTCTTGTTGACAATGCGTCAAAGGATAATTCTATTGAGATTATTTTAGAACATCTCCGTAAAATGGGGATTGATGTATATACAGACCAAGAGGAGTTTTGTTTTAAACCGAAGACAGTGGTTTTTATTACCAACCAAACGAATCTTGGTTTTGCAGGTGGAGCTAATATTGGCATTAAAATAGCGCTTAAAAACAAGGTAGATTATATATGGCTGTTAAATCCAGATACTAAAATAGATAAAGATGCGCTGGTAGAGCTTGTTAAATTGGCTGAAAAAGATGAAAAGGTTGGCATTGTAGGTAGTAAAATTTATTGCTATACCCATCCCCAAAAAGTCCAATTTTGGGGAGAAAGATTTGTGGCTTATGGAGAAGGAGTTCCTGATACAAAAGACTTTCCCAAACCAGTAAATTTTATCTCAGGAACAAGCCTTTTGTTAAAAAAAGAACTTATAGAAAAAATTGGGTTCTTAGAAGAAGACTACTTTTTCTATTATGATGATAATGATATCGTTATTAGAGCCATCAAAACTGGCTGGGAGGTGTGGTATAATCCATATTCTAAGGTATATCATAAAGGGGGAGAAACTGCAGGTAGATGGCTTAAAACTCCTTTTAGTATATACTATGCGGTAAGAAATGAACTACTTTTTAACTATAAGCATTTTCCTCAGGTTTTTTTAGCAAGTTTTGAAAGAGTTAAAAATACATATTTTATGATTAACCATAAATTATCTTTAGTTTATGCTTATCTTAAAGGAGTAGAAGATTTTGTTTACAACCAGACAGGCAAGGCAAAGATATCATTTGATAAAATAGATGCATTAGTGGAAGAGCTTAAACATGAAAATCCACCTATTTCTTGGAAAACCCTTCCTCCTAAAGAGAGATTAAAGGTGTTAGAAGTGTTTTTAATCCTTAATCCAACTTCACAGGAATATCTTAATGCCTTTCTAGAAGAGGCTAAAGATCTTTATTATAAAAATATTATGGAAAATGCTGAGGCACATTTTCAAAAAGGCGAAGAGCAAAAGGCAATTCAGATGCTTGATCATCTCTTAACATCAAATTCATCTTATGCCCCTGCTCATAATGCCCTTGCCTTCATTTTTTGGCATAAAAAAGAAGTAGAAAAGGCGCTCTATCACATAACTAAGGCCCTAGAACTTGCACCAGATGATAGAGATATCATTTGGAATTGTGGTCAAATTATGCTATCCCTTGGACGAACGAAGGATGCCTATGACATTTATAAAAGATATTTACAAAAACATCCTCAAGAAATAGAAATAAAAAAAATAATTGAAGAGATTGAAAAAGAAATGTTGTAGTTTACAAGCCTTTAAAACAGGGGAGAGTTAAGGGACGAAAATGAGAAAGGTTATATTTATTGATAGTTTAAACAAACGGTTTGAGATGCCGATAGATAAATTTGTAGAAATCTTTAACAAATTATATATCTCTAATAAAAACGATATTGTGTTCAATCTGGCATCCAAAGAAAATTTAAAGATTACCCCCCTTATTCATCCGAAAGAATTGGGTAAAATAATCATTTTTGAGGCTGCCCAAAGGTTTGACTATGCACCTGCGCATAACATTTTTTCTCTTATGTGGGCTAAAAATTTTTATGAATTGGGCTATAGTGTTTATCTTATAGATATGGCAAATAAACGTATTTCTGATTTTCAAAATATTTTAACAACCATCAATCCTGATTTTATTTTTGACGCTCACAATTGGGTAGCAAATCAAGAAGAATTTATAAAAAGAGGTGTTATTCCTCGGGTTGATTTTTTTAAAATTGGGTGTCCTATCGTGGTGCTTATTGGAGAATTGCCCTTATGGAAGGATGGAAGTTTAACCTCATTGAAAACTTTAGAAGTAATGAGAGCTTATAATGAGCTATTTATAATTCTTTGCCACGAAAAGCAATGGTGTAGCTTTTTTAAAAATTTTGGAATAAAAAATGTTTACTTTCTTCCTCATTATGCCCCGGCAGAATTTAGTTATCCTACTGAAAATATGCCTAAAAGTTATCCTATAAGTTTTGTTGGCAACTTCCATAAACCAGTTTGCCATTTACCAAAAGAGCTAACAGAAATAGTAAACAAACATTTAATCTTGAAAAAACAAGACTTTGGTTACAATTTTATTCACCAACTTATGAGAGAAGTGTTTACGGTGTGGCCAAGTCAAGGTTGGGAAAAATTAGAAATAATTTGTAATCAGATAGGAGCTAATTTTGAAAATATGCGGTATTTTATTTTAAAAGAAATAATAAACCACCACCGCCTTATTTTATTTGGAACTTGTGTCCCTAAGGAATTTAAAGAACACCCTAATGTAAAATATAGGGGACCTGCCCACTGGTTACTTTTGCCTATTATTTTTGGTATGACAGCTATTAATTTAAATATTCACCGCATAGTGTTTGATACAAGCACGCAGGAAAGAAGTTTTATGTTTATCTTTTCTAAAGCCTTCTTTTTAACTGATTATAAAGAGATATTTAAAGACCTTTTTCCTACCTGTTACAAAGAGTTTACTTTTAAGACAGTTGACGAGTTGCTAAAAAAAATAGATTATTATTTACATCATGAAGACGAAAGAAAAGCAATTTCAGAAGAACTTTATAAAACGGCGATAGAAAGTCATACTTTAAAACATCGGGCTAAAACTGTGCTTGAATTATTAGGAAAGAAGTATTCGGAATGAGCTTACTATTTATTTTTGGCACCCGCCCTGAGGCGATTAAACTGGCTCCTCTAATAAGAAGATTTCAAAATACCTTTGAGATAAAGGTCTGTATTACTTCCCAACACATGGAGATGCTAAAACAAGTGTTGGATTTTTTTAAAATTCCAGTTGATTATGATCTTAAGATAATGGAAAAAAAACAGACCCTTAGCCAGGTTACCTGTAAGGTAATTCAGGGAATTGAATGGGTTTTGTCTGAATCAAAACCTGAATTGATATTTGTCCAGGGTGATACTACTTCTGCCTTTGCGGCTACTCTTAGTTGTTTTTATCACAAGATACCTGTAGCTCACATAGAGGCAGGTCTTCGCAGTTTTAACAAGTTTGCCCCTTATCCTGAAGAAATAAACAGGGTGCTTATTTCTCATTTAGCTGACTATCACTTTTGTCCCACCAAGGGAGCAAGGGAAAATCTTTTAAGGGAAGGAATGGAAAAAGAAAGAATTTTTGTGGTGGGTAATACAGTGGTTGATGCATTATTAGAGGCTTTAAAGATAATTGAGCACAATCAATTAGAGGATAAGTATCAGAAAGAGTTTAACTTTATTGATTTTTCCAAAAAACTCCTTCTGGTTACTGCCCATCGGCGGGAGAGTTTTGGTAAACCGCTTAGACAGATATGTTTGGCCTTAAAAAAACTTGCCTTGACTTTTGCGGAGGAGATAGAGATTATTTATCCTGTTCATCTCAATCCTCAGGTAGAAGAAACGGTAAAAACAATTTTAAAAGACATTCCTCATATTCATCTATTGCCTCCTGTGTCCTATCCTGTTCTTGTCTGGTTTATGAAAAAAAGCTATTTCATTCTTACAGATTCAGGAGGTATTCAAGAAGAAGCTCCTATTTTAGGAAAGCCCATCTTAGTTTTAAGAAAAGAAACCGAAAGGCCTGAAGGTATAAAAGCAGGCATAGCCAAACTTATAGGGACAGATGAAAATCTAATCTTTAGAGAGGCCTCTCTTTTAATCTCCGATAAAAGTGTTTATAAAAAAATGGCAAGGGTTTCATATATATATGGAGATGGTAATGCCAGTGAACGGATTTTCAATATTATAAAAAGAGATTTTTATAAAATATAGGAGCAGACTTTTGGGTATGAAGCCAGTTCCTTCATATTGTATTTGTTTTAAATTACAAAAGGGAGTTGAGAAATGGAAATTAACTCAAAGGTTTACTGGGATGCAAGATTTGATAAAGACTGGGAACACAAAGGCGGGCTCCAGCAAACGCAGCGTTTGGCTGAAATTGTAATTAAAAACATCTATTTCCTCCCCACCTCACCTATTTCCATCTTAGATGTAGGATGTGCTACTGGCGAGATGGTTAATCTGCTTACTATCCACTTTCCATTTGCCAAAGTATATGGATGTGATTCTTCTAAAGAGATAATAAAAAAATGCCAGCAGAAGTTTCCTTATTTAAGATCAAACTTTTTTGTCGCAGACATCTTTGATCTTTCTAAAGAGACTAAAAAAAGATTTGATCTGGTTGTGTGTTCAAATATACTTGAGCATCTTCATGAGCCTGAGAAGGTCTTAGAAGAATTGATAAAAGTCTCTAAGAGATATGTTCTTATTTTAGTGCGGGCAGAACAAGAACCTTCAGAAAAACAGGTCTTTTGCTTTAAAGAGTCATTTTTTACCCAAAAGGGCTTTTCCGTGCATAAAGATTTTACTACCAATGTCAGTATGGATGGCGTCCAATTTGTCGCCATTTTAGACAAAAAGTTTCCTTTAAAACCCTTATCTGCAAATCCTAAGGTCTTAATAGCTTCTCCTGTAAGGCAAGAGCCAGAGATATTAAGAGAATTTCTTGTTTCTCTTTCGGCATTAGACATAACTGGACTTCAAGTAGACTTTTTATTTATTGACAATAATGAAAATCAAACCTCCTCAACCTTATTGTTAGATTTTAAAAATAAACACCCATCCACTATCATTTGGCAAATTGCCGTTTTAAATCCTTATAAACGCGGTGAAAATTATCATAGCTGGAAAGAAACAACTATTTGGAGAGTAGCAGCGTTTAAAAATAAAATTATCTCTTATGCCTTTAAAAAAGGCTATGATTATCTCTTTTTAGTTGATTCAGATTTGATTCTGCATCCATATACTTTAAAGCGATTAATAAGAAGAAAAAAGGACATTATTTCAAATATTTTTTGGACTAAATGGTATCCTGATACTTCTCCTCTCCCCCAAATCTGGTTTATGGATGATTATACTTTATATAAACGGTTAAGAAGAGAAAGCATAACTTCCCAAGATAAACAAAATCGGCTTAAAGAAGCTATTTATCTCTTGCTCCTTCAGCCAGGTACTTATGAAGTAGGGGGATTAGGGGCATGCACCTTGCTTTCTCAAAAAGCAATGAAAAAAAAGGTAAATTTTTCCCCTCTTTATAACATAAGTCTTATAGGTGAAGATAGGCACTTTTGCATAAGATCAGTTTCACTTGGATTTCAGCTATTTGTAGATACGTATTACCCTGCGTTTCACATTTATCGTAAGGATGATTTGCTGAAAGTTAGTTATTTCAAGCAACTTTGCGAAGAAAGTATTAAAAATAATATGCCTCTAAACGGAGTTAAGCTCTTTCAATTGGTGGAAAGCTCAACAGTTAATTTGCTCTTCCAAGAAGGAACGAGTCTTTTACAACAAGGCCAAACGGAAAGGGCACTGGAACGATTTAAAGAAGTTTTAAAGCTTAATATGTCTCATGCTCTTACTCACAATACCCTTGCCTTTATCTACTGGCAAAAAAAGGATATAGAAAAGGCACTGTATCACATAACAAAAGCAGTGGAGCTTGCCCCTGATAACAGAGACATTATCTGGAACTGTGGGCAAATCATGATAGGGCTTGGAAAGGTAGAAGATGCTTATGAAGTTTACAAGAGATACTTAGAAAAACATCCAGAGGAAGAAGAAATAAGACAAGTAATAGAAGAAGTTGAGAAGATAAAAAAATCTTGTGCTAAATAACTTTTATTCCTTCCAACCTACCGTTTGCCGTCAAAACTTGACTTTTTTCTAACAAAAGTTTAAAAAATTCTTCAAATCTTTAAGGGAGGCAAATATGGCAGAAGAAGGTCGCCAGATTACAGATGTGGTGCTGGAAGAAGATAGGGTGTTTAGGCCCTTACCAGAAATTGTGATTGAGGCTAATGTAACCCCCCTTGAGTATGAAGAGGCCATCCGTAAGGGGGAAGAAGACTTTGTTAGTTTTTGGGAAGAAGCAGCTGAAGAGCTTGAGTGGTATAAGAAATGGGACAAGGTTTTAGATGACTCTGATCCTCCTTTTTACAAATGGTTTGTAGGAGGAAAGTGCAATATTGTGCATAATGCTTTAGATCGGCATGTGCATACCTTTCGTAAAAACAAGGTAGCCATTATTTGGCAGGGTGAGCCTTTAAAGGACATAAAAAAATTGACCTATTATGAACTATATCGCCGCGTTAACAAATTTGCTAATGTTTTAAAATCCTTAGGGATAAAGAAAGGTGATCGGGTAGCCATCTATCTGCCTAATATTCCAGAAATTGCCATTGCCATGCTCGCCTGTGCCAAGATTGGCGCCGTTCACACTGTAGTCTATGCTGGCTTTAGTGCTGCCGCCTTAAAGGAAAGAGTAAATGATGCCCGGGCCAAAATCATTGTTACCGCTGACGGTCTTTATCGGAACGGAAAAATTATCAATCTAAAAAATGTTGTAGATGAGGCCATGCTTGAATGTCCGACTGTTGAAAATGTTATCGTTGTCCAGAGGACTGGCGAGGAAATAGATATGAGTGATGGCCGTTACTTATGGTTCCATGAATTGATGGATGCTGCGCCAGAAGAATGTGAGACCGAGGTTATGGATGCTGAAGACATGCTTTTTATCCTCTACACCTCTGGTACGACTGGAAAGCCGAAAGGTGTAGTTCATGTTCACGGCGGGTATATGGTTGGAGTACACCGTACTTTAAAATGGGTTTTTGATATTAAAGAAACGGATATCTATTGGTGTGCCGCTGATCCTGGTTGGATTACCGGCCATAGCTATATTGTCTACGGTCCCTTGATGGCTGGGGCAACTACCGTTATGTATGAAGGTCATCCTCTTTATCCTAAGGCCAATCGCATGTGGAAGATCATAGAGGACTTTGGCATCACTATTCTTTATACTGCTCCCACTACTATCCGGATGCTTATGCGCTATGGATCAGCCATCCCGCGGCGACATAACCTTTCTACCTTAAGACTACTGGGTTCAGTTGGAGAGCCTATTAATCCAGAGGCCTGGATGTGGTATTACAAAAATGTTGGCCGGGAGAGGTGTCCGATTATGGATACCTGGTGGCAGACAGAGACGGGGGCATTTATGATTACTCCCTTACCGGTAAGCCTTTTAAAACCTGGTTCAGCTACAAGACCTTTCCCTGGTATCCACGCTGATATTGTAGACAAAGACGGTAATTCTGTTCCTGAAGGAAAGGGAGGATTTTTAGTGATCAAAAAGCCTTGGCCTTCTATGCTCCGTACTCTCTACCGTGATCCAGAACGGTATAAGCAAGTTTATTGGGAGAAAATTCCAGGTGGTGTTTATTGTAGCGGTGATATTGCCCGTAAAGACAAGGATGGATATTTTTGGATTCAGAGCCGAGCAGATGATGTAATAAACATTGCTGGTCACAGAATTGGTACGGCTGAAATAGAAAGTGCCGTAGTTGGCCATAAAGCTGTGGCCGAGGCTGCCTGTATTGGTGTGCCTGATTCCATTAAGGGCGAAGTGGCCAAAGTATTTGTAATCTTAAAAGAAGGATATGAGCCCAGTGAAGAATTGGACAAAGAAATTAGGCGACACATTCGGAAGGAATTAGGCCCCATTGTTATTGTGAAATCTATTGAGTTTGTAAACAGCTTACCAAAGACAAGAAGTGGAAAGATCATGCGTCGTGTATTAAAGGCCAGAGAGATGGGCGTAGATCCAGGAGACTTGACAACTTTGGCAGATTAGAAAAAAACTATTGACAAGTTTTAGGATTATATGATAAATCTGCTGGAGAAAATTTGGGAGAAGGAGGTGAAATAAATGCCAACAGTAGAGTACAAAGGTAAAAAATGGGAAGTTGACGAAGATGGTTTCTTAGCTGGTGGATTAGATGAGTGGTGTCCTGAGTGGGTTGAATATGTGAAAGAACAAGAAGGTATTAAGGAATTGACCGCAGATCATTGGAAGTGCATCCACTTCTTGCAAGACTATTACAGGAAGCATGGTATTGCTCCGATGGTGAGAGTGTTTTCTAAGGCGACTGGTTTCAAGCTGAAAAAGATTTACGAGCTCTTTCCGTCTGGACCTGGTAAGGGAGCCTGTAAGATGGCCGGATTACCCAAGCCCACTGGTTGTGTGTAAAGACAAGCTTCTATATTGCACGCGTGCAAACCCCACCTTAAGGTGGGGTTTTTGTTTAAAATAGCGCCTCCACAAAGGCCTCTGGATCAAAAGGTCTTAAATCATCCATCTTTTCGCCGATACCGATGAACCGAATGGGAATTTTAAATTCATGGGCAATGCTCACCAAAATACCTCCTTTAGCTGTTCCATCCAGTTTGGTCATAACAATACCTGTTACGCCAAGGGCTTCGTGAAAGAGTTTGGTTTGCGAGGTGGCATTTTGGCCTGTCGTGGCATCCAAAACAAGTATAATCTCATGCGGTGCATCAGGAACAAGCTTTTGCACTACCCGTTTTACCTTTTTAAGTTCTTCCATAAGATTGACTTTAGTGTGCAGCCTTCCCGCTGTATCTATAAAGACGACATCTACTCCTTTTGCCTTGGCCCTCTGTACACCATCAAAGGCCACGGCGGCTGGATCGGCCCCACTTTGTTGCTTGTAAAAATCTACTCCTACCCGCTTGGCCCAGATTTCTAGCTGTTCAATGGCCGCTGCCCGAAAGGTATCGGCTGCCACAAGTAGCACCTCTTTGCCCATATCTTTATAATACTTAGCTAGTTTGGCGATGGTTGTTGTTTTGCCCACACCATTTACCCCAACCATCATAAATATAAAAGGCTTGGTCTTTTCTACTTCTAGAGGTGGAGTTTCTAGCTGTAGTAAACTTAAGATCTCTTCTTTTAAGACCCTTTTCAATTCCTCTACATTATTAATCTCTTTGCGACTGACCTTTTTGGTAATCCGCTGGATGAGTTCCTGTGTGGCCTTTACCCCTAGATCGGCTATGATGAGTACTTCTTCTAACTCTTCTAGGACCTCTTCGTCTATCTCCTTTTTCCCCAAAAAGAGTTGATCAATGCGTTCGGTTAAGGCCTGTCTGGTCTTACTCAGTCTTTCCTTTAATCGTTTGATAAATCCAAACTGCCTCTTTTTTTCTTCCTTTTCTTCCTTTTCTTCCACCGGAGGTATTTCTGCTACTGGAGTTATTTCTTCGGCTACTGTCTCTTCTTTAACTTTCTCTTCAGGCTGTTTTTCCTCTTCTTTTAAAGGTTTTTCTTCCTCTTCTTTTTTCTTTTTCCATTTAAACCACTTGAACATTTTTCTCCCCTCCTTCCAGGGAAATAGAAACAATACTGCTAACGCCTTTTTGTTCCATTGTTACCCCAATCAGTTGATCCGCCGCCTCCATTACACGCCGGTGATGGGTAATAACAATTAGTTGCATCGTGTCCTTAAGCTGCTTAAGCAAATTGCAAAATCTTTCTACATTCCTTTCATCCAGCCCTGCATCTACCTCATCCAGAATGCAAAAAGGACTTGGTTTGATAAAATAAAGCCCAAACAAAAAGATTAAGGAGATCAAACTCCGTTCGCCCATAGAAAAAAGATGATGCCGTACCCTTTTCCCAGGCAATTGAACCTTAAAATCTACCCCTGAAGTTAAAGGATGGGCTGGATCAAGTAAAACAATTTCTCCCCTAGCCTCTCCAAAGATGAATTGTAAAAGCCTTTTAAATTCTTGGTTGGCCTTCTCTAAGGTAGAGAGAAAGAGCTTGGCTGAGGTTTGATCAATAGTGCAGATGGCCTTTTGTAAATCCCTGATAGATGCCCTTAAATCCTCGCGTTGTGCTTTTAAAAACTCATATCGTTCCTTAACTTCTTCATATTCCTCTATTGCCCCTAAGTTTACCTGGCCAAGTTTCTCTAGACGTAGATTGACTTCTAACCTCTTTTCTTCTAATTCCTTTTCTGAAAGAACAAAGGGAGGTGTTTCGTTATCAGCAGAAAGTTCATATTCCTTTAAAAGCCGCTCTTTAAAGAGATTGGCCTCGGCCTGTAGCCCTTCCATTTCCCTTTCTAGCACTTGTAGTCTTTCTCGCTTTTGAGTGATCGCTCTTTCTAGGCTTTCAATCTGCCGTTCTAAGTCTTTCTTTTCCTTTAAAGATACTTCTAGTTCCCTTTTGCGCAGCTCTATAATACCTTCTATTTCTTCTAATTTTTCCTTACATACAACTAAATTCCTCTTTATAGTTTCTCTTTCTTGGAAAGCTCTTTTAATTTCGGCTGTGAGTTCCTCGGTTTCCTTTAAGGCCTGTTTTAACCCCCTTTCACATTCTCCTTCTCTGCGTTCAAGCCGCTGCCTTTCTTTTCGTAAAAATACCCTTTTTTTCTCTCCCTCCTGCTGCTGCCACTGATAACGGGAGAGAAATTCCTTTTTTTCGTTTCTTAACCTTTCAACCTTCTCAAGCTTCTCTCTTAATCGTCTTAACTCCTCCCTTAACTGTCCATTTTGTTCTCTTAAAACCTGCCTTTCCTTTTCCCTTTCTGCCTGTTGCTGTTCAAGTCTGATCCATTCATCTTCTATTTTGACTTGTCGTTTTTCCACTTCCTCTTTTTGTAAAAGGGTATACTTAAGGAATTCCCGTTGCCTGATTTCTTCTCCCTTAAGGCGCTGCCTTTCCTTTTCTAGCCTTTTTATTTCCCTTTCTGCTTCCTTAACAAACGCTTCTTGTTGTTTTAACTGCCTTTTAAGCCTTTCAGAAATTGTCTTTACCTGCGGCAGTTTTGTCTCTAAGACACTGATAGTGCTTTTAAGCCAGGTCTTTTTTTGTTGTTTTTCTAAATATTCCTTAAGCACACCCTGCATTTGCTCTTTATGCAGAATTCCTTCTTTTGTCAGGATTTCTCCCATGGGCGTAACAAAGAGATAACCAGCATAATTTAAAAGTTTAGCTTCAAGTTTCTCAACCAACACTACCTGGGCAAAAAGCCTTTTTCCTACTTCTTCATACCCTGGCTTAAACCGGATTTTTTCTAGAAGGGGCGAGCCTAAAGGGGTGTTAAGGGGGTGAGTTTCTATCTTTAGCTCTACTGGCACCAATGTTTGGACCTTGTTTACCTTTAAGAGCCGTAAACCTGTCTCTAGGTCGGGAATTAGCCACCCATCATTGGCCTTAAACCGCAGGACTGCCTCTACGGCATCCTCATAGCCCTTGGCCTCAGCCAGAATATCCATTACCTGCCCTAAGGCCCCTTTTAGTTTTTCTCTTGGCTGATGGGCCTTAAGCCATTGTTCTACCGTTTTTAACTGCGAGCGCCGCCGGATTAGGATCTCTTCCATATTTAAAACTGCCCTTTGCCACCGCCGATGCCTCTCTAAAATTCCTTCATAGGCCTCCTCTGCCTCTTTCTTTTTGGCGGTTAGTTCATTTATTCTTTCTTTCAACTCCCCTAGCTTTTCAGAAATTTTCTTTAATTCTTCCTCTGCTTTAAGTGCCTTTTTTTTTGCCTGCCTTAACTTTTCAGCTATGCCCTTTTTGTCTTCTTCCAGCCGTCTCTTTTGCCTTTGCAGGTGTTCTATTTCTGTCTCGGTCCGGATTAAACGCTGCTTAATTTTGTCCTGCGCTTGCTTCTTTTCTTTTAAAATGCGTCTGTTCTCTTTTAAAATATTCTCTAGTTCCGCCACTATTGTTTTAACACCTTCTCCCTCTTCTTTCAGCGTTTTGAGCTGGGACTCTAGCTGAGCCAATTCCTTTTCTACCTCAACCCTCTGTTTTTTTATCTCTTCTTTTTCTACCTCAAGCCGTTTGCAGTGTTCTTCTAATTGTTTTTTTCTCTTCTTGGCCGCTTCTTCCTTTTCGTCCAGTCCTTTTTGTTTTAACTCTAACTCTTTAAGCTTGGTACGTGTTTCCCAAAGGAATTTTTCCTTAGTCTTTAGCTGTTCTTGCAGGTTAAAGACTTGATGTTTAACCCCTTTTAACTGCTGGGATAGGCTTGCATGCCTAGAAAGTAAGGCACTATTTTCTTCCCGTAGCTGCGTGGCTTCTTTTTGCCGTCTTTCCCATGCCTCTTTTTTGGATTTATATCTTTGCAGAAGAAGGGAGATTTCTATCTGTCTTAATTTTTCCTTTAGTTCCAGATACTCCTTCGCCCGCTTGGCCTGCTGGGCCAGCCGCCGGACCTGGGTCTCTACTTCCTTTAAGATATCCTCCAGACGCACTAGGTTTTGTTTAGTATCCTCAAGCTTACGCAGGGTTTCTTCCTTCTTTTCCCGATATTTGGTAATACCGGCTGCCTCTTCCAAAAGTCGCCTCTTTTCTAAAGGGGAGAACTCAATTAGTTCTGTTACCTGTCCCTGATCAATGATGCCATAGCTTTTAAGACCAAATCCGAGGTTTAAGAGGGTTTCCCTTATGTCCTTTAGCCGACAGGGGCGTTTGTTGATTAAATAACCTGTTTCACCTGAGCGAAAAATACGTCGTGTCAACATGAATTCAACCGAAGAAGAATTCCCCTCTTGTTCTAGGATGATAGACACCTCGGCCATAGAGGCAGGACTAAAACGATCAGTGCCACTAAAAATTAAATCCTCAGCTGTTTTGCTTCGTAGGGGCTTATATCCCTGTTCGCCTAGCACCCACTTGATAGCATCTACAACATTGCTTTTACCACATCCGTTGGGCCCAACAATAGCCGAGATACCAGGGGAAAACAGAACGGTGGTGGTCCGAGCAAATGACTTAAAACCTTTTAATCTTAAGGCCTTAAGTGTGGTTCTTTTGGTTACTATGTCTTCCTTCATCGCTTAATGGTGCCAGTCTTAGTGGTTTCGTATCCTCCCATCTTTTCTATGGCCTGCTTAAAGTCCGAAGAATTTATCAATTCTAAAATCGTTTGAATCTTTTCTGTATGCCAGAATTGTTCTGGGATAACAAGGTCATATTCTTCAGTAGCAATGGGAATAAAATCAAGTCCAAGGGCCCTAGCTGCCGCATAGATGCCAAGTCCTACATCGGCTCGCCCACTCAGTACATCTACAGCTACAGCCATGTGTGAAAACTCCTCATGGTCATAGCCTTTGATCTGACTAGGATCAATACCTAACTGTTTAAGCTTATAATCAAGCAAAATACGCGTTCCCGCCCCACGCTGGCGGTTGACCATGGTAATGTCTGGACGGGTTAAGTCTTCAATGCCTTTAATGTCCTTGGGATTACCTTTGGGGACGATTAGGCCTTGATGTCTGATGACCAGATTTACAACTTTTACGGGCACATCCTTTAAATAACGGTCAATGTAGGTCAGGTTGTAAATACCGGTTTCTGGATCAAAAAGGTGCGAACCGGCTAAGTGTGCCTTTCCCTTTTTTATGGCCATTAAACCACCAAGGCTGCCAACATTACTGGCAGAGATATTTAAAAATGGATTTACCTTCTTTAGCTCCGAAGCAAGTAAGTCAATGGTTAAATCATGGCTACCAATAATGACAATGGTATTTAAAATTTCCTCCTCTGGCACGAGGAGTTCAGCCTCTACCGGCTCATCTTCCCCAATGCCTTCTTTTTGGGCCGGGATGCGAATAACTCCATGCGCCTTGGTGAGAGTGGTAATAGAACCCGCCGCCCGTGGCAGAGATGTAGCAATTACCTTTTTCCCTACTTTACCAAGCTTTACCCGTAAAAATTCTTCAATACCCAGTTTTGAAGGCAAGGCCCGGGCAGGAAAGACCTTTATTCTTGGCCTTTTTTCATAAACAATGCCCAGCATACGCGAAAGAAGAGGTAGGGCAAACTGTTCAAAGGAAATAACAGAAGACACTGGATAGCCAGGATTGCCAATAATGGGTTTATTTTTCACCTTAGCTAAAATTGTGGGTTTCCCTGGCATAATGGTGACACCATGCACCAGGACTTCACCCAGTTCTTCCAGGGCCGAGGCGGTGTAATCCTTGCTACCAGCTGAGGATCCAGCCAGGACAATAATGAGATGGGCATCGCTATCTATGGCCTTGGCGATTGTTTCTTTTAATAAATCATATTCATCTGGCACCACTGGCCACTTTTCGCATATAGCCCCCACCCTGGTTAATAAGGCCCGTAACATCCATGAATTGGACTCAATAACCTCGCCTTTTTTAGGTCCTTCTTTGTCTACCTTTTCAATAGGAACAATTTCATTACCCGTGGGAATAATCACCACTTTGGGCCGCTGCTTGACTTCTATCTCAAAAATACCGCCCTCTAAAAGGGCGCCAATGTCATAAGGGGTGATTTGATGGCAAGGAGGCAAAATAAGTTCAGTGGCAACGATATCTTCGCCTACCTTGCGCACATTTTGCCAGGGATAAACTGCCTTACGGATGATGATTTTATCCCCTTCTTCTACCACGTCTTCAATCATAATTACCGCATTAGTATTATCTGGTAAGGGATGGCCAGTGTTTATAGGAAAGGCCTCTTTGCCTACTTTTAATTCCTTGGGATGTTCTAAAGATGCCTCAAAAGTAACGCTTGCCTCTACCGCATAACCATCCATGGCCGCCGAGTGAAAATTGGGAGAAGAAAAACGGGTAAAGATGGGCCTGGCCGTTACCCTTCCTAAGGCCTCGGTCGTGGGCACACACTCGGTCTTTAGATAATCTCTAAAATCAAAGGCCGTAAAAAAAATACGCCTTGCCTCTTCTAATGGTGTCATTTTCAAATAAACATGACGTTTTGGCATCATCTACTCCCTTATTTTCCTTCTAGATGCTTTTCTATTCTTTCTAACACCATCTTTATTGCTTTATATGTCTTCTCATCTACAATTTCTTTATATAGTTCTTCTGCTGTTTCTTCATCATAAACATGCACTAACCAGTTTCTGACTTCTACCAATTTACCTATTGTCTCTTCATATTTTTCGGGAAGAAGTCCCTCTTTAAAACAGTGCTTGAAAACATGATTTAGGAGAATGACACTCTATTCCTTGAGAGCGTAAGTATTCTTTAGCACATTTCCACATACTTTCATAAGTATATTCAAACCTCTTTGTGGTTATTTCAACCAAAAACTCCTTTTTAAACAGATTTCTAAATACGGGTGTAGTTATGATCTCTTCATACTTTCTAAACGCCCTTTTAAATCTTTGAAAAGCCTTTCTGAACCTATCCATATTTTACCCTCTTTGATAATCTGCTCAAGAAAATTTACATCTTTTACTTTGGCAAGATCAACAAGATCTATTTCTCTTAAAATAGGCAGCTGTTCAAACAGTGCGCCTATCTCAAGATACTTCTTTCCAGAAATTTCAGTACCTGTATAAATGCCTATATCTATATCTGACTGTCTATCAAACATACCTCTCGCCAATGGACCAAACAGAATGATAAGTATCTCTTCTGGAAAAACCTTTTTCACGGCCTTTTTTATAAGCCGTTTGTATCTTTCAATCGCCTCTTTATGAGTGTTTTCCATTATTTAGGGCCTTTAAAAAAGGATTACCTCTACCTCTTCTCCTTTATCAAGGCCTTCACTGCTCCAATCAATTTTTACTAATCCATCTGCCTTAACTAAGGTATTGATTAACCCTGATTTACCCAGAATTGGTTCTGCCCAAAAGGTATTATCTTCTTGCATAATTCTTACCCGTAAATAGTCCTCTCGGCCTTGTACCGAAGGCACATTTGTCTTCATCCGTGCCTTTATGGTCTTAAAGGCCTTTAAAGGAAAGTGTCTTTCCCCTCCGATCCACTGGATAAAACGCCTGACAAAGACAAAAAAGACAATGATGGCCGAGGCCACCTGACCAGGTAAACCCCAGATGGCTTTTTCTCCTACCCGGGCAAAGATGGTTGGTTTACCAGGGCTGATGGCAATACCGTGACAGAGGATTTCACTTTCAGGAAAAGATTTAATGATGTCCAAAGTAAAGTCTCGCATGCCGACAGAGCTACCGCCGGAGATTAAAACTACATCTGCCCTTGCGATTGCCTCTTGGCAAACAGATCGTAGGGCCTTGGGATCATCTCTTACAATGCCCATACGTAAGGGGATACCACCGGCTTCTTCTACTAAGGCCGACAAGGTATAAGAATTGACATCACGCACCTGACCAGGACGGGGATTCTCTTGGATAGAAATTACCTCATCACCAGTAGAGATGATAGCCACAAGCGGCCTTTTGTAAACTTTTATCTTTTGCTGCCCAAAGGCAGCTAAGACACCCAAGTCTTGGGGCCTTAGTCTATGTCCTTTTGGTAACACAAGGCTATCCTTTGCAAAGTCTTCATCGGCAAGTATGACATTTTGCAGGGGGGCAACCGGTTTAAACACCTCAACCGTTGTTCCGTCTAGTAATTGTGTATGTTCTACCATTACGACCGCATTGGCTCCTTCAGGTAGCATTCCACCTGTGAAAATCCTGACGGTTTCTCCTCTTTTTAAGGTAAATGAAGGTACCTCTCCCATTTTTATCTCACCAACGACTGTAAGCCAAACCGGCACAGCCTCTGACGCACCAAAGGTATCTTCTGCCTTTACTGCATAACCATCCATAGTTGACCGGCAAAAGCCAGGCAAGTCCTCTGGGGCATAAAAATCCTTGGCCAGCACACGGTTTAATCCTTCTTCTAAGGTAACGACCTCTTGATTTATAGGCGAGAAGCTAGAAAAAGTGGCTAAGACATCTTCTGCTAATTTCGTAGAAAAAAAGTCCTTTTTCATAATAGTGGTATTTTAAAGAAAATAAAATTGCCGTCAAGACACAAAAAGAACCCAAAATCCGTGATTGATTTTTGGATAAGGGTATTTTAGACAAGAAAATGAGAAAAGAGTAGAAAAGAAAGCCAGAAAGCTCTATTTAGCCAGTAAATATCTTAACTCAAGTTTGAAGCATGTCTAAACCATACCCATAATTTTCTAGGTCTTTTGAGTGGCACTACATCAGGGGGTAACGCATTTTATTAGTTCAAAAATTCTTGCAATTTTAAGGTGTCAAAGTTGAATTAGGCCAATCGCGCAATTTGGGTTTAGGTAGCCAGTTGACAGGCGAGGGTTCATTTGTTATATTCTATTTGGTCAGTGGGGCTGTAGCTCAGTTGGGAGAGCGCGTGAATGGCATTCACGAGGTCACGGGTTCAAGTCCCGTCAGCTCCACCAAGATAAAGAAAGCCAAAGGGCTTTCGGAATAGCCGAAAGCCCTTTTCTTTTTTGCCATAAAAACTTGAGGGGCTAAAATGGGATTTAAATGTGGCATTGTGGGATTGCCTAATGTGGGCAAATCCACCCTCTTTAATGCCTTAACAGCGGCAGGAGCCGAAGTAGCCAATTATCCCTTTTGTACGATTGAGCCCAATATAGGAGTGGTAGAAGTTCCTGATGCTAGGTTAGATAAAATTGCGGCCATCATTAGACCCAAAAAGGTTACACCCACGGTAATGGAGTTTGTAGATATTGCCGGTTTGGTAAAAAATGCCAGTAAAGGAGAGGGGTTAGGCAATCAATTTCTCTCCCATATTCGCCGTGTAGACGCTATTGCCCATGTAGTAAGGTGTTTTGAAAATGAAAATGTCTCGCATGTAGAGGGTAGTATTAACCCCAAGCGAGATATTGAAACCATTAATATAGAACTCATCTTGGCTGACCTGGCTACGGTAGAAAGACGCATTGAGAAGTTAGGAAGACTAGCCAAGGTGGGTGAAAAGACGGCAAAAAAGGCCATGCCGGTACTTTTGGCCCTTAAGGAAATCTTAGAGCAAGGAGAACGTGTTGGAATACACCTGGACCGTTTTGATCAAGAGGCCCTTCAGTTGATTAAAGAATTACAGCTTTTGACGACAAAGCCCGTTATGTATGTGGCCAATACAGACGAGGCAGGTATCCAGCAGGACAATCCTTATGTAGCCCAAGTAAAAGAAATCGCACAAAGAGAAGGGGCAAAGGTGGTCAAGATTTGTGCCAAGATAGAGGCCGAAGTGCAGGAATTAGAGCCTGAAGAAAGAGCAGAATTTTTAGAGGCTCTGGGATTAAAGGAACCTGGGCTTCATCAGTTTATTAGAGAAGGTTATGCTTTACTGCAGCTTATTACTTTCTTTACCGCTGGTGAGAATGAGGTAAGGGCCTGGACGATTAAACGGGGCACAAAGGCACCCCAAGCCGCCGGCAAGGTACACTCGGATATGGAGAGGGGATTTATCCGCGTAGAAGTGACAAAATACGAAGATTTAATGCGGGAAGGCTCTTTACATGCCTGTAAGGAAAAGGGCTTGGTCCGCATTGAAGGGAAGGATTATGTTATCCAAGATGGTGACATCCTTTATTTTCGTTTTAATGTGTAGTTTCGTCCCACCTTTGCAGTAGGTATGGTTTTGCCTTTTCAAACATTTCACACTCATAATCAATAAACTCTTCTGCCTCCTGGATGGACATACGTTCAGTCTTCTTGACATAAGAAAGTGTTTTACCAAAATAAAGAGGGATAAGGGCCTCGCAGATCAATTGCTGCTCAACCACTTTGTTCTTATGACCCACAGCAAAGTCATAGATGATTTTTATCCAGAGTTCTACAGGAAACTCAAATCGTTCTAAAGAAAGGGTTTTAATTTCCTCTAACTTATTTAGGTTGGGGGGATAAATGACCTTTTCCCAAACAGGTTTATATTGTTTAAATCCATCTAAAAACTTTTGCAAAAGACTAGCTTGATCTACTTCCACCGGAGGAGGCATTTCTGTTTCGCCCAGACCAAAGCCAAAGATGGCTGTAGGCTTACTCCATTTAACGGCCTTCCAATTGTTTTCAAACCTTTCCATAAGATTGAACACTGTTCCTACCACTTGATAAAACATAGGTCCCAATGTCTTGGCCGGATCCTTAGCCCGGTGAATTTTAGGACGTCCCATAAAGGATTGACAAATGGGTACACCTTCATTGATGGCCAGTGTTGTCATCCAAATATCAATCCCAAATTTAGCTACTTCCTCATCCCAAAAATTGCTTTCTCGGTATACCTTTGCCATTCTTGCAGAGAAACCAAAATCTCCTCCAATGGGTTGCCGGATTCTTCTACCATAGAGGGCCCTAGTGAGAGGATAAACCACGCTGTTAGTGATGGTGCCGTCATATTTATGGCGTACATAGAGAGGAGTAACATAATCAAAGTCCTGAAATAATGGTTCACCTAGATTGCGAATCCATTTAGGGGTAATGCTTTTTAAGTCAGCATCTACTGTAATAATGGCCTTTGCTTCCAATTCCCCAGCCTTGTGAAAGAGCATTTTTAATACGTTTCCTTTACCCGTTAGATTAGGAGGAAGGCTGAGGTAGATCTTAGGAATATTGCCGGTAGGGGTGTTTAAAAAGATTTCCTTTGTGCCGTCGGTAGAATTGGCATCACAGTTGATAATAACGCATTTGTAATCAGAAAAATACTTCTTTAAACCTTCGGCTGCCTGTTTAATAGGATAGGCAATGGTTGCAGCCTCATTATAAGAAGGAATACCTACAAGGATATCTGCTGCTTTTACATTATTTGGATTTATCTCCTTGCCGATAAAGTGTTCCATTGATCTCCCCCTAAAGATTTCTTATATTTAGCAGTTTTAGGGGAGAGGCGTCAAGAGTTGAAGTTTAAAAGCTTAAGGGGATTGACGAATAGCTTGAACTATGATAGAAAGTGCTGCGTGGTTGTGCGCCCTTGCGCATTTAAAGAAAATAGTTTAAATATAATGGTGAGCTGGCGTAGCTCAACCGGCAGAGCGGCTGATTTGTAATCAGCAGGTTGTGGGTTCAAGTCCCTCCGCCAGCTCCAGAGAACTGTGGAGGGGTTCCCGAGTGGCCAAAGGGGACGGGCTGTAAACCCGTTGGCGCTGCCTTCGGAGGTTCGAATCCTCCCCCCTCCACCACTTAGGCGGGAGTAGCTCAAGTGGCTAGAGCATCAGCCTTCCAAGCTGAGGGTTGCGGGTTCGAGTCCCGTCTCCCGCTCCAAGGGTGCCCACGTAGCTCAGGAGGTGGAGCACTTCCTTGGTAAGGAAGAGGTCACCGGTTCGAGTCCGGTCGTGGGCTCCATTTTTTTTGTTTTTTTCTTTTTAGCTTTGCAAGGGGGGTTGAGTGATGGCGAAGCAGAAATTTGAGAGGAAGAAGCCGCATATAAATGTGGGGACGATAGGTCACATTGACCATGGTAAGACGACATTGACGGCGGCGATTACGCGGACGTTAGCGAATGCGAAGCTAGCGGACTTTGTGCCGTTTGAGCAGATAGACAAGGCGCCGGAAGAGAAGGAGAGGGGGATTACGATTGCCACGGCGCACGTGGAGTATGAGACGGAAAAAAGGCACTATGCGCATATAGATTGTCCTGGTCATGCGGACTATATTAAGAACATGATTACGGGAGCGGCACAGATGGACGGTGCGATTTTAGTGGTAGCGGCGGATGATGGTCCGATGCCGCAGACTAGGGAGCACATATTATTAGCGAGACAGGTAGGGGTGCCATATATTGTTGTGTTTATTAACAAGGTAGACATGGTAGACGATGAGGAATTGATAGAATTAGTTGAATTAGAGGTAAGGGAGCTTTTGAGCAAATATGAATTTCCTGGTGATGATGTACCTGTGATTAAGGGTAGTGCGTTGAAGGCGTTAGAGTGTGGATGTGGGAAGAGGGAATGTCAGTGGTGTGGTAAGATATGGGAGTTATTAGATGCGATGGATGAGTATATACCTGAGCCTGTGCGTCCGTTGGATAAACCTTTTCTGATGCCGATAGAGGATGTATTTAGCATAAGTGGAAGGGGTACGGTAGTAACAGGTAGGGTAGAGAGAGGGGTGATTCATCCTGGAGAGGAAGTGGAGATAGTGGGGTTAGGGCCGACGCGTAAGACGGTAGCGACGAGCATTGAGATGTTCAGGAAGATTTTGGATGAGGGCAGAGCAGGAGATAACATAGGAGTGTTATTACGTGGTATAGGAAAGGATGAGGTAGAGCGTGGGATGGTATTGGCGGCGCCTGGGACGATAACGCCGCATACGCGATTTGAGGCTGAGGTATATGTATTGACGAAGGAGGAAGGGGGGAGGCATACGCCATTTTTCAGTGGATATAGGCCGCAGTTTTACTTTAGGACGACGGATGTGACGGGAGTAGTTACATTGCCGGAGGGGGTAGAGATGGTGATGCCTGGAGATAATGTGCGGATAGAGGTGAATTTATTAGAGCCGATAGCGATGGAAGAGGGATTGCGATTTGCGATTAGAGAAGGTGGAAGGACCGTTGGTGCAGGTGTGGTAACCAAGATATTGGAGTAAAAGGCAATGCGGGTTATAATCCATTTAGCATGTACAGAGTGCAAAAGGCGCAATTACACAACGACTAAAAATAAAAAAAGAACCCCAGACAGATTAGAGCTTAGAAAATATTGTCCCTTTTGCCGTAGACATACGTTGCATAAAGAAGTAAAATAACTTGAAGTGCAGGCCAGTAGCTCTAACGGCTAGAGCACCGGACTCCAAATCCGGGGGTTGGGGGTTCGAATCCCTCCTGGCCTGCCATTTTATTGTCTTTAGAGGACGATAATGGCAAAGAAGAAAAAAAACAAAAAAGTTGTTAATAAAGAAGTTGAGCTTAAGACATCGACAGAGGTCTTAAAATCTGTTAAAACGCCTAACCTTGGTTGGGTCAATCGGGCGAGGCAATTTTTAAGAGAAGTAAAGGTTGAACTGAAGAAGGTAACTTGGCCCAGTAAAAGAGAGTTGATTGGCTCAACGATTGTGGTAATTGTGTTTGTATTTATTGTAGCGGCCTATTTAGGCCTGATTGATTTTATATATACTGCTATTATAGGAAAATTGTTGGGATAAAAATGGCCTTCAAGTGGTATATCGTCCATACATATTCAGGCTTTGAAGAAAAGGTAAAGGCGTGGTTAGAAGAACGGATCCGTAATGAAAAAGATCCGCGAATTAAGGCGTGCTTTAAAGAAATTTTAGTGCCTACAGAAAAGGTTATAGAATTAGTTAAAGGAGAAAAAGTAACCTCTTCACGTAAATTTTATCCTGGCTATGTTTTGATCTGTATGGACTTTGATCAAGATGAAAATTTAAAAAGTATCTTATGGCATTTAGTGCGAAGAACACCAAAGGTAACCGGCTTTGTTGGTGGGAAAAATCCGGTACCTATTCCCGATGAAGAGGTGGAAAAAATAAAGGCCCAGATGGAAGAGCGTACTAAAAAACCCAAACCCAAATTTAGCCTAGAGAAGGGCGATCAGGTTAGAATTGTGGATGGGCCTTTTACTAACTTTACAGGTAGGGTAGATGAAATCTTTCCAGATAGAGGAAAAGTGCGTGTGTTAATCAGTATCTTTGGACGTGAGACCCCAGTAGAGTTAGAGGCCATCCAATTGGCCAAAATTTAAAGGAAAGAGGTGATTTAGATGGCAAAAAAGGTAATTGCTTCTATACGCTTACAAATTCCAGCAGGACAAGCTACACCTTCTCCACCTGTTGGGCCGGCTTTAGGCCAGCACGGGGTAAATATCATGGAATTTTGTAAGGCCTTTAACGCGCGGACTAAAGATCAGGAAGGCACGATTATTCCGGTAGTTATTACCGTTTACGCTGATCGTTCTTTTACTTTTATTACGAAAACACCGCCTGCTTCTGTTCTTCTTAAGCAAGCGGCTAAGATTGTAAAAGGGGCTCATGCAACGAAAAAGGAAGTTGTTGGTAGAGTGACGCGTAAGCAGGTGGAAGAGATTGCGAAAAAGAAAATGCCTGATTTAACCGCAGCTACCCTTGAGGCAGCCATAAGAACAATAGAAGGTACGGCGAAAAGTATGGGCATTGAAATTGTTGACTAAGGAGTAGGCAGATGGCGAAACATGGGAAAAGATATATTGAGGCAAAAAAGAAAATAGAAAAAGGAAAAGCCTATCCTATAGAAGAAGCAATTAAATTGGTTTTGGATACAGCTACCGCCAAGTTTGATGAGACGGTAGAGGTAGCAGTCAATCTAGGCGTAGATCCTCGCCACGCTGATCAAATGGTAAGAGGTTCAGTCGTTCTACCTCATGGTACAGGGAAACAGGTTAAAGTGTTGGTCTTTGCTCAGGGAGAAAAGGAGAAGGAAGCCCAGGCAGCTGGGGCTGATTATGTAGGGGGGGAGGAGTTTATTAAAAAAATAGAAGAGGGCTGGCTTGAGTTTGATAAAGTTGTGGCTACGCCTGATATGATGAGTAAAGTGGCCAAACTTGGACGCATTTTAGGGCCACGGGGACTTATGCCCAGTGCTAAGACAGGGACAGTAACCTTTGATGTGGCAAAGGCAATTAAGGAGTTAAAGGGGGGGAAGATTGACTTTAAGGTAGATAAAGGCGGCGTCATTCACGCCCCTATTGGTAAGGTTTCATTTGGTGCAGAAAAACTTTTAGATAACTTCAAGGCCCTGATGGAAACTATTATTCGCCTAAAACCTGCCAGCGCTAAAGGTACTTATATCAAGGGTATTACCCTTTCTTCCACCATGGGGCCAGGAATAAAGGTTGATACGGCTTCGGTGAGAGATCTCGTTTCCTAATAAAAACATGTAAGGAGGGATAAAGTTGTTACGACGCGCACAAAAGGCCGCAATGGTAGAGGAACTCAATGAAAAACTAAAAAGGGCAAAGGCAGTCGTTTTGACCGATTTTAAAGGCCTGGAATCTAATGATATGAACGAACTCAGACGCAAGTTGCGGGAGGCAGGCGTAGAATACAAGGTGGTAAAAAATACTATTATTCGGCTGGCAGCCAAGGATACCCCTTTAGAAGAAATAACGGACAAAATTGTAGAAAATAATGCCTTAGCCATTACATATGAAGATCCAGTTGCTTTAGCTAAAGCCTTAGTGGAGTTTGGAAAGAAATTTGAGATTTTTAAATTAAAGACAGGCTTTGTGGAAGGAAAACTCATTGCTCCGGAGAAGATTCAAGAGTTGGCGAAACTGCCTAGTCGTGAGGTGTTACTAGCCCAATTGTTAGGTACGATGAATGCGGTGCCACAAAACTTCGTCAGCCTTTTGCATGGCATTATTGCCAAGTTTTTATATGTATTAGAGGCAATTAAACAAGAGAAAGAAAAACAACAATAAGGAGGTTAAAGAGCAATGGCGAAGGAAATTACAAAGGAGGATGTGGTAGAGTTTATTGCCAATATGACTGTCTTGGAGCTCTCCGAGTTCATTAAAGAGTTGGAAGAGAAGTTTGGCGTCCAGGCTGCTGCTCCTGTGGCAGCGGTTGCGGCTGTGCCTGGTGCTGCTCCTGCTGGAGAGGCTGCGCCGGCAGAGGAAAAGACGGAATTTGATGTTGTCTTGACTGCTGTTGGTAGTAACAAGATCCAGGTTATTAAGGTAGTAAGGGCCATTACTAATCTGGGTCTGAAGGAGGCCAAGGAATTGGTAGAGAGCGTGCCCAAGCCCATCAAGGAAGGTGTATCTAAAGAAGAGGCCGAGGAGATTAAGAAGAAATTAGAAGAGGTAGGAGCAAGCGTAGAAATTAAATAATGCCGAAAAACAGAAAAAGATCTTTTGTCTTCTATCTCAAGGAGGTGTACGACAGGAGAGGTACATCTCCTTTTTCGGTTTTTATTATATTTTTAGTCTTTAGAGGAGTTAACAATGGGTGTAGCCATCCCTGACTTTAAATTGAGACGGCAATTTGGCCGTATAAAGCAAATTTTGGACGTTCCTTATTTGCTTGAGTTACAAAAGAAATCCTATGCCCAGTTTCTGCAAAAGGATGTGCCTCCAGAGAAGCGTAAAGATGTGGGTATGCAGGCCGTTTTTAAAGAGGTTTTTCCTATTACGGACTTTTCTGGTGAAGCCTCATTAGAGTTTGTTAAATATGAAATTGGCGAACCCAGATATAACGAAAGGGAATGTCAAGAAAAGGGATTAACCTACGAAGCCCCCGTACGGTTGACCGTGCGCCTGGTCGTTTATGATATAGATAAAGAGACAGGACAAAAAAGTATTAGGGATATCAAAGAACAGGAAATCTATTTTGGCACCATTCCTTTAATGACTGAACGGGCTACCTTTATCATCAATGGGACCGAACGGGTAATTGTTAACCAGTTGCATCGTTCTCCTGGCATCTTCTTTGAGTTGGACAAACAGATGCGCCATGTGCGGGGTAAACTTCTTTATATGGCCCGAATTATTCCCTTACGGGGTTCTTGGTTGGACTTTGAATTTGACAATAAGGCCCGCCTTTATGTGCGTATTGATCGTCGGCGTAGGTTCCCAGTAACCTTATTTCTTAAAGCCTTAGGTTATACGAGTGAAGAGATTCTCAATTATTTCTATCCAACTCAAAAGGTAAAGTATCGGGACGGATTTTTTTACATAGAGCTGGTGCCTGAATTCTTACTTGGCACCCGGTTATCTGAAGATCTGATTCATCCAAAAACAGGTGAGGTTTTGATTTCTGCCCATACAAGAGTAACACGTTTACATCTTAAGCAGTTAGAACAGTTAGGTATTAAAGAAATTCCCCTTACTGAAGAAGAATTAAAGACAAAGATTTTGGCTAAAGACATTAAAGATTCAGAGACCGGAGAAATTATTGCCCGGCATAACGAGAATATCACTGATGAGATTATAGAAAAAATCAAGGAAAAGAATATTGCTGAGTTTGAAGTGCTCTTTATTGATGAATACCGGTATGATACCTCTTTAAGGGATACCCTTTTGGAAGATAAGGTAGAGACAGAAGAAGATGCCTTGATAGAAATCTATCGGCGTATGCGACCTACGAGTCCGCCAACCGTAGAGATTGCCAGGGAATTTCTCCATAACCTCTTTTTTAATCCTGAATACTATAATCTTTCTCGTGTCGGTCGGTTTAAGCTGAACTTACGGCTAGGAATGGATGTCCCCATTACCCAGTGTACTTTGTTAAAAGAAGATATTTTAGAAGCGGTGAAAAAACTTCTTGAACTTAAGGCTACTCAAGGTCCACCAGACGATATTGATCATTTGGGTAATCGGCGGGTGAGGTCAGTAGGAGAGCTTCTGGAAAATCAATACCGGATTGGATTAGTACGTATGGAAAGGGCCATTAAGGAACGGATGGCTTTACAGGAAGTAGAAACCCTCATGCCTTACGATTTGGTCAACTCCAAACCTGTAACGGCAGTAGTAAAAGAATTTTTTGGCACCAGTCAACTTTCACAGTTTATGGATCAGACCAATCCTTTATCTGAAGTGACTCATAAGCGGCGTTTAAGTGCTTTAGGTCCAGGAGGACTTAGCCGTGAGCGGGCTGGTTTTGAGGTGCGAGATGTGCATCCATCCCATTATGGTCGTATTTGTCCTATTGAGACGCCAGAAGGACCAAATATTGGTTTGATTGTCTCTTTGAGTACTTATGCGCGGGTAAATGAATTTGGCTTTATTGAAACACCTTATCGTAAGGTCAAAAATGGGCGCGTAACAGATGAAATTGTTTACCTTACTGCCTTAGAAGAAGGAGATAAACCTATTGCGCAAGCAAATGCACCGATAGATGAACAAGGACGTTTTTTAAATGATCTTGTCTCGGCCCGGGTGAGAGGTGAATTTGTAATGGTAAAGCCAGAAGAAGTGCTCTACATGGATGTCTCTCCAACTCAGTTGGTAAGTGTATCTTCTTCTTTGATTCCTTTCTTGGAGCACGACGACGCCAACCGCGCCTTGATGGGTTCTAACATGCAGCGCCAGGCCGTGCCCTTATTGCAGACTGAGGCTCCCTTAATTGGCACAGGTATGGAAAAAATAGTAGGCAGGGACTGTGGTGTCTGTATCTTGGCTGAAGCTGATGGTATGGTAGAAGATGTAGATTCTACCCGCATTGTGGTGAGATATTTTAGTGATGATGAAAATAAACCCTTAGGGAACTTAGTAAAAGTCTACACATTGAATAAATTTAGACGTAGCAATCAAAATACATGCTTTAATCAGAAGCCTTTAGTTAAACCAGGAGAACGAATTTACAAAGGTCAAATTCTAGCCGACGGAGCCGCGACAAAAAATGGTGAGCTTGCTTTAGGCAAAAATGTTTTGGTGGCCTTTATGCCCTGGCGTGGATATAACTTTGAGGATGCTATCGTCATTAGTGAGAGACTTGTAAGGGATGATGTTTATACATCTATTCATATAGAAGAATTTGAGGTAGTAGCCAGGGAGACCAAACTAGGGCCAGAAGAGATTACCCGAGACATTCCCAATGTAGGCGAGGATGCCCTTAAAAATCTAGATGAGAGCGGTATAATACGCATTGGAGCCGAGGTAAAGCCAGGCGATATTCTTGTAGGTAAAATTACCCCTAAAGGTGAGACCCAATATTCTCCCGAAGAAAAACTTCTACGTGCCATCTTTGGCGAGAAGGCTAGCGATGTAAAGGATTCTTCCTTGCGGGTACCTCCTGGAATTGAAGGTATTGTCATTGATGCACAGGTATTCTCCCGTAAGGGAGAAAAGGATGCTAGAAGTAAGTGGATTGAAGAACAGGAAATTAAACGGCTAACACGCGATCGGGATGCCGAAATTAATACCTTAAAGAAGGTAGTAGAAGAGAAGCTGCAGAAACTTTTAGTGGGACAGGTAGTCGCAGCGGATTTGAAGGACATTACGGGTGAGGTGATTATTGCCAAGGGAGAGACGATTACACCTGAAGTCCTTGATTTACCCTTGCGGCGATTAAAGGAAATTCAACTAGAAGATGCCGTTTTGCAGGCAAAGGTGGCGGAGGTGATAGATAGTTTCTTTGATGAGGTAGATAAGATACGAACGAGATATGAACAGAGAATAGACAAGATTAAAGAAGGAGATGAGTTACCTCCTGGTGTGATCAAGATGGTCAAGGTTTATGTGGCCATGAAGCGGAAGCTGTCTGTGGGCGATAAAATGGCTGGAAGGCATGGAAATAAAGGAGTGGTTTCTAAGATCGTGTTGATGGAAGATATGCCCTATCTACCAGATGGTACGCCGGTAGACATTGTGCTTAATCCTTTAGGTGTACCTTCACGGATGAATATTGGACAGGTATTGGAAACTCACTTGGGTTGGGCTTCTAAAGAGCTTGGCAAGAAGATAAGGGAGTTGGTTGAACACTTCCAGAAACCAGAAGTGATCAGAGAATGGCTGAAAAAACTCTATCCGCCAGAACAATACGAGGAGTGTTTTGGCAGCTTAACTGATGAAGAACTGTTAGAAAAGGTAAAAAAGCTTCAAGAGGGTATTCCTGTAGCCTCGCCAGTATTTGATGGTGCTAAAGAAGAAGAAATTAAGACCTGGCTAAGAGAAGCTGGTTTGCCTGAAGGTGGACAAACAATACTCTATGACGGGCGTACAGGTGAACCCTTTGATCAGAAGGTAACTGTGGGTTATATGTATATGCTGAAGTTGCACCACTTGGTAGATGATAAGATTCACGCTCGTTCCATTGGACCATACTCTCTTATTACCCAACAACCTTTGGGTGGTAAAGCACAGTTTGGTGGACAAAGGTTTGGTGAAATGGAGGTGTGGGCGTTAGAGGCCTACGGTGCGGCTTATACCTTACAAGAAATGTTGACAGTGAAGTCAGATGATGTCGCAGGCAGGACGCGGATGTACGAAAAGATTGTAAAAGGAGACAACACGTTAGAAGTGGGTCTGCCAGAGTCATTTAATGTGTTGGTGAAAGAACTGCAAGCCCTAGCTTTAAATGTAGAATTATTAACTGAAGAGAAGGGGGCGAAGAAAAGATGACATTAGAAGATCTTTATAACTTATTTACTAAACCCATGGATCCGGCTGACATTAAGGGAGTAAAGATTGGTTTAGCCTCTCCCGAGCAGATTCGGGAGTGGTCTTACGGTGAAGTAAAGAAGCCAGAGACCATTAATTATAGAACTTTTAAACCTGAAAAAGACGGACTTTTCTGTGCCCGGATCTTTGGGCCAATTAAGGATTATGAATGTCTTTGTGGTAAATACCGCCGGATGAAACACCGCGGTATTGTATGCGAACGCTGCGGTGTAGAAGTAATTTCTTCTAAGGTCAGACGGGAACGGATGGGGCATATTGAACTGGCCTGTCCGGTAGCTCATATCTGGTTTGTCAAGAGTGTGCCTAGTAAGATTGGAAACTTGCTTAATCTGACAGTTAAAGATTTAGAGAGGGTTATTTACTATGAATCCTATATCGTTACTGATTCTGGTGATACTCCCTTGAACAAAGGTGAGGTGCTGTCTGAAGAACAGTATCATGAGGCAAGGGCTAAGTATGGCGAAAACTTTAAGGCCGGTATGGGAGCAGAAGCGATAAGAGATTTATTGCGCGATTTAGATTTGCCTAAACTGGCTGAAGAGATCAAGGAGCAGATTAAAAATACTACTTCTGAAAGCACACGTAAAAAACTGGCCAAAAGGCTGCGGATTGTCAATGCCTTTTTAGAGTCTGGTAATAAACCTGAGTGGATGATTTTAGAAGTCATTCCTGTTTTACCCCCGGATTTAAGACCATTAGTACCTTTGGACGGTGGACGTTTTGCTACTTCTGACTTAAACGACTTGTATCGGCGGGTAATTAACCGGAATAACCGTCTGAAGAGGCTGATGGAACTTGAGGCCCCAGAAATTATCATCCGTAACGAAAAACGAATGTTACAAGAGGCGGTGGATGTTCTTTTTGAAAATGGACGCCGTGGCCGCACGGTAACCGGCAGTAACGGACGTCCCCTTAAATCCCTGAGTGATATGCTTAAGGGCAAACAGGGACGCTTTCGTCAAAACCTTTTGGGTAAACGTGTAGACTATTCTGGACGGTCGGTCATTGTCGTCGGACCTGAATTACGTTTGCACCAATGTGGGTTACCCAAAAAGATGGCCTTAGAACTCTTTAAGCCCTTTATCTATCATCAGCTAGAAAAGAAGGGCTTTGCCACGACGATTAAAAGTGCCAAGAAGATGGTAGAACGAGAGGCCCCAGAAGTCTGGGATGCCCTAGAAGAAGTGGTAAGGGAACATCCGGTTCTGCTTAACCGGGCGCCTACTTTGCATCGTCTCAGTATTCAAGCCTTTGAACCTGTTTTGATTGAAGGAAAGGCCATTCAGTTACATCCATTGGTGTGTCCACCCTTTAACGCCGACTTTGATGGTGACCAGATGGCTGTACATGTGCCTCTTTCGGTAGAAGCCCAAACTGAGGCACGCGTCCTCATGATGTCTACCAATAATATCCTTTCCCCAGCTCACGGTGATCCAATTATCCTACCTACACAGGACATCGTCCTTGGGCTCTATTACATGACCAAAGAAAGGCCCTTTGCTAAGGGAGAAGGGATGATCTTTTCTTCTCCCGAAGAGGTGCGTGTGGCCTATGATCAAGGTGTGGTGGAGCTTCACGCCAAAATCAAGGTGCGGATGAATGGGAGGCTAGTGGAAACGACTGTAGGACGCATTTTGCTGAAGGAGAGTGTTCCTGATGAGATTCCATTTAGCTTTATTAACAAAGTTATGCGCAAGAAAGATGTGGCTGCCCTTATTAAAGAGTGCTATCAGCGGGTGGGACTAAAAAGGACAGTAGTCCTTTGTGATCACTTGAAAGATTTGGGTTTTGAACAAGCTACCCGTGGTGGGATATCCATTGCCGTAGACCACTTAGTTATTCCAAAACGGAAAGAAGAGATTTTACAAACGGCCCAAAAAGAAGTGCAAGAGATTGAGGATCAATATCGTAAGGGACTTATAACCGATGGTGAGCGTTATAACAAGATCATTGATATCTGGACCCGCGTTACCGGCCAAGTAGCCAGCGAGATGATGAAAGAACTTTCGGTAGAGGTAGTAGAAAGCGAAAAGGGAGAAAAAGTAGAATTTTCTTCCTTTAATCCCATCTTTATGATGGCCGATTCTGGGGCCAGAGGAAGTAAAGATCAGATTAGACAGTTGGCCGGTATGCGAGGGTTGATGGCTAAGCCTTCAGGAGAAATTATTGAAACCCCGATTACGGCCAACTTTAGAGAAGGATTGACGGTGTTGCAATACTTCATTTCTACCCATGGTGCCCGGAAGGGATTGGCCGATACGGCCCTTAAAACAGCCAATGCTGGTTATCTGACCAGAAGGTTAATTGATGTAGCCCATGAATGTGTGGTAAGGGAAGAAGACTGTGGTACTATTGATGGTATTGAAGTGGAACCTCTCGTTGAATCAGGTGAAATTATCCAGACCATTGGTCAACGTGTTTTAGGAAGGGTAGCCTTAGAAGATATTGTTGATCCTTATACAGGTGAAGTTATTGTTAAAGCCAATGAAATGATTGACGAAGAGGCGGCTAAGAAGATAGAAGAAGCTGGAATAGAAAAGGTGAAAATTCGGTCTGTCTTGACTTGCCAGACAAAATGGGGAGTGTGTGCTAAGTGTTATGGCCGTGATTTGGCAACAGGTAAGTTGGTGAATATCGGTGAGGCGGTAGGTATTATTGCGGCACAGTCTATTGGTGAGCCAGGAACGCAGCTGACCATGCGAACCTTCCATATTGGTGGTACGGCCAGAAAGACAGTAGAGCAGACGACTTTGGAAACCAAATATGGCGGAGAGGTAAAATTTGTTAATCTCAACGTTGTAGAAACTAAAGAAGGTGATCTTGTTGTGATGAATCGTAACGGTGAGATTGCTGTTGTAGAAGAGGGCAGAGAAAGAGAACGCTATCCAGTTATTTATGGAGCAAAGCTAAAGGTAAGAGAAGGAGAAAAGGTCAAGCCAGGTCAGTTATTGGTTGAATGGGATCCTTATGCCTCGCCTATTTTGACAGAGGCGAGTGGAAAGGTAAAATTTGAAGATATTATTGAGGGTGTGACCATTCAGGAAAGGGTTGACCCGGTAACCAGTAGGGTAAGTAAAGTGGTGATGGAATACAAAGGTACGCCCTATCGTCCTCGTATTACGGTTGTAGATGAAGATGGCAATATCGTAAAAACTCCTGCAGGAAGTGAAGCCGTTTATTACTTGCCTGTAGGGGCTCTCATTGTGGTGGAAGAAGGGGATGAGATCTATGCAGGTGATATTCTGGCCAAGATTCTGCGGGAGACCACTAAAACAAAAGATATTACTGGTGGTCTGCCTAGAGTAGCTGATCTTTTTGAAGTAAGGAAACCTAAAAACCACGCTATTATTACCGAAATTGACGGTTGGGTCTCTTTTGGTAAGGAAGAAAGGGGTAAGAGGAAAATCGTTGTTACTCCAGAGGTTGGTGAACCAAGAGCCTATCTTATTCCACCGGGTGTACATGTGACAGTACATGAAGGTGACTTTGTGCGAGCTGGTGAGGCCTTAACCGAAGGTCCAATAAATCCGCATGACCTGTTGCGGGTGCGAGGTATTCAGGAAACAGCCAAATACCTTCTAAACGAAATTCAGGAAGTTTACCGTTTGCAGGGTGTGAGGATTAACGACAAGCACATTGAAGTCATCATTCGCCAGATGATGAAGAAGGTTAAGATCGTAGATCCAGGTGATACTGACTTTATTGTGGGAGAATTGGTAGAAAAATATAGGTTTGAGGAGGAAAACGAGAAGGTGATGGCCAAAGGTGGAAAACCAGCCCAGGCTGAGCCTGTGCTCGTGGGTATTACCAAGGCTTCTTTAGGTACCGAAAGCTTTATCTCAGCTGCTTCTTTTCAGGAAACGACTAGGGTGTTAACCGATGCCGCGGTTCAAGGCAAGGTGGACTACTTGCGCGGATTGAAAGAAAATGTTATTATCGGGCGGCTCATCCCGGCAGGTACTGGTCTGGAACGTTATCGTTCCATAGAAATAACCGCGGCAGAAGAAGTAAAGGAAGAGCTAGGCAAAGGGGAAATCTTACCTTTGCCTGAAGAAAAAGAACAAATGGCTTCATAAAGGGGCTTGACAAAAATAAAGAAAGGCTGTAATAAGTCCGATTTTGTGTGCCCTAGAAAAAGGGAGGATGGGTAATGCCAACTATTAATCAGCTAGTAAGACAAGGAAGAGAAAAAATTGAGAGCCGGAGTTCTGCTCCGGCCTTAAGAGGTTGTCCTCAAAAGCGGGGTGTATGTGTAAGGGTATATACGACCACGCCGAAAAAGCCTAATTCTGCCCTGCGGAAGGTTTGTCGTGTGCGTTTGACTAATGGAATTGAAGTGACGGCCTATATTCCTGGGATTGGTCATAACCTCCAAGAGCATTCGGTGGTTTTAGTAAGAGGTGGACGTGTAAAGGACTTACCTGGTGTGCGTTATCAGGTTATTAGAGGGGCATTGGATGCAGCGGGTGTGCAAGATCGACGGAAAAGTCGTTCTAGATATGGTACTAAAAAGCCAAAATAATTGAGGGATTGAGAGATGCCAAGAAAGGGTCCTGTTCCAAGAAGGGAAATTTTACCAGATCCAAAATATGGAAGTGTGTTGGTGGCTAAATTTATTAACTGTATGATGCGCGATGGCAAAAAGAGCGTAGCTGAACGCATCTTTTATCAGGCCTTAGATATTATAGGTCAGAAGACGGGTAAGAATCCCTTAGAGGTGTTTGAAAAGGCAGTAGAGAATGTAAAGCCGATTATGGAAGTGAAGTCTCGTCGTGTGGGTGGTGCGACTTATCAGGTACCCATAGAAGTAAGGCCTGAACGGAGAATTAGTCTGGCCGTGAAGTGGCTTATCCAAAGTGCTCGTGCCCGAGGCGAAAAGGGTATGGTAAACAAATTAGCTAATGAGCTTTTAGACGCCTATAATAATAGAGGCGGTGCAATTAAAAAGAAAGAAGATACACATAGAATGGCAGAGGCAAATAGGGCCTTTGCCCATTATAGGTGGTAGCCGTGGGAAGGATTGTTCCAATTGAAAAAGTAAGAAATATTGGTTTTATGGCGCATATTGACGCCGGTAAGACAACAACGACTGAGCGGGTGCTGTACTATACTGGCCTCACGTATAAGATTGGTGAGGTGCATGAGGGTACAGCGACGATGGACTTCATGGAGCAGGAAAAGGAGCGGGGTATTACCATTACCTCAGCCGCTACTACCTGCTTCTGGCGGAAACATCGTATTAACATTATAGATACTCCTGGGCATGTGGACTTTACGATTGAAGTAGAAAGGGCCCTGCGGGTCTTGGATGGTGCAATTGCCATTTTTTGCGCCGTTGGAGGTGTGGAGCCACAGTCAGAGACGGTATGGCGGCAGGCCGATAAATACCGGGTACCAAGACTGGCCTTCATTAACAAAATGGATCGGGTAGGGGCTGATTTTGAGGGTTGTATTAGTATGATGATTGATCGGTTAAAGGCTAATCCTGTCCCTATCCAGATCCCACTAGGCAAGGAAGAGAATTTTCAAGGGGTTATTGACCTTATCAAGATGAAGGCCATTATTTATGACGAGGAAACAAAAGGTGCCCGTTATGAATATATTGACATACCTGAAGAGTATCGGGCAAAGGCCGAAGAATTTCGGGACAAAATGCTTGAGGCTCTAGCGGACTTTGACGAGACGATAATGGAAAAATATCTAGAGGGGGAAGAAATTACCGAAGAAGAAATTCATCAGGCCTTAAGGAAGGGAACAATAGAATTAAAACTGGTGCCGGTACTGTGTGGATCAGCCTTTAAAAATAAAGGCATCCAACAACTCCTTGATGCCATTGTAGATTATCTTCCTTCACCCGTAGATATTCCACCAGTTAAGGGTAAAACGCCTGACGGAAAAGAGATAGAAAGGATGGCTAGTGATGATGCTCCCTTTACGGCACTAGCCTTTAAATTAATGACCGATCCCTATGTAGGGCATCTGACCTTCCTGCGTGTCTATGCAGGTCACTTAAAGAGCGGTGATACGGTCTTTAATGCCTCTAAAGGGGTGAAGGAAAAGATTGGCCGCTTGCTTAAGATGCACGCCAATAAGCGGGAAGAAGTAAGTGAAGTTTATGCTGGTGATATTGTTGCTGCAGTAGGTCTTAGAAGGACTACGACGGGTGATACCCTTTGTGATGAGAGAGAGCCGATATTACTAGAATCAATTGAAGTCCCAGAGCCAGTTATCTCAGTAGCCATTGAGCCAAAGACTAAAGATGATCAAGATAAATTGGGTACGGCTTTACACAAAATTGCAGTAGAAGATCCCTCTTTTAGGGTTAGGTACGATGAGGAGACTGGAGAGACTATTATTTCTGGTATGGGTGAACTACATCTAGAAATTATTATTGACCGTTTGCGCCGTGAGTTTAAAGTGCAGGCCAATGTAGGACGGCCACAGGTTTCTTATCGTGAAACCATTACTAAACCTGTTAAAGTAGAAGGTAAGTTTATCAAGCAGACGGGTGGACGGGGTCAGTATGGTCATGTGTGGTTAGAGATGGAACCCCTGCCTGCGGGGAAGGGTTTTGAATTCATTGATGCTATTACCGGAGGTGTGATTCCCAAGGAATATATTCCGGCGGTGGAACGGGGCATAAGAGAGGCCATGGAAAAGGGCGTGATTGCAGGGTATCCGGTGACAGATGTCCGGGTGCGGTTGGTGGATGGTTCTTATCATGAAGTAGACTCTTCAGATATGGCCTTTGCCATTGCTGCATCTATGGCCTTTAAAGAAGGGGTGAAAAAAGGCGCTCCGGTGCTCTTAGAGCCAATTATGCTTCTAGAGGTCATTGTGCCAGAGCAGTATGTTGGTGATGTCATGGGAGACATTACGGCAAGAAGGGGCAAGGTGACTGGTATAGAAATGCGTAAAAATGCGCAGGTAATCCGGGCGCATGTCCCCTTGGCAGAAATGTTTGGATATGCTACAACTTTACGGTCGGCGACACAGGGTCGGGCAACTTACACGATGCAGTTTTCACATTATGAACCTGTGCCAGCCAAGATTGCTGAGGCCTTGATAAAGGAAAAGAAGTAAAGACTTGTTAAAACATTGAGGGGGTTGAGTGATGGCGAAGCAGAAATTTGAGAGGAAGAAGCCGCATATAAATGTGGGGACGATAGGTCACATTGACCATGGTAAGACGACATTGACGGCGGCGATTACGCGGACGTTAGCGAATGCGAAGCTAGCGGACTTTGTGCCGTTTGAGCAGATAGACAAGGCGCCGGAAGAGAAGGAGAGGGGGATTACGATTGCCACGGCGCACGTGGAGTATGAGACGGAAAAAAGGCACTATGCGCATATAGATTGTCCTGGTCATGCGGACTATATTAAGAACATGATTACGGGAGCGGCACAGATGGACGGTGCGATTTTAGTGGTAGCGGCGGATGATGGTCCGATGCCGCAGACTAGGGAGCACATATTATTAGCGAGACAGGTAGGGGTGCCATATATTGTTGTGTTTATTAACAAGGTAGACATGGTAGACGATGAGGAATTGATAGAATTAGTTGAATTAGAGGTAAGGGAGCTTTTGAGCAAATATGAATTTCCTGGTGATGATGTACCTGTGATTAAGGGTAGTGCGTTGAAGGCGTTAGAGTGTGGATGTGGGAAGAGGGAATGTCAGTGGTGTGGTAAGATATGGGAGTTATTAGATGCGATGGATGAGTATATACCTGAGCCTGTGCGTCCGTTGGATAAACCTTTTCTGATGCCGATAGAGGATGTATTTAGCATAAGTGGAAGGGGTACGGTAGTAACAGGTAGGGTAGAGAGAGGGGTGATTCATCCTGGAGAGGAAGTGGAGATAGTGGGGTTAGGGCCGACGCGTAAGACGGTAGCGACGAGCATTGAGATGTTCAGGAAGATTTTGGATGAGGGCAGAGCAGGAGATAACATAGGAGTGTTATTACGTGGTATAGGAAAGGATGAGGTAGAGCGTGGGATGGTATTGGCGGCGCCTGGGACGATAACGCCGCATACGCGATTTGAGGCTGAGGTATATGTATTGACGAAGGAGGAAGGGGGGAGGCATACGCCATTTTTCAGTGGATATAGGCCGCAGTTTTACTTTAGGACGACGGATGTGACGGGAGTAGTTACATTGCCGGAGGGGGTAGAGATGGTGGTGCCTGGAGATAATGTGCGGATAGAGGTGAATTTGTTAGAGCCGATAGCGATGGAAGAGGGATTGCGATTTGCGATTAGAGAAGGTGGAAGGACCGTTGGTGCAGGTGTGGTAACCAAGATATTGGAGTAAAAAAATAAAAAGGGTTTCAGGCAGCTATGATAGAAACGCAGAAAATACGGATAAAGTTGAAGGCATTTGATCATCGGCTTTTAGATCAGGCCGTAACTCAAATTGTAGACACGGCTAAAAAGACAGGGGCAAAGGTGGTAGGACCTATTCCTTTGCCCACTAAGATAAGTAGGTGGACAGTGCTTAGATCTCCACATAAAGATAAAAAATCGCGTGAACAGTTTGAGATAAGAACGCATAAGCGTTTAATTGATATTGTTGAACCCACGGCCCAGACAGTGGATGCCTTGATGAACCTAGAATTAGCTTCAGGTGTAGATGTGGAGATAAAACTTTAAAAGGGTTAGGTGAAATGGTTGGAGGAATTCTAGCAAGAAAGATTGGGATGACTCGTATCTTTGCTGAGGATGGCACGGTGGTGCCCGTAACGTTATTAGAAGCAGGTCCGTGCACAGTAGTGCAGAAAAAGACAGTAGAGAAGGACGGATATAACGCAGTGCAACTGGGTTTCTTGCCTAAGAAGAAATCACGTGTGCCAAAGCCACTATTGGGACATTTTGAAAAGGCAGGCACGCCCTGTTTTTATTACTTGAGAGAGTTTAGGGTGGAGAATATTGAAAAGATAGAAGTAGGGCAGCAGGTGACTGTAGCGGAGTTTAAGCCAGGCGATCTGGTGGTGGTTACAGGTAAGAGCAAGGGCCGCGGTTTTGCTGGTGTTATCAAGAGGCATGGTTTTAAAAGAGGACCTGAGACGCATGGTAGCCGTAATCATCGCAGGCCCAAGTCTATTGGATGTTGTGAATTCCCAGGACGAGTGATCAAGGGAAAACGGATGCCAGGACATATGGGGAACGAGACAGTGACGATCAAAAATTTAAAGGTAGTAGATGTGCGGCCTGAACACAACTTGCTTTTAGTGAAAGGGGCAGTGCCAGGGAGCCGGAATAGTTTGGTGATTATAAAAAAGGTTGGCCAAAGAGGTTAAGGAAGGATGCCAGAAGTGAAAGTTTATAACCAGGAAGGTCAAGAAACAGGTCAGATTACACTGGCAGATGATATCTTTGATGTGCCAATAAAGCCATATTTGATCTATGAAGTAGTAAAATGGCAACTTGCCTGTAGACGGGCAGGAACGGCTTCTACCAAGACCAGGGGTGAAGTAAGGGGTGGAGGTAGGAAACCGTGGCGACAAAAGGGTACAGGCCGGGCCCGTCAGGGTAGTATTAGAGCACCACATTGGGTAGGTGGTGGTGTTGTCTTTGGGCCAAAGCCCAGAAGTTGGGCCTATTCTTTGCCAAAAAAGGTGCGAAAACAGGCGCTAAAAATTGCCCTTACCTCTAAGTTAAAGAGTGGCCGCCTGCGGGTAGTTGATAATATAAAGCTAGACGAAATCAAAACCAAAAAGTTTATAGGCATAATGAAGAATTTGGGCCTACCAAAAGCTCTTATTGTTACACCAGAAAGAAACAAGGAGCTAGAGCTGGCTTCTAGAAATGTGTCAGAATTCCAAGTGATGCCTAGAGAAGGTTTAAATGTATATGATATCTTGCGTTATGACCATTTGGTGATTTTGCAAAATGCAATTCCAAAAATTGAGGAGTCATTACGGTCATGAGGGACTTATATCAGATTATAAAAAGGCCGGTGATAACAGAGAAATCTACCGTCCTAAAGGAAGAGTTGAATCAAGTGGTATTTGAAGTAGATCCCAAGGCAAACAAGCTTGAGATAAAAGAGGCGGTAGAGAAGTTGTTTAATGTAAAAGTACTTAAAGTCCGCACAATTAAGGTGAAGGGAAAAAAGAAAAGATTAGGGCGTTTGCAAGGAAAAGAAAAAGACTGGAAGAAGGCCATTGTGACCTTACGGCCGGGGGATCACATAGAATTTTTTGAGGGAGTGTAAACGATGCCGATTAGAAAGTGTAAACCTACGTCACCAGGAAGGCGTTTTCAGACATATTCAACCTTTGAGGAGATTACAAAGACCGAGCCAGAAAAAAGTTTGCTTGTTCCTCTTAAGAAAACAGGTGGTAGAAATGTTTATGGCCGCATTACTTGTAGACATAGAGGTGGTGGTCATAAACGTATGTATCGGATTATTGATTTTAAGCGGGATAAAGATGGCATTCCAGCTAAAGTAGCGGCCATTGAATATGATCCCAACCGTTCGGCACGCATTGCCCTTTTGCACTATGCTGACGGCGAAAAGAGATATATTCTTGCCCCCTTGGGGCTTTCGGTTGGAGATACGGTTATTTCTGGAGAGAATGTAGACATAAAACCTGGTAATTGTTTGCCCTTGCGTAACATTCCTGACGGTACTATTGTACACAATATAGAATTAAGGCCAGGTAAAGGTGGTCAAATTGCTAGAAGTGCGGGTACATATGCGCAGATATTGGCCAAGGAAGAGCCTTATGCCCACTTGCGTCTGCCTTCAGGAGAAATAAGGTTAATAAGATTAGAATGTCGGGCAACCGTTGGCCAGGTAGGCAATATTGATCACATGCACATTACCCTTGGTAAGGCTGGTAGAAAACGTTGGCTTGGCTTTAGGCCCAAGGTTAGAGGTGTAGCTATGAACCCAGTAGACCATCCTCTGGGTGGTGGAGAAGGTAAAACTTCTGGTGGTAGACACCCATGTACGCCTTGGGGTAAGCCGACCAAGGGTTATAAAACAAGGGGCAGAAAGCCCAGCGATAAATATATCGTTAAGAGAAGAAAATAACATAAGGGAGGGATATCCCGTTGGGTAGATCCAGAAAAAAGGGGCCATTTGTTGACGAAAAGCTTCTGAAAAAGGTGCGGAAGCTAAAAGAGAGTGGGGAAAAGAAGGTAATTAAGACCTGGTCACGGCGGTCAACTATTATTCCAGAGTTTGTTGGGTTGACCTTTGCCGTGCATAATGGGAGGAAGTTTATTCCCGTATATGTAACGGAGAACATGGTGGGGCATAAACTGGGAGAATTTGCTCCCACACGGGTGTTTTACGGGCATGCAGGTGATAAAAAGGGTAAGGTGAAGGGGAAGAAATAATGGAGGCAAGAGCCGTAGCTAGATATGTTAGAATTGCCCCCCGCAAGGTACGTTTGGTAATCGATTTGGTGCGGGGAAAAAAAGTAGATGAAGCCTTGGCTATTCTAGAATTTACTACTAAACGGGCGGCAAAGGTGGTAAAAAAGCTGATTCACTCAGCGGTGGCCAATGCCGAGCAAAACCCAGATGTAGATGTAGATAATCTATATATAAAACGCATCTATGCTGATGAAGGTCCAACACTTAAGCGCATTCGCCCTCGAGCAGTAGGGAGAGCTTATTTAATTAGAAAAAGGACAAGCCATATTACCGTCATTTTAGATGAGTTAGAGCAATAAGGAGGGAGGTCGTCTTGGGACAAAAGGTTCATCCAATTGGGTTTAGACTAGGGATTATTAAGACATGGAATTCTAAGTGGTATGCGGAAAAAGAATTTCCGCAGTTTGTCGTAGAGGATAGGCGTATAAGACAATTTATAAAAGATCGCCTTTATCATGCGGGCATTTCTAAGATAGAAATTGAGCGGGCTGCAAATAGGGTGAGGGTTAAAATACATACCGCTAGACCAGGGATTGTCATTGGTAAGAAAGGAGCAGAAATAGAAAGGCTAAAAAAAGATTTGGAGAGAAAGATCAACCGGCAAACTTTTATAGACGTTATTGAAGTAAAGAGGCCAGAGCTAGATGCTCAATTGGTAGCTGAAAATATTGCTCTCCAGTTGGAAAGGCGTGTGGCCTTTAGACGGGCTATGAAACGGGCTGTGGCTACAGCTCTTAAATTTGGGGCACAGGGTATTAAAGTGGAATGTTCTGGACGTTTAGGTGGAGCTGAAATGGCGAGGACTGAATGGTATCGGGAAGGAAGGGTACCGCTGCATACCTTAAGGGCAGATATTGATTATGGTTTTGCCGAGGCTAAAACTATTTATGGTGTTATTGGGGTGAAGGTATGGATCTTTAAAGGAGAAGTGTTAGAAAAACAACTCCAATTGGGAATATAATCATAATCAATACAGACGGAGAAGGCGATGCTTGCACCAAAGAAGGTAAAGTATAGAAAACAGCAAAAGGGACGTAACCGGGGAATTGCCCAGCGGGGTTATACCTTGGCTTTTGGCGACTATGGCCTAAAGGCTCTAGGGCGAGGCCGCCTTACGGCCCAACAAATTGAGGCTGCCCGTGTTGCCATCACCAGGCATGTAAAAAGGGGTGGCAAGATTTGGATACGCATCTTCCCAGACAAGCCGGTAACCAAAAAGCCAGCTGAAACCAGAATGGGAAGTGGAAAGGGATCACCGGAATTTTGGGTAGCGGTGGTTAAGCCTGGACGGATGCTTTATGAAATCAAGGGTGTGCCAGAAGATGTGGCCCTTGAGGCCTTAAGATTGGCGGCCCATAAATTACCGATTGCGACAAAAATCGTGAAGCGGAGTGAGCTCTATGCGGGCTAGTGAATTAAGAAAAATGACGGTAGAGGAATTAAAGGCAAAGCTTAAGGAATTGCAGGAAGAGCTTTTCAAGTTACGCTTTCAACATGCTACCGGCCAGTTGGAAAATGTGCGCCGGATTCCTGCAGTCAAAAAGGACATTGCTCGGATTAAGACCATTTTAAGAGAGCAAGGAGTAGCTTGATATGGGAAGGGGAATTAAGAAGACCTTTGAGGGCATCGTGGTCAGCGACAAGATGGATAAGACCGTGGTGGTGATGGTAGAAAGGCTGGTTAAACACCCCCGGGTGGGTAAGTATATCCGCCGGCGGGTGAAGTTTATGGCACATGACGAAAGAAACGAATGTAAAATGGGCGATCGTGTCCAAATTATAGAGAGCAGACCACTTAGCCGTCATAAACGCTGGCGCGTGTTAAAAATACTGGAAAAAGCTAAATAGGGAGTAGTAGCCATGATTCAGAGGCAGACCAAACTAGATGTAGCGGATAATTCTGGGGCTAAGAAGGTGTGTTGTATTGGTATCTTAGGCGGCTCAGGGAAGAAATATGCCGAGATAGGCGATGTAATTGTGGTCTCGGTTAAGGACGCCTTGCCCGATTCTAAGGTGGAGAAAGGATCGGTGCTTAAGGCGGTAGTGGTGAGGACGAAGAAGGAGTTGGGACGTCCTGATGGCACCTATGTACGCTTTGATGATAATGCGGTGGTGTTGATTAATCAACACGGAGAGCCTATTGGCACGCGTATCTTTGGTCCTGTGGCAAGGGAGTTGCGGGCCAAAAACTTTATGAAGATCATATCTTTAGCCCCTGAGGTGGTGTAAGATGACGAGACCAAAGCTCCATGTAAAAAGAGACGATAAGGTAATGGTAATTGCGGGGAAAGAAAAGGGAAAGATTGGGAAGGTTTTACGAGTTTTTCCCGAAAAACAGAGAGTTATTGTAGAAAAGGTTAACATGGTAAAACGCCATGTACCTCCAAGTCCAACGACAGGACAAGGAGGTATTATTGAGAAAGAGGCACCTATTCATGTTTCTAATGTTATGATTATGTGTGATAAATGTATGAAGCCAGTGAGGGTAGGTAGGAAATTTTTGGAAGATGGCCGCAAGGTGAGATATTGCAAAAGGTGCGGAGAGATTATTGACAAAGTTTAAGGGTGAGGATGATGAAGGCAAGGTTGCAAGAATATTATGAGAAAGAAGTTGTTTCTCAATTGATTAAAGAATTTGGGTATAAAAACCCAATGCAAGTACCTCGGTTAGTTAAGATTGTAATCAATATGGGACTAGGAGAAGCAACGCAGAACATTAAAATTTTAGACTCGGCCATGGAAGAGTTGGCCTTGATTACAGGCCAGAGGCCGATTATTAGACGGGCTAGAAAATCCATTGCCGCCTTTAAGCTGCGGGCAGGGATGCCCATTGGGTGTAAAGTAACCTTAAGACGCACCCGTATGTATGACTTCTTTGATAAATTAGTACATTTTGCCCTGCCCAGGGTGCGGGATTTTAAGGGTGTTTCAGATAAATCCTTTGATGGACGTGGAAATTATACCTTGGGCATTAGAGAGCACATTATTTTCCCTGAAATTAACTATGACAAAATTGACAAAGTTAAAGGTATGAATGTTACCTTTGTCACGACGGCTAAAACCGATGAAGAAGGCAAGGCACTTTTAGAAAAATTAGGTATGCCCTTTAGGAGATAAACGATGGCAAGAAAGGCATTAATGGTAAAGGCACAAAAGACACCAAAGTTTAAGGTAAGAAAATACAATCGTTGTCCTTTATGTGGACGGCCACGGGCCTTTTTACGCAAGTTTGGGATTTGTCGCATCTGTTTTCGCATGATGGCCTTAAGGGGAGAGATCCCTGGGGTCAGAAAAGCAAGTTGGTAAGGGGAGTGGGATATGTCTAACATTACAGACCCAATTGCTGATATGTTAACACGCATCAGAAATGCCATTATGGCAAAACACCTAGAGGTAGAAGTGCCGGCCTCTAAGATGAAGCTGGCCATTGCCCGCATTTTAAAAGATGAGGGTTTTATTGAGCAATATAAGCTGATTAAAGATGGAAAGCAGGGGATTATTAAAATTGTTCTCAAATATGATGAAAACAAAAATAGCGTTATTTCTTCTCTAAAACGCGTAAGCAAACCAGGTAGGCGAATTTATGTAAATAAAAAACAGCTTCCACGGGTATTAAATGGCCTTGGTATTGCCATTCTTTCTACCTCCAAAGGGGTAATTACCGATAAAGAGGCCAGAAAACTAGGTGTAGGCGGCGAGTGGATTTGTTCTATTTGGTAGGAGGGATTTATGTCACGGATAGGGAGAAAACCGATAGAGATTCCTGATAAAGTGCAGGTTACAGTTACAGGCGGTCTTGTACAGGTAAGGGGTCCTAAGGGTGAATTAAAGCGGGAGCTTTTACCTAAGATCAGAGTAGAGCAGGAAGGGAATGTCTTGCGGGTGATCAGAGAAGGTGAAGACAAACGCACCCGGGCCTTTCATGGTCTCATGCGTCAGCTTATCGCCAATATGGTTACGGGCGTGACCCAGGGATTTCAAAAGGTGCTGGTGATAGAGGGGCTTGGTTATCGGGCCGAGATGAAGGGTAAGAAGTTGGTGATGTCCCTAGGCTTTTCTCATCCAGTAGAATATGAAGCCCCTGAAGGAATTACGCTAAAGGTAGAAGGTACCAACAAGATTATCGTTGAGGGAATAGATAAGGAATTAGTGGGACAGGTGGCGGCCATTATTCGGCGGTTCCGGCCACCAGAGCCCTATAAAGGTAAGGGTATTCGTTACATAGATGAACAAGTGCGCCGTAAAGCTGGAAAAGCAGGAGGAAAGTAGTCTATGATATCGGCTAAAGAAAAGAGACTGGCAAGACTGCGTCGTAAGAAACGGGTAAGAAAAAAGGTATTTGGTACTCCAGAGAGACCGCGCCTTTCGGTGTATAGGAGCTTAAAGCACATTTATGCCCAGGTAATAGACGATACTAAGGGGATTACCTTGGCGGCGGCTTCAACCCTTGATCCTGCCTTGCGGGAACAGCTAAAAGATATAAAGGGAAAAGTAGAGGCGGCGCGGCTAGTAGGAAAATTAGTAGCCGAAAGGGCGTTAGAGAAAGGGATAAAGAAAGTGGTTTTTGACCGAGGAGGCTTTAAGTATCATGGACGTGTTAAGGCCCTAGCTGATGGGGCCAGAGAAGCTGGGTTAGAGTTTTAAAAGGAGGGGTGAAAGCGTGGTTGAAGAGAAGATAGAAGCCAACCAACTAATTGATAAAGTGGTGGATATAAGAAGGGTGGCTAAAGTTGTAAAAGGTGGGCGCCGTTTCCGTTTTAGTGCCCTTGCGGTTGTTGGCAATGGACAGGGTATGGTTGGATATGGCCTAGGAAAGGCCCATGAGGTGCCAGATGCCATCAGAAAGGCCATAGAAAAGGCGCGCCGGAATATGATTAAGGTGCCTATTAAGGGCACAACTATTCCCCATGAGGCTATTGCCAATTTTGGGGCGGCCAAGGTCATTTTAAAACCGGCCTCAAAAGGAACAGGGATTAAGGCTGGTGGTGCGGTACGGGCAATTATGGAGGCCGCTGGTATTCAGGATGTGTTGACGAAGTGTATTGGTTCTAGGAATCCTCACAACTTGGTAAAGGCTGTCATCAATACCTTTGCCAAGATGAAAAGTGCTGAAGAAGTAGCTAGACTAAGAGGAAAAGATTTGAAGTCCTTATAGAGGTTTGAAAAAATGGCAGGCACAATCAAGATAAAACTGGTGAGAAGTGGTTATGGATGGTCTAAAAAGCAACGGGCGACCTTAAAGAGTTTAAAGCTGACAAAGTTAAATAAAGTAGTGGAAATGCCTGATATCCCTCAGATACGAGGGATGATTAAGAAGGTTGAGCACTTAGTTCAGGTGATAGAGTAAGGAGGAAAGCCGTGATTTCGCTAGCTAACTTAAAACCAGCGCATGGGGCTATTCATCGTAAAAAACGCGTTGGGCGGGGTGATAGTTCCGGACATGGTAATACCTCTTGCCGTGGACAAAAAGGACAGAAGGCACGTACAGGTGGTGGAGTACCACCCTATTTTGAAGGCGGTCAGATGCCTCTTTATCGGCGTTTGCCCAAACGGGGCTTTAAGAATATCTTTAAGGAAGAATATGCCATCGTAAATATAAAAGACTTGGTAAAGAAGTTTAAAGAGAATGAAGAGGTAACGCCAGAGAGCCTACGCGAAAGAAAGTTAGTAAGGAAAAAAGGATTAAAGGTTAAGATTTTAGGTGAGGGAGAGATTTCTTTTCCTCTGATTGTTAAGGTACATAAAATCAGTCAGCAGGCAAAGGCTAAGATAGAGGCTGCTGGAGGGAAGGTAGAGGTTATATAGGGTATGATTCAGGGTTTTCAAAACATTCCCAAAGTCCCAGAGTTAAAGAAGCGGGTTTTTTTTACTATTTTTATGCTTGCTATCTACCGTTTGGGGATCCATATCCCCACACCGGGCATAGATACAGCGGCCTTGGCCGCCTTTTTTGCTAAGACCAGGGGCACTCTGTTTGGCCTTATTGATATGTTTTCTGGTGGTGCCCTAAGGCGCCTTTCCATTTTTGCTTTAGGCATTATGCCCTATATTAGTGCCGCTATTATTTTTGAACTTCTGACGGCAGTTGTGCCTTATTTAGACCAATTACGTAAAGAGGGAGAGCTGGGCCGACGAAAGATTACCCAATATACTCGCTATGCTACAATTGGCTTAAGTTTAATTCAGAGTTTTTTTATTTCTATCGGTTTAGAAAAGATGGTGCTTGGGGATGTACATGTTGTGCCTCATCCAGGATGGGGTTTTCGCTTTCTTACGATGATAACCCTTACTTCAGGCACGGCCTTTTTAATGTGGTTAGGAGAACAAATAACAGAAAAGGGTATTGGGAATGGTATCTCCCTTATTATCTTTGCCGGTATTGTAGCTAGAATGCCTCCGGCTATCGTGAATACATTTCGCTTATTGAAGGCCGGTCAGTTGAGCATATTTAAACTTCTTATTCTCCTTATTCTTATGGTAGCGGTGGTGGCATTTATCGTCTATATGGAAAGGGGACAAAGGCGGATTCCAGTACAGTATGCCCGGCGTGTAGTGGGAAGACGTGTTTATGGGGGACAAAGCACTCATTTGCCCTTAAGGATCAACACTGCTGGCGTTATTCCACCCATTTTTGCTTCTTCTATTTTAATGTTTCCGGCAACGATTGCACAATTTGTGCATATTCCTGTTTTTAACCAAATAGTAAACCTTTTTCGCTGGGGTTCACTTTTATATATTGTGCTTTATGTTGTCTTAATCATCTTTTTCTGCTATTTTTATACCGCTATTATTTTTAACCCAGAAGATGTAGCTGATAACATGCGCAAATACGGTGGATATATCCCGGGAATTAGGCCAGGGAAGAAAACGGCTGAATATATTGATAAGGTTTTGACGCGTTTGACCTTTGCAGGTGCTATTTATGTATCTTTAGTATGTGTATTGCCTACGATTTTGATTAAAGAGTTTCATGTGCCCTTTTATTTTGGGGGAACAGCCTTATTGATCGTTGTAGGTGTAGCTATTGAAACGATTGCTCAAATTGAGACACACTTAATTGCCCGTTACTATGAAGGCTTTTTAAAAAGCGGGAAGTTTAAGGGTATAACAGGATAGGTTTAAAATTGAATTAAAGGAGGAGGCCATGAATTTAATCCTTTTAGGTGCACCAGGAGCAGGTAAAGGAACACAGGCCAAGTTGTTAGTAGAGAAATATGGCATTCCGCAGATTTCTACTGGGGATATGCTTCGGGCAGCCGTGGCTGCAGGTACAGAATTGGGTAAAAAGGCCAAGGAGTATATGGAGAAAGGACAACTTGTTCCGGATGAGGTCGTTATTGGCCTGATTGAAGAAAGGCTTAAAGAACCTGATTGTGAGAAGGGGTTTATTTTGGATGGTTTTCCGCGTACGGTGGCCCAGGCCGAGGCCTTGGAGAAGGTTTTGGCAGATATGGGTAAAAAGATTGACCATGTAATTAATATTGAAGTACCGGAAGAGGAATTATTGAAGCGCCTTACAGGTAGGCGTACTTGTAAAAAATGTGGAGCGATGTATCATATTGTGTTTAATCCGCCCAAGCAAGAGGGTGTTTGCGATAAGTGTGGTGGTGAACTCTACCAGCGGGCAGATGATAACGAAGAAACTGTTAAGTCTAGACTTGAGGTTTATCATAAGCAAACAGCTCCTTTGATTGACTTTTACAGCCAAAAAGGCCTACTTCGCCGGGTAGATGGTACCGGTAGCATTCAAGATATCTTTGCAGAGATTGTAAAGATTGTAGAGGGCTAAATGATTTTTTTGAAGTCTCTCTGGGAAATTGAAAAAATGCGGCGGAGTAATGCCATTGTGGCTGAGGTTTTGGCTAGGCTCAGGGAGACGATTAAACCGGGGATAACGACCTTAGAGTTGGATAGGTTGGCAGAGAATTTGTGTAGAAAAAAGGGGGCAAAGCCAGCCTTTAAGGGATACCGTGGGTATCCCTTTAGTTTGTGTGTTTCAATAAACGAAGAGGTGGTGCACGGCTTTCCTTCTAAGAAGCGAGTATTAAAAGAGGGGGATATTGTTAGTCTAGATTTTGGTGTGTTGTATGATGGTTATTATGGTGACGCAGCTATTACTGTACCCGTAGGAGAAATTTCTGAGAGGGCCAAACGGCTCCTGCGGGTGACGGAAGAGGCCTTGTATAAAGGAATTGAACAGGCGGTTGTTGGAAAGCGGTTGGGTGATATTTCGTCGGCCATCCAGCGGTATGTAGAAGCACATGGATATTCGGTCGTCAGGCAGTTTGTCGGCCACGGGATTGGCAGGGCACTGCATGAGGATCCCCAGGTGCCCAACTTTGGAAAACCAGGCAGGGGGATAAAGTTAAAGGAAGGGATGGTGCTGGCGATAGAGCCGATGGTGAATGAGGGTACTTATGAGGTAGAAATTCTTGCGGATGGGTGGACAGCCGTTACAAAAGATCGTAAACTATCTGCCCACTTTGAACATACGGTGGCCATTACCCAAAATGGCCCCGAAATTTTGTCTAGGGTGTAAACTATGCCAAAAGAAGATGCCATTGAAGTAGAGGGCAAGGTAGTGGAAGCTTTACCTAATGCCATGTTTAGGGTGGAATTGGATAATGGGCATAAGGTATTGGCTCATGTGGCCGGTAAATTGCGTATGCACTTTATTCGGATATTGCCCGGGGATAGGGTGAAGGTAGAACTTTCGCCCTATGATCTGACTCGGGGAAGGATTGTTTACCGCATCAAATAAGAGGGGAGAACGATGAAGGTAAGGGCGTCAGTAAAGAAAATTTGCAGTAAGTGTAAGATTGTAAAGCGCAAGGGAGTGGTAAGGGTCATCTGTGAAAATCCCAAACATAAACAGAGACAAGGCTAGAATATTTGTGAGGGGGTAAGAAGTGGCTAGAATAGCAGGCGTGGAGATGCCTAAGGGCAAAAGAATAGAGATTGCGTTGACCTATATCTATGGGATTGGGCGTTCTTCTTCCCAGAAGATTTTACAGAAAGCGGGCGTAGATTTTAACAAAAAGGTAGAAGAACTGACAGACGAAGAACTGACCAAGATCAGAGAAATCATTGACCGAGAATATAAGGTTGAGGGTGATCTCAGACGAGAAGTGGCAGCTAATATTAAGCGCTTGATAGACATAGGTTGTTACCGCGGTATGCGCCATGTGCGGGGACTACCAGTAAGGGGACAACGTACGCGTACCAATGCGAGGACGCGGAAGGGACCGCGTGGTTCCATTTTGGGTAAAAGAAAGAAAAAATCTTCTTAAGGGGTGAGGAGTAAAGATGGCGAGAAAGGTAAGAGGCAGAAGGAAGAAAAAAGAGAAAAAGATGGTTGAGGAAGGGATTGCCCACATCCAGGCAACCTTCAATAACACTATTGTGACAATTACAGATAAGCAAGGAAATACCATCGCCTGGTCAAGTGGCGGTGTGAGGGGTATGAAGGGCTCCCGTAAGGGTACTCCCTTTGCAGCGCAATTGGCGGCAGAAGATGCGGCGAAAAAGGCCATGGAACATGGAATGAAGCGAGTGGAGGTATATGTAAAGGGACCAGGCGCTGGAAGAGAATCGGCCATCCGGGCTATCCAAGCAGCCGGATTGAAGATTACCCTCATCAAGGATGTGACCCCCATTCCTCACAACGGTTGTCGTCCGCCAAAGAGGCGGAGGGTTTAAAATATTACCAAAAGGAGGTTGGCTTTGGCTAGATATAGAGGTCCTGTTTGTCGTTTATGCCGCCGTGAGGGCGTAAAGTTATTTTTAAAGGGTGATCGGTGTTACACAGATAAATGTGCCATGGAAAGGAGGCCTTATCCTCCAGGCCAGCACGGCCAAATGCGGAGAAAGAAGACAGAATACGCCCTGCTTTTAAGAGAAAAACAGAAATTGAAAAGGATATATGGCGTTTTAGAAAATCAGTTTCGGCGTTACTTTGAAGAGGCCGAGAGGCAAAAAGGTGTTACGGGTGAGAATTTGCTTATTCTTTTAGAAAGACGATTGGATAACGTTGTCTACCGCATGGGATTTGCCAATTCTCGGAATCAGGCCAGGCAGTTGGTCAGACATGGACATATCTTGGTTAATGGAAAGAAGGTAGATATTCCTTCTTATCTGGTGGAGGTAGGAGATGAAATTTCCATTAGAGAAAAAAGTCGTGAGATTCCCTTTATCAAAGAGGCAATAGAGAGTATTCCTAGAAGGGGTATTCCCTCTTGGCTAGAGGTGGATCATGACCACTTTAAGGGCACAGTAAAGGCCTTACCAACGAGAGAAGAAATTGCTATTCCGGTCCAAGAGCAGTTGATCGTTGAGTTCTATTCTAAATAATGTAATTTTGAGGGAATCAACAATGGAAAAAGGTTATACCGTATTGATTAGACCACAAAAGGTCGTCAAGGACGAAAAGACATATTCTCCTACTTATGGGAAGTTTACCTATGAGCCCTTAGAAAGGGGATATGGTATTACCATTGGCAATGCCTTGCGGCGCATCTTACTTTCTTCCATTGAAGGAGCAGCGATTACCGCCGTTAAGATTGAAGGTGTGGCACATGAATTTTCTGCCTTGCCGGGAGTATTAGAAGATGTGACAGATATTATCCTGAATCTGAAGCAGGTGCGGTTTAGAATGGAAGGAGAAGGCCCTAAGACGGTCAAAATTGAAAAGGAAGGAGCTGGAGAAGTGACTGCGGGTGATATCATAGGTGATGGGACAATAGAGGTGATCAATCCCGAGCAGCACATTGCCACACTGACAGATGAAGGCCGGTTGTACATGGAAATGACAGTGCATAAAGGCCGGGGATATGTACCAGCAGAAAGGAATAAGGAAGAAGGTCAACCAATTGGCACCATACCAATAGATGCCATTTTTTCTCCCATTAGAAAAGTAAACTTTACGGTTCGCAATGCCCGTGTAGGTCAGATTACTGACTATGACAAATTAATTTTGGAAGTTTGGACAGATGGAAGTATTACGCCTGAAAAGGCAATTTCTCAGGCCGCGCGTATCTTGATTGACCAACTTGAATTTTTCCTCATGCCAGAGGATGCAGTAAGACAGACGGAGGAAGAAATACCAAAGACAGAAGAGGAAAAGGAAGAAATTCCCAAAGAGCTTTTACACAAGAGTATTGACGAACTTGAATTATCAGTGCGGGCACTTAATTGCCTTAAGAATGCTGATATAAATTTAATTGGAGAATTGGTGCAAAAGACAGAAAACGAACTTTTAAAAACTAAAAACTTTGGTCGTAAGTCCTTGATGGAGATAAAAAATGTCTTAGCCCAATTGGGCCTAGGTTTGGGAATGAAGTTAGAAAATTTTCCTGATCCAGAAATTCTAGAAAAAGTGAGGAAGGAGAGCGATGAGGCATAGAAAGCAAGGGAGAAAGCTTGGGCGTAATGCCAGCCACAGAAAGGCGATGTTGCGTAATATGGTGACTTCTCTCTTTACCTACGAGCGGATTGAGACGACTGAGGCTAAGGCCAAGGAATTGAAGCCTCTGGCCGAGAAGATGATTACCTTGGCCAAGCGGGGTGACTTACATGCGCGTCGGCAAGTGCTAGAGGTGGTAAGGAGTAAAAAGGTTGTAAAGAAGCTCTTTGATGAGATTGCTCCTCGTTTTAAGGATGTCAATGGTGGCTATACGCGCATCATCCGCGTGGGAGTAAGAAGAGGTGATAGTGCTCCCACGGCCTTGATTGAGTTGACCCGTAAGGCTGAATCGAGAGAGGAAGCAGTGGCCGAATAGGCCAAGAATTGTTTTGATTTTGTATGAAAGGCCGTGGTTTAAATTACCGCGGCTTAAATTTTTAGGAACTTAAATTTTGGAGAAAAAAATGGATACAAAGATTATTCTTTCAGAAAAGGAGTTGCCAGAAGCTTGGTTTAACATTCAGCCCTTTTTGCCTAAACCACTTAAGCTACCCTTGCATCCACAGACAAAGGAACCAATTAAACCTGAAGATCTCTTGCCTATCTTTCCTAAGGCCCTGATTGAACAGGAGGTAAGTCAAGAACCCTACATTCCTATTCCTGAGCCAGTGAGGGAAGTCTATAGGCTCTGGCGCCCTACGCCTTTAAGGAGGGCTTATCGGCTGGAGAAGGCCTTAGGCACACCAGCCCGCATTTATTATAAAGACGAGAGCGTAAGTCCTCCTGGCAGCCACAAGCCTAATACGGCTGTAGCCCAGGCCTATTATAACAAGGTAGAAGGAGTAGAAAGGCTGGCGACAGAGACGGGGGCTGGACAATGGGGTAGTGCTCTTTCCTTTGCCTGCAAGTTGTTTGGGCTTAGGTGTACGGTATATATGGTGAAAGTAAGCTATGAACAAAAGCCCTATCGTAAGGTACTCATGGGTATTTGGGGCGGAGAAGTCTTTCCTTCACCAAGTGAGCGGACAAACTTTGGCCGTCAGGTATTAAAAGAAAATCCCGATAGCCCTGGCACTCTTGGTATTGCCATTTCGGAAGCAATAGAGGATGCAGCTACACACGAAGATACTAACTATGCCTTGGGCAGTGTGTTAAACCATGTCCTTTTGCATCAGTCCATTATTGGTCTAGAGGCGAAGAAACAAATGAAGTTGGTGGAAGACTATCCAGATGTCATTGTTGGTTGTGTAGGGGGAGGAAGCAACTTTGCCGGTCTAGCCTTTCCCTTTGCCAAGGACAAGCTTGAGGGTAAAAAAGATCCTGAGATTATTGCTGTAGAACCGGCTTCTTGTCCTACTTTAACAAAAGGACTTTATCGTTATGACTATGCTGATACGGCCCGTATGACACCATTAATCTATATGTATACCTTAGGACATACCTTTGTCCCACCTGGTATCCATGCTGGGGGGTTGCGTTACCACGGAGACGCTCCTCTTCTTTGCGCCTTAGTAGAGGAAGGAGTAATTAAAGCCAGGGCCTATACTCAAAATCCCGTCTTTGAGGCGGCGGTCCTATTTGCCCAGACCGAAGGGATTGTGCCAGCCCCAGAGACGGCGCATGCGATAAAGGCAGGCATTGATGAAGCCCTAAAATGTAAAGAAACAGGGCAAGAAAAAGCTATTTTGATTGGTTTTAGTGGCCATGGACATTTTGATCTAGCGGCCTATGAGAACTATTTGCAAGGAAAATTGACTGATTATGAATATCCTGAAGAGAAGATAAAAGAGGCCTTAAAGGATTTACCGCAGATTCCTTGACTTAAAAGGCAAGGAAAATTATAATGACATTTGTTAATCTTGAACAGAGAGGAGGGGATTTTTGCATGGCTGGAGTGAGGGTAGAACCAAACGAGCCCTTTGAGCTGGCGCTGAAGCGTTTTAAGAAAGAGGTGGAGAAGGAGGGGATCCTGTCGGAGCTGAAGAAGAGACAGTTTTATGAAAAACCCAGTGTGCGCCGGAAGAAGAAACAAATGGCCGCGCGGAAGAGACTGTTAAAGCGGTTAAAGCGGTTGGGCTTATTACAAAAGGATTAACATGGAGAGGAGGGCCATGTCTTTTTATGCGAAGATTGATGCTAAACTGAAAGAGGCGCTAAAGGCAAAGGATAAGATTACCTTAGACACGCTGCGGGGATTAAGAGCTGCCATTAAGAACAAAGAGGTAGAGTTACAGCGGAAGTTGACTGAAGCTGAATTTTACCAATTGGTGGCCAAGCAAATTCGGCAGAGAGAAGATGCGATTGCGCAGTTTAAGAAGGGAAATCGTCTAGATCTAGCCGAGAAAGAAGAAAAAGAATTGGAAATCTTAAAGCAATTTATGCCGCCCCCGCTTTCTGATGATGAATTGGAGCAATTAGTGCGCCAAGTAATTGCAGAAGTGGGGGCTAAAGGCCCTCAAGACATGGGTAGAGTTATGAAGGAAATCATGCCCCGCGTCAGCGGCCGTGCTGACGGTAAACACATCAGTGCTTTGGTAAAGCAAATACTGAGTGAAAAATAAGGACACTTTCTTTTATTAATTTCTTCTCACTCGGCCATAGCCACTGCTAGCAGTTGAGAAAGGTCTGTATGGCCTTGAATAACCTTTCTTATTCCATCTTGAAACATACTTTTCACTCCTTCTTCTACCATTGCCCTTTTTATTCCTGCTATGTCCTGCCCTCCTGAAGTGGGTTGTTAGAGATTAATCAGTTTCAAATTCTTCTCTCGGTACTCCAGACTGCCTTATAATAGTCATCCCTGAAAAACGCTCTAACCTACCATTTTATCACACATTTTTCTTGAAATAAGGCTGACAAAAATGCAAAGATATGCTAAAAATCAGTTTAAAACCTTGCAATTTGGGACATCAAAATGAAAGGGAAAGGACCTGATAAAGGACAACTAAGTTTGTTTCAACAAAGGTTAAAAGAACAACTCAATCCAAAACATCCTTTATACAGATTGGCCGAAGC
>Ga0256842_1000061_pt1 | contig 81031 bp, 83 predicted proteins | sample 4559240metaG_FD_185973 | JGI IMG/M metagenome (GOLD analysis project Ga0256842, IMG submission 185973) | Hydrothermal vent microbial communities from Guaymas Basin, Mexico - 4559-240 | ecosystem: Environmental > Aquatic > Marine > Hydrothermal vents | place: Mexico: Guaymas Basin | collected... | reverse complement strand
TAGGTTGTGTAGAGGCGCCAAGGGGGACATTGATTCATGACTATGAGGCAGATGAGAATGGTTTAATTACCAGGGTGAACCTGATTGTCGGGACGACGCACAATGCGGCGCCGATGAGTTTGAGTGTAAAGCAGGCGGCGCAGGCGTTGATAAAGGATGGGGTATATGATCAGGGGTTACTTAACAAGATAGAGATGGCCATCCGTGCGTATGATCCCTGACTTAGTTGTGCGACACATCGCCTGGATGGCGGCATAGCTTTAAATGTGCTGATTGTGGATAAAAAGGGAGAGAAGATTGGTGAGTTAAAGAATTATTAAGAGCTTTCTTATGTCCAATAGAGATAAAAAGAGGGAGGAATAAATGCTAGGCAAGTTGCTTTTTCCCACAGACTTTTCTTTACAGGCAGAAAAGTTATTAGAGGGATTACCGGCCTTTCAAAAGGTAGGTACACAAGAGGTAGTACTTTTGCATGCCGTAAGCCCTATCATAGCCTCAGATTGGCCAGAACTTGATCCCAACTTTTTACTAGACCTCCAAAAGAATGCCCATACCGTATTAGAAAGTTGGGCTGAACGGCTGGAAAATGCAGGGTTTAAGGTAAAAACCAGAGTAGAACTAGGGACGCCATTTAAGGAAATTTTAAGAGTAGCTGAAGAAGAAAAAGTCAAGTTAATCGTCATGGGAGCCCACGGCAAGGGATTTATTGCTGGTCTTATCTTAGGCAGCGTAACCCATAATGTGATCAAACACAGTAAAATTCCAGTCCTGGTCTACAAGCTTAAGGTGATAGAGCATTACGATAAATATACCTTTCAGTTTGTGAGCGAACGGCTCTTTGAACGGATTTTATTCCCTACCGATTGGTCTCCCTGTGCCATGGCAGCAATGCAGTATCTGTTGCAATTAAATACTGAGGAAACAAAAGAAGTTATTGTCTGTCGGATTATTGATGAGGCCAAAGTCAAAGATGTATCTGAGGATAAGCTAGCTGAAATCTTAAGGGAAAACGAACAAAATCTGGTGCAACTAAAGAAAGATCTAGAGGCCCATGGCCTTAGGATTAAACCAGTTTTAAAAGTAGGCAGACCTGCCCTTGAGATTGTCAATATTGCCGAGGAAGAGGGAGCGTCTTTGATCGTGATGGGACATCATGGCCGTGGTTTTTTTAAAGGTATGTTCTTAGGAAGTGTATCCACTAAGGTCTTAGAGATGTGCAAACAGCCTATATTATTGGTGAGGGGAGAATAACCATGCCAAAGACGATCAACAAGGTGGTTTTGGCCTATTCAGGGGGTCTTGATACCTCGGTAATCTTAAGGTGGTTAAAAGAAAGATATGAGTGTGAAGTCATCGCCTTTGTGGCGGATGTGGGGCAAGAAGAGGAATTGGCAGGCTTAGAAAAAAAGGCCAAAGCAACAGGGGCAGATAAGTTTTATTTAGTAGATTTAAAAGAGGAATTTGTACGGGATTTTGTCTTTCCCGCCTTTCGGGCCAATGTGATGTATGAAGCAGGCTATCTCTTAGGTACCTCTTTGGCCCGGCCGGTCATTGCCAAAAAACAGGTGGAGATTGCCTTAGAGGAAAATGCCGATGCCGTTGCCCACGGAGCCACAGGCAAAGGCAATGATCAGGTGAGATTTGAGTTGACCTATATGGCCTTGGCGCCCCACTTAAAAATCATTGCCCCTTGGCGGGAATGGGAATTTAAAGGACGGAGTGACCTCATTGCCTATGCGCAAAAGAAAGGTATTCCCATAGAAGTCACTCCCGAAAAACCTTATAGTATAGACCGTAACCTTCTCCATATTAGCTATGAAGGTGGCATTTTAGAAGATCCTTGGCAACCGCCTCTACCTGATATGTTTAAAATGACAGTTGATCCCCAAAAGGCACCGGATGAACCAGAAGAAGTAGTAATTACCTTTGAAAAAGGCGATCCTGTGGCTGTAAACGGTGAGAGGCTGTTACCAGCACGACTTTTGGATTACTTAAACAAAATCGGGGGCAGGCATGGCGTTGGTCGTGTAGATTTGGTAGAAAACCGCTTTGTGGGTATCAAATCGCGGGGAGTATACGAGACCCCAGGTGGAACGATCTTAAGGATTGCCCATCAGGCCTTAGAAACTATCACCATGGATCGGGAGGTAATGCACCTGCGCGATAGTCTTATCCCGCGCTATGCCGAACTCATTTATTATGGCTTCTGGTTTTCGCCTGAAAGGGAGGCTCTGCAGACCTTTATAGACAAGACCCAAGAAAATGTCACCGGCGAGGTAAAAGTAAAACTTTACAAAGGCCAGTGCATCGTTTTGGGTAGACGTTCGCCCTATAGCCTTTACACCCAAGAGCTAGCCACCTTTGAGGCAGGCAGGGGCTATACACCAAAGGATGCTGAAGGATTTATCCGTCTCCACGGACTACGCCTACAGATGTGGTATCGGAGGAGAAGGTAAAGATGGCCAAACTCTGGGGGGGACGTTTTAGCAAGGAAACAGCCAAGCTAGTAGAGGAATTTACGGCCTCTATCCACTTTGATAAGCGCCTTTATAAACAAGACATTGCTGGCAGTATTGCTCATGTCAGAATGCTAGCTAAGCAGGGCATCATCAAGTCAGAGGAGGCCGAGCGCATCATTCAAGGACTAAAGGAGATTAAAGAAGAAATTGAGAAGGGTGAGTTTGTCTTTACGGCCGCTGATGAAGACATCCACATGGCCATTGAGAGACGATTGCACGAAAAGATTGGAAAGGTGGCGGCCAAATTACATACGGCTCGGAGCAGGAACGATCAGATTGTTCTAGACATGCGGCTATATCTGAAAGAGGAAATCCGGGCCATTATGCAGGCAATTAAAGAACTTATGCAAAGTCTCCTTGCGGTGGCCGAGGAACATATAGAAACCATTTTGCCTGGCTATACCCACCTGCAAAGGGCCCAGCCTGTTTCCTTAGCCCATCATTTGCTGGCCTATGTGCAGATGCTGAAGCGGGATAGGGAGAGGTTTGCTGATTGTTATAAACGTGTAGATGTTATGCCTCTAGGCAGTGCAGCCTTGGCCGGAACAACCTTTCCCATAGATAGACATTATGTGGCAAAGATTTTAGGTTTTTCTAAGGTGAGTGAGAACAGCATGGATACCGTCAGTGATCGGGATTTTATCTTAGAGTTTTTAAGCGTTTCTGCTATTTTAGCCGTGCATCTAAGCCGTATGGCCGAAGAGTTAATTTTGTGGTCCTCGCAGGAGTTTGATTTCATAGAGATAGACGATGCCTTTTGCACAGGGAGCAGTATTATGCCACAAAAGAAAAACCCAGATGTGGCTGAACTTATACGGGGGAAAACAGGACGTGTTTTGGGCAACTTAATTGCCCTTTTAATCGTCCTAAAGGGCCTGCCCTTGAGCTATAACCGTGATTTACAAGAAGATAAAGAGCCCCTTTTTGACACGATAGATACAATTAAGCCTTCTTTGACTATACTGGCTCAACTCTGGCAAAACATAAAGATAAAAGGCCAAAATATGCTTAGGGCCACGCAAAAAGGATATCTTTTGGCTACTGACCTAGCAGATTACCTTGTAACAAAGGGACTACCCTTTCGCCAGGCCCATCGGGTTGTGGGCGAGATGGTGCGTTATTGTCAGGAAAAAGGAAAGGAGCTTGAACAACTTAGCTTGAATGAGATGCAAAGCTTTTCGCCCTTAATGGAGGAGGATGCAAAAAAGATATTAGATGTAAAGGCAGCCGTGGCAAGACGCAACTCCTTTGGTGGTACCAGTTTTGAGGAAGTAAAACGACAGATAGCCAAAATCAAGGCTGAATTGACGGAAGAACTACTAAAACAGCCTGAGTGAATGGGCGCATCTCAAAGTTGTTTGTGTGCAAAGGCTTATACCCTCTGCCACTTTTAGGCAAAGGCAGATATTTATCTGCCCTTTGATTCAGCCTTAATCCATAAACAAACTCACCAAATAAAACTAAACCTGCTCTGGGAGTGATAATTTCCTGAGCAGTTTCTAAAATAAATGGTAAAATAGCTTGCTTTACTTTAGAGCTTTTTTGTTTTATCATTGTTCTTACCTCGCAGGTGCCTTGCAAGTGTGTGTTTTCACCTTTTAGGTGATTATGTTTTTTTAAAAAACCACCCTATTTTAACACACTTGCGGGGTTTCTTTTAGAGCAATCACGGATCTAGGGAACTTTATTCCATTTGGCAACTAAAGCAAAATGTGATAAAATATTCAAAACTTAAAAGGGGAAGGCCGATGTTTAAAGTAGGAGATCTGGCAGTTTATCCAGCCCAAGGGGTAGGAGTGATTGAATCCATAGAAAAGAAAGAGATAGGTGGCCAAACCCAAGATTTTTACATCATGCGCATCTTAGAAAATGGGATGATCATTATGGTACCTACAAACAACGCCAAAACAGTTGGCCTTCGTCCTATTATCTCTAAAGAAGATGTACCCAAGGTATTTTCCATTCTGAAAAAGAAATCAGAGTTTCCAAACGACAAGAGTAGTTGGAACAAGCGTTATAAGGAATTTGTAGAAAAGCTAAAGACTGGTTCTATCTACGATGTGGCTGAGGTGCTAAAAAGCTTGGTTTTTCTTCAAGAAGAAAAGGAACTTTCCTTTGGCGAAAGAAAGCTCTTAGATACGGCTAGACGATTGTTAGTAAAAGAACTATCCATTGCGCAAGCGTGTTCAGAAGAAGAGATAGACAACCAAATCAGACAAATCTTGTCCCTGTGAGAAGTGGTTTCTACCTCTAATTTACAAATTCACATTGTTGAAGAAAAAGACGCTGCCAAGAGATTGGATGTCTTTTTGGCTGAGGTTACAGGCATTACCCGTTCTCAAATCCAGAAGGCTATCACTGAAGGATTAGTAAAGATTGATGAGAGGGTTGTTTCAAAGGCAAATTACCGTTTAAAGCCAGGACAAAAAATCGTTTTTGTTCCCCCCATTCCCCAAGAAAGTGAATTAAACCCAGAGGCCATTCCTTTGGATATCCTTTACGAGGATAAACACCTTATTGTGGTCAATAAAGCAGCAGGGATGGTCGTCCATCCTGCCCCAGGACATGAACAAGGTACCCTTGTGCATGCCCTTCTTCATCATTGTCAAGATCTCTCTGGCATTGGCGGGGTAAAACGGCCTGGTATTGTCCATCGGTTGGATAAAGATACCTCTGGTGTTCTTTTGGTAGCCAAGAACGATGTGGCCCATCTTGAACTAAGTCGCCAGTTTAAAGAACGTCTTATTGAAAAGGAATATTTGTGTTTAGTATTAGGAGTACCAGAAAAAGGAAAAGGCGTAATAGACTTTCCTATCGGCAGACATCCTACGGACCGCAAGAAGTTTTCTATTCATACCCAAAAACCCAGAGATGCCCTTACCCTTTGGGAATTAAAAGAGGCATTTTCTTATTGCAGCCTGCTTTTGTGTCAGCCCAAGACTGGACGTACCCACCAAATACGCGTCCACTTAACGGCCATTGGCCACCCTATCTTGGGCGATCCCCTTTATCTACGCAAAAGCCGCCTTAGCAAAATCCCCGATAAGGCCATGCGCGCCTTACTCAAACAAACACCCCGTCTTATGCTTCATGCCTGGCGGGTCAGATTTACACATCCTATAAGCGGAGAAAGGATGGAATTTGTGGCGCCTTTACCCGAAGATATGACAGTATTTATAGAAAAGATAAAAGAGGTAACTCGTGCTTAAAATTGGTCTTACCGGTGCACCTGGAAGCGGAAAGACAACAGTTATGAAAATGTTTGCTAGGCTGGGAGCAAGAGTGATAAGTACTGATGAAATCTGTCATCGCCTCCTCTCTCTAGGTCAGGATTGCTATCGTCAAATCGTATCTGTCTTTGGTCAGGCTTGTCTTCGGCCAGATGGGAGCCTAAACCGGGCCTATTTACGTCAGCGTCTTTTGAGTTCGTTTGAAGATAAAAAGAAATTAGAGGCCATTCTTCATCCGGCCATATATAAAGTGGTGACTACCCAACTAAAGGCATACGAAAAAGAAAACCCTAAAGGAATTGTCATTGTAGAAGTGCCTCTTTTATTTGAGGCAGGGTGGCAGGGGCTGTTTGACCTTATTCTTACCGTCTATGCCAGGCCAAAAGTCTGTCTAGACCGGTTAAAAGAAAGGGGATTAACAGAGGAAGAGGCACAAAAACTCATTTCCCTTCAGTGGCCGATTGTAAAAAAGGTAAAACACGCTGACATTGTCATCAAAAATGAAGCCAGCTTAGAAGAAACCGAAAAACAGGTAAGGGCAATCTGGAAAGAGCTTCTAGCTCAATCACATCGGTAAAATTCCTTGATAGCTTCAACTACCCTGAAAACTTCTTCTTTTTTCTTCCAGGCATCTAGCGGTAGGCTGATAATCCTTTGGGCTACCCTTTCGGCTACAGGAAAACTGCCTTTTTGATAACCAAACGATGAAAAGGCTGGCTGTAAGGGTAAAGGTTTAGGATAGTGGATGGCGGTAGGGATATGGCGTTCCGCCAAAAACTGCATTAAATCATCTCTTCTTTGGGCCAGGATAGAATATTGTGCCCAGACAGAAAAGATAGGACTATCCTTTTCAGGATCAGGGGTAGGCAGCTTTATTTTTCCTTCTTCTTCTAATTCCTTTAAGGCCGTATGATACCAGCAGGCAACTTCATTTCGTTTTCTGCGCTCTTCTTTTATAAACAGGTCAAGTTTAGCCAGCAATACCGCCGCTTGAAGGGCATCCAACCTAGCATTAAGACCGACTAAACGGTGGTTATATCTGGCATCCTGCCCGTGATCCTTAAGCCATCTGATTTTTTCGGCCAAGGCATCGTCATTGGTAAACACCATGCCCCCATCTCCGTAGGCCCCTAAAGGCTTAGCCGGGAAAAAGGAGGTAATACCAATATCGCCTAGGCCCCCTGCCCTCCTGCCCTTATACTCAGCCCCAAAGGCCTGGGCCGCATCCTCAATTATAAAAAAGTGAGGAGGCAAGACTTCTTTTATCGCATCAAAATCTGCCGGTTGGCCGTAAAGATCTACGGCAATAAGGCCTTTTATGGCTTCTAAAGGAATTTCTTTTCCTGTGATTGGGTCAAGCGGGTGTTTTAAAAATTCTCTTATTTTTTCAGGAGCAATGTTATAGCTACTTTCATCTATATCTACAAAAAGGGGGGTAGCCCCTAAAAGAACGATAACTTCGGCCGTGGCCATAAATGTAAAAGGAGTGGTGATAATATAATCCCCAGGTCCAACCCCATAGGCCAGGAGGCTTAAAAGGAGGGCATCTGTGCCTGAAGAAACTCCAATAGCATGTTTTGTGCCTACAAATTCGGCACAGCGATTTTCAAGTTCTTCTATCTCTGGGCCATTGATAAAGCGGTTGTGCTTAAAAACTATATCAAGACGTCTTTCAATTTTTTCATAAATTAAAAGATACTGCCTCTTCAGATGACAAAAGGGAAGGACATTTTCCGGATTGGATTGTAAGAATTCTTCTGGGGAAATAGCAACATGCTTAGCCAGGTCTAAAAAATTTTTATTGTATGTAATAACCTTACCTCCAATACTTTCGGCACTTAATTTGATTAAATACCGCTCTATGTCCCGTTGGGCCAAAGGGTCATCTAAGTCAATGTAGGAAGGTGTTTTCACCAAACGTGCCTTTTTTAATAACTCCCAAAACTTCCCCTTGTGGCCTAACCTTTCTTTAGACCGAACTTCTAAACTTGGTAACTGGACGGTAGCAATATAGAAAGGAAGATTTTCTTTTTCCAAAAAGGAAAAGACCTTTAAAACAACCTCATCGGCTGTTTCAGACAAAAAGGCAAACCAAAGTTCGGTATCAAAAAGAAGGCATTTCTCCTGCATTTGTTTTTACTTTTTCTCTTATTTTAACCTTACTGTTTATGATTTCCCTCTTTATAAGGCATAGGAATATACTGCACCGAAGGCCTTCTTTGAACCGGTTGAGGGTATAAGTTCATTAACTGATAAACCTCTAAAGGCATCTCTGTTGACACCGGCAATCCCAGTTCTTTGGCCTCTTGATAGGTAATGGGATAGTCATGGGTCCATTCACCACGGGAAAGCAAGTCAGCCAGCTCTTCTGCCTTATCCTCAGGCATTTTTCCTGAAAGAATTGTTTTTACACAGCGCTTGACCTGCTTAATGGCCTTGCGGGAAATATCGGCCATGATGAGAGTTTGATCATCAATTTTATTGATGTCTTTTGTTTCTAATACTTTCAAAATAGAAGCCGCCGGATATTGTCCCAACTGTGGGTCCACAGGTCCGAGCACGGCATTGGAATCCATGACAATCTCATCTGCCGCTAGGGCAATAAGCGTGCCACCAGACATAGCATAGTGAGGCACAAAAACCGTTACTTTGGCCTTATGTGCCTTTAAGGCATAGGCAATCTGCTCCGCCGCAAGCACTAGTCCACCTGGTGTGTGGAGAATAAGATCTATGGGGATATTGTCATCAGTCATGCGAATGGCCCTAATAATTTCTTCTGAATCTTGAATATCTATATACTTTACAAGCGGAAAGCCAAATAAGCTCATTGTCTCTTGCCGATGAATCATGGCAATAACCCGACTCCCCCGCTGTTTTTCCATTTTACGCATGAGCTTAAGCCTGGCCGCCTCTAACATCTTCTTTTGCAAAATAGGCGCTAAGGCTGAGGCCATGAAAAAGAGCCAAAGTATATCCAAAAAATTCATCTCTTAACCTCCTTACCAAGGTCTATATTCATCTAAATAATAACGCCGGCGCTGTCTTTTTTTAAAAAAGAACACTAAAACCATACCACATATAAAACCACCAATGTGGGCCCACCAGGCCACTCCTTCGTAAAAGGCATGCGGAGCGGCAATAGAAAAGGCACCATTAAAAAATTGCATCATAAACCAAAACAACAAAAAGAAAAATGCAGGGATCTCTATAAAGGTAATAAAGAAAAAAATAGGCACAAGGGTAATAATGCGTGAGTATGGGAAAAGAACATAGTAAGCCCCCATAACCCCAGAAATGGCCCCGCTTGCCCCAATACAAGGAAGGGGAGAATAAGGATGGGTGTAAATATGGCAAAGGGCTGCTCCAATTCCACACAAAAGATAAAAGATAAGAAAGCGCAATCGACCCATGCTGTCTTCTACATTATCACCAAAGATCCAAAGATACCACATATTACCGATAAGATGAAGCCAACCACCGTGTAAAAACATAGAGGTAAAAATGGGTAAATACTTAGCAGCAAATCCTTCTACTCCTAAACTAGAAAGCAAAAAGAACCTTCTAGGAACAACGCCATATATAAAAAGAAAATTTTTTAAATAAGGGCCCAATGATATTTCATAAAAAAAGACAATGACGTTGATAATGATAAGGCTAACCGTAATACAGGGAAAACGTCGCGAAGGAATGGTGTCTTTTATAGGAAACATAAAAACTCCTTAAGAATTAACAGCCACATATATCGCATAAAAATAGGGATAAGTCAATCATACACCCAAATTGTGAAGGTTATTAACTCCGATATGTAGCATTAATGCGTATGTATTCCTCCGTTAGATCGCAGGTATACCAGGTTGTTGTTGCCTTACCTAATTTTAGGTCAATTTTAAGAAGCACCTCTTTGTTTTTTAAGTAAATATGTGCCTCTTTTTCCGCCCTTTCTCCCTGGCCAAGGCCGTTTTTGACGACACAAATATCACCAAAATATATGTCTATCTTCTCCGGATGTATTTCTACCCCAGCCCGGCCAATGGCAGCCATAATGCGGCCCCAGTTGGCGTCTTCTCCGTAAATGGCCGTCTTGACCAAGGGAGAATTGGCAATGGTCATAGCGATTTGATCGGCTTCTTTTATGGATCTAGCCCCTTGAATCACAACTTCAACCAGTTTACTTGCCCCTTCCCCATCCTTAGCAATCATCTTGGCCAACGCGGTGGCTGCTTCATAAAGGCATGCAGCAAAAGGGGCAAAATCTTCCCTTGTTTTTCCTGGATTTTGGGCCCGGCCATTGGCTAGGATCAGGGCTGTATCGTTGGTGCTTGTATCCCCGTCTACCGAGATACGATTAAAACTGGCAGAAACAACCTCTTTAAATAATGGCTGAAGCAAGGTTGGCGAGATGGCAATGTCAGTTGCAAAAAAGGCAAGCATAGTGGCCATATCTGGCCGAATCATCCCTGCCCCTTTAGCTATACCCAGAAGTTTAAAAGGTATACCTTTTATCTCCCCTTCTTTATAAACCAGTTTGGGAAAGGTATCGGTCGTCATAATGGCCTTTGCTGCCTCTTTCCAGCCTTTGGGAGTGAGATTTTTTAAAAGCTGGTCAATGCCTTTTTTCACCTTATCCATAGGCAAAGGCTGACCAATAACTCCGGTAGAACAAACTAAGACGAGTTGATCTGGGATATTCAGCCCTCTAGCCACTAAGGCCGTCATCTCTTGGGCATCTTTTTTTCCTTGCAGACCAGTGCAGGCATTGGCGTTGCCGCTATTCACAATAATTGCTTGCGCCAGACCTGATTTAATCCGACGGGCGGTTAAGATCACCGGTGCGGCCTTTACCTGATTTCTGGTAAAGGTGCCTGCCACCACGGCCGGTGTCTCACTATAAATTAAGGCCATGTCTTCTTTTTCAGAACCTTTAATACCTGCATTTGCCACACTTACCAAAAAACCTGGAACATAAAAGTTATTTCCCATCTATATTCTCCAGTAATGAACTTCAATCTTATCACGGAAATAGGCCTTAAGCCTTTCCCGAAACCAGCGCCGACTAAAGGGAATGATAAGAAGTAAACCCAGGGTATCGGTGATAAAGCCTGGGGTAAGGAGTAAAAGCCCGCCTGCCAAAACAAGAAGCCCATCAATAAGGGCATCACTGGGCATTCTTCCTGCCCGCAACTCTGCCTGCAACTGAGATAGGACTTGCAGTCCCTCCATTTGCGCAAGGTAGGCCCCAAGCGTGGCCGTGGCCACGATGATTAAGATAGTTGTAAAGACACCTAGATATGAACCTATCTTAATAATGAGAGCCAGTTCTAACAGGCTAACAATACTAAAGAGAAAAAATAATTTGAAAAACATTATCCCTGTCTCTTAGCCCTTTCCCAAAGGGCATCCATTTCCTTAAGGGATGCTTCTTTAAAACTTTTATTTTGTCGCTGAAGCTCCTCTTCTATAAAACGAAATCGCTTCTTAAACTTTCTTACCGTTTGCCGCAAGGCATCTTCTGGCTGAATCTTTAAAAGCCGCGCCATATTTACCCAACAAAACAAAATATCACCTAACTCTTCCTTTATGTTTTGTGTATCTCCAGAAGATAGGCTACGCTTAAACTCTTCGGTCTCTTCTTCTATCTTGGCAAAGACATCCTCGGCCTTTTCCCAATCAAAGCCTACCTTAGCTGCCTTTTTCCCCACTTTATACGCCAATGTTAGGGCCGGTAAATTCTTGGGAATGCCATCCAATAGGGACTTACGCTTAGGCTTTTCCTGTTGCTTTATCTCCTCCCACCGGGCATGGATTTCCTCTATGCTTTTAGGCCGAAAATAGCCAAAGACATGGGGATGTCTAGCAATCATTTTTGTCGTTTCCTGGTCAATGACTTCTTGAAGGTCAAAGAGATTTCTTTCCTTATAAATTTGGGCCAAAAAGACCAAGATAAACAACACATCTCCCAATTCTTCTTTTATGGCCTCTACTTTTTCTTCTTCAATAGCCTCTATCAATTCATATACTTCTTCTAAAAGGTAGTTTTTGAGGGTCTGAGGTGTTTGCTTTTTATCCCAGGGACAGCCATTTTCTCCACGTAAAGTGGCTACAATTTCTTCTAATTTAGAGATATCACTCACTTTTTCCCTCTTACTGGCTTTAAAGATAATTTTTGAGGCAGTTTTACTACCATCCACTGACTGATTTTGGCCAGGTAGTGATAGGTATAAGAGCTTTCCTTAATTTCACGCGGGAGAGGATAAAAAACATTAAAAACTACAAGGATTAAGGCTGCTAAAACTATCCCTTTAGCTACTCCTAATATACAACCTAAGAAATGGTCGGCCCAACGGAGGATTTGGGGCCTAAGGATAAATTTGATAACTACACTCATAAGCTGAACGGCCAAGATGCTGGCAAAAAAAATCAAAATAAAGGCTATAACATAAGAAAGGGGAAAAGACAAAGTAGGTTCTAAAAAGGCAGCTCCTAACCCAGCATAATGCCCAGCTAGCCAGAATCCCAAAACAATACCTACTAAAAGGCCTACACTCTTAAGAAATCCCCGAATACCATCCAGGATTAAAAAAAAGGTTGCCAGAACAATGACCAAAAGATCTATAGGGTTAAGAAGCATGGCTTAAGAATATAGAAATTGCGAGAAAAATGCAAGGGGATAAATCACCCAAAATACGCGATTGATTTATAGTATTCCGCAAAAATTGATGAGTTTTCCTTCTTCCTTACTTAAAGTAAATTGTACGCCAAGGCCTCGTTAGGTGGTCAAAGGTCTACGATCGCCTTGCTCGCTCCGACCTGCGCCTTTAGGCGCAGGCTGTGTCCTTAGGGCTTGCCCTTGACCGCTAAGCGAGCGGAGGCGCTATAATTATGATTGGGTTTGAGGAAAAGATAAATGTTTTCTCACCTTTTAGGTGAAAGATGTTTTTTAAACAACTTCTGGAGTTTCTTGGAGGGCAATCACGGATTTTGGGCTATTCAGCCGCTTTACAGAAGGGAAACTCCTTATTCTTCTGTTGGCCTTAGAGTTGCCCGTGATTCTCACTACAGGCACGCTTATCCTTGCTTTCTTTGAGTTTTTAAGATAAAAAAGACTAACTAATGGCAAAGGAGGTAGGTTATGGCCAAACTAGCAGTCAATGTTGATCATGTAGCCACCCTAAGAGAGGCCAGGCGTATCAATGAGCCTGATCCGGTGACAGCAGCGGCTTTGGCCGAGTTGGCTGGAGCAGAAGGAATAGTTGTTCATTTGCGAGAAGATAGAAGACATATTAAGGAAAGGGATGTTTACATTTTAAGAAAGACAGTAAAAACAAACTTGAATTTAGAGATGGCAGCGGCTGAGGAGATCATTAAAATTGCTTTGGATGTTAAGCCGGATATTTCTACCCTTGTGCCAGAGAGAAGAGAGGAGCTAACCACTGAAGGAGGTCTAGATGTAGCCGGACAGCAGGAAAAGATTGCTGAGGTGGTTAAACGCTTACAGGACGGAGGAATTAAGGTTAGCCTTTTTATTGATCCAGATCCTCACCAGATAAAGGCGGCCAAGGAGGTAGGGGCCGATATGATTGAGTTACACACCGGTCGTTATGCCGACGCAAGAGGGGAGGAACAGGAGAGAGAATTGGCTCGGCTTTTAGAGGCGGTAAAATATGCGCATGAAATGGGCTTAGTGGTCAAGGCTGGTCATGGGCTTAATTATGTCAATATTCATCCCCTAGCCAAGGTAAAGGAAATTTATGAATTTAGCATTGGTCACAGCATCGTGGCTAGGGCCGTTTTAGTTGGATTTGAACGGGCTGTAAGGGAAATGGTAGAGATATTGCGCTTATACGAAAGGGGTTAACAAATGTAAACGTGAGATTTTATTTATCTGGAAAGACAACCAAAGGATTAATGAATATGTTGTTAATACCGTTTTGGCGGTTGTAATTGGGTTCATTAGTAGTGTTGGGGTCATTGTCTTTCGTTTCATGATTAAATCTTTTCAAGGTCTTTTTACCATAATCCGAAGGACTTTCTTACCTTTCACCACAACTTGCCTTTGTATTGAAAGATCTTGATGCCTGCCCTGGGAGGTCTTGTTGTTGGGCCTTTCATTTACTTTGGGGCAAGGGAAACTAAAGGGCACGGCGTGCCAGAGATTATAGAGGCCTTACTTTTAAAGAGAGGCCGCATAAGGCCACCTTTATGCAGATGCTTGTCTTGGTCATTTGCATCGGTTCAGGCGCTTCGGTAGGGAAGGAAGGACCAATCGTAACGATCGGTTTTGCAGCTGGTCTACAGTGAGTCAGCTAAGGTAGTTTCAGTTAGCCCAAATTGCCTTTCATGAAAGAGAGCTTTTAAAGATGATTTTAGACCAAATCCTCTTTTTTTACTCCCAAAACTTGAAGTATCCTTAGGGCTGCAGGGACGATCTGATGGTAAACATAATACTCTGTATCTATTTCATTTATGGAATTAACCAATTCAACAGGAGTAGCCCTCTCTGAGATGGATCCAGGGCCTTTGGTAATGACAAACATAACTAGCATGCCCTCACCAACTTCTCCTCTGCTTTCTTTGAGTTTTCTGGCCGCCATGACATGGGGACTAAGCTGCTTGTAGGTTTCAAGGGGGCGGGTTAATTCCTCATAAAGGATAAGGGCAGACAGTGGTACCTCTTTTTGCCGAATGTGTTTGACGACTTCTCTTACATACTTTTTGGCCTTTTCAATGTCCCTATCTTTAAGGACATATTCTAATACCTGCCGCTGCAGCTCTTTGGCCAACTGGCACCAGTCCCGTCTAACTGTTTCAAGCCCTCTAATTAAAAGTTCACCTTTTTTGTCCAATAGGGCATAGCGTTTCTTGGCTGTACCTGGGGCGGCACCACGTGGAATAAAAATGCCACGAACATAGAATCCCTGAAGATCAAGTTCTAAAATACCAGGAAACTTGCGATTAATCTCTTCTAAAAAGACCGTGGCTTCTTTCTCAATATCTCCTTTCTTTGTTTTTAGAAATAGGGAATCTGTATCAGCATAAATCACCTCAAACCCTGCTTCTTCTGCCGCAGCAATAGTCTTTTTAATCCAAAACCGTCCAAAGGCCGTGCAGCTTTCGGCACATTCTTTACAATACCACTTTGAACCAGCAAAACCAAAGTAACCGTAGGTGGCATTGGCAATGACCTTTAAGGCATACTGCCGGTTATTAAACACCCGATAGGCCAGCGACGATTTATCCATTTTTTTAAGTTGTTTCTTTATCTCTGCCCGCTTTTCAATAAGGTTTCTTAATACATGTGGAATAAAACCCTCTTTTTGTTTACAGAACCAATAATTAAGCCCCGGCACCTGGTAACCATCATCTTGGCAACAAGGGCAGTTTAAGGTTTCTGGGGAAATGTTAAAACTGACAATAAGACTGGGATAAAGAGACCTAAAGTCCAAAACAGCGATATTTTCATGCAAACCTGCCTTTGGTTCTTTAACGAATCCACCTATATAAGTAGCTTGCCGGCGTTTAATGATATCTTCATACTTGGGCTGATTGGGAATAATAATGTTTTCTTCGTGGGCCTTACGGGATAAATACCACTCTACCAACTGTCCATAGGTCATACGGGAGACATCAAACAAGATTTGTCCCACGGTGCGGGCAATTTCAAAAATTTGAGGCAGGATAATATCGGCCAGGCGATAGGTCAAAAAAGCATCTTTCAGACAGTATTCAGCCAGTTTGGCCAAATTTTTGCCTTTCCGCCAGGCTTCAAGCATTTCCTGGTAGTCTACTTCAAGCTTTTTATCTCCTAAAAGTTCTGCTGAGACGGCATCCAAGCTTAGAACTTCTGTTTGTAGATTAGGCGCAAGGATGTTACTGATAAAGTGAAATAGATCTATGTGTACTACTCCGTTTAACCGGGCTGAACTTACCCTAGCCCGACGGGCAAATTTGGTTTCTTTATTGTCCCGCGAAATGATAAGTTTAACCTTATGTGCCTTGCACCGTTTATTCAAAACCTGAAAATCAAATGCATCTCCGTAGAATGTAACAATAATATCGGGATTAATTTCATTAATTGTCTTTATGATACCTTTAAGTAATTCTTTTTCACCATTGACTACCTTTACCCAATCTGGATAGTTGGCCTTTTGATTCGTAAGAACGGTTTGTTTGTCTTGGGTATAAAAAGAGGCCATCACGATTTCTTTTTCCCCTGCCTGCTCGTAAGTTTCCAAATCAAAGGCCAAGATTTTTAAAGGAGGTAAATGAATTTCATCAAGCACAATAACTCTATCTGCTTTAATGGCCAAGTCTACCTTATATTTGGTGGTAACTTCTTCTCCCTCTACCTCCAGCCAACAATTGCCATCAATCTGATGGTCAATCAAAAAGCGGCGGTAAAAGTTAAGGGCGTATTCATATTCTTCAATAACAGAACCACTTCCACCGCGTTTGGCCTCAAGGGTTTTAACAATGTCCCTGATCTTAGGTGGATCTTGAGGTAAGAGGCAGGTAATTTTTAAAAATTCCCTTTCCTCTCCCATCCAAGTGCGTTTGACGAGGGAAATGTTTTTTATCTCCTTTTTCTTCTCTTTAAGCAGGGCAAGGATTTCTTCTTTGGCCTGCTTGGAATTTTTGGGCAGGACATAGAAATAGGGCTCTTCTTTGACAAAGACGACAATATTTTTCCCTTCCTCTGTCTTGCCCCAGAGACGAATGAACGTCTTCTTTTTTTCGGTAATATAATCGGCGTCTAGGAGAAAAAACTTTGTTTTCATGTTATTTAACCAACTCCGGGATTACCATCCAGCCTACTGACCAACTATTTGCTTCGTTCTTTTTAAGACAAACTACCCCACCCATTTGAAAATCTATTGTCTTTTTATCTATATTCTGGCACAAGAGATAGGATGAAAGTCTGTCTAAATGAGGTAGGTGCCCTACTAACATGATATCTTCTTTAATGTCTACTAACCGTTTGAGCCAAATAAGCGGGTCATCAAGAGGATTTAAACCTTCTGCTTTTTTAATACCTTCACAAGGATGTAGATATTCTGCAAGTATTTCAGCCGTTTGTTGAGCTCTAGTTTTTCCGCTATGTATAATCCTTTTTACTTTGACATTTGCCTTTTTAGCAATAAAGGCCGCTACTTTTTGAATGTCAGAGCGTCCTTTATCAGAAAGAGGACGCTTGGGATCTTCCTCTTTTGGTCTTGCCTCTGCATGTTGGACTAGATACAAGTACATTTTTTCACCTCCTTTTCCTTAATTTGCTTCTCATTCTCTTTAAGCTACCTGTTTGCTTCTTCAAAAAGTGCCTACTCTTCTCTATTAAATTATGCAATAACTAATAATAGAGGTCAAGTCCCAATTAAATATGCTTATGGGGTTCATTAGTCAACCAGAAAGCACTAATATTGCTCCCTAACTGCCTTGACTTCTTCCATAAGGTAGTTTACCTTGCCTGATAGCTATGGTGGATAGTAAAAGAAGGATATTTATCTTTTTATTTCTTTGTTTTTTAGGATGTAAGATGAAAGAGGTGATTTATCGAGGTGCCCATTTGTTTGTTTGGGCAGGCAGTAAAGAAAAAGCTATTGTTTTGGTGCATGGAGGAAAAGCCTCTACCGAGGTGACGAAAAAGATGGGAGAAGAATATGCTACTTACTTTTTTCCTGCATTTACTATCATTTCTGTAGATTACCGATTTAGTAGTTATGGCGGAAAGGAGCTTGAAGATGTATTAAAGGCCATATCTTATGTTAAAAACTTAGGTATACAAAAAATTTATCTCATTGGAGAAAGTCATGGGGCCTATCTAGCCCTCTTGGCAGCGGCACAAGAGGAAGTAGAGGGTGTGATAGACGCCTATGGGCCTACAGACCTTTTGAGAATGCAAACCTTTGCCACTAAAGAGAACCCGCAACTAGACATAGATTGGGCTGATTATATTCAGGCAACCGAAAAAGAATGTAAAGAGAGCGGACTTGGTTTAGAAGAGTGTATAAAAAGACGATCACCTTATTATCTGGCTGAAGAAATCAAAGCCCCGGTGCTGATTTTGCACGGTACAGACGATACCGTTGTCCCTATTAGTCAGAGCGAAATTCTTGTAGAACGATTTAAAGAGATTGGCAAGAGGAATTATCAATTTGTGCCTTTAAAAGGTTATGAACATGGCTTCTCCCTTTTAGAAGGAGAGGTACTTGAAAAGGTAAGGGCCTTTCTTAACAGGTAATTTCCTTTGTGCAAAATTTGCATCTTTTTACATGCAAAAATTGCATAAAGTGAGAAGTTGTTCAATATCTAGCATCTCATACTAAGCCCTTCTTTTTGTTCATTATTCATCACTTATCACTTACCAATATTGATGTGGCATAAAATTTGCCTTATAAAATTAAGCAAATCAGCTATAAGGAGTGTCCAATGCGTTTTCATACACGCAGCCTTTTTACCCTTTTAACTGGTTTTGGTTTTGGTCTGACCGTGTTTTCAGGTTTTGTTCTTTATATTACCCCTCATGGCCGCATTGCCTATTGGACGAACTGGCACTTCCTTGGCCTGGGTAAAGACCAGTGGGAGGCCGTACATACTATCGCTGGCCTTTTGTTTCTTATAACTGCCTCTTTTCACCTTTATTTTAACTGGCGTTTATTCTTACATTATCTTAACCAACGGATAAAAGAACTTTTTGTGGCCATTAGTGTAGTTGTTTTGGTAATGATTGCCACTATTAGCGGATTACCTCCCTTTAGTTCCATTATGAACCTTAGCGAAAAGATTAAATCCGCATGGACCGTTAATGAGACTCCTCCTCCCATTCCCCACCTTGAGCTTTTATCCCTGCGGGCGTGTTGTCATAAATTCCAATTTTCCCTTAAAAAGGCCTTGGCCAAACTGGAGGCAGCGGGAATTGAATACGAATCTCCTGACCAGACTTTAAAGGAAATTGCCCAGCAAAATCACACTTCCCCTCAACACATCTTCAGCCTCATACAGCAGGTGACCTCTATGCCCCTGGCTGGTTATGGCAGGATGTCTTTGAAAGAAGTATGTGAAAAACTACATATTCCGATATCAGAGGCCTTAGCGAGACTTGAGACCAAGGGAATTACAGCTAATCCTCAAGATAGCTTAAGGGAAATAGGCCAACGCGTTGGCCTTAGGCCAGTAGAAATAGTAGAAATCATCAAAGGAGGGCAAAAATGAGAAAATGGGTAGCATTAGTAGCGGTTGGCTTAGGTTTGTTTTTGGTTACACAAGTAGTGGCCCAACCACCTAGATGTTGTTGGTGGTTGGCCATTCAGAACGCACCTGAGAAAACTATCCAAGGCACAGTGGTAGGTTACGCCTGGCCAGGTTTGATTATACAAACAGATGAAGGAGAAGAAGTCGTTGTCTACGGCATCGGGCCTTGGTGGTTTTGGCGTTCACAGGGGATAACAAGACCACGCAGGGGAGAAGAAATTACAGTTACGGTTTATGAGCTTGCTTTGAAAAATGGGCAAACTTGTTTAATTGCCAAAGAAATTGAAACAAAACAAGGAACTTTGAAATTAAGAGATGCAGAAACAGGTCTGCCTTTATGGAGTGGTCCCATGCGTAATAGATCTATGATGCGTAACAGATAAGAAAACAAGGGGAAGGGCTTGCCTTCCCCTTTAAAGAAAGGATAGAATAAAAAATATGAGAAAGATTACTCTTTTATACCTTTTTTTGTTTTTTTTGTTTTTGCTTTATTCATCTTTTGTTTTTGCCAATTGGACGCGGTGTTATGATCCAAATACAGAAGTAACAGTGCAAGGCAAAATTACCTTCTTTGATCCTTATCACCGTGGTGGTCCCCAGCGGTTTTGGTTACAGGTGGATGACAAAAGGATTTTAGTTTTTTTGGCCCCTTGGTGGTTTCTGGAGAAGAAAAAGATAACATTTAAAGTAGGAGATGAGGTAGAGGTAGTAGGATGTAAATTTTATAACGATGCAGGGCAAATTTGTCTGATTGCCCGTAAAGTCGTTGATTTAACCACGCAAAAGACATATATATTTCGCCATCCAAATGGTACCCCCTGCTGGCGGGGAAAACGCCACCAGAGGCCTTACCAATGAGACCCTATAAGGGACTTCTCCTTTTTTTATTTGTCCTCTCCTTTTTTATGCTTTTTAACATTTACCGCTTACACCGTTTTGCCTTAGAGGCAGCAAGCAGACTTTTAGAAACACGTGGCTTTGACATTGCGGTTAATTTAGAGTTCCTATTACAGGACAAAGGTCTTCAGGATAAACAACTCTTTAAAAACATTTTAAACAGCCTGTGCTGGCCAGACTTGGCTTATCTGGCCTTAATAAGAGAAGACGGTAGCATTGTTCTTCACTCAAACCCCAATTTGATTGGGCATCGCCTTAATCCTAGTTCTATTCGTGATATTTTTAAAACAAAACATCCTCGCTATTACTATCAACCCTTACTTACACAAGAAAAGGTCTTTGTCTTTGATTTTCCCTGTCATCTGCATGAAAAAAAGAAGATACGCTACTTTCTTCTGCGCGTAGCCCTTCATCCCTATCCTGCTTTTCAGGTGATAAAACAAGCAAGATTGCAAATAGGAATAATGCTTTTTGTCCTTGTGTTTCTCTGGGCTTTGGCCATTTATGTCTGGCGTTTATGGCAGAAAAATCTGGTCTTACAACAACGGATATGGCGACAAAGACAACTGGCTAGTTTGGGAGAGATGGCTGCTATTTTGGCCCATGAAATCAGAAACCCCTTGGCCAAGATCAAAGGCTTTGCCCAATTACACAAGGAAAGGCTAGGGGAGGCTATTTTTGGAAAACGACCTTTGAATGCACAGCTATTTATTGACCTTCAAATAGGACTTTCTACTATTGTAGAAAATACAGCTCAACTTGAGCGCCTTGCCAATGAACTTTTAACCTTTGCCAGAGAAGAAAAGTTTAAAGAGGAAGAAGTTGATCTTTTTTCTCTTTGTCAGGAAGTAATAGAAGAGTTAAAACACCTTTCAGTGTGGTCAGAAAAAAATCCTGTTTTAAGTGTAGATTGTCCTCAACCATTGTATCTTAAGACGAATAGAGAAAAGATGAAACAGGTGCTTATAAATTTGCTTCAAAACGCCTTAGAGGCCATAGAAAAGGGTGGAGAAATAAAGCTTATGGCAAAGAAAGAAAGGAGGAGGATCATTTTATCTGTATGTAACAACGGACCGATTATTCCCCCTTCTGAGCAGACAAAGATCTTTCAGCCCTTTTTTACAACCAAGGCTAAGGGGACAGGGCTTGGCCTAGCCATTGCCAAGAAATGGGTAGAGGCCATAGGCGGAGAAATTGACGTAGAAAGTCATCCAAATAGAACCTGCTTTGTTATGCGGTTTTAGCCCTGCTTGCGCATTTTTTTCCTTACTGGTATCTTTTGGACTAACACTGGAGGTCTTTAGGAGAAGGGCGATGGAATATTTGGCCTTTTTAGAAAAGCTAAAAAAGATAAAAGTCCTTATTACAGATGTAGATGGAGTATGGACAGATGGGTGTATTTGTTATGCTGATGGAGAGCTGGAGGTCAAACACTTTGATGTAAAGGATGGTCTTGGTATTAAGATGCTTATGGAACATGGGATAGAGGTTGTTGTCGTTACTGCGCGTTATTCTGAAGCTGTGCAAAGGAGATGTCGGGAGCTAGGTATTCAAAGTGTATACCAGGGCGTCCGGAATAAAGAAGATATCTTAGAAAAATTGACTGCAAAATACAGTCTTGAAGAAATTGCCTTTGTCGGAGATGATTTGCCAGACCTGGCCGTTTTAGAAAAGGTAGGTGTAGGTTTTACTGTAAGCAATGCCGTCAAGGCCTTAAAGGCAAAGGCCGATTATGTTACTACTGCCCCAGGAGGTAAGGGGGCACTGAGGGAAATTGCCGAACTGATTATAGATACACAAAAGGAATTCGCTAAGGATAAGATTCAAGGCAGTTGAATTTTTTTAGCCTTTTTATCAATTTTGGCATCTTTTTTGCTTTACATTTTGCTGGTTGTTTGTTATATTAAAAACACAATGCAAAGTAGGTTTAAGAAACTCCTTCTGTTAGGTTTTTTTCTTAATTTTTTGGTGATAGGGGGAATTTATTTTTTTACTCGTTCTTCCAAGGAGGTTAAATGTGTTGATGTAAAAGATACCTCTACCTTATTTTCTCACCTTCACTACCAGGAGGTAAAAAACGGGATTAAATTTTGGGAATTAAAAGCACAGGAGGCCCAGAGGATTCAAGGAGATACAGAAAAGTTGAGGTTAGTAAAAGTAAAGGCCATTTTTTATCTTCAGCAAGGGTTGCCTGTATATTTAGAAGCCGAAAAGGGAATTTTCAACACAAAAACGAAAGATTTTATATTAAAGGGCAATGTTCATATCTGGCAACCTGGGGGATATACCTTTTCTACCACGATGGTGGTTTATACCCCCAAAAAAGATCTTCTCTACACTACTACCCCCGTCACTATTACGAGGAAAGACCTTCATCTGCAGGCAAAAAGAATGCAGTTTTTTGTAAAAGAGAATAGGATTGTCTTTTATAAGGAGGTAAAGAGTTGCTTCTATGTAGAGGATTAAAGATGTGGAAAAAGAGTTTATTATTTGTATGGATATTTATGGTTGGAAGTGTATTTTTATGGGCAAAGCAAGCCCCTCTTTATATTCAATCTGACCAGATGGAAGTAGACCACAACAAGAGGGTAATTGTTTTTACTGGACATGCTAAGGCTAAACAGGAGGACATAATTGTGCAAGCCGATTTAATGCGAGTATACTATAAAACTTCTTCTACCCAAGAAAAAGAGACAAAAAATATCTCTAAACAACAGATTGAACGCATTGAAGCCGAGGGACATGTGATTATTACCCAAGGAGAGAGGAAGGCTAAAGGAGAAAGGGCTCTCTTTTTGAAGGATAAAGGAAAGATTATCCTTACTGGACATCCACTATTGCAAGAAGGTGAGAACGTGATTAAAGGGGAAAAAGTAATTATATCTTTGAATGAAAATAAAATGATAGTATTGGGCGGAGAACTACCAGTTGAGGCAGTAATTTATCCTCAAAAAATAAAGAAGGATGCACACACTGAAGGTAAAAAACCTGACCAAAATCTACAAAGGTAGAAAGGTAGTAGATAATCTTTCCCTAGAGGTGAAGTCTCAAGAGGTAGTGGGATTGTTAGGGCCTAATGGGGCAGGGAAGACTACTACTTTTTATATGATTATAGGTATTATCAAACCAGATAGAGGGAAAATTCTTTTTGATGGGGAAGATTTGACTTCTCTGCCTATGTATAAAAGGGCAAGGAAAGGAATTTACTATCTACCTCAAGAGACGTCTGTTTTTCGGCGGATGACCGTAGAGGAAAACATCTTAGCCATTTTAGAAACTCTCTCCCTCTCCCCAACAGAAAGACAAAGGCGACTAAAGGAGCTGCTTAAAGAATTGCGCCTTGAGCATTTAGCTAAAAATAAGGCATCTACACTTTCTGGAGGGGAAAAAAGAAGAGTAGAGATTACAAGGGCCTTGGTTACCTCCCCTTACTTTATGATTTTAGATGAGCCCTTTGCTGGGGTAGATCCAATTGCGGTGGCAGAGATTAAAGAAATTATAAGACGTTTAAAGAACCAAAGGATAGGAATTCTTATTTCTGACCATAATGTAAGAGAAACCTTAAAGCTGTGTGATCGGGCTTATATTCTAAATGAGGGAAAAATTTTAGAGACAGGCACACCAGAAAAAATTGTGAATAGCCCTTTGGCAAAACAGTTTTATTTAGGGCAGGACTTCACACTTTAAGAGAGGGCTGAACATTGGCTTTAGAACTACGCCAACAGCTAAAGCTTACGCAACAACTGATCATGACACCGCAGTTGCAGCAGGCAATAAAACTGCTGCAACTTTCCCGTCTAGAATTAATCCATACCATTAAACAAGAGATGGAGACAAATCCTGTCCTTGAATATGAAGAACCTTTTTATTCTTTAACTACCCTTGATGAGTATGAAAATAAGGCTGAGGAAAAAAGATTAGAAGTCCTAGCCGAGTTTTGGGAGCAATACAGCGAAGACTCATATCTAAAGGAAATGGGTTTACACCAGAAGGAAGAAAAAGAAGAATTGCCCTGGGAGAATATTGTTTCTAAGCGGCCTTCCCTTTGTGATCATTTAATGTGGCAGCTTAATTTATCTCACTTTACGGAAAAAGAAAAGGAAATTGGAGGCTATATTATTGGTAACCTAGATGATGATGGTTATTTAAAAATTTCCCTGAAAGAAATTGCTACACATACAGACACATCTATAGAAGAAGTAAAAAAAGTTCTGAAACGAATTCAAGAATTTGATCCTATTGGCGTAGCCGCTAGGGATTTAAAGGAATGCCTTTTATTGCAAATAGAACATTTCAAGATAGATCTCCCTTGGGTAAGAGAAATTGTTCAAGAATATCTTTCATATCTAGGTAAGAAAGACCTAAAAGGTCTAGCCAAAAGACTTAAGGCCCCACTAGAAGAAATAAAAAGGGCTGTAGAGGTTATTTTAAGCCTAGAGCCTAAGCCAGGTAGACAATATAATACAGAAGTGCCTATTTATATTGTGCCTGACGTGTATGTATATAAAGTGGAAGACGATTTTGTAGTTGTTTTAAACGAAGATGGATTGCCAAAACTCCATATTAATGATTATTATCGTCGGTTGATGGTTAACGGTAATCTTTCCGAGAGGGTAAAAAATTTCTTGCAAAGTAAATTCAAATCGGCCGTTTGGCTTATTAAAAGTATTCATCAAAGACAACGGACATTATACCGAGTAGCCTGTAGTATATTTAAATTTCAGCGGGAATTTTTAGAAAAAGGGATAGAATACTTGCGGCCACTTGTCCTTAAAGATGTGGCTGACGATGTTGGATTACATGAATCTACTGTTTCAAGGGTAACGGCTAATAAATACGTACAGACGCCTTATGGAATATTTGAGTTAAAGTTTTTCTTTAATACAGGTATAAACACCAATTCAGGTAATCTACTTTCGGCTGAAAGTATTAAGGCAAAGATAAGAGAGATCATTGCCTCTGAAGATCCACAGAAGCCTTATAGTGACCAAAAAATTACTAAGATATTGAAAGAACAGGGGATTAATATTGCGAGGCGCACCGTGGCCAAGTACCGGGAATCTTTGGGAATATTGCCTTCATCCCAAAGAAAGAGATTTTGGTAAATGCGGTTGCTGAAGTATTTATGATTTCCCACATGGCGAGGGGAATCTTTGGCAGTAGAGTTGACGATAGATAAAGGAAAAGGTGAAACAATTTTTTTCAATAAAATTCAGTTAGGAGGAGGGAAAGATGCAGATTTCTGTTACATTCCGTAACATCCATTCTTCTGAGGGGATAAAAAGTTATGCCAGCAAAAAGCTTAAAAGACTGCCTCGTTTTTTGGGGACGGACAATATGGAAGCCAATCTAGTCCTTTCCGTAGAAAAATACAGGCACATTGCTGAGTTAAACCTTTGGGCTGATGGTGAAAAAATATACAGCAAGGAAGAGGCCGATGACATATATGCCGCTATTGATAAGGTAGTAGATAAAATAGAAAGGCAACTTAATAAACTAAAGGAAAAGAGAATACCAAGACACACAGGAGAAACTACTTCTGTTGAACCGGGGGTGCCTGCTGGACCTCAAATTATAAAGAGTGATAGTTTTTCTCCTAAACCGATGGATATAGAAGAAGCCGTTGAACAAATGGAAGTTACGGGAGCTCACCTATTAGTTTTTATTAATGCTGATACAAAGAAAGTTTGTGTGCTTCACAAAAGAGATGACGGTAATTATGACTTAGTTGAACCTAACTTTTAACCTATGAAACAGTTTAAATTAGTTATTATTACAGGTACTTCTGGGGCAGGTAAAAGCACGGCCTTAAAAACATTTGAGGACTTAGGCTTTTTTTGCGTAGATAACCTGCCCCTTTTTCTTTTACCCAAATTTTTAAGTCTAGTTCGTGAAAGTAAAGTGGATAAAGTTGCTTTGGTAATGGATATTCGTGAGAAGCAATTTGCCCAAAAGGGAAATGATATTTTAAGGGAGATTGAGAGTAGGGGATATAAACCTGAAATTCTTTTTTTTGATGCCCAAAATGAAGTTATTATTCGCCGCTTCAAAGAAACACGGCGTAAGCATCCCCTGGCCAAAAAGGGGAAAAGTATTACTGAAAGTATTATTGAGGAGAGAAAATATCTACAAGAGATAAGAAAGCTAGCTACCCAAATTATTGATACCTCATCTTTCAGTGTGCATGATCTAAAACGATGGATAGAGGCCCGATACAAAGAGACAGCTCTTCGGCGCCTGAATGTGCATATTTTCTCTTTTGGCTTCAAGTACGGACTTCCGTATGAAGCTGATTTAGTGTTAGATGTGCGTTTTTTACCTAATCCCTATTTTGTGCCAGAGTTAAAGGCATTAGATGGACGAGATGAAAGGGTGAGAAATTATGTCATGAAAAGTGAAGAAATGCAAATATTTTTGAAAAAAATTCTTGACTTATTACAATTCCTTTTGCCCTTTTACAAGCGAGAAGGTAAAAATTATCTTAACATCGCCATAGGCTGCACTGGAGGTAAACATCGTTCAGTGGTAGTCGCTGAAGCCTTGACAAAGGCCCTTAAGGGAAGTTTAGATAATCCTTATGAATACGATATTTCCTTAACACACCGTGACATCTTAGCGGGGTAAAAAAATGGTAGGTATTGTACTTATAACCCACTGTAATCTAGGCAAGGCCTTATTAGAGGCCGCTACCTTTATTAGCGGTAAGGTCAAAAATGTCCAAGTTGTAAGTGTACAGGATGAGGCCATAGACGACCTCCGAAAGGCCATTGCTAAGGCGATTGACAAGGTCAATACAGGAAAGGGTGTTTTGATCCTGACGGATATGTTTGGTGGCACTCCTTCTAATCTAAGCTACTCCTTTTTAGAACCAGGAGAAGTAGAGGTGATTACAGGGGTTAACTTGCCAATGCTATTGGGAGCAATTAATAAACAGGAAGAATTGGGAGTGAAAGATTTGGCTGCCTTTGTCAAAGAAAAGGCCTGTAACGCCATTATCCTGGCGAGTGAAGAATTAAGCCAATAATGTGGCTCATTGTTCCGGCCCAGACGACAGATATAGATCAAATTTATGCTATAGAAAAGGAATGCTTTTCTACTCCTTGGAGTAAAGAAAGCTTTTATGAAGAACTAAAACATTCTTATAGTTCTCTTTGGGTGGCTAAGGATAAGCAAACACAGACAGTCCTAGGCTTCATTTGCTTCTGGGTACTTTGGGACGAAATGCACATCTTAAATTTTGCCGTAAAAAAGGCATTTCAAGGGCAAGGAATTGGTAGCCGTTTGCTAGAAAAGGTCTTATCCTATGCCCGCCAAAGGGGATTAAAATGGGTAGGCCTTGAGGTCCGAGCCTCTAACCACCGGGCCATCAATTTCTATCATAAATTTGGTTTTAAAAAGATAGGAAGAAGACCACGATATTATCATGATACAGGCGAAGATGCCATTTTGATGGAGCTGAAGCTAAAAAATAAAGCTAAATGACGATTTTTCCCTAATACGTAGATGGGAGGTACTCATTTACTCCACACCTTTTACCAAACAGACTTCTTGCCCTTTGTCTGAAGATGTGTTAACTCCTTATACCCAAATTCCCTCTTAAGGAGAATAGGCAATGGATATTCTTGTTTATGATGCCATGCTTTTAACCCTTAACGATGAAGGGTGGATAGAAAAGGGATGTATTTTCTTAAAAGACAATCAGATTGTGTATATAGGTAAGGGAGAACCTCCTGAAAAGTACTTGCAATCTGCCAAGAAGGTCATTAAGGCCACGGATAAGTTAGTTATGCCTGGGCTGATAAATGCCCATAACCATGCAGCCATGAGCCTTTTACGAGGATTGGCCGATGATCTGCCCTTGGATAAATGGTTACATGAATACATCTTTCCAGCCGAACGCGCTCTGGTCAATGAAGAATTTGTCTATTGGGGCACAATGCTGGCCGGTTGGGAGATGCTTTTAAGTGGGACTACTTGTTTTGCTGATGGTTATTTCTGTGAAGATGGGGCCGTAAGGGCGTGTATGGATTTAGGCATAAGGGCAGTGCTAGCGCAGGGAGTAATTGACTTTCCTGCCCCTGGTGTGCCAGATCCCAAAGAAAATATTGCCCAGGCAAAGCTCTTTTTACAAAAATGGCAGGGATGTTCAGAGCTTATTATTCCAGCCGTATTTACACATGCTCCTTACACCTGTTCAGCCGAGACGCTAAAACAGGCCAAGGAGTTGACCAAGGCTTATGAGACTTTTCTCTTTATCCATGTAGCCGAAACGAATTGGGAAGTAGAACAAATCAAAAAAGAACATGGACTTACACCGGTGGCCTATTTGCATAGCTTAGGTATTTTAGATGAAAACACTATTATCATTCATGCCAATTGGCTAACCGAAGAAGAGATAAAAATCATAAAAGACACCGGGGTGGGAGTGGTCCACAATCCAGAGAGCAATCTCAAGTTGGCCTCTGGTCTTTGTCCGGTGCCTAGGCTTTTAAGTCAAGACATTCCGGTTGCCCTTGGCACTGATGGGCCAGCCAGCAATAATAATCTAGATATGTTTCAAGAAATGGATACCGCGGCCAAGATACATAAAGGCATTCAGCTTGATCCGACGGTGATGCCTGCCAAGAGTGTTTTAAAAATGGCTACGACGATTCCTGCCCAGATGTTTAAGCTTAATACTGGCCGGCTAAAAGAAGGGACCTTAGCCGATATCATTATTCTTGATCCTAAACAACCGCATCTTTTTCCTCTTTATGATCCGTATTCACATCTGGTTTATGCCGTGCATGGGGCCGATGTAGAGACTGTTATCATAAATGGAAAAATCGTGCTAGAAGAAAGAAGGCCTATTAGTTTTGATACTGAAATAATAAAAAGACATGTGTTAAAAATTGCTGAACAGGTAAAGCAAAAGGTTAAGCAAAAAATGCCTGTTTAAGCCGTAATTTTATCCATTCCCTAGGGAGATACTCTAAGATTTGATGTAATTGCGGGCCGCTTTTTTGACTAGTAAGGGCAAGACGCAAGGGAAACAATAGTTTGCGCCCTTTTAGACCTGTTTTTTGCTGTATTTCTTTTAAAATACTTTCATAATCAGAACGGCCACTCTCAAGGGCTCCATAAAAGAGTTTAATGACCATCTGGGCAGCTTCTTCTTTTAAGGTAGAAATAGCTTCTTCACTGAGGTTTATTTCAGGCTGATTAAATACCGGCCAAAAGGTAGAAATTTCGCTAAGGGTAGCAATATTTTCCCGAATAAGACCAAGAAAATCTTTAAGGGTTTTATTATCTGTCTTTTCTGGCACAAAGTCTTTAGCGTAATTTGCAATGGTTTCTATGGGTAATGACCGTAAGAATTGTCTGTTTACCCACAAAAGCTGATTTCTGTCAAAAATCACGTTGCCTTTTCCCGTCATTTTCAGGTCAAACCGTTCAATAAGGGTGTCTTTGTCCCATATCTCCTTTTGGGCACCACTACCCAGTGTGGTCAGATAAAAAAGGAGGGCCTGGGGTAAAAAGCCTTCTTTTTTGTATTCTTCCACCGAAACCGCTCCGTGGCGTTTGCTCAACTTTGTTCGGTCTGGGGCTAAGAGTAGGGGATGATGGGCAAATTTAGGAGGCGTGAGATTAAGGGCCTCATAAAGCAAAAGCTGGCAGGCCGTATTGGCCAGATGGTCTTCTCCCCTTATCACGTGCGTGATCTGCATAAAGGCATCGTCTATGACCACGGCAAAGTTGTAGGCAGGTAGTCCATTTGACCGCACGATAATAAAATCACCAATATCCCCAGCATAAAAACGCATCTTGCCTTTGATTAAATCCTCAAACTCCACTACTTCATCTGGCACCCTAAACCTAATGGCTGGACGGCGGCCTTCTTTTTCGTATTGTTGCCTTTGTCTTTCAGTTAGCTCACGGCACTTGCCGGAATATCTAGGCGGAATGCCTTTGGCTAGACACTGCCTTCTTTCAGCTTCAAGTTCCTCTTGGCTGCAGTAACAATAATAGGCCTTGCCTTCTTTTAGCAATCTCTGAACATATTCTTGATAAATTTCCAATCGTTCTGACTGCCGATACGGTCCAAAGGGCCCTCCTTTATCCGGTCCTTCATCCCAATCAAGACCAAGCCACTTAAGGCTTTCTATCAATTGGACTTCGTATTCAGGCTTAGAGCGTTCTCTATCTGTATCCTCTATACGCAGGACAAACTGCCCTTTATGATGGCGGGCAAAGAGCCAGTTAAAGATGGCCGTGCGGGCATTGCCTAGGTGTAAACTTCCTGTAGGACTTGGGGCAAAACGGACTCTTAAATTCATTTTTCTACCTCAGTGTTTTGGGGCAATCCTAAATAGGATATGAAAAGAAGTCAAGATGTAAAATATCTATTTTTCCTTGACCCCTATCTGCCTTTAGTTTAGCATATAGTTTATGAAACGTATTGTTCTTATTTCCTGTCTTTTGCTTTTCCTCTTTTCTTCTTTAACTTGGGCCAAGGAAGTATGTTTGGTTAGGGTAGAAGAGATTATTTCACCTGCGGTCGCAGACTTAATAGATACGGCCATTTTACAAGCAAAACAAAAGGAAGCCGAGTGCCTTATCATTGAACTAGATACCCCTGGGGGACTGGCCAATTCCATGCAAAAGATTATTAAGATGATCTTAAACAGCCCTGTGCCTATCGTGGTTTATGTTGCCCCTAGTGGGGCCAAGGCCGCTTCGGCTGGGGCCATTATTACTTTAGCCGCCCACATTGCCGCTATGGCCCCTGGTACTAATATTGGGGCAGCCCATCCAGTGAACTTGGCCAGGAAGAAAATTCCTAAGGAAATGCAGAAAAAGATTGTCAACGATATGGTGGCCTATGTGCGCAGTATTGCCGATAAACGCCATCGTAATGCCAAGGTAGTAGCCAAGATGGTGCGTGAAAGTGTTTCCTTAACCGCTAAAGAGGCCTTAAAGGCCAAGGTAATTGATTTGATGGCCGATAACTTGGCCGATCTTCTTGAAAAGATTGATGGAAAGACAGTCAATTTAGAAACAGGGAAAAAGACATTGCATACCAAAAATGCTCAGGTTGTTGTCTTAAAGGGTGGGCTTCGGTATGACATCCTACGCATATTGAGCAATCCTGAGATTGCCTACCTCCTCATGATGATTGGTCTGGCTGGGCTTTATTTTGAATTAGCCCATCCAGGGGTAATTCTGCCTGGAGTGGTAGGTGCCATTTCTTTGGTGCTAGCCTTCTTTGCCTTTCAGATCCTACCGGTAAGTTATGCTGGTATTCTTCTTATTGTCTTAGGGATTATCTTTTTTATCCTGGAACTTAAAATTACAAGCTATGGTCTCCTGACCGTGGCGGCCCTCTTTTGTTATACCCTTGGCTCCATCATGCTTTTTCACCATGCCCCTAAGTACCTGCGCCTTTCTTGGACAACCCTGATTACCACCCTTACCTTTATTTCTCTCTTCTTTATCGGGGTGTTATCCCTTGTCGTTAAGGCGCAAAGGACAAAAATAAAAAGCGGATTAGAGGCCCTTATTGGGGAAAAGGGTAGGGCACTGACTGAGATTCTTCCAGGAAAGATTGGTAGGGCCTTTGTTCATGGTGAACTTTGGAATGCAGAAAGTGAAGAAGAAATTAAGAAGGATGAAACGATAGAAGTAATTGGCGTAGAAGGGTTAAAACTGCGGGTGAAAAAGGTTTCCTAAGGATTGGGATGCCTGAGGCTGCTTGAAAAATATAGTTAACCGCATAATTCTATGTAATTTGTGGAGACCTTTTTCCCTTCCAAGGCCCAATCATAATTATAGCGCCTCCGCTCACTTTGCGGTCAAGGCCAAGCCCTGCGGGTGGCTGACGACTGCCTTGACCTCGCTCGCTTCGGCGCTGACTTTTTATTTGAGGCTGGAAGGAAAAAGGAAAATTTTCTTTTTCCCCTTTCCTCCTTTCACAACTTCTTTTTTGGCCAAGGCCGAGTGTGGTCAAGGGCAAGCCCGAAGGGCGCAGCCTGCGCCTTTGGCGCAGGTCCACAGCGAGCAGCGAGCGTAGACCCTTGACCACCTAACGAGGTCTTGGCGTATAATTTCTGTAAGTAAGGAGGAAGGGAAACTCATCAATTTTTACGGAATACTATAAATCAATCGCTGATTTTGGGTCAATGTTCAATTTTCAAACAGCCTCTTTCAATGCCTTGCATCGTAAGATTTTTTGTGTTAAATCCCAAGCATTAATGTAATAAATCCTTTCTACACAGGAGGTAGGCATGAAAATTACTAAGGCCGAGGTTGCCCATGTGGCCAAATTGGCCAGGCTTTCCTTTTCGGAAAAAGAAATGGAGCTTTTCACCGAACAACTCAATCAGATTTTGCTTTATATGGAAAAACTAAATGAACTGAATACCCAACATGTTAAACCGACATATCACGCCTTAGAGTTGACGAATGTTATGCGGGAAGACAAGGTAAAACCATCCCTTGCCACCCAAAAGGTATTGGCCAATGCCCCACAGGCTGATAAAGATATGTTCGTGGTGCCCCGGGTGATTAATTAAGAAGGAGGAGAAAATGCTCGCGGCAAAGACTATACATGAACTGCACGACTTGCTTGTGAAAAAAGAAATTCGCCCCCAAGAAATCGTAGAAGATGTATTTAAACGTATTGAGGCGGTAGAGGATAAGGTCAAGGCCTATCTTTCTTTGACCAAGGAATTAGCCTTAAAACAGGCAGAAGAGGCCGAAAAGAAAATTTTAAAAGGAGAGGTCTCTCCTTTAACCGGCATTTCCTTGGCCATAAAGGACAATATCTGTACTGAAGGCATAAAAACAACCTGTGCATCCAAGATGCTAGAAAACTTTGTTCCCCCTTATGACGCCACGGTAATAAAGGCCTTAAAGGCCGAAGGGGCAGTAATGGTGGGCAAGACCAATATGGATGAGTTTGCCATGGGTTCATCCACCGAAAACTCGGCCTTTCAGATTACGCATAATCCTTGGGACTTAGACCGTGTGCCAGGGGGGTCATCTGGTGGTTCGGCAGCAGCCGTGGCGGCGGATGAGTGTATCGCCGCCTTGGGTTCGGATACAGGTGGTTCCATCAGACAGCCGGCGGGCTTTTGTGGCGTTGTGGGGGTAAAACCTACTTATGGTTGTGTTTCCCGTTTTGGCCTGGTGGCCTTTGCCTCGTCCCTTGATCAAATTGGTCCCTTGGCCAAGGATGTAAGGGATGCCGCCATTCTTTTAAGTGCCATTGCCGGGCATGATCCCTATGATTCTACGTCTGCGCCGTTAGAAAAAAAGGATTATGCGCAAAAGATAGGTGAAGAGATCAAAGGAATAAAAATTGGTGTGCCTAAAGAGGCATTTGGTGAAGGGTTGGAAGAAGAGGTAAAGACGACATTAGAAAGGAACATTCAAATCTTTTCTGACCTGGGTGCAGAGGTAATAGAGGTTTCCTTGCCTCATCTTGAATATGCCGTTGCCGTCTATTACATCATTGCCCCGGCTGAGGCCAGCTCTAACCTCGCCCGTTATGACGGCGTAAAATACGGTTTTAGAGATAAAGAGGCAGGTAACTTGATTGACATGTATTGTCAAACCCGCTCTAAAGGATTTGGACCAGAGGTAAAAAGACGGATTATGCTAGGCACCTATGTCCTTTCGGCAGGTTATTACGATGCCTATTACAAAAAGGCCTCGCAGGTAAGGACATTGATAAAAGAGGACTTCTTAAATGCCTTTAAACAGTGTGATTTTATTATTACCCCGGTTTCTCCTACCCCTGCCTTTAAGATTGGGGAAAAGACGGATGATCCGTTACAGATGTATCTCTCTGATATTTATACCATTCCCATCAACTTAGCAGGGGTTCCGGCCATTTCTTTACCAGGCGGTTTAAGTAAGGACAGGCTGCCGATAGGTCTGCAAATTATTGGGCCGCATTTTAGTGAAGTAGAACTATTTAAAGTGGCCTATCAATTTGAGCAGGCGTTGGGAATGAAGGAGAAGCCAGAGTTGTAAAAATGGGTATCCTTAAAAAAGAATATTTACCGCACTATACCTTTAAGGATTATCAGTGTTGGGAAGGAAGATGGGAGTTGATAGAGGGTATCCCTTATGCCATGGCACCCATGCCTCATTTAAGGCACCAATATGTCAGTAATAAGATTGCCTGGCTTTTACATGAGAAGCTTAAACATTGCAAACACTGTAAAGCCCTTTTGCCCGTGGATTGGAAAATAAGTGGAGATACAATCGTTCAGCCTGACAATCTGGTGGTTTGTGCTGAAAATATAGAAGAAATATTAAAAGCACCCTTTTTAACTAAAGCACCTGTATTAATCTTTGAAGTGCTTTCTTCCTCTACAAGAAGTAAAGATAAAGTTTTGAAATTTAATCTCTATCAGGATGCAGGTGTTAAATATTATGTCCTGGTTGATCCTGATGAGGAGATAGTGGAGGTTTTCCAGTTAAAAAACAAAAAGTATGAAAAACAAGCAACTTTTAAAAGGCAGGGAAGGTTTGTTTTTGAAATCAATGGTTGTGAGATAGATTTTGAAGTTGAAGAGATTTTTACATAAAAAACAAATAGGAGGGTAACGGTGGAGTTCCAGGTTATAGGAAAAGATATAAATTCCCTACAAGGCGAGGCATTGGTTGTTGGGGTGTATCAAGAGCAAGTTTTAAGCCCGGTAGCCGCCAGAATAGATGAAAAGATGTCTTCCCTTTTAAAGGACTTTTTAAAGGATATTCATTTTAAGGCTGAGGTAGGCGAGTGTGTTTTTATGCCTGGGCATAAAGAGGTAAAGTTTAAAAATATCATTATGGTCGGCTTAGGAGAAAAAGAAAAGCTAAGTCTTGATACCGTGCGGCAGGCAGCGGCCGCAGGTCTAAAAAAGGCCAAGGAACTGCGGCATAAAGAGGTGTGTTTTGAGCTTTTAGGAGAAGAAACCTTAGGCGACGAAACAGCCAAGGCCCTAGCAGAAGGCGTAGAGTTAGGTGATTATCAGTTTGATAAATACAAAAAGAAAGAAGATGAGGTAAAGATAGAAAAAGTAAAGATATTGGGAGAAGAAAAGCTAAAAAATTGGCTTGAGCTTGGCCAAAAATTGGCCGAAGCAGCTAACTTTACCAGGAACATTGTCAATGAACCAGGCAATGTGATTAAACCAGCGGATTTGGCTGAAATTGCCCAAAAACTGGCAGAAAAATATGGTTTAGAATGCACCGTTTATGACGAAGAACGTCTTAAGGCAGAAAAGATGCATGGCATTCTGGCCGTAGGTCAGGGTAGTGCCCATCCCCCACGGTTTATTCACCTTGTCTATAAACCGCAAAACCCCAGCAAACGGGTAGTGTTTATCGGAAAGGGTATTACCTTTGACAGCGGTGGACTGGACATAAAGCCAGAGCAATATATGAAAACAATGAAATGCGACAAGGCCGGTGCCTGTGCTGTCTTGGGCATTATGAAGGCCGTGGCTGAATTAAAATTGGATGTAGAAGTGCATGGCCTCATCCCGACGGCTGAAAACATGCCTGGTGGAAATGCCTTTCGGCCAGATGATATTATTGTTTATAAAAACGGCAAGGGTGTTGAGATTGCCAATACTGATGCTGAAGGCAGATTGATTTTAGCCGATGCCCTTATCTATGGTTCTGCCCTTAAGCCGGATATCATGATTGATATGGCTACCCTAACCGGGGCCTGCATGGTGGCCTTAGGAAGATTTACCACTGGTATCTTTACCCCACAGGAAGAATTGGCAGCCAAGATAAAGGCCCTGGGAGAAAAAACTGGAGAGAAATTTTGGCAACTACCTTTGGATGATGACCTAAAAGAAGAACTAAAAAGCACTTTTGCCGACATAAAGAATGTAGGCTCTCGCTATGGCGGGGCTATTACCGCCGCCCTTTTCCTTAAAGAATTTGTCGGAGAAGAGGTGAAAAACTGGGTGCACTTGGATATCGCTGGCCCAGCCTTTTTAGAAAAGCCTTGGAAGTATTATGCCGAAGGGGCCACGGGCGTGCCTGTAAGGACGATGGTGGAACTTTTAAGAGAAAAGTAAAGGGGCTGTCTTATGGAATTAGGCCTAAAAGATAAAATTGCCGTTGTCGCTGGGGCAAGTAAGGGGATTGGTAAGGCCATTGCCTTAGGGCTGGCTAGAGAAGGAGCAAAAGTGGCCATTTGTGCCCGTAACAAAGGACAATTAGAAAAAACAGCCGCCGAGATTGCCGCCCAAACGGGTAGTGAGGTTTTACCAATAGTGGCCGATGTGTTTAAAGAGAGTGAAGCAAGGGGTTTTGTCAAGCAGGCGGCGCAAAAATGGGGGACAGTGCACATCTTGGTAACCAATGCCGGAGGGCCACCACCTGCCTATTTTGCTGAGACCAATCCCAAGATGTGGGAGGAGGCCTTTCACCTTACCTTAATGAGTGCCTTGAACATGGCCTGGGAAGCCATTCCCTATATGCAAAAACAAAAGTGGGGACGTATTATCACTATGACCTCTATTTCGGTCAAGCAGCCCATTGAACGCCTAATTTTGTCAAACAGTATCCGAGCGGCTGTGGTGGGCTGGACAAAGACCCTGGCCGATGAGGTGGCCAAGGATAATATTCTTGTAAATAGTGTCTGCCCTGGCTATACCTTAACCGAGCGGGTGAAGGCCCTGGCCGAAAATATTGCCAAACAAAAGGGCATCTCTGTGGAAGAAGCCTTTCAAGGCTGGGAAAGACAAATTCCTCTTGGCCGTCTGGCTGATCCTGAAGAGATTACCAATCTGGTGGTCTTTTTGGCCTCAGAAAAGGCAAGTTATCTCACCGGCCTTGTGATTGCCGCCGATGGGGGATATTACCGGGGATTGCTTTAAGTCATGACTAAGAATTTTCGCATTTTGGTTGTAGACGATGAAATAGATTTTGCCCGCCTTTTGCAAGACATTTTAAAAGATGAAGGCTATAAAGTAGAAACGGCCGCAGGTGGCAAAGAGGCCTTAAAGAAGATAGATCTTTTTTCTCCCCACTTGGTTATTACCGACCTAAAGATGCCTGGTATGAGCGGTCTTGATCTCTTGAGAGAAATAAAGAGAAAATGGCCAGAGATAGACTGCATGGTCATTACGGCCTTTGGTTCTATTGGCTCAGCGGTAGAGGCTATGAAACAAGGGGCCATAGATTACCTGACCAAACCTTTAGATAGTCCTGACCAGCTCCGCACCGTAGTCAAAAAGGCCTATAAACAGTTTTGCTTACGGCAGGAAAATCTTGCCTTAAAAGAGGCCCAGTGGGAAGAATTACCCCCCCTTGAAATTGTATTTAAAGGTATAGAAGAAGTCTGGGAATTAGTCAAACAAGTGGCCCCAACCGAGGCAACGGTATTGCTGTTAGGTGAAAGTGGCACAGGCAAGGGCGTAGTGGCCAAAATTATTCATCAATTGAGCCAACGCAAAGGGCCGTTTATAGAGGTAAATTGTGCGGCCTTACCAGAAAACTTAATTGAAGCCGAGCTTTTTGGTTATGAAAAAGGTGCTTTTACTGGGGCGATAAAGGCCAAACCAGGTAAGTTTGAACTGGCCGATAAGGGCACGCTCTTTTTAGATGAGATTGCCGAGATGCCCTTGACCGCGCAGGCAAAATTGCTACGCGTTTTACAAGAAAGGACATTTGAACGCTTAGGGGGTATAACTACCCTTCATACTAATACCCGCTTGATTGCAGCGACCAACCAGGATCTAGAGGCAGCCGTAAAGGAAAAACGGTTTAGGGAAGACCTCTTTTATCGCCTTAATGTCTTTCCTATTACTCTGCCTCCCTTGCGCAGCCGGAAAGAGGCCATTCCTGCCTTGGCCAAATACCTTGTGCAGAAACTGGCCCGGCAACAAAATATGACCCCACCAATCCTTTCTGATGAAGTGATAAACACCCTTATGTCTTATGACTGGCCTGGTAATGTGCGGGAGCTGCAGAATGTACTTGAAAGAAGCCTTATTCTTTCCCGTCACAAAGATAAGCTTATCCTACCACCCCTTGGAACAAAGCCATCTCCTAGTTTAGATGTGCCTTCTCTTCCCTCAGTCAATCTGAAAGAATTAGAAAGAGAAGCCATAAAACTTGCCCTTAAAAAGACAGGTGGACATCGGAAAAAGGCGGCCGAACTACTTGGCATTTCTTTGCGCAGCCTGCAGTATAAGATCAAAGAATATGGGCTTTAGCCTTTATTTGACTTGTACTTAAAACGGAATTAAAATCTAACAAAAAAGGAGGTAAAAAATGGCTGATTGTATCTTTTGTAAGATAGTTAACGGAGAGATCCCAGCGGTAAAGGTATATGAAGACGAACGTGTGCTGGCCTTTATGGATATCAATCCTCTTAATGATGGTCATACCTTAGTCATTCCCAAAAAACACGCTGAAACTATCTTTGAAATTGACCCAGAAGATCTAGCGGCTGCTATCAAAGTGGCACAAAAAGTAGCTAATGCCATTAAAAAGGCATTAAATCCCGATGGCTTGACCATTATTCAACTCAATAAAAAGGCGGCTGGTCAGGTTGTACCACATCTGCACATTCATCTTGTCCCTAGATGGGAAAACGATGGGCTTAAGGTTTCTCGGTGGGAGCCTGTACCTGGAGATATGGAAAAGATTAAGGAAATAGGAGAAAAGATTAAGGCAGCGGTGTAAATTTTTTTAAATTATCCAGCTCAGATAATGCGTTTCTGGGAGGGTAAGGTAAAAAAGGGCTTCATTGTATTTTTTTCTCTTTAGACAGCCCTGGCCGTAAATTTGTGTTTTATAAACAAGTTCTTCTAAGGCCAGAGTCCTTTGTTCAGGTGTTAAGGTGCCATTGTTTAAAATCTTCACAATTGCCTTAATACGCCACTTATCCAGAGCTGGAATACTCCGAGAGAGCTGATCAGGATGTCCGCCTCGTTTGATCACCAGCGGTTCAGGTAAAAGGTAAACTGGATGCCTAACTGTAACCCGCAGCCACATGTCATAGTCTTCACAGGCAGGCATACCTTCATCAAAAAGGCCTACACGTTCAAACAATTCCCTGCGCATCATCACCGCCGAAGGACTGATGAGACACCGCCTTAGGCTCTCTTTAAATATCATACCTGAGGGTTTTTTGTGATATTTTTTAGGATTGACACGTCTACCGTAGCGAATCCAGATTTCCTCAGTCTGACAAATAAGGGCATCCGGCCGTTTTTGAAAAAAGTTTACTTGCACCTCTAGCTTTCTCGGCAACCAGAGGTCATCTGAGTCCAAAAAGGCAATCAGTTCAGCCTTGGCCTCTTTGACACCAACATTACGGGCCTTACTTACCCCTTGGTGGGGTATGAAAAGATATCTAATTCTTTTATCTTGATAACTTCTTACAAGAGCCTCTGTTTTGTCTTCTGAACCGTCATCTACGATTAAAAGCTCAAAATGAGGGTAAGTCTGGCTTAATACTGAATCTATTGCCTCCTTTAAAAAATGGACCCGGTTGTAGGTGGGAATGATCACGCTGACCTTCATTACTCACTACCCACCAGTTATTAGTTACTATCAATTACCGCCTTGGCGATCTTGAACCAGTCCCGGGATACCCAGATAATATACTCTCCCAACTGACTGGATGAAACTGGATGTGGAAGATGTTTAAGGCATTCTAAGTAGTGGGGAATACCGTATGTCTTTAACAATCCACAGATAAGATGAGCTTCATACACAAGAGGGGTTTTATGTAAGACTACCCACGCAGATTCATTTTCTACCTTATTCTTTCTCTTTTTAGGAAAGGGAATAACCTTACTCATAGTAGGCTTAAGAATCCCATCAAGATTAATCCTCCATCTACTAGGGCATCAGATAAAACACCAGGCCTTAGGTGTTTATGTTCTACCTGCCAAAGATAGATAAGGAAACCGATCAAAATAATCGCATTAGCTAGAATAATAGCTGGAAAATTATATATATAAACTAGCCAAATACTTGCCAAACTGAGCCCTAAGATAAGAATATAAAGCAATCTAAAACTGGTTTTTTCGCCAAGGACGATAGGCAGGGTTTCCTTGCCTACCATTTGGTCTCCTTGAATGTCCAATAAATCATAGCAACAAGTCCGAATGAAGGCTAGGGTAGAGAGATATAAAAGGATCAAAAAGGTAGAAGGAGGAATAACGAATATGCCTTTTAAAAACCAGGGTAAGAAACTTCCTAATATGCCCCAAGTGAGGGGCACTAATATAGTTTTAGAACCAGGTAGGTTTTTAAACTTTATTTTAAAAAAGGGAATTTCTACATTATAGATAAGTCCTAGTCCGGTCAAGGATAAAATAAACATAAAGGCTAATGGGCGACGGAGGCTAAGAAAGAGGGCAAAAAAAATGCAGACAATGCCAATGGTAATAAAAAGAAGACGATGGCGAGAAAAAAAGGCAAAACGCGTGGGGTCGGTTAAGGAGGTTGTCTTTAAATCTGTCAAATGATTCAATAAATGCATGGCCCAAAGGTAAAAGAAGGTAATGAAAGGGGCCTCATTTATTTTTATCCCGCTTAACCGACAACCCAATACTGTTAAAGATGCTCCGGCTAAGGCTGCCCAAAAGTTTGTAGAGAGTAAGACCTTTAACCAGGTATATAAGATGCGCCACCAAAAGGGAGTCTTACTGGCTAGGATTTCTTCTAAACGGTAAACAACCCGGCGGATTAGCCAGTAAGGGGTAGAGGCCCCTGCCGTTACGGCAATGGTATTAAACTGCTTAATCTCTTCCGCCGGCAATTCGTCTTCGGTTTCAATATGGTATGTTTTAACACCACAACTTTGGGCAATCTGTGCCAGTCGTCTTGTATTGCCACTGATTTTACCCCCTACGACGACAAAGACATCGACCAGCTTGGCCAGACGCCTTACTTCTTCTTGGCGGTTATGGGTAGCATTACAAATAGTGTTAAAGACCTTTACTTCCTGATAGCGGCCTTTAATCCTTTCAGCCATTTCCTTAAATAACTTTTCGTTCTGAGTCGTCTGGGCCACAACCAAAACGGCTTCTGCCGGAGGTAAATTTTCTATCTCCTCTGGCGTGGAAATAATCCATGCCTGGTTATCTGCATATCCCATAAGCCCTTTTACTTCTGGATGGTCCTTTTCGCCTATAATGATGACCTTATATCCTTTTTTAAAAAATTTACGTATGATGAGTTGTACCTTAATGACTCTAGGGCACGTAGCGTCTATTACCTTAACTTCTCTTTTCTTTAGTATGTCCTTTACCTGGGGAGGGACACCATGGGCCCGAATGACAACCACACTGCCTGGTGGGGCCTCTTCGGGCCGTTTAAGGATATGCACTCCCTGTTTTTCCAAAAGTTCCAATACTTGTGGATTATGAATGATAGGGCCAAGGGTAAATACTGGCCTATTTTTATATTGGCGGGCCGTTTTAAAGACCAATTCTACGGCCCTTTTAACTCCCATACAAAACCCTGCCTTTTGTGCTAAAATGATTCTCACGATTGACAACCTCAGTCAAGCGTAATATTATTATACTCCGCGGAAGCGGACGGTCCCTGGTGGGGCCCCTGGACTTCAAATCCAGTGACGGGCACGGAGAGGTGTCCGTGGTGGGTTCGATTCCCATGCGCTTCCGCCACACTTTTCTAGATATACCAAACAAAAGTACTTCTTTCAACTCCATTTTCCTTTTCAAAATCCGCGATTGATTTTTGAATAAGGGTATTTTTAGTAAGGGCAAATTAAGAGAGAAAGGTAGAAGTTCTATCTATAAGAGATTTCTTACGACAAGTCTTAAAAACTGGATTGATCCCCATTTTTTGGATTGGGATTAAAGGGAACAACCATGAAGAGAAACAGATTTAGTATTAATCAATTTGTAGATGCCCCATTTGGGGGACACCTCTATCTCCAAAAGAGGGGACAGGACACTGCCTACCATGAGTACAAGGGTAAAACAAGATCTTTCGGTTTGTATCCTCTACCACTTTTGGGTGGAGGCAAATATTTATCTGTTCTTTGATTAAGCCTTAGTCCATAAACAAACTCACCAAATAAAACTAAACCTGTTTAGGAAATGATAATTTCGTAAGTCTTTTCTAAAATAAATGCAAAATAGCTCGTCTTAGTTTAATTCTTGTTCTTATCCCGTGAGTGTGTTTTTCATCTTTGAGGTGAACATGTGTTTTTTAAAATTGTTTTAACACACTTGCGGGTTTCTTGTAGGGTAATTACGGATCTGAAATTGGAGAACTTTCTTGCATCTAGAAAAAACAAATGGTATAAGAAAGTAAACCCTTTCTTTTAAGTTTACACTATGGAAGCAACATTCGTAAATAAGAGCTTTTTAAGAGCTGTGCTTGACAGCACTAATGAAGGAGTGCTAGTACTAAATAAAAACTTTCGTCCAATTCTTACCAACGCTAGGGCAGATGAGTATCTATCTGCTCTTAATTGTACTTCGCAAACAGAAATGCTTTTCCTAGGTGGCCATTCTGTTAAAGACATCCTGAAGGCAACAGCAGAGGGTAGGCCTTATGAAATTGAAGTTAAATCTCCTCAACGGAGATTATTTGCTATTAGCGGTCATTCTTTAAAAGCCAAAATAGAGGGTTGGGTGTTGGTTATAAGAGATATTACTAAAGAGAGGGAACTTCAGGAGAAATTACAGCAGGGAGAACGTTTGGCTGCTATAGGCCAGCTAGCAGCTGGAATTGCTCATGACTTTAATAATATTCTTACCAGCATATTAGGCTATACCCAACTTTTGCAACTGCGCCAAGATATTCCCCCTGAGGCCAAAACCCTTTTAGAAAACATTGTCGTCCAAGGAGAACGGGCGGCCAAACTTATACGGCAGATCCTAGACTTTAGTCGTAAATCTCCCTCTGAGCAAAAGCCTCTTAACTTGGCGTCCTTTTTAAAAGAAACATTGAGACTGTTTCGTAATCTCATTCCTGAGACTATAGAAATAGAACTTTCTATTGAGCCGGGAGAATATTGGGTTAAAGCTGATTTAGTACAGATGCAGGATGTCCTTATGAACTTAATCATAAATGCGAAGGATGCTATTCCCGGAAAGGGAAAGATTACGGTGAAGCTTTATCAAATTGAATTTAAACCTGATCGATCCCCACCTTTTCCTCAGATGAAAGCAGGAAGGTGGGTTGTCATAGAAGTAGCAGACACCGGCTGTGGTATTCCACCAGAAGTGCTTCCCCACATCTTTGAACCCTTTTTTACCACCAAAGAACCAGGCAAAGGTTCTGGACTGGGATTGGCACAGGTGTATGGGATTATCAAGCAACATAATGGGTTTATTGATGTGAAGACAAAAGTTGGAGAAGGAACAAGCTTTATTATTTATCTTCCTACCTTTAGCAAAAGGGAGAAAGAGGATACTATTTCTAAAAAAAACGAAATAGAAATAGGGAAAGGGAAGGGGAAGTTAATTCTTGTAGTAGAAGATGAGAGGACACCACTGGAGGTTATAAAGTTAATGTTAGAAAACCTTGGGTATCAGACTATTACTGCCCATAATGGAGAAGAAGCTCTTAAAGTTTATGCCCAATACAAAGATAAAATCTGCCTTGTTATTGCTGATTTAGTCATGCCTAAAATGAATGGGATAGAATTAATCAAAAAGTTAAAAGAACAAGGAGGAAAAGTAAAAATAGTATTAATGACTGGTTATCCATTATCCTCAGGTTGGAAGAAAGATTGGGGCGAGGACGTTGTGGCTGTACTAGAAAAGCCTATCAAAATAAATAAGCTGGCCGAAATGCTAGAAAAGGCCTTAACAGATAGTTATTAATGGGGTCATTAAAGACCCAACATTTTTGCAGCGCCAAAGTTGCATGGGTCTTAAAAGTTAATGTCGGATAAAAAATGCTCCCATTAATAGTGAGAGAGGGAAAGAGTATTTTGGCTGAAGTAAAAAATAAGAGAAAAAGTAAAAGAAAAAGCTTAAAAGACACATTTAAAAATTTTTAGGGTTTGAGGAGTTATTCAAAACATAGACGAATCAGTTCATGAACAAAATATTTTGTGTTTTACAGTAAAATTTTATCGTAAAAATTGAATTTAAAATAAATAAAATAAATGAAGCAGGAATTAACTGTTTAAATGCTAAAACCCTTAAGGCAAATTTCAAATATTTCAAAGATGTATTTGAACACCTTACACCTGAAGAGAAATATGACTTACTTCACCTTTTGATAAAAAGAATTGTCTATTACGGCAAAGAAACCAAACAGAGAGGAGAAGTGGGAAAGATCAAACTTGAGTTATGAGATATCGGCCCCCTTTCTTCTGGGGCCGGTTTTTGTGAGCGTTCCATATGGCTCCCCTAATTGACGGCTCTTTCAAAATCTGGACAGGCTCCTGATGGGCAAGTTCTGGAAACTCAAGAAATTCAATATCTACCTTATCATTGAAAATTTTTACCTCTTTTATAAAAAGCCTTGCCAGTGCCTGCCTTTCCTTTGGTTCAAGTGAAGGATAAACCTTATAAAATCCTTCAAATCCTTTCTTTATTATTTCAAAATCAATGACCGTGCTTTCCTTTCTTCTTATTTTAAGCCTTATTTCTTCAAGTTTTTTCTCCAATTCTTCCTTTTCCTTTGACCGCTTATTGACTTCTTCCCTTACCTCTATCGGCGGGTTTTTATCAAGAAGGAATAAATTTAAGAGTTTCCTTATTTCTTCACTCTTTCTTTCAATCTCTTTTGCAAGTTTAATTTCCTCTTTTCTCAATTCCTCTATTTCATTTAAAACAACACGGTTTGACCTTTCAAGAATTCTTTTAAGTAAACGATTATCTTTTGCCATATTACCGATTGATTCAACAATCACATTGTCAAACTCTCTTGCCGGTAAAGGTTTTGATAGACAGGCTGTTTTATCTCTGTGCTGTATCCTTGTGCATTTGTAATAAAAGAATTTGTCTCCGTTTTTAAGGGTGTAATGAGTGGTTAAATTTGATCCACAATAACCACACTTTAAAAGTCCTCTTAAAAGAAAATCATATTTGTTCTGTTTAATTGATTTGCATTCTTTTTTATTTCGGTTAAGCATTCTCTGGACTTCTTCAAAAATCCTCTCGTCAATTATAGCCTCATGGTTTCCTTGATAGATTTCACCACTATATTTTATTTTTCCTGCATAGATAGGGTTTTCCAAGATGTGCCTTGTGCTGGTATAAATAAAATCATTTCCGTTCTTTGTTTTATACCTTTTCTTATTTAGTGCCTTAACAACCTTGGAGATAGAACCTTCCTTTAGGTAAGTCTCAAAAATAAACTTAACAATTTTAGCCTCTTTTGTATTGATGATAAGTTTTTTGCTTTCTGGATCCTAGTCATAACCTAAAGGCAAACAACCACCGTTCCATAGTCCTTTCTTGGCTCTTGCCTTCATTTTGTCTCTTGTTCGTTCGGCTGTCATCTCTCTTTCAAACTGTGCAAAGTCAAGCATTATGCTTCTTAAAAGTCTTCTCATTGCGTTGGTGGTATCAAACTTCTGGGTTACAGCAACAAGCTCAACATTGTATTTGTCAAAAAATTCAATCAGATAATAAAAATCCTTCATAGTGGCTCCGTGTTAATCGGTTAATTTTATAAACAAGGACAACATCAATTAAACCCTTTCTTATATCTCTTAACATTCTTTGAAGTTCTGGTCTTTCTAAGGAAGCGGCGGAGAAGCCCGCATCTTCATAAATACCAAAAAGTTCCCAGCCCTCAAACCTTCGGCTTTTTATAAAATTCAAAATATGCTCTTTCTGGGATTCAAGAGAACTGTAATCCTTTTCAGCCTGATTCTCCGTTGATACTCTTGTATAGACCGCACACCTGACAACTTCTTTTTTCTTATTCTTTTTCATCTTCATAGAGTTTTACACTTTTAATCTTTTTAATCTGTTTATTTTTGGTCAAGATTTTTAAGTTTTTTCTCTGGCTTAAAGCACAAAGTAAACCCAACTCAATAGACAAACCTTCAAACTCAAAAACAAGTTCACTTGCTTTTATCCAGTCTTCTTTCTCTATCTCCACATAAGGTAAAGCAAGAAAACCCTTTAAAAGTTTCTCAAAAGTTTCTCTGTCTTTTATATCTTTCAGAATTTCGGCAAGGGTATAACCGCAAATTATAACCTTATCTCCTTTAATCAACTTCTCTAAAATTTCAGCCTCTCTTGTATTTCCCTTTTCCAAATATTCCTTCCAAATTAAACTCTCTACCATTATCCCCTTCATTTTAATCGTCTCCCTATATCAATTGAGTACCTTATGTAGAAGGCCTGATCCAGAAGTTTTAAAAAACTTTTCTGCGTGTCTTTTTCTATCTTGTAGATCACATCTTTAAACTTATTAAATTCTTTCCTTATCCATTTAATGTAGTTTAAAAATGCTTCTATATCCAGTTTTACGCTTTCAAGATCATCATGCATTCCTTTAACAATTTTCTTTATTTCGTATAACTTCAATTCACCATTTTTCAATCTCTTTAAGTTTTTCCAAAAATCTCGTGAAGGTGGAATAAAATTAAAAAAATCGCACAGTTTTTCTCTTTTTAAAGCTTTGGCAATTGGATTATCAAGTAAAGGAATATAATAAGGAGCTATAATATGCATAATTTTTATTGTAGCTACAGGTTCATTTTGAGTAGAGACTATTTGTTTTATTTTTTCTTCCAATTTTTTATAAATATCGGCAATTAATTCATCTTTTACCTCATTTTTAAAAAGATGTAGTTTTCTTAATTCCTTCACATTATTTAGAAAAGTTTTATCAAACACCTCACTTAAAGAAACAAAGAAATCTTCAAAGCTAAAATCAGTGTTTCTCTCAAAGTAAGTTTCAAATCTTCTAATATTCCATGAAATCAAGTACAAAGAGAATGCAAAGGCAATATCTTCTGTATGGTTCTCTAATTTTTCTTTTAATTGGGCTAAATTATTTTCTATCTTTGATTTTACTCTTTCATTGAATATCAGTAATTCAAACTCTTTTAAAAAATTTCTATCTTCATCAGTAATACTGAATTTTCCACAGCTAAACCATTCTTCTACCCATCTTCTGCAAAGATTATAAGCATCTCCTCTACCTTCTAAAGCTTCAAATATTTCATCTGCTCCTTTAAGCCATCTTATTAAACTTTGCTCATCTATCATTGGCATTACTCCTCAAATTTATACTTCCTTTAAGTGTTAATAAAATTTCCTTTTGTTTCATTTTTACAAACTCCCAGCAAGCAGCATTAACGGCTCTGCTTTTCTTTTTCTGTCCAGTAACTCTCAATAACTCATCAAGCAAGTCTTTATCCATTGAAACCGTGAATCTCAAAATGTTCTTTTTGGTGTTCATGTTTTCCGTCCTCTTAGAATTTCGTCCTTTCATAACACTATAAATATACTCTAAAAAGATGCATTTGTCAAATGTTATTTTCACCAAAATTAAGGCTTAGTTTTGTGATTTACAAAATGACCCCATATTGTAATTACAAACCCAAAGGTAGTGCGTAAGGGAAGAAGTCAATAAGCGGTCAAAGGAAAAGGAAGAATTAGAGAAAAAACTTGAAGAAATAAGGCTTAAAATAAGGAGAAAGGAAAGCACGGTCATTGATTTTGAAATAATAAAGAAAGGATTTGAAGGATTTTATAAGGTTTATCCTTCACTTGAACCAAAGGAAAGGCAGGCACTGGCAAGGCTTTTTATAAAAGAGGTAAAAATTTTCAATGATAAGGTAGATATTGAATTTCTTGAGTTTCCAGAACTTGCCCATCAGGAGCCTGTCCAGATTTTGAAAGAGCCGTCAATAAGGGGAGCCATTTTGATGGCTGTTTCAAACTCATTCAAAGTATCCTTCCGACTCGTCCGCACAAGGAGGAAAGCAGGAAAAATAAAACTCTCTCTTTTTCCTATTGTGGATTGATGATAATGAAGCCCACCCGCACCCACCCTGAAAAGGAAAAATTTTTGAAAAATGGACTTGACTTTTTGTTTTTCTTTGCTACATATTATTATGTGATGTTAAACGATGATAAACTTTGGCAGTCTCAAAAGGAGTTGAAACTATGATGGAAGGTTTCTCTGAAATAATGACCCTTGAGGAGACCGCAAAATATTTAAAAATAGGAAAATCTACTCTTTATAAAATGGCAAGGGAAGGCAAAATACCCGCCGTGAAAATTGCTAATCAATGGAGATTTAGAAAAGATGAAATTGACAAGTGGTGGCAGGAAGTAAGAAACACTACTAAAGGAAAATAAATTTATTTCTCTCTTTCTTATCTTAAGTCTTAAAAAGCCGAAAGTTTGAGGGTTGGAAACTATTTGGTATGTATGAAGATGCAGGCTTCTCTATTATTTAAGTTTGTGGACATACAAAATTCGGCTTTGTCTAATTTAGGCAGAGGTGCGGCGCACCTTAGCCGTATGCCCACTGTTAGTTCAATGCTTGAAATCATTCTTCTTCCTCCTTTCTTTTACCAGAGCTAAACATAAGAGTACATGAAATATCCTATCAGCGACCATTTGATTAAAATTTTCAGGCCCACTTATACCATGACATACATCATTACGTATATTCCATCCCCGTGGATCTGTTAATAAAACTCTAAAATAAAGGCACATATCTTCACCTAACACACTTATAATTCCCTCTTCTCGTAATAATTCGTCAAGTGTTCGGTAGAAAAAGCCTCCAGAACGAGAAGATTTTAAAATAGGAATTCCTATTTTTTCAGCTAGATTTCTAATGATTGCCTCAATCTGAGGAATTAATATATGCAATGAAACTAAAAAATCTCTATTTAGATAAGATTCTATGCCTCTGATAAGAAGTTCTTTTCTTCTTTTATCAAAGATAGGTGATTTATAGAGATAATTTACTATTTCTTTGACAGTTAAATTAAATTTATCTATTAGAGCATTTAAAGTTTCCCTCAAAAAGAAGGAACTAATTTGCATATTTTGTGAAATTTGGAGAACTATATGTCCCTCAATATCATCTTCCAATGAACCTACTGTCGCTATAGGGCGTCCTTCGGCGTCCATAATTTTGTGAGTAAATAGAAATGAAATAGGTGCTTTTTTAGAAAGATCTTGTATTTGTTTTGTAACTTCATCTTTTTTTGGGATGTAATTTACAGCAATCTTTGTTAGAACAGTATCAAGATCACCATCAGTTAACCATTTAGTATATTTCTCAAGTTTATCCTTAGGAATTTCTATGGAAGCCTTGATTTCTTTGAGCTCAGATTTGGCTTCTTCGCCTAATTCTCTGATTTTATTTGAAATTCTATCTGCCTCATCCTTCATACCATATTGTAAATAGAGATGATATAGTTCTTCTAACCATGCACTTGCAACAAGAGGTGAGGCTTGTTCTGCTTGCTTTTGAATCATTTTACCAAGTTTGAGCAGTATTTCCTTTGTTTTCTCTTTATTTCCAAGTCTGGAATAATAGTCCACCAGTAAAACCGCAGCTCTTTTAGCAGCCCAATGGTCATTGCCTTTTAATAAGCGTTCAAATCTTCTTTCCAGATCGTTGAGGATAATATGCTTTTTATCTTTACTTAATGATACTTTTTTATTTTTGACAAGTAACTCGTATGAAAAGCCCCACAAGCCCGGTTTATCATCTTCTGCGATCTTTCTTTCATAAACGATTATTGTATCCGCTAATTTATTTATTCGTTGTTTGTCGTTGGTACTTAATGCAATAGATAAAGCCCGTCCTAACTTTTTTATCACATCAACGCTATATTTATGCAAATCTTTTTCAGCTATTTCCACGACAGAATCTATAAAAACTTGAGCAATTGTATAATGAGGTTTTTCTCCTTTCACCTTTTCTGAAAAATCCCAAACCAAATTGGAGTATCTCGCTTTTAGGATAGGATTTTCAGATTCTTTAGCACGTTTTTCCCAATAAGAAATAATATCAGGAGTTATTTTTTGAATACTTGGGTATTCAACCATTTTACCTTCTTCGTTAGGAAAAACAAACATAGGTCCAAAATAAGTACCCCATCCTGATTTGTCATCCGGATAATTTTCGGTAAAATCAAAAGCCATTTGTTCCCAAATTAAAACATCTGGTGGATTTTTACTAAAATTTTCCTTAATGAAACTCCTAATTTTTTCAGAGACGTTATGTTCTGAGATTTGTTCTGATACTATATCTAACTCTTTCAAAAATCTTCTTATTTCTTTTGTATTTTCAGCCACTTTTCATCCTCTCACTATAAAGCATTCATCTGGAGCTGGCATCTGAAGTCTATCCGTAGGCTGAATTTGGGCGAAGGCGTAAGCCAAAGCCAGATACCTACTTGTTGTGTGTTGTGCAATGTTGAATTGTAATTCATCTTTATTACCCCAAGCTTTCTAAAAAGTCTCTCAATAAAAGTGCCGTAAATGCAGGTTTTTCTAATCCACAAACTGTTCTATACATTTTCGTGCCATCTTTTATCCAGACCACACCATCAAGCACGGCAACTCTCAAAGCATTGCCTTCAGACCCTCTTAATAGTCTTAAGGCATCCTCAAATTGGGCATTTTGGTGTCCTCCGTAATCTGTTAAAAATTTCGCCTCACCGATAATATATACATCTCCAACTTTTGCTATAAAATCGGGACCTTTATTCAGGTTACATCCAAGATAACTATTGGCAAAGTTTAACAAATGGTTTTCACTGCCTTCCAAAAATGATATGTCATGTGAAGATACAAAAACTTCATCATTTAAGAAGGGATATCCCAGTGTTCTCAACCACCTTTTAAACAAGGTACCTATTTGCCTATTGAATTCTTTAGGTTCTTCAATAGCCTTTATCATATTTTCATAGCCCATAGAGCGAATACGTTCTGCTAGTCTCTGGACAGTACGCGGATTATACTCCAAGAATATCTCGCGTTTACGTAGAAAAGCTACATATGGGTCTTTAATGGGAAATTTAGGCAGTTCTAGAAGCTTCTTAATAAGTGCATAGTCGTCTTCACCGTAAAAAAGTTCTCTTAAGTCTTCCTTTATTTCACTAGGTATATACCTTTCGGTCTCTTGAGTCACAGGATACACCTTCAATAAATTGTCTAAGTATCCAGGTGCATTTGCGATTTCTATGCTTCTTCGAATCCACTCATTCATCTTCAACACCTCCATTTTTGACTACTTCAAACAAAGTATAGGCAGAATGATGTTTTATTTTATCGATTCTTTTTTGACACGTTTCAATAGCTATTTTAGAATTATCTATCCCTATCCATCTACGTCCAGTTTCCTCTGCGGCTATTAAGGTAGTTCCAGAGCCGACAAAACAATCTAATACTATGTCGTCTGGTTTTGATGATGCTTCGATTATTGTTTTAAGCATCTTCAAATTTTTTTCTGTTGGATATGTAGGGTATGGAGGATCTTTGAATTCCCATACATCCTGTCTTTTTTTCCCTTTTGCTAATACCTTATCTGCATAAATTTTTTTACGTGGATTCCCTGTTGATGACCACTCAATTAATCCCATTTTATCTAGTCGTTCTAACTCTTCTGGAGGATATCTCCAATGCCTTCCTTTTGGTGGCTTTATTCCTCTCCAAGGTTGCCCTGTAGGCCCATTTTTTGTTTCTCCGGGAGCATGAAGTGGAGTTGTGGTATACCTTCTTCCATTACTATCAATTTTAGGAAAAAGTCTCTTTATGTCTTCTTCAGTAAGTTCCTCCCTAGGATCATTCCAAACATATTTAGAGGTTTTAGAATAAAACAATATCATATCTTTAATATTTCCGTAGGCTTTTCTTTCAAAATTTTTTGGATTACATTTAATCCTTGTAATGTCATTTATAAATCTTTCAGGACCAAAAATTTCATCCATTATTATTTTTACATAATGCCCTATTTTGCAATCAATATGAAGATAAATTGATCCATCATCCGCAAGTATTTCTTTTAATAAAATCAATCGTTCTCTAAGAAATTCCAAATATTCAGCACCACTTAAAGTATCTTTATAAGCAATCAAATCATCCTCACTTCTGCTAATGGTTGCTGTTCTATTGTTTCCTGCTTTAAATACTTGATTTGTAGAGAACGGTGGATCTATATATATCAGTCGCACTTTTCCTCTAACCTGAGGATTATTAAGTAATAACTTCAGTGCAATAAAATTGTCCCCAAATATTAACATATTTTTCCATCCATCTAATCTTGAATTACCATAAGATCTTATTTCCTTTAAAGTATATCCTTTAATTGGTTTATTCAGAATTTCTCTTTCTGACTTTTTTCCATTATATTCTAGCTTTATCATCTATGGAACCTCCTGCACAATGTCGCATACCTTATTCATACCTGAACTATTCGGATATACTCCTGATTTGGAGAAATATACAAACTGTTCGTATATACATCCTTCTATACGACCACTATCTTTTATTCTTTTATTCATGTCTCATCCCCTGCTAAAAGGCTGTCAAGTGAGTTTTTTTTATTGCAGAAAGATCTTTTGTGCTGACATGAGTAAAAACTTCTTTTGAGCTATTATGTTCTGAAAGTTTCTGAATATAAGACACATCCCTGCTTTTCGTGTTTTTAGACTTGATCTCCACAGCAGGAATTTTTCCTTCCCTCGCCATTTTATAAAGAGTAAATTTTCCTATTTTTAAATATTTTGCGGTTTCCTCAAGGGTCATTATTTCAGAGAAACCTTCCATCATAGTTTCAACTCCTTTTGAGCCTGCCAAAGTTTATCATCGTTTAACATCACATAATAATATGTAGCAAAGAAAAACAAAAAGTCAAGTCCATTTTTCAAAAATTTTTCCTTTTCAGGGTGGGTGCGGGTGGGCTTCATTATCATCAATCCAGAATAGGAAAAAGAGAGATTTTTATTTTTCCTGCCTTTTTCCTTGTGCGGACAAGTCGGAAGGATACTTTGAATGAGTTTGAAACAGCCATCAAAATGGCTCCCCGGGCCGGACTCGAACCAGCAACCTAGTGGTTAACAGCCACCCGCTCTGCCGATTGAGCTACCGGGGAGCAACTGTTTACTTAATAACAAATTTTTTAAAAAAATCAAGAGGGGCAATTTAATTTTTTATCTTTGTTGCCTGGGCTAGGTCTTGAATAAATTTTCCTACCTTGGCACAGATTTCATCTGGATTTTGGCCTTTTTCTATGATGCGCACGATAGCACTACCCACAACGATGCCATCGGCATAGGGTACTAGCCTTTGCACATGTTCAGGGGAGGAAATACCAAAACCAACACCGATGGGCTTGCGGGTAATTTGTTTTAGCTGTTTTAGATTGGCAATAAGGTCTTTTGGCAACTCCTTTCTTGCTCCCGTAACGCCTGTAACAGAAACATAATAGATAAAGCCACTGCTTTTTTGGGTAATCTTTTTGGCGCGGCTTAGAGGTGTTGTAGGAGTGACCAAAAAGATGGTGTCTAATTTGTGCTTGCGGCTGTGTTTTAACCATTCCTCTGCTTCTTCAATCGGTAGATCAGGAATAATAAATCCATTCACCCCTGCTTTAGCTGCATCTTGAGCCAGGCGCTCAAGGCCGTATTGGAAAAAGGGATTATAATACCCCATTAAGACTATAGGCATATTTATCTCTGCCCGGATATCTTTTACCAGATCAAGAATCTCTTTTAAGGTGAGGCCGTTTTTTAGAGCTCGCTGAGAAGCAGCCTGAATGGTAGGGCCATCGGCTAGAGGGTCAGAAAAGGGTACGCCCAGTTCCAAAATATCACCACCGTTTTGGGCAATGGTAAATATGAGCCTTTTTGTAGTTTCAAGATCAGGATCACCAGCCGTGATAAAAGGAATTAAAACCCGTCGTCCTTGTCTCTGTGCCTTTTTGAATATCTGTGTGATCGTCATTCTCCTTGCTCCTTTTTTACTCTTTCAAATACAATACCTAAATCCTTATCTCCCCTGCCAGAGAGGTTAATAACGACAATTTCTTCCTTAGACAGTTTTGGTGCCAATTTCATAGCATAAGCCACCGCATGGGCACTCTCTAGGGCCGGGATAATCCCTTCTACCTTAGAAAGAAGATGAAATGCTTCTAGGGCTTCATCGTCGGTAATGGAGGTATAAAAGGCAATTTTTTTATCCTTATAATAACTATGTTCTGGTCCAACACCTGGGTAGTCAAGACCTGGCGCAATAGAATGGGTAGGTTGAATCTGACCATCTGGTGTCTGTAAAAGATAGCTCATCGCCCCATGTAAGATACCTATGCTGCCTGCACATAAGGTAGCAGAGTGGTTGCCTTTGTCCAAGCCCAAACCAGCGGCCTCAACGCCGATAAGTTTCACTTTATCGTTTCTAAAGGGATAAAAGATACCCATGGCATTGCTACCACCGCCAACACAGGCAATGATATAGTCTGGCAAGCGGCCTTCGGCCTGCATAAGCTGCTTTTTTGCCTCTTGACCAATAATACTTTGAAAATCCCGCACCATCATGGGATAAGGATGAGGACCAACGACCGAGCCAATTAAGTAATAAGTCGTGCATACATTGGTAACCCAGTCTCTTATGGCCTCATTAATGGCATCTTTTAAGGTACAGCTGCCTTGTTTAACCGGAATGACTTCTGCCCCCAAGAGCTTCATGCGAAAGACATTCATCTCCTGCCGCTTGGTGTCTTCCTCACCCATATAGACGACGCACTCAAGTCCAAGCAAGGCACAGGCCGTAGCCGTAGCTACGCCGTGCTGACCAGCTCCAGTTTCAGCAATAATCCGTTTTTTGCCCATCCTTTTGGCTAAAAGGGCCTGACCAATGGTGTTATTGATCTTATGGGCTCCGGTGTGGGTTAGGTCTTCTCTTTTTAGATAAATTTTGGCTCCACCTAGGTGTTTAGTCAGCCTTTCAGCAAAGTATAACGGGGTAGGCCGACCAGCGTATTGCCGAAGATAATAATGAAACTCTTCTTTAAAAGCCTTATCCCTCTTTGCCTCTTTATAGGCTTCTTCTAGCTCAGCCAAAAGGGGCATTAAGGTCTCAGGCACATATTTACCACCATAAATACCAAAGCGTCCTCTTTTGTCAGGTAACATAAACCACTCCTTAAATATTTTGCCAGATGCTAAACAACCTTTGCATTAATTCTTTATCCTTTATGCCAGGGCCAACCTCTACGCCACTATTCACATCTACGGCATAGGGTTGTACCGTCTTAATGGCCGCTTCAATATTGTCCGGCCCTAGGCCTCCTGCTAAGATAATAGGCACGCCGTAGGCCTTGGCCTTAACAGCCAAATTCCAATTAAATGTCTCTCCTGTACCACCAGGCAAACCTTTTTTATATGTGTCTAACAGCCAGGCCTTTACCTTGCCTTTATAAGAAGGCAACCTTTCCAGACTTTCTTCATCCTTTATGCGAAAGGCCTTAATGCAAGGTAAACCTAGTTCCACACAAAAATCTGGTGACTCATTGCCATGGAGCTGGATAAGATTTAGCCCGCAAAATTGGGCAATCTCTTTTATCACTTCAGCCCTTTCGTTTACAAATACACCTACAGTCTGCACAAAGGGAGGTAAGGATTGAATGATATCCTTGGCCGTTTCTGGTAAGATATAGCGCGGGCTCTTTTTAAAAAAGATAAAGCCCAAGGCATGGGCACCTAAAGATACGGCCAAAAGGGCGTCTTCTAAACGGGTTATGCCACAAATTTTAACACGCGTCTTTTGCATGTGCCAAGATTAACATTTGCAGATTTAATCTACAAGGGCTTAACGGATTACCTTTTCTAACAAATAAGGCATTGAATCATGGACTCCTCCCATAATAAACTGTACTGAAATAGCTGCCAGAATGAGCCCCATAATTCGGGTGATAATATTAATACCCGTTTGCCCTAAGATTTTTTGAATATATACAGATTCTTTCAAAACGATATAAGCGCTCCAAGAAGTAAGCCCAATTGCTAAAAGAATACTGCTTACTTCCCAAAGATTCTTGGCATTTGCTCTCAATACCAACACCGTTGTAATAGCGGCAGGCCCGCTTAACAACGGAACGGCAAGGGGCACAACCGCAATGTCTTCCTTCTGGCTTCCCTCTTGATGTTCTTCTGGAGTAGTTTTCACCCGTGAGGACTTGGCTTGAAGCATGTGCAGAGAAACGATAAAGAGAATGATTCCACCTGCAATGCGAAAAGAAGGAAGAGTAATACCAAAAAAGTGGAGGATATTATTTCCTAAAAGGGTAAAAACCAGAAGTACACAAAAACAGGTAATGGATGCCACGCGTACAGTATGATAATGTTTAGATAGGTCTTGACCTTCAGACATTCCTAAATAAATGGGCACAGCACCGATAGGATTAACAATGATAAAGATAGATACTACGGCTTTTATAAAAAAGGCTAACTCTTTATGCATCTAAAAGCAATTCTTTAAGTTTTTTGCCAATATCTTCGGCTTGCATTAAAACAGTGCCAATCAAAACGGCATTAAACCCTGCCTTTTTTATAATGTTTATATCTGCTTTTGTCTTGATCCCGCTTTCAGCCACCTTTATTTTGTCCTCAGGTATTTGGTTTACCAATTTTAAACAGGTGTTTATGCCTGTTTTAAGGGTCTTTAAATTGCGGTTGTTAATGCCTATGATTTTTGCCTCTACCTTAAGGGCCTTTTCTAAATCTCTTTCGTCATGTACTTCCACTAATGCCTCTAATCCCACTTCGTAAGTTAAGTCCAATAAATCTTTTAACTGAGCCTCAGAGAGGGCAGTGGCTATTAAAAGCAGGGCATCAGCTCCATAAAGCTTGGCCTCGTATATCTGATAGGGATCAATAATAAAATCCTTGCGTAACACAGGCAGATTAACGGCTGTCTTCACCTCGGCCAAGAATTTGATATCTCCTTGAAAGAACTTCTTATCTGTGATAACCGAGATGGCACTAACTCCATTTTGGGCATAAATACGAGCAATCTTGACTGGGTCAAAATCCGGACGAATGAGCCCTAAAGAAGGAGAGGCCTTTTTTAATTCAGCGATAATATTTAACCTTCCAGGATGACTGATTGCCTCAGAAAAAGTGATAGATGGATAAAGGGTAAATTCAAAAACAGTCTCATCTAGAGGCCGCTGTTTCTTAAGTTCTTCTACCTCTCCTTTTTTGTGTTGAATGATCTTTTCTAGGACAGACATAGCACTGCTTTTTAGCACTTATTTTGCTTTCAGACAAGGTGCTTGCTTATTGTATACTTATCTGCTATTAATTTCCTATGGAACTAATAGCGGCTTCTATAGATATCGGCACCCATACCACCAGACTCTTGATTGCTTATCTGAAAGAAGGAAGGCTTATTCCTGTTTTGACCAAGCGGACTGTCACCAAACTCGGTTTTTATTTAAAAAAAGGTCAAATGACATCAGAGGGGATTGAGAAATTAGTAAAAGTATTAAAGGAGTATAAAAAGGATATTCAAGCCTATAAAGTAAAAAATTATCGGGCAGTAGGCACTGCTGTTTTAAGGAAAGCTTTAAATAGTGCTTTTATTACCCAAATAATTGAGGAAAAAACAGGAATTAAAATAGATGTTATTGACGGTGAAACCGAGGCCTTTTTGACGGCTAAGGGTGTTATGTCTACCCTTGATATTGCCCAGGAATCAGTTTTGATAGCCGATATAGGTGGGGGCAGTACGGAGCTTGTCTGTCTTGGACAAAATGCCTTTTATAAAAGTCTTCCTTTAGGGGCAAGTTGGCTTACCCAGGAGTTTTTAAAGTCTGATCCTCCTCTTTCTAAGGAAATAGAGGCTGCCTATAATACGGCTAAAGATGTAATTATCAGGAAACTTCCTTTTTACCAGCCCTTAGTTACTCTCATTGGTACGGCGGGTACGGTTTCTACCCTAGCCGCCATTGATCTAGAAATGCATGTCTATCAACCGGCTTTGATTAATGGACATAAACTTACCTTAAGCCGGATAAAGGAAATATTTAATCTCCTTGCTACTCGGCCTGCGGTAGAGAGGCTTAAAATAACAGGACTGGAGAAAGGAAGAGAACAAATTATCTTGGGAGGAACAATCATTGTTTTGGCTTTGCTTGAAGTCTTTAAGAAAGATGAACTTCTTGTCAGTGAAGGTGGACTTTTAGAAGGGATTTTAGTAGATTTTTTAGAGCAAAAAACAGGACAAAAAGACTTAAAATTTATATTCAATAAACAGGAGGAATAAAAATGGAAATAAAAGAGGCCCTTACCTTTGATGACGTCCTGCTTGTGCCAGCCTATTCTGAAGTGTTACCTAAAGAGGTAGATGTTTCTACACAGCTTACTCCCCGTATTCGGCTTAATATTCCCATTATTACCGCGGCCATGGATACCGTAACCGAAGCCCGCACGGCCATCAGTATTGCGCGGGAAGGTGGAATTGGCATCATCCACCGCAACATGTCTATCAAAAGGCAAGCACTTGAAGTGGAAAAGGTAAAAAAGTCAGAGAGTGGAATGATTGTTGATCCAGTAACGGTAGAGCCAGAACAAAGGATTGCGGATGTGTTGCGGATTATGCAGGAATACCGCATCTCTGGCGTGCCAGTAGTAAGGGGGAAAAAACTGGTAGGTATTGTGACCAACAGGGATTTGCGCTTTGAGACCGACTTTGACAAGCCAGTGTCTGAGGTTATGACTAAAGAGAATTTGATTACGGTAGAGCCAGGCATTAGTCTAGAAGAGGCTAAAGAGGTTTTACATAAATATCGAATTGAAAAACTGTTGGTAGTAGATAAAGAGGGTAATCTGAAAGGTTTGATCACAATTAAAGATATTATGAAGCTTAAAAAATATCCCAATGCCTGTAAAGATGAATTAGGCAGACTTAGGGTAGGGGCAGCCATAGGAGTAGGGCCTGACTGGGAGGAAAGGCTTCAGGCTCTGGTAGATGCCGATGTGGATGTAGTGGCCATTGATGTGGCCCACGGACATTCAAAAAAAGTAATAGAAACAGTTAAGGCTATACGGTCTAACTTTCCAGATGTAGAGATAATTGCTGGCAACGTCGCTACCGAAGAAGGGGCAGAGGCCTTGATCAAGGCAGGGGCCGCCGCGGTAAAGGTTGGGGTAGGGCCTGGTTCTATCTGCACTACCAGGATTGTGGCTGGTGTAGGCGTACCCCAGATTACGGCCATCATGGAGGCGGCTAAAGCAGGAAGAAAATACGGCATTTCTATCATTGCCGATGGAGGGATCAAGTTTTCAGGTGATATCACTAAGGCCCTCGCGGCAGGAGCGGATGCAGTCATGATTGGAAGCTTGTTTGCGGGCACAGAGGAAAGTCCTGGTGAAACTATCCTTTATCAAGGCCGTACTTACAAGCTCTATCGGGGTATGGGCTCTCTTGGGGCCATGAAAGAAGGCAGTAGTGACCGTTATATGCAAGCAGATGAAAGCGAAGAAGGAGGGTTTACGGCAGATACTAAACTTGTACCTGAAGGTATAGAGGGCAGAGTACCATATCGTGGACCTTTAGCCGGCATTGTTTTTCAACTAGTTGGAGGACTGCGTTCTGGGATGGGTTATGTTGGTTGCCGCACAATAAAGGAACTTCAAGAAAAGGCCAAATTTGTGCGCATTACCCTAGCTGGACTGAGAGAAAGTCATGTGCACGATGTAATCATTGTGAAAGAGGCGCCCAATTACCAACTTGAAAGGAATGTATGAAAGCGTGATGTATCATTCTTTATCATGTGTTTTAAACGCATAACTTGCTAATTTAGCAACTTACTGGACTTACCTAAAATCCGCGTTGATTTTTGCTAAAATAAACATTGACGAGTTATGTTAGGAAATATAAATAATTTAAGTTACTGTAATGCCCCCTCCAGGGTGGACACATTTTAACCCATTTTAAGGTAGAGGTCATTAAGCAGCCTCCTGGTGATAATTTTGATAAAACTTCTGTTCAAATGCAAGTGGGCTTAAATAACCCAAGGCCGAATGCACATAGCCACGGTTATACTTCTCAATCCAATTCCCTATAATTTCCCTTGCTTCTGTTAAGCTTGCAAACCCATGCTGCCAAATAACTTCTTCCTTTATCGTCCGTATCATCCGTTGCGTTTCTGCATTTCCTTTAGGATTATCATAACTTGTAAATATCTGCTCAATCCCTAAAATGGCCATCTTTCCCATAAATGATCTTGAAGTTGGTTGTGAACCATTGTCACTAATAAGGCTCAGGCCCTTTCTCCTAACTCCATCTGGAAATTTTTTGCCTAAGCGCCGTAGAATAAATGCTTTAGGCTTATATCCTCTGCCGCTTTTAGGCAGAAGCAGATATTTATCTGCCCTTTGATCAAGCTTTATTCCATAGATAAACTCCCCAAATAAAACTAAACCTGCTCTTGGAGTGATAATTTCCTGAGTAGTCCCTAAAATAAATGGTAAAACAGTTTGCTTTACTTTAGAGCTTTTTTTGTTTTATTATTGTCCTTACCCGCAAGTGTACTTCTCACCCTTTAGGTGGAGGAGTCTTTTTAAAAATTAACCTATTTTATCACACTTGCGGGTTTCTTTTTAGGCCAATCGCGGATTTTGGGTTAAGCTCTTTCTTGACAAAGACTACAATATGTTGTATATTCATTTTTGATAAATACAATATCTATGAAGGGGAGAAATTATGACTGGAGGAGAAATAAAGACGATTATCAAGCGAGATGGACGAGAAGTACCCTTTGATATCAGTCGTATTCAACGTGCTATCTTTAAGGCAGCGCAGGCCGTAGGAGGAAGTGACCAAGTAACCGCCTGGCGCTTGGCTATTCAGGTTTATGATTATCTGGTCAAACACGGAAATCTAAAGCCTACAGTGGAAGAAGTGCAGGATGTTGTGGAAAAGATCCTGATTGAAAATGGTCATGCCAAAACGGCCAAGGCCTATATCCTTTATCGGGACAAACGCACACAGATCCGCAATGCCAAAGCCCTGCTTTTAAACATTCAAAAAACGATTGACGAATACATCAATCAGGTGGACTGGCGCATCAAGGAAAACGCCAACATAGATTTTTCCCACTCTGGCCTTATGTTGCACACAGCTAGTGCCGTCATTGCCAATTATGTTTTAAACAATGTCTACACTCAGGAAATAAAAGAGGCCCATCTACACGGCTTTTTCCATATCCACGACCTGGGTATGGGTACCTGTGGTTATTGTGCAGGTTGGTCCCTAAAGCAGCTGCTTTTAGAGGGATTTAATGGGCCTAAAAACAAGGTAGCGGCGGGGCCGGCTAAACACTTTGATACCGCCCTGGGACAGATGGTCAACTTCTTGGGCACCCTTCAAAACGAGTGGGCTGGCGCAATGGCCTTTAACAATTTTGATACCTTATTAGCACCTTATGTACGTAGAGACAAGTTGTCATATAAAGAAGTAAAACAGGGTATTCAGCAATTTATATTTTCTGTTAACACCACTTCTAGGTGGGGGGGGCAATCGCCTTTTACTAATATCACACTTGATTTTACTATCCCTGACCATCTTAAAAAAGAGGCAGTGGTTTGGGGAGGAAAGTTGCTAGATGAAACCTATGCGGATTATCAAAAAGAGGTAGATATGATCAATCGTGCCTTTATTGAGGTGATGCTTGAAGGCGACTATCAGGGACGCATCTTTTCCTTTCCCATCCCGACCTATAACATTACTAAGGACTTTGCCTGGGACAGTGAAAATGCAGAACTTCTTTTTAAGATGACGGCCAAATACGGCACCCCCTATTTTCAGAATTTTATTAACTCTGACCTTCATCCCGAGGATGTGCGCAGCATGTGCTGCCGCCTGTCTATGAACTTAAGAGAATTGCGGCAAAAGACGGGTGGCCTTTTTGGGGCCGGTGATGCCACTGGTTCCATTGGGGTGGTAACGCTTAACATGCCGCGGCTGGCCTATTTGAGTAAGGGGGATGTAGATAAGTTCTTTAAACTCATTGAAAGGTACATGATTTTAGCGAAAAATTCTTTGGAAATCAAACGAAAGATGCTTGAAAATAACCTGAAAAAGGGGCTTTATCCTTACACGGCCCGATATTTACCTTCATTTAAGCATCACTTTTCTACAATTGGTCTTGTGGGCATGAATGAGGCCTGTCTTAACCTTCTAGGTGAAAATATTGCCAGTGAAAGGGGACACAGATTGGCCTTAGCTGTATTAGACTTTATGCGGAACAAGTTGGTGGAATTTCAGGAAGAAACTGGCAATCTCTATAATTTAGAAGCTACACCAGCCGAAGGTACTAGTTATCGTTTGGCCAAGATTGATAAAAAGGAGTTTCCAGACATTATTACAGCAGGGACAGAGGATGCACCTTATTACACTAACTCCACCCAGTTACCTGTAGATTTTACGGACGACCCAATAGAGGCACTTAATCATCAGGAAGAATTACAAGCCAAATACACCGGCGGCACAGTCTTTCATTTCTTCGTTGGTGAGGCCCTACCTGATGCCAGAACCTGTAAGCTGCTTGTAAAACGTATTCTGAGCCGTTACCGCATTCCTTATCTCTCTATTACCCCTACCTTTAGTGTGTGTCCTAAACATGGCTATTTGAGCGGGGAACACTGGCATTGCCCAGAATGTGGTGAGGAATGTGAGGTTTATTCACGGGTTGTGGGTTATTACCGTCCGGTGTCCAATTGGAATAGAGGCAAGCAGGAAGAGTATAAACACCGTCGGTCATATAAGGTAGAAGGAGTAGCAGGCTAATGCAGATTAATATCGGTGGTGTAACCCCCCTTTCTACAATTGACTATCCTGGGCGTTTGGCAGCGGTAATTTACACCCAAGGGTGTAACTTCCGCTGCCTTTATTGTCATAACTATCGGCTGGTAGAGAAAAGAGAAACGCCCTTTACCCAGGATCAACTACAAGCCTTTTTGGAAGCCAGACGGCGGATTATAGATGGTGTAGTTGTTAGCGGGGGCGAACCTACCATTCACAAGGATTTACCTTCTTTTTGTGCATGGCTGAAGGAGATGGGGCTTGCGGTAAAGCTGGATACTAATGGCACAAATCCCTTGATGCTGCGGTTGCTGATAGAGAAGCGACTCGTTGACTTTATTGCCATGGATATTAAGGCCCCTTGGGAGAAGTATTCACGGATTATCCAAAAAGACTTTCCTGTAGAAATTATAAAAGAATGCCTACAATTAATAAAAGAAAGTAAAATTGCCTGTGAGTTTCGTACCACGGTACACAGTGCCTTATTAACCTTAGAAGATTTGGAAAAGATTATAGATATAGTCGGGCCAGGTTACTCCCTTGTTTTCCAAATATGCAACCCTACACCCAAATATAATGTACAAAATACCTATACAAAGGAAAAATTGTTAAACTTTATAAGCAACAAACAAGGCTTTCATATAGAAGTGAGATAATTCTTTATTTCCTCCCATTCTGGACTATTATTAGCTATTCTATCAGCAATATGAATAAGGGCTGTGTATTGTTGAATGGTCGCTTGTGAGATCTTTTGGGGAATTTCATCAAGAGTTAAATGATGACAGACAATAGGGTATTTTAAATTTTCAGGAAAATGCCAATGCTCGCAGGCTACTTTGTTTACTTCAGTGTGATCAAAGCCTAGAATTTCTCTTTCTGCTTCTATAAAAGAGCATTTTTTCTGCTGGGAAAGTTCCTTTATTTTTTCAAACCTTTCAGGTAGTTGGATAGCGATAATGGACTTGCCAATATCATGTAACAAGGCAGCCGTGGTAATAGTAGGAATCTCATTTGAAAGGAGGTGTCTGTTCCATATCCATTCTATTTTTCCAAGGGGTGTTGACCGTATCTCTTGTTTTTTCAATTGTTTCTTCTGAAGATTGGTAGCTAGGTTAAAGGTTAAAGTAGCTACTTGGCAGGCATGATCTTTAAGCCATTTAGCCGCTGAGGGAACTAGATGGAAAATAGTAGTAGATAAAACTACGCTTTTGATAAGGGTCAAGCCCAAAACCAAAACAGCATGGGAGATACTGCTAATCCGATGAGGAAAGCCATAAAAGGCAGAATTAGAGATCGTTAAAATCCGCGCAGAAAGATGGGGGTCTTTAGCAATAGCTGAGGCAACTTTTTCATTAGTGATATTGGGATTATCAAGTAGACATAACACTTCTCTTACTGTTTGGGGAAAAGTAGGTAGATGAGTAATTAGCCTTTTAATTTCGCCTTCCTTCAAAGTTTTTCCCCAAGAAATAAAATTAATATGTTTTTTTATACTGCTAGTTTACAAGAAAGTCAAGAAAATATTACCTCATGCCAAAAGGAGCAGGAGTGAAGGTCAAGATGAATATGCCTAAAGCAACTATACTAAGGCACTTTCGCTTGAAGTCTAAAGGTAAAGTAGGATCCAAAGGGGGAGGGTGGTTTAGGCCTAGGAAGATCAAAAGTATGGCCCATATCAACCAGCCTTCCCAGGTAAAGAAACCAAGGGAGAGAAGAAGGATAAGTGCTGTTCTTGACAAACAGACATGAACATATTCTCCTAAGACGGCGTAAGATACATGTCCACCGTCAAGCTGCCCTACCGGAATCAAATTTAAGGCCGTGACAAAAAGTCCAATCCAGGCAGCAAAGGCCATTGGATGAAGAATAATATTGGCATTGGGAGGAAGACTTCCCCAGATAAGGTAGGTCAGAATTTTTAGCAATAGATTTTCTCCAAGCACAAGACCATGAGAAGGAAGGGGAGTAATGATAACCTTAGAGTGCATCAATCCATAGATAAGGATAGGAAGACAAAGAACTATGCCACTTAGAGGGCCGGCAATGCCCACATCAAAAAGGATACGTTTATTGGGCATAGGATCCTTTATTTTAATAAAGGCCCCAAAGGTGCCAATCAAAGAGGGAGCTGGTATGAAATAGGGTAGGGTGGCGGTTATGCGATGGTAACGGGAAGCAAAATAATGTCCCAATTCATGAGAAAGAAGAATGAGCATGAGGGTTAGAGAAAAGGGCAAGCCCTTAATCAAACTCCAAGGGGTAGTAAAAGGATTATAACCAGCTTGAAATGCCCCGGCGGCGGTAGTAGTGAGAAGGGTAAGGAAGAATAAAAAGTAGTGAATGCCAACCTTGCGCATATCTGTTGGTTTACTTGAGAGAACACGATTTGTCAACCTATAATCCGACAAAAAGTGCTATAAAGAAATGTCCTCTCTTTTTGTGATCTTTTCCTTGAGATAAACAATTTCCTTCGCCAAAGGACTACGGCGATTAATTTCCTTTTCTACCGTATTTAAAATACTTAGAATAGTGGCATGATGACGGTGAAAGTATTTGCCTAATTCCGTTAGAGAAATATCTAATATACTTTTAGCCAAATAAATAGCCACCCTTCTTGGTTGAGCAATACGTCTTTTACGTGATTTAGAAATCAATTCGGCTGGGCTGAGCTGATAGTGTTCACATACCACTTCTTTAATGGTGTTTATATCTAAAGGTGGATGTTTTTCTGTAAAAAACTCAATAACTTCTTCTGCCAGTTCAAGGTCTATTGGTCTTTTTTGGACAATGGCCCGTGCTATTACATTTTTTAAGGCACTTTCTAGACGTCTTACATCTCCTTTTATCTTTTCGGTTAAATGTTGAATTACCTTCTCCGGGATATGTATCTTTTCCCTCTGGGCCTTTTTTCTTAAGATGTGAAACCTCGTTTCTTTATCCGGCGGATTGATGGAGGCAAATACGCCACTTTCCAGGCGGGATTTGAACTCCTTTTTAAGTCTAGGAATCTTTTGCGGAGGTGTAAGGCTAGTAAAGATAATTCTCTTCTTGGCTTCTAAAAGGGCATCAAGTGTATAGGCAAGCTCAGTCTGTATTTTTTCTTTGCCGCTTAAAAAGTGGATATTTTCTAAGATTAAGATATCACATTCGTTACGGTATTTCTTTTTAAATTCAGAGATATAATTCGTTTTAAGGGCCATGACCATCTCATTAGTAAATTCCTCGGTGGTGAGATAAAAGATACGTAAATTCTGCTGCTGACTGAGGATGAAATTGCCTACGGCCTGAGAGAGGTGACTTTTTCCTAAACCTGTATCTGAATAGAGATAAAGGGGTTGATCCAATTCTCCTTTGGCAAGATGATAAGTGGCTGAATAGGCATAGGCATTTGGTTTTCCTACTACAAATTCTTCAAAGGTGAAGTGTTTACAAAAGCAGGGACGAGAAGGGGCTAAAGGTAAAGAAGGTTGAATAAAGCGCCTATTTTGGCCGTTCGTTGAAGCTCTTTTTCTTTTCAATACTTTTAACACCACTTTTTTACACTCAGGCCGACACCTTCTACAAGCTTCTTGGAGGTAGTGAATAAAGTGTTCCTTTATCCACTGTTTAACAAAGGAATTGGGACATCCAATGATGACTTGGTCGTTTTCTATACCTAAAGGTTTGAGGGGTTTAATCCAAAGGGTATATAGATTTGAAGGCACAACCTCACTCAAATAAGCACACACCTGTTGCCACTCTTTTTCTAAAAGGCCTTCTGTTTCCTTCATGATTGGCCCTTTTACCTTGAAATAAGGTGAAAGTCAAAAAGGGCTCTGTTAGGTGAAGATGCGTTAAAGGTAATTTAAACTTTTTTCTAAAGCCTTAAATGGCGTTATTTCTTTCAAAGCTTCCTAAAAAATGGGATTTTTAAAAAGAAAAAAATGTAATATATAGGCTAGTTAATATTAATTTTCCTTCTTCCTTTTTGCTAACACCTTTAGAACTTTTTTTTTCTTTTTCTTTCTTCTCTTTTTAGACAAAAACAATATGTCTGATCAGAACTAACGATAAAACAACAGAAAAAATATTTTATGGTTAGCCGCATAGTTAAACTTGTGAGAGACTTTTTCTCCCAAGGCCTAATCATAAATTAGTGGGTTCCGCTCGCTCATGCACTTAAGAACAAGCCCGTGAAGACCCTTGGCCGCATGATATTTTTAAGGTCTTAAGGAAAGAGAAAGGAGAATTGACTTTATTTTATATTACCTTTTGCGGAATACTATAATTTATCTCCAGGATGAGGGTGATGATTTTATATTGATTTTATTTCAAATAGTTTTATGAAAATTCTTGACTTTTAATCCTAAACTCCTATATCTTAAAGTAAGCAAAAAATCTAAGGGAGGTGGAGAACATTGTTTGAGAACAAAGATGTATTAAAACAGGCATTAATGGAAGTGGCAACATGGGAAGGGGATAATTTGGTTGTAAAGGACGAAACTAAGTTAAAGGAAAAGATAGATGAATTGGTGTATACGGCTGTTTTTGCCGAAGATGAAGGCTTAAAAGAAGCAGCCAGGTGGAGTATTCGGGCCCTGGCCTTGAGTTTAGGGATTATCCCTTCTTCTATCCACGATTTGTATATGGCTATGGGCAGGGAGGAAGTTAGTGGTTTTACTGTTCCGGCCATGAATTTACGGGGGATGACCTATGATGTGGCCAGGCAGGTATTCAAATTGGCTAACGAAAAGGATGTAGGTGCCTTTATCTTTGAAATTGCCAAATCAGAGATTGGATATACCGAGCAACGACCTTCTGAGTATGCGGCCTGTGTCTTAGCAGCGGCCATCAAAGAAGGCTTTAGGGGACCTGTTTTTATTCAGGGGGATCATTTTCAGTTTAACCGCAAAAAATTTGCTGAGAACCCTGAGGCAGAGCTTGAAACAATCAAGACCATAACCAAAGAGGCGATAGAGGCCGGTTTTTATAACATAGACATTGATCCCTCCACGCTGGTAGATTACGCGCGTCCAACCTTGATTGAACAGCAAAAGGAAAACTACGAATGTACGGCTAAGATGACGGCCTTTATCCGGGGTTTAGAACCAAAGGGAATTACCATCTCTGTCGGGGGTGAAATTGGACATATTGGTGGTAAAAACTCTACGGTAGAAGAATTTGAGGCCTTTATGGAAGGATATCTAAAGACACTAAAGAAATTTGGTGAAATGCCTGGTATTAGTAAGATCAGCGTGCAGACGGGAACAGCCCATGGTGGTATTCCATTGCCTGATGGCACGATAGCTAAGGTGAAGTTAGATTTTGAGGTATTACGCAGTATTTCTGAGGTGGCACGTAAAAAATACGGCATGTCTGGAGCAGTGCAGCACGGTGCTTCTACCCTTCCAGATGAATTGTTTGACAAGTTCCCAGAGGTAGGTACCTCTGAGATTCATCTAGCGACAGGCTTTCAGAATATTATCTATGACCACTTACCTGAAGACATAAGAGAAGAGATTTATAACTACATCAAGGAAAATTTCAAATCTGAGTGGAAAGAGGACATGACCGAACAACAATTTATTTACAAGACCCGCAAGAAGGCCTTTGGTCCGTTTAAAAAGACCTTCTGGGACTTACCTGAGGAGGTAAAAAGTGAGATATTAGATAATCTTTATAAAAAATTCCATCTATTGTTTGAAAAACTTAATGTATTTGATACCAAAAGGTATGTAGACAAATATATTAAACCAGTGAAGGTATTACCACCTAAGCCAGAAGGTATATAGAAAAGTAAAAAAGGACCGCTTAAGGAGGACAACGATGAGTGAAAGGCTAGGAATGCCTTTATCCAGATTTATTTTAGAAGAACAAAAGAAGCACCCTGGGGCGAGGGGTGAGTTTAGTATTATCATGGAGCAAATCGCTATCGCCTCACAGGTTATTGCTAGTCATGTGCGTAAGGCAGGTTTGGTAGATGTCTTAGGCTTTACTGGTAAGATCAATATTCAAGGTGAAAAGGTGCAAAAGCTAGATGAGTTGTCCAATCAGATCTTTCTAGAGGCCGTTAAGACTTCTGGCCGCTTTTGTGCCATTGCTTCAGAAGAGATGAATGAGGCCGTACTTATGGCCAATGGTGCGCAGTATGTTATTGCCTTTGATCCTTTAGATGGCTCTTCTAACATTGATGTTAACGTCAGCATCGGGACGATTTTTTCTATTCATAAAAAGATATCTGAGGGAGAAATGGGGGCAGTAGAAGATCTGCTTCAACCTGGCTATAAACAGGTGGCCGCAGGTTACATTATCTATGGCTCAAGCACAATGTTTGTTTACACTACTGGCCATGGTGTCTATGGTTTTACCTTTGATCCGAGTGTGGGGACCTATCTCCTTTCTCACGATCCTATCAAGATTCCAGAAAAGGGTAAGATTTATTCAGTTAATGAAGCTAACGCCAAGCGGTGGCTGGAGGAAGGATTGAGAAAATACGTAGATTGGCTTAAAGAAAAGGATCCAGAGACCAAAAGGCCCTATACCTCCCGTTATGTTGGCTGTATGGTGGCCGATGTGCACCGCACCTTGTTAAAGGGTGGCATCTTTATGTACCCAGCCGATGAGAAAAATCCCAACGGCAAGCTGCGTCTTCTTTATGAAGCCAATCCTATGGCCTTTTTGATTGAGCAAGCCGGAGGAATGGCCTCCACAGGTAGACAACGTATCCTAGAGGTTGTTCCAGAAAGCTTACACCAGCGCGTGCCAGTAATCTTGGGCAGTCCTTATGATGTACAAAAGGCTATAGAATTTATTAAAAAATACAGCAGCTAATTTACTTGCCTGGCCCGTAGTCTAGATGGACTATGGGCCTAATAAAGATGAACATAACTAATTGGGAATTATTAATGAATGAAACTGTTGTGAGAAGAAGTAATGTCTAAAAAAAAGATATTAATAGGCATTTTTATTTCTCTTTTAGCAATTTTTATCTCGGTTTATTTGTTTTTTTCTTTTTACTTTACATCTGAACGCCTAAAAAGGTTCATTATTCCCAAGCTTGAAGTCAGCTTGGGACGAGGGGTAGAGATAGAAAAAATAAGATTTAACCTCTTTAAAGGGATTGAAATTAAAAGTTTTAAGCTTAAAGAGCGGCCTGGCTGGTCCCAAAAGACATTTGTTAGCTGCGATGAATTGATTTTGAAATACCACTTTTGGCCCCTTTTGGCCAAGCGCCTAGAAATAGGAACTTTTGTCCTTAAAAGGCCCTTTATAAATATCATTAAAAACAAAAAAGGTGAATTTAATTTTGCTGATCTTTTAAAACAACCTCAGAAAAAAGGAGAAAAAATCCTTCCTCATCCTTCTCCTAAAGGAAATACTTCCTTTGTTCTCTTGGTTTCTAAGGTGAAGATAGAAGATGGGCAAATCTTTTATCAAGATTTAGTTGCTCAAAAGGTGATAAATTTAACTGAGATTGACCTTGAGGCCCAAAATATTGGGCTTAATCATTCCTTCCCATTAAAGGCTTCCTTTAGGCTAAATGACCTTCCCGGGGAAATAAAAGGCAAGATTAATCCTATTAACCTAACGGGCGAGCTTTATTTAAAGCTTTCTGGCGATAATTTTGCTGGCCTTGCTCCTCTTTTCTCCAATTTTCTTAAATCTGTATCTGGAAGAATTATCCTTGCGCTTCACTTAAAGAGTGATGTGCCTAAAAAATTCCAGATTAACGGAAGTATCCTTGGGCAAGGACTGGAGTTAATCTTGCCATCTGGCCAAAAGATACCCAAGCTAAACTTCAAGGGTAACCTGACTGGGGATTGGGAAGATGAGAAAGAATGGTTTCGTCTTACCAAGCTTACCTTTTTATTAAACGGTATTCTTCTTAATGGCCACGGCGACTTTAGAAAAGAAAAGGCCATTTTTATATTTGATCTTTCCGCCCCAGACATTACTCCTTGGGTAAAAATTTATCCCAAACCGCTTCCGATAAAGGTAATAAAGGGAAGTTTACAAGGAGAAGGGAAGATAAAGACAGATTACAAGACTAGTCTAAGGGGGGAATTAAAATTAAATTTGTCTGATTTAATTTTGAAGACCAAGACGGGGATGGGAAGGGGACTACATGCAGGCCTAACCAATGGCTTTCGTTACAATTTTTCTCAGAAAAAACTGGTTTTAATGCAAGGTCAGTTTAACTTTAACCATTCTAAACTTTTCTTTGCAGGCACGGCTAGGCCTAGCTGGATAAAACTAAATATTCAATCACCTCACCTGGAATTGACTGATTTTTCTTCTCTTTTTCCCGAGTTTTCTGCCTTAAAGGGAGTGCTAAACCTGGATTTGGTCCTTAAGGGTAATCCATCTAAAATCAATGCACCAATTTCTGTCCCACCATCTAATGCAAACGAAACCCGCCAGTCTGTCCATTTGCCCTTTGAAGCAAAGGGGAAAATTTCTTCAGATGACCTTCGTTATGACAAAATTCAGTTTACCCGGTTTATCTGTCCTTATTTATTACAAAAAGATGTGCTTGTTTTAAGACCCATTTATGGTAAATTACTTCAAGGAGGTAATTTAAAGGGATGGGGAAAAATAAATCTCAGAAATCTTGCTTACCAGGGGAAAATCCAGTTAACAGAAGTGAATATAGGTAATTTTACTACTATGTTTTTGCCGTCTAATTTGGGGAGAATAGATGGTGAGGGAGAAGCTAGAGCTGCCTTTGGGGGTAAAGGATTTACGCTACGTTTTCTGGAAAAATACCTAAATGCGCAGGCAAAGGTATCTGTAAGAGATGGGACTGTTTATGGTAATTCAATCTTAAAAGAAATAGCTGCTTTTTTAGATATACCTAAATTGGCCAATCTTCATTTTAACCAGCTTGATGGACGCTTACATATAATAGATGGAAATGTGAGAATTAATACTAAGGCCAACCAAAAAGAATACGGAATTTCGGTAAAGGGAAAAAGTTCATTAAAAGGAAAATTAGACCTTAAAGCGCAGATTAGGCTAAGTCCTGAGTTGATCCAAGGATCAAAGGCAAAGAAGCTTTTTTCCTTTGTGCCTAGAGATGATGTAGGCAATTACCTAGTTCCCTTTCTTATTGCTGGCGATATAAAGTCACCCAAGATAAAATTAGATAAGGGACCTATTGAAAAAAGATTAAAAGAAAAAGGTAAAGAGACATTAAAGAAGCTCCTGGAGAAAAAACTTAAATTAAAGGGTCTTTCTTTATAGGAGATTTTATGTGGCGGGTATGGTTGCAACAACATTGGCAGGATATAAGGGCTGTTATGCAAAAGGCAGGCAGGTTTGACTTTAATATATTGCCCCTGTTTAAAAATCCCCTTTTTGTTGCTAGTTTGGGTCTGACAATTTTATTTTTGTTTTGTGTGCGTTTGTATCGTATCTTAAGCTTGGTCATTGCCGGTGTTATCTTTGCTGTTAGCTGGTCTTATTTTATCGGTATTTATGGACATCCAGGGGCCGTGCCTTTTGGCAATTGGTGGATCTTCATAAGCATCAGTATATTTCTTGTTGCCGGCTTATTCTATTTTTGGTTAGTAGTGTTAGGTGATTAGATGAAAAGAAAATTTGTCTGTATTCACTGCCACTTTTACCAACCTCCACGGGAGGATCCATGGCTAGAGGAAATTGCCTTTCAAAGGACAGCGTGGCCCTATCACGACTGGAACGAACGCATTACGGCCGAGTGCTATCTTCCCAATGCCTATGCCCGGCGGGTAGACGGTAAGGGAAAAGTCATAGAGATTGTTAACAATTACAAGGGCATTAGTTTTAATTTTGGGCCTACCCTGCTTTTGTGGCTCAGAAAGCATAAACCTGCGCTCTTAAATAAAATTGTAGAGGCCGATAGAGAAAGTTGTGAGTTGCAAGGCCACGGCAACGCCATCGCCCAGGTGTTTAATCATGTCATCATGCCTTTAGCTAACACAAGGGATAAAGTTACCCAGGTAAAATGGGGCATTACTGTCTTCAAACACTTCTTTGGCCGTCTTCCAGAAGGAATGTGGCTGGCCGAAACGGCGGTAGATAATGAAACCTTGGCTATTCTGGCTCAAAATGGAATTAAATTTACCATCCTTGCCCCCCGTCAAGCCGAAAGTGTTAGACCTTTATCCCAGGAAAAATGGCAGCCAGTGAATGAATTTACTTTGGATGTTACCAGGCCTTATCGTTGCTATCCAGACGGCAAGCACTCCATTGATATTCTCTTTTATCACGGTGGGCTTTCTCAAGGCATTGCCTTTGGTGGTTTAGTGCAAAACGGAGAACGGCTGGCCCACCAATTGGAACAATGTCTCTATGGTGACCAGCCCCAGATTGTCTCAGTGGCTACGGATGGGGAAACCTTTGGTCATCACTGGAAGTTTGCAGAAATGGCCTTGGCCTATGTGATCTACTATTTTATGCATCACTCCCATGTAGGAATAACTAATTTTTCTACCTTTTTGAGCCAATTCCCTCCTACTGATGAAGTAAAGATTAGGGAGAACACCTCTTGGAGCTGTATTCACGGTATTGGCCGGTGGAAAGAAGACTGTGGTTGTTCTACCGGTGCTCATCCAGACTGGCACCAAAAGTGGCGTAAGCCTCTGAGGGAGGCCTTAAATTGGTTAAGGGATGAAATGGCTAGACTTTTTGAAAGTAAAGGACGATCCTATTTTTATGATCCCTGGACAGCGAGAAACGATTACATAGAGATTATCCTTGATCCAAGTCCAGAGGTAAAAGAACGGTTTTTTCAAAAACATGCTTGCTGTAGTTTGGATAAGAAGAAGAGGGTTGAAGCCTTACAGCTTCTTGAGATGCAGTATTACGGTCAACTTATGTTTACCAGTTGCGGTTGGTTTTTTGACGATATCTCTGGCCTTGAACCGCAACAGAACCTTCGTTACGCTAGTCGGGCTATTCAGCTAGCGCAAGCCTTTGGTCTAAATTTGGAAGAAGAATTCATTTTACGATTAAAAGAAGCCAAAAGTAACCTGCCTGAATATGGGGATGGAGCTAGGATTTATAAAGAACATATCCGGCCTACTCTTTATTCCCTAGAACGCCTAGCCGTTCATTTTAGCTTTAGTCATCTCTTTGATGAACCACCACCCCAAACTAGATTTTACACCACTAAAGTAAAGGTAAAAAACCGAGAGACCGAGGAGGCAGGAGGAAGCCACTTGCACTTAGATCATCTTTATATTACCCACCTGCGCACAGAAGAGGAAAGGGAACTAGTAGCTGCGGTGCTTTATCTCGGTGGTCTTGATCTGACCGGGGCTGTTTTTTCTCCGCATGCATCGCAAATAGTTGAAGAAATAAAGACACTATTTAAAGGTCTCTCTTTCTATGAACTTAAAGACAAATTAAAGGAAATGCCTTGGTATTTTAGCATCAATGATGTCTTTTTTGATAACCGCCGTCAATTGGCCATCTCTCTTGTAGAAGACAAACTTAAGATATTTCAGAATGCCTACTTGGAATTCTATCAAGAAAACAAGCCTTTAATGTTTGCCTTAAAGGAACTCCATATTCCCTTACCTGAAGTCTTTGTCGTTATTGCCCGGACGGTGTTAGAAAAATCCATCTTAAAAGAACTTAAAAAAGACCTAGAAGGTCAGCCTAATCAGCTTAAAGAACTTATAAACGAGGCAAGTACCTTAAGTATAGAAATAGATACAAAACCCTTTACTCAGCTCTTAAGCCAGTTTGCACAAAATGAACTTACCCAGTTTCTCAAATCATGGGATATAGACCACATCCAAAAACTGAGCCAAGCCCTGCATATATGTAAGGCTCTCTGTGTCAACCTTAACCTCTGGCCTATTCAGAATCTCTTTTGGGACATATTACCCATTATAAAAAGACATTATGCGTCTTTGCCACCAGAAATCCTCTCCTTAGCTAGGGAGTTAAACTTTTGTTTGGAGGGTTAATATATGCCATTTTACCTACCTTTTGCCGTGCACAACCACCAACCTGTAGGCAATTTTGCCAAGGTGTTTAAAAAGGCCACCCAGGAGTGCTACGCACCTTTTTTACGTATCGTTAAAGACTATCCCTTTTTCCGGTTTAGCTTACATATTTCTGGCCCCCTCTGGGAATGGTTTGAAGAAAATGCGTCAGATTTAATAGACATTATTGGCGAGATGGTAACTCGTGGTCAAATAGAATTGATGGTAGGCGGATTTTATGAGCCCCTTTTGCCTTTTGTGCCTGAAGAAGATGCCAAAGGGCAGCTTATCTATATGTTTCATTACTTAAACAAACGCTTTGGTATAAAACCCAAAGGCTTGTGGCTAACCGAAAGGGTCTGGACGCAAGACTTACCAAAGCTTCTTGCCTCCTTGGGGATAGAGTATACCCTTTTAGATGACGCCCACTTTTTTAATGCCGGTCTTAAGGCCCAGGAAATTCATGGTTACTTCATTACTGAAAAGGATGGTTATCACATTTATGTCTTTCCTATTAGTCAGCAATTACGGTATCTCATTCCCTTTCATCCACCTGCAGATGTCCTGACCTATTTTGAAGAGTTTTTTAGGCATACTTCTGGCCATACCCTTACCTATGGTGACGATGGGGAAAAATTTGGCCTTTGGCCCAACACCAAAGAGTGGGTGTATAAAAAGGGCTGGCTAGTAAAGTTTCTTGAATTTTTGGAAGAAAATCAGGACAAGATTAAGGTAATGCCCTTAGGCGAATATATCCAGACATTTCCACCAAGGGATCGCATCTATTTGCCTCCGGCAGCCTATGAAGAGATGATGGAATGGACACTTTTACCGGAGATGGCCCTACGTTATGAGCAATTTGTGCAGGAGCTTAAGCAAAGGCCGGATTGGGAAGAGTTGCGTCCCTTTGTACGGGGGGGCACCTGGGACAACTTTTTACGTAAGTATGAAGAAAGCAATCGGATGCACAAAAAGATGATCTTGATGAGCAAAAAGGTGGCTAGACATTATCCTCAATCTGATCCTAAAAGTCCTTCCCTGGCCCGAAGGCATCTCTGGCAGGCCCAGTGCAATTGTGGTTATTGGCACGGTGTCTTTGGTGGATTATATTTGGGACACTTAAGGCAGGTCATTTATCAACACCTCTTGGCTGCGCAAAAACACCTGCCTCAAACCATGGAAATAGAAACAATAGACTATGACTGCGATGGCCATTCCGAATATCTCTTTCACAGCCCCAAGCTGAATGCCTATTTTAAACCTAGCTACGGCGGGAGTCTAATAGAGCTTGATTGGGTAGAACGGGAAATAAATTTGACCAATGTCCTTACCCGGCGCAAGGAAGCCTATCATGAAAAGATAAAAAAGCTTGTGCAGCAGGAGACAAAAGAGGAAGAGGGAGTAAAGACTATTCATGAACAATTTAAGCTAAAAGAGCCCCATTTAGATAAATACCTTATCTATGATTGGCACCGGCGTTACAGCTTTTTGGATCACTTGTTAGGAGAAGATGTGAATTTGGAGCGATTTTATAGGGCGGCCTATTATGATCTGGGTAACTTTACTTTAGAACCTTATAAAATTTTGAAATTTCTTAAAACTACAAACGGTGTCGAGTTGTTATTAGAAAGAGAGGGGCTGATTTTTGAAAAAGAGCCTTTTACGATCAAAAAAGAATTTTCTTTAGATGCCGAAAATGTCTGCATGTATGTAAAATACACCTTGCTTTCATCTATCTCCTGCACACTTTCTTTTGCCACAGAAATTAATCTATTTTTACCTGATTGGGAATTAAAACTAGGAGCAAAGGTCTCTTCGGTGCGCAGAAAAAGGGCGATAGAAGATATTAAGAAATTTAGACTTGTCCAAAAAGACACAGGGACAGAGATAAAAATCTCTTCTTCAGACACCTTTACCCTCTGGTATTTTCCCTTAGAAACAGTCAACTTTTCTGAGGCTGGGGCCGAAAGAACCTATCAGGGTACCTGTTTTGCCTTCGTAAAAAGGATTACCTTTTCTCCGCATAGGCCTATTTGCCTTGAGTGGAAGATAGAATTAATCTGTTAAGTGGCTTCAAGTTCCCTTTTTAAGGCTTCAGCTACCGAAAGCGGCAGACCGATACGACAAAGGGTAGCAATATCTGCCTGTTTAATTTCCTCTAGAGAATGAAAATGTTTCCAGAGAATGGCCTTGCGTTTAGGTCCAATGCCTGGCACCTTATCCAAGGCAGAATCTAACAATGCCTGACGGTGGAGTTTTTGATAATAGGTGATGGCAAAACGGTGGGCCTCATCTCTAATTTGCTTTAAAAGCCTCAGGGCCAAAGAATGGCTGAGTAAACAGAGAGGATTTTTACGTTCAGGCAGATAAAGTTTATCTTCTTCATTTTTCCCTTTAGCAATAGAAACTACAGGTATATTTAACCCTTCTGCCTGGAGAATCTTGACGGCAATCTGTAACTGCCCTTTTCCACCGTCTATAAGGAGCAAATCAGGCAGCTTTTCCTGTTTCTGATACCTGCGTCTTAAGACCTCTTCCATCATGGCATAATCATTAGGTTGGCCTTCTAAAGAGAGCTTGTAGCGGCGGTATTCTTTTTTAGCTGGCTTACCATTTTCAAACACTACCATGGAAGCAACTGTGTATTGCCCCTGGATATTTGAAATATCAAAGCATTCAATCCGTTGGGGTAGGGTAGGGAGGTGCAGCCTTTCTTTTAATTCCTTCAACGCCTCAAGCCCCTGATTTTGCAGATAGTGTTTTAGGTTTTCATTGGCCATGTGTAAGAGCCGTTTCTCGGTTTCAGAAGAAGCTGCTTTAATGACTACCTTTTCGCCAGCCTTTTCTGAAAGCCATTCTTCTAAGATTTCCTTTTCTTCAGGTAAAAAGGGCAGGATGATTTCTGCTGGCACGATATCCTGGCGATAGTAATATTGGGCCAAAAAATCACAAAAGGCCTCTTCAGGCGTGGCCATGGCCAGTTTTAAAGAATAACGGCGTTCGGCCAAAAGGTAACCATTGCGGATCTGCAGCACCAGGATTTCTATTCGTTCCTCTTCAGGCCACTTTAGATAGGCTACTACATCCCGGTTAGCAAAATCAGCAGATACCATAGCCTGTCTTTCGAGGGTGCGCTTGATGGCAAAAATCCGGTCACGATAAAAAGCCGCCCGTTCAAACTCAAGCCTGGCAGCTGCTTGCTTCATCTGCCTTTCAAGCTCGGCTAAAAGCCCTTCGGCTTTACCTTCTAAAAATTGGCATGCTTGCTCGGCAATTTTTTTATATTCCTCTGGTGAGATATACCCTACACACGGAGCAACGCAGCGTTTGATCTGGTAATTTAAACAAGGCCGTGTGCGATGTTTGAGCACAAAGTCGCCACACTTGCGTAGGGGAAAAAGTTGTCCCATGGATTTAAGCGTTTCCCGCACGGCCTTGGCCGAGGCAAAGGGACCAAAATAACGGGCCCCGTCCTTTTGCATCCGCCGTACAATGGTAAAACGAGGCCATTTCTCATTTAGGTCTATGCGTAAATAGGGATAGTTTTTATCATCCCTTAAAACCACATTATAGCGCGGACGATGCGTCTTAATGAGGTTGCACTCTAGGATTAGAGCCTCTTTTTCAGATGGAGTAATGATATAATCAATCTGGGTAACATGGCTGAGCATGGCTGCTATTTTAGCTGAGACCTGGCGGGAAAAATAGCTCTTTACTCGCTTTTGTAAGTTCCTTGCCTTGCCTACATATAAAATACGCCCCTTGGCATCTTTCATTAAATAGACACCAGGTTTATGAGGAAAAGTTTTAATTTCTGCTAGCAATTTTTCTCTTTGGTTTTTCATAAAAGAAGGGCTATTCTTGACTATACTGCTTGATGATTTTCTTTAGGATCTCTATACGGGCAGGATGCAGATAATATCGCCCAGGCATATCCATAGAACTTTGGGCGTCCTTGGTGATAACTACCTTTTTTAGCTCTACTAACTGTTTCTTACCTTCTTGCGTTAAAGCTAATTGCTCTTCGGTTATGACCTTTTCCACCGGCCGCATCTCTTGTCTTTGGATAAAAGATAGATCTTCAGGATTGATTTCGGCCGGTAAAGGTCCCAACTTCCGCATAACCAGAAGGTTGCGCTTTTCGTCTACAAAGATATATGCGTCATTAAAGTCTAAATCGGACATTTTCCCTTCCTTTCTGCCTTAAAAAACTCTCAAACAAAAAGAACAGTAACTTCTTATTAGAAATTTTGAAATCATTTGTCAAGCAGTTGTCTGGGCAGGACACGCCCCCTCTCCAATATGATCAAGGATAGGCTTGCTGTATTCATAAATTAACACAACCACCGGCATTTTAAACTTTCGGTATAAAGTATTTACAAGTCTTTCCAGAAGCTTGGCGGGAGACTTGCTAAGTTTTACCTCAACATCATATTCCACTTATCGTAAATGAATAATCCCTCAAAAAGGTTTTTATTTCCTCTAAAAAACTCTGCGAGGGTGCTAATTGTTAAGAATTTTCCAAATCTTCTTGGACGAGAAAGAAAAAAACATGTCCTAATTTCCAGAAGCTTCTATAGCCAGAAGGTTTTATCCACAAAAACCAGACCTTTTTCTATTATTCTCTTAAATGAACTCGTATCAAGTGGAAGCTTTTTTAGCACTTTTTGACCTCGGATTATGCTTTCATTTTAATTTTATCTTTTACCCACCATTTTGAGAAGAAATTTTGGTTTTTCCCTTCGGTATATTTATAACCTATGAATTTAAAAGTTGGAAAAAATTTTCAATACTCCCCAAAAACTTCTTAACTTTCTACAACCTTTGTAAGTTGTTCAAGTAAGGCTTTTTATTCTATTAAAAGAGCTTTGCTTTTCAAACTTTGGTTAATTTCAAAAGTGTGTTATTATATCTTCAATGAAGGTTAAAAACCGGGTTGAAGCAATCGTATACTTTCTTGTAAAGACTTTTGAGCCTGAAAGAATCATTCTTTTTGGCTCAAGGGCACGAAATTTAGAAAAACCTTTTTCAGATATAGATCTGGCTATAGAGGGAGGGAAAGAACTAAGTTTTAGAGAATTTAGAAAAGTTAAAGAAAAGTTGGAAGAAATTTCTGGAATTTACAGCGTGGATATAGTATTTTTAAAAAGGATTGATCCTCGTTTTCAAAAAATAATTTTCCAAACAGGGAGAGTTGTTTATGAAAAAGGTAGAGGTTCTTCTAGCAATTGAAAGGTTAGAAAGGGCCCTGGGAAAGTTAAAAGAAGGGGTAAAAATTGCCAAAACTGATATAGAAAAGGATGGAGCCATTCAAAGATTTGAATTTACTTTTGAACTTTTCTGGAAGACCTTAAAAATCATTCTTCAGTATAAGGGGATTGAAGTGAGAGCACCCAGGACGGCAATAAAAGAAGCTTTTAAAGTTGGGTTGATAGATGATGACGAAATATTTCTTGACATGCTTGAAGACAGAAACTTAACTTCCCACATTTACGACGAAGCCACGGCCGAAGAAGTTTTTGAGCGAATCAAGAAGATCTACACTCCCAGTTTAGAAAAAGCTTTAAAAATGCTTGAAGAGAGAGTGTAAAATTTTATTTACACTGCTTAGAAATGAATAAAAAGTTAGAAGACAAAAATCTAATAAAAAATAGCTGAGATTATCTGGGAAGGGGCTTTTTGGGGGAGATTATTCCTATACGAAAGAAAAGATAGCTCAAATTTTATCTGATTCTTCAAAAGAGGAAAAGTGTTTTTTCGTGTTTCGGAAGGCCTTTTTTAATCTTAATAATCCTGCTGTTTTATAAAAGTCTTTTCAGAAAAAAGAAATTAAGAGCTATTTTTCTAAAATTTGTCCTGAGCAGAAGTTTTCTCATCTTTCTGAACGCGTTAAAATTTGGCGTAATGTATTTTGAGAGAACAAAATGAAATCCCACGGGCGAAGTGGCGATTTACATAATTATTACAAAGGCTTTACAAGCTCCAAGATATTGTTCTGGAGGTTGTCTTTGACAAGGTCTCACGCCATAACTTTTATCTTACTGGTGGGACTGCTTTAAATCGTTTTTACTATCCTGTGCGTTACAGCGAGAACTTGGATTTCTTTACTAATTTAGAAAAGACCTTCGTTTAATAATGCAGACATTTCAGGAGGCCAATTTGCCTTTTGTAAAAGAAGTAAATTCTAGAGACTTCGTGCGTCTAATTTTTTCCCAGATAGGGAAAAATTGAAAGTAGATTTTGTGAATGATTATATTTATAGATATGGAAGTTTTTATTATCATCAGGGTAAACGACTTGATAACATTTTAAATAGTCGTCCCTGAAAAACTCTGTTTTAGCTTCCAACCGGCCCCAATTGCTTTTCATATTGCTCATTCCAGATCAAGACAAAAAGAGCAAATAAAAATCCTACCGCCTCCCGCATCCATTTTTTGAAG